>Ga0105050_10006826_pt1 | contig 13958 bp, 9 predicted proteins | sample FRY01_FD_78088 | JGI IMG/M metagenome (GOLD analysis project Ga0105050, IMG submission 78088) | Freshwater microbial communities from Lake Fryxell liftoff mats and glacier meltwater in Antarctica - FRY-01 | ecosystem: Environmental > Aquatic > Freshwater > Ice > Glacier meltwater ... | reverse complement strand
TAAAAGACAAGGATTGTGCCAAGACCGATTTTGAATAAAATTGACAGTTTTAGCCAAAAAACAGGTTTAGAATTATGACAAATTGGCACGAAAGCAAAAAAATCCGAACTGACAAACATCAATTCGGATTAATTATTTCGAAACTTTTACTTACTCGACCAAAAACAACGCATTGCCAAAAAGCAAGTTTCCATTTTCCCAAAAACCTCTAAATAACGGATTATCAACCATGTAGATTACTTTTCCTTTACCAACAGCGTCCACTGCAAACGAAACTGTTTCTGCTAATTGTTCTTTTAACTTACTTCCAACAAAGCCAAAACTTTGAAATTTTTTGGGAACATAAATTACATTCTCTGCACCTTTTAATAATTTATAAACTGAAGGCGACGTTTTTAAACTGAAGTATTTTTCGCCTAATCCAAAGGTTAACGGATGCGTGACATCCAGCTTGTTTTCAATAATCGCACCAGGCACATATCCCGAAATAGAACGACGCTCGCTTCCTTCATAATCTAAAAATCGATTATATAAATCATCCTCTTCCTCTTTTTGAGTCGCATTTGTTTTTTCTTCTTCGGTAGCAAATTTAGTTAAATGATAGCCTTCACGATCTTCAAATAAATTCATGCCGCCACCCATAGCAATCACTTTTCCACCATTGGAAACAAATTCGTCAATGTTTTTTAATTCATTTTCAGAAAAAGAATAATAACCATCTGCTAGAATTAACGTTGTAAATGAAGAAAGCGTTACTTTTTTAAAATAATCTAATTCCACAATACTTACCGGATACTCAACCACTTGATCCAAATAAAACCAAACTTGTCCAAAATCGATATTACTTACGCCATTACCGCTCAACAAAAGCACTTTTGGAGCTTTCAACAACGGATAAAATTCGCCACCCAAATCGGCTCCTTTGGATGCAAAACCACTTGCTAACGGAACAAAATCTGATTTTTGAACTAAAATTTTCTGAATGGTTTCTTCAAAATTCTTAATTTTTGGATTATCGCCTTTGGCAATGATTAAACCGCCTTTTTCGAATTTTATATCATTAAAGGTTACCGTTTTGCTAGCCGAACGAACTTGCACATTTTGTTGGTGTAATAAACTCAGGACTTTGGCTGAATTTCGGTCATTCCACGGAACATAATACGCATAAACCGATTCCATCTTTTGAGGAACGGCAAATGTTCGCTGGGATTTCGTTTGAATGGCAAGATTGCCTTTTAACGCATAACTTTCTACACCATAAGCAAAAGGCAACGACCAAGCCGTAATGTCATAAGACAAACTATCCGTCAGTTTTTGATGGGGTTCAAACAGCACTTGGGTTAAAACTGCTCTCGGTTGATCTACCTTTATAATTAAATCATTAGGCTCAATTTGAAATGATTTTTCCTTATTGCTTTGGTAATGATATCCTTTTAATTTCTTCGTTTCAGTTGCAAAAGAAGCTTCGATTCGGTTTCTATTTAAAAGCGTCATCAACTCTAAATTTTTAGCATTATCTTTGACGATATAGGTTTGAAATTCGCCTTTTGGCTTGCTTCGATTGTCTTTAAAATAGTTACGAAATTCAGAACTTAACTTTTCTTGTTGTAAAAATGAGAATTCCACTACTGTCAACAACGCTTTTGTATGGTGATTAATCCGATCTTGAATGGTTAAAATATCGCCATTTTTCATTACGACAGCTCTTCCCGCTCCTATTCCACCTTGTTCATAGGTCATTCCAACTGCTCCATTATAACACGGATAGGTATCGCCATAACTCGGATAAAACAAATCAAATCGTTCACCCGAATAATACATCCAACCTTCTTTATCGAATTTAGTCGATGTTATTTCTCCTATTTTTTGATGAAATTCCCGCTGAAAAGGAGCAATTTGTTCATGATACGGTTCGGCTGCTGGCGGAAAGAAATAAGGTTCGTTATAGCCCATTTCATGCACATCAGCATGCACCATTGGCATCCATTCATGGTATAAATTCATGCGTAATTGTGTTTCCAATTGCGTTTGCCAAGCCCAATCCCGATTCAAATCAAATACATAATGATTTTGTCTTCCGCCAGGCCAAGGTTCCATGTGCTCTCTATCCGAATGGCCGGGATGCGTTTTTGTTCCAGAAATATCGCGAAGCCAATTTGCATAACGCGAAAAACCATCTGGATTTAAACACGGATCTAAAATTACCACAATATCTTCCAAGCATTTCTTGGTTTCTACATTTTTTGGATTGACCAATTCATACGCCACAGCCAACGCACTTTCCAACGCTCCAAATTCATTACCATGAACGTTAAAACTTAACCAAACAATCGTTTTATCCTTTACACTTTGATTTTTAGAGGGAAATAATCCAATGGAATTCAAATGATTTTTCCGAATTTCTTCCAAATTTTTTAAATTTTCTGGCGACGAAATATAATAGGCATTTAGGTTTCGCTCTTGCGATGTTTCGCCATATTTCTGATATTGAATCCAATCAGAAGACGTAACCAAATGCTGAAAATACTGCTCCACTTGATGGTAATAGGTTACGTTTTTTCCATAATTAGGCAAAAACGCATAAGGCGATTTTGGTTGTGCTTGACTTACAGCAAGACTAAATAGAAGTATAATACAGCAAATTCGTTTCATCAATTATTTTTTTTTCGGATTCAAATGTAAGGTAATTTCAAAAGAAAAGGGTTACAATTTAACAGTTTGCCTATATCTTTTTCTTTAAAAGTTAATAAATCCTTTATTTAAAACCTCACTATTGATAACCAATAAACATTGTCCTATATTTGCCTAACTAAAACGTTATAGTTATGGAAGAATGTATTTCAGTTTTCGATATGCTTAAAATTGGTGTCGGCCCCTCGAGTTCACACACTTTAGGCCCATGGCGAGCAGCAGAACGTTTTTTGACCGAAATGAAAACCGAAATTTCTTTAGAAGATGTCATTCGTGTTAAAGTAGATTTATACGGCTCACTTTCCTTAACGGGAAAAGGCCACGCCACTGATTATGCTCTTATGCTTGGCTTGAGCGGACAAGATCCTGAAACCATTCCCGTGCAAAAAATTGACGGTATTGTGCAATCGATAAAAGCTGACAAAAAAATTAAATTAGGCAATTCCGCCTGGATTACTTTTGATGAAAAACTAGATATTGTTTTCAATAAAAAATTTTTACCGTTTCATGCCAATGGATTAATCTTTACGATGTATACCGAGGATAAAGAAATTTCCGAAACCTATTATTCTATTGGTGGCGGATTTGTGGTGGTAGAAGATCGTCCAAATGCAATAAAAAATGAAGCTATTAAATGTGCTTTTCCTTATCCAATTGGCAAAGCAGATGAATTATTAGCTTTTTGTAATTCGTTAAATAAGTCTATTTCTGAAATCGTTTATGAAAACGAAAAAGCCATGCGAACGGAAGCACAAATTGACCATGAATTAATGCGAATCTGGCATACAATGCTCGAATGTATGTATATTGGTTGTCATTCCGAAGGCATTTTACCCGGCGGATTAAACGTGAGAAGAAGAGCTTTTGACATGCATAAAGGTTTAATAGGCGACGCAGTTTATACCAATCCGCAAGAATGGCTGGAAACCATTCGGCAAACGGAAGTTAAATTCAGACAAATATTAAAATGGGTAAGCTGTTTTGCTCTTGCCGTAAATGAAGTAAATGCTGCTTTAGGCCGTGTTGTTACTGCTCCAACAAATGGAAGTGCTGGCGTAATTCCCGCCGTTCTGATGTACTATTTGGTAATCGAAAACCACGAAGCTGGAGAAAAAGAAATCAAACAATTTTTATTAGTTGCTGGCGAAATTGGCAGTATTTTTAAACAGGGAGCAACAATTTCTGCCGCAATGGGTGGATGTCAAGCTGAAATTGGTGTTTCGAGTGCGATGGCCGCCGCCGCTTTATGTGAATTAATGGGCGGAACACCAGCTCAAGTAGCGATGGCCGCAGAAATTGCGATGGAGCATCATTTAGGTTTAACGTGTGACCCAATTGGCGGATTAGTTCAAATTCCGTGTATCGAACGCAATACGATGGGAGCGATAAAAGCGATAAATGCGGCCGAATTAGCCTTAGAAACCGATGCCTTAAATGCAAAAGTTCCGTTGGACAAAGTGATTCATACTATGTGGGAAACTGCGAAAGACATGAACTCTAAATATAAAGAAACAAGCGAAGGCGGTTTAGCGGTGGCGGTGAACTTGTCGGATTGTTAATTGCGTTTTGAAATGAAAGCAAAAGATACTTTAATTAAATTACCCAACTAAATACGCAATCAATAAATAGGTTAGTATACCGGCAACATAACCTGTTATCGCCAATGGAGTTATTTTTTTCATATACCATAAAAAAGACATTTTTTCTTTTTCCATCACTGCAACTCCAGCTGCCGAACCAATAATCAACATGCTTCCGCCTGTTCCTGTACAAAGTGCGATAAATTCCCATAACGCATTATCCATCGGAAAATCGGTTATCGAAAACATTCCTTGTGTAGCAGCAACCAAACTTCCGTTATCCACAATGGCAGATAAAATTCCAATTGCAATAATCATCACTTGATTATTGGGTAATTTTTCCTGTAAAAATTGCGATAACTGACTCAAAATTTGAACATCCTGAAGCACATATACCAACAATAAAATTCCCATAATATAAAGAATAGAACTCACATCTACTTTAGTTAACGCATAAGCTACCGAAAATTTATCTTTACTTTCTTGCGGCTTATTCCGATGATAAATAATTGAAACTAGCGATACAAATGCCAAAGCCATCAAAACGCCAATGAAAGGAGGCAAACCGGTTACTGATTTAATCACAGGAACCATCACTAATCCAAAAACTCCCGCTAGAAAAACGCTCAAACTTCCACGCATCTTTTCTTCCTTGATTACTTCCGCCATCGATAATTGCACTCGTAAAATGGTAAACCCTTTCATCCTAAAACTAGCAATCACTAAAGGAACTAATAAACACATTAAGGAAGGTAAAAACAAGGCTTTTCCAATCCCAAAAGCACTCACTTGTCCGCCAATCCAAAGTAACGTCGTCGTAATATCACCAATCGGACTAAAAGCTCCACCTGCATTGGCAGCAATGACAACCATTCCCGCTAAAATCATTCTGGTTTCACTTTTAGGCATTAATTTTCGCAAGAGCGTAATCATAATAATTGCCGTAGCTAAATTGTCTAATAATGCCGAAATAAAAAAGGTGATTAATCCGACAATCCATAATAATTTCAAAACAGATTTGGTTCGGATTCGGTTGGTAATTATCGAAAAACCTTTGTGTAAGTCGATGAGTTCTACAATAGTCATCGCTCCGAGAAGGAAAATCAAAAGTCCAGCAATTTCACCAAAATGAACTAAAAGTTGTTCTGAAATTTCCGATTGATTTCCATCGTAAAATAGAGCATAAACAATCCAACACAAAGAGCCTGTTAAAATGGAGGTTATCGTTTTATTGATGCGAATAGGCGATTCAAAAATAATAGATAAATAACCTAAAACTGCGATGGTTAGTAAAATCGGGATCATTTTAAATAAGTTAAAAATGCGGAGCGAATGTAGAAATAAAATAAGCAGGGCATCATCTTTATCCAAAATATTTTAGGGGACAATTAAACATTGCTTACATTTGTGGTACAATAGCTTAAAATTTAAATTATGTCCACTGCAAAAAAAGATTACAAACGCATAACCACCAAATCACTTTTTGATATGAAAGCCAATGGTGAAAAAATTTCTATGCTTACTGCTTATGATTATACGATGGCAAAAATAGTGGATGCATCGGGTGTCGATGTCATTCTTGTTGGTGATTCGGCAAGTAATGTGATGGCCGGACATGAAACGACTTTACCCATAACATTAGACCAAATGATTTATCATGCTAGTGGTGTTGTTCGAGCATGCGAAAGAGCGCTGGTAGTGGTTGATTTACCCTTTGGAACCTATCAATCTGACCCGAAAGAAGCCTTGCGTTCGTCTATTCGAATTATGAAAGAAAGTGGCGGTCATGCTGTGAAATTAGAAGGTGGAAGTGAAATTAAAGATTCAATCAAAAAAATTCTAAATGCTGGAATTCCTGTGATGGGACATTTGGGTTTAACGCCGCAATCTATTTATAAATTTGGAACCTATACTGTTCGTGCCAAAGAAGAGGAAGAAGCTGAGAAGTTGCTTGAAGATGCCAAAATGTTAGAACGAATTGGATGTTTTGCTTTAGTTTTAGAAAAAATTCCTGCCAAATTAGCCAAAAAAGTAGCCGAAAGTATTTCCATTCCAGTAATTGGGATTGGAGCAGGAAACAGTGTTGATGGCCAAGTATTGGTGCTTCATGATATGATTGGCATGACACACGAATTTAGTCCGCGATTTCTAAGAAGATATATGAATTTGTATGAAGACATGACTAAAGCAATTGGAAATTATGTTTCGGATGTGAAAAGTGTAGATTTTCCAAATGAAAATGAGCAGTATTAAATTGTTAGAATTTCTATGGATAATGAAATTTTTATTTTTCTACTATTTCAAATGCTAACCTATGGATTAGTGGACTCGATTAATGTGAAGAAAGGTAGAACTATTATTTTTGTAATTTATATTTCGATATGTTTATTTATTCTACCTAATTTTTATCCGATACCTGAAAGTAATATTTTTTGTTTTAGTAATCCATTTGCTACTTTTGAATTAAGGTGGTTAATAGGATTAATGGTTGTACTATTTGCCCACTTATTATATTGTTTTTTCTTAGAAAAAAAAGAAAAAATTAAATTAGAATCATAATAATGTGAAAACACTAACTACAAAAGATAATTTACAAATTCTATACGAAGACAATCACCTCATTGTCATCAATAAACGGGTAGGCGATATTGCACAAGGCGATAATTCTGGCGACAAACCTTTGCCCGATGTCGTCAAAGAATACCTCAAAGAAAAATATAACAAACCCGGCGAAGTTTTTTTAGGCGTTGTCCATCGGTTAGATCGGCCAACTTCTGGCATCATTCTGTTTGCCAAAACTAGTAAAGCATTGACTAGAATGAATGACTTATTCAGTGCTAGAGAAACCCAAAAAACCTATTGGGCCGTTGTAAAAAACAAACCCGAAAAAGAGGAAGATGTGTTGGCTCATTTCATTAAACGAAATCAACAAAACAATACATCTAAAGCTCATGTAAAAGAAGTGCCCGGAAGTAAAAAAGCAAGTTTAGCATATCAATTAATTGTAACTTTAGACAATTATTTTGTATTGGAAATTGAATTGCACACCGGCAGGCACCATCAAATTCGAGCACAATTACAAGCAATCGGCTGTCCTATAAAAGGAGATTTAAAATATGGTTTTGACCGAAGTAATCCAGATGGTGGCATACATTTACATGCCAGAAAACTAGCGTTTATTCATCCTGTTTCAAAAGAGCAAATACTGCTGCTTGCCCCCGTTCCGGAAGATGCAATTTGGAACAGTATTAAAAAAAAAACTTAACTTTGAAAATCAGTTAAAATCCTTAAAAATCGACAGTTGATATTTAAAAAAAAACTGCATCTTTGATAACAATAAATTTTATAAAACATGAAAAATTGCCTTCTCTTTGTTTGTGTACTTTTTAGTACGACACTTATTGCTCAAGAATTCTTTTCAGGAATTGGAACTTCAAAACGGGTCGGCATTTTAAATGGAAATTTCAACCCTGCCGAGTTTGCTAATCTATCTTCAAAAATGGAATTGCAATTTTTTGCAACAAGTATAAATTTTTCTAACAATAAAATTGGTTTTGGCGATTTTGCTGGTGATGCTGATTTAGAAGATTTAATTTTTATTGGTGATGAACCAGTCAACGTGCGAATTGATACGGAAATTGCCGGCCCAGGCTTCGCTTTTCGTCAAGGAAAATGGGGTTTTGCAGTCACTTCAAAAGCTTACGGGAAATTAAATTTAGTCGACATCGATGTCAATATTGGTGATGCCATTGCCAATAACGGAATCAATTCTATTCTCAATTCTACAACCTTGAATGGCAATTTTAATCAACGTATTATTGGAACAACCTATGGTGAAATGGGATTTTCTGTCGCACGAAGCTTATGGGAAACAGCTAAATATAAATTAAATGCTGGAGCTACGTTCAAACTTTTGTTTCCCGGTTCGTATGCTAATTTTGGGATGGATCAATTTCAGGGAACAGTTACAAGAGTTGGAGGAAATTCTGTTTTAACCAATTCTAATGCTACCTTAAATATTGCTTATTCAGGAAGTTTAGGAAATAATTTTTCAAATTTTGATAGTTATTCAGATAGCGTTTTTGGGGATTTAAATGGTTTTGGAGCCGATCTAGGAATTACTTTTTCTATAAAGGATGAAAAAGGCGGTTTCAAATTTAATTCTGGAATCTCCGTCCGAAATATTGGAGCAATGACATTTAATGATGCGGATAATTTGTCAACCAATTATACATTATCCATTCAAGGAATAGAAAGTTTAAATTTAAGTCAATTTGAAAATGTAGAAAGCTTGCAAGAAATTGAACAAATTTTATTAGATAGCGGATTTGTTACGGCAATTTCGCAAAACAATAATTTTAAAGTAAAGTTGCCAACTGTTTTAAATGCTTATGCTGATTTACAATTAATTCCCAACTTAAATCTTTCCTTATTCTTACAACAGAAAATTACAGATGATGCCAATAATGATCAAGTCACAGCACAAAATGTCATCACATTTACACCACGACTTTCTTTAAAACATTTTGAAATTTATACACCTTTATCTCAAACTGAAATTGCAGGATTTAATGCTGGAGTTGGTTTTCGCTTCTACGGATTTTTTATCGGATCAAATTCTGTCATGACAGCACTATTAAATGACAGTAAACAAGCAGATTTTTACCTCGGATACCGTTTAGGATTAGGAAAAATATAATTTTTCTCGCTATATTTGAAATCATTCCCAAATAAAGTCTAAATGAATTCCATTTTAACAGTAGCTAAACGAAAAATTTTGCTCAAAAAACTATTGCAATCCATTCAAAAAAACGAAGAAGCAATATTGGAAGCATTACATCGTGATTTTAAAAAACCTTATTTTGAAACTTATATTTCTGAAGTTTACTATGTCGTTTCTGATTTAAAACACACGATTTCAAACCTCGAAAAATGGGCAAAACCAAAACGAGTTTGGCCATCTATCCTGAATTTTCCTTCGTCAGATTATATTTATTCAGAACCTTATGGTCGCGTTTTGATTATTGCTCCCTGGAATTATCCATTTCACTTAGCCATGAGTCCTTTGATAGCCGCCATTGCCGCTGGAAATACGGTAGTTTTAAAACCTTCTGAACTTACTTTTCACACTGCACAAGTTTTAACAAAAATTATAAAAGATACTTTTGATGTCAAAGAAGCAGTTGTTGTTCACGGTGGTGCTGAGTTTACGCAATCATTACTTGCAAAAAGATGGGATTATATTTTCTTTACAGGAAGTGTTTTTGTGGGCAAAATTGTTGCCGCAGCTGCAGCAAAAAATCTCACTCCCGTAACCTTAGAACTGGGCGGCAAAAATCCGTGTATTATTGATGAAGGAGCTAATTTAGAAATCGCTGTTAAACGAATTGTTTGGAGCAAGTTTTTAAATGCGGGTCAAACCTGTATAGCACCCGATTACATCTTAATACAAGGAAAAGAAAAATATAATTTTGTAGAATTACTCAAAAAAGAAATTACCCGCGCTTATGGTAAAAATCCAGAAGAATCTGAGGATTTTGCCCGAATTATTAATGATAAAAACTGGAATCGATTAAATAAAATGATTGATCCAAGTCGCGTTATTTTTGGTGGAGAGAGCAATGAAAACGAACGATATATTAGTCCTACTTTGATCGACGAACCACCACTCGATAGCGACGTAATGAAGGAAGAAATTTTTGGTCCTATTTTACCTATTATTTCTTATCATGATGAAAAAGATATAGAAGACATTATCAAAAATTTTGAAAAACCGCTGGCTTTATATGTTTTTACGGAAGACAAAAAAATGGCAGAAAAAATGATTACAAAGTTTTCCTTTGGCGGTGGTTGCGTAAATGATTGTATCATGCATATTTTGAATAATCGCTTACCTTTTGGAGGTGTAGGTCACAGCGGCATTGGAGCCTATCATGGAAAATGGAGTTTTGATACCTTTTCACATCAAAAAGGAATTATTAAAAAACCAACTTGGGGCGATATTCCATTAAATTATGCTCCGTATAAGAAAAAATGGAAAATCATAAAAAAAGTTTTATCTTGGCTCTAAAATATTAGCATTCATGGAAAATAATACACAAAAAACAAATTCATTTCAACAGGGCCAACCATTAGATTTTAGTTTAATTATAGAAAAATCATTTGAAAATTTCAAAAAAATTGCATTACTTGGCGGCCTCGCGATTTTATTGTTGGTTACACTTCTATTTGGAGTTGCCTTTGTTGCCGCAGCAGCTTTTATGGGTGCGGCAGAAAACCTTACAGAAACATTAACTAATTTTAATATGACGAATCTTTCTGCGGTTGGAATGATTATTTACGTACTTATAATGATTGTTATTGCCGGATTATCAGCACCTATTGGTGCTGGATTTTTAAAGATGGCTCATCTAGCTGAAAACAACAAACCTTTTTCAATTGGAACTGTTTTTGACTACTACAAAACCCATTATTTTAAAGAATTATTTATTAGTGCTTCTCTACTCTCAATTATCACTGTCGGTTTAAGCACGTTGTTTGAAATTATAGATATTTCAATTATTGGTTCAATTCTAACCTATGTAATAGGATTTTTTACTTTTTTAACTGTTCCATTAATTATTTTTGGAAATCAGACAGCTGTCAATGCAATTAAAAGAAGTATAAATTTAGTGGTACAACAACCCTTTATTCTTTTAGGTCTGTTAGTTGTTGGATTTGTTGGTATTTTTGTCGGACTTATTGGCCTTTGTATCGGAATCTTTTTTACAATGCCATTTTGGTATTCTTTAGTTTATACTATTTATTCGCAACTTTTTCCAATCAAAGAAATAAGCGAAATTGAAGAAATTGGAACTACTTTTGAGTAATGTTCAAAATAAATTGATAAAAAAAAAGAGATGTTTTCAAGAAGCAACTTTTTTTTTATATATTTAGTCTTCGAAAACAAACTTAAACTAACTGAAACTAAAAAATGCCCCAATCATTTTTTTTAAAATTTCTGTATTTTGATTATATAAATAATTTAACAGAAACAATTTATCCCACCGTATTATATTTGGCAACGTCAGATAATGAGTTAGAAATGACTCAAAATTTTAGTAAATACTATTGGCTATTTATTATTTTACTTATTATTTTGATTGCCATGTTTTTAATTTTAAATAAAAAATATACTAATTTTTCAAAAAATTTTGTTGCTGGATATTCAGATCTAAAAAATGACATTTACCTTTATCGGTTGTATTTTTTATTCTTTGGTATCTTAATTCCCGTTATTGACACTTTGTTTGAAGTTTTTAAAATTCGTTCTTACTCGCTTGCAATACAGAGTTATGCCTTTGGCGTTACTTTTATCGCAATCTATTTTTTAAGCTATAAAATAAAATTTATTGAAAAAAATATTGCCATTTTGTTTTCAGGAAGTTATGTTCTTTTTTCAGCTAGTGTGCTACTTAATTTAATAATTTGGCCTTTCGAACTTGTAACTTTTTCAGGTTTATTAATTGTTTTGCTACTTTCGTATAATGTGTTTAATAATTATAAACATTATTTAATTTTCATCGTTATACTAACAAGCGTTTTAATATCGTTTGTGGTTTTCAACTACATATCAATACATATTGGTATCATAACAACCATCTACTGTTTGTTAATTATTATTGTCAATCATACCAAACATATCGCTTTGCAAAATAAACATGAAAAATTTCGCTTTGCAAATGAAATTGTAAACAGGGGTAAATCGTTAGTAATTGGTTCCAATAAAAAAGGAGAATTGACCTTTTGTAGCGAAAGTATTAAAGATATTTTAGGATATGACCATCTGGAGGTTTTAGGAATGGGCTTTTGGGAACTTACAAAAGACAAGGAATTTATTGGGGAAGCCTACTACAAAAATTTTCAACAAGATAGAATTTATACCCGAAAGTTAAAATCAAAAGATGGAAAATACAGATATATTCAATGGGTAGATAAACAATTTGGAGAAAACTTATTTGTCGGAATCGGAAGTGATGTCACCAATCAAATCGCAATTGAGCATCGGTATCAAAATCTAGTGGAAAGTGCCACCGATATTATCTTTGAAACCAACGAATTTGGAAAATTTACCTATATCAATTCGTTTTCCTGTTCGCTTTTAGGATACAATCTTGAAGAATTAATGAAAATGTATTTTGGCGAACTAATTCGTGAAGATTTTCGCCAAAAAATTGCTGATTACTATATTCTAAACATCGGTGAAATTGATAATTATTCCGTTATGGAATTCCCTATTTTAAAGAAATCAGGAGAAGAAGTTTGGGTTTCTCAAAAAGTGACCATTAAACAAAATGCTCGAAAAAATATTACTGGCTATATGGCAATTGGTCGCGATATTACGTTGATTAGGAACTTAGAAGTGGAGCGAACTGGTCGACAAGAAAAAATAAAAAAATACAATAATGCCTTAGCTAAACTATCTACAACCAATTTTGCGATTTTTGATAGTATTACGCCGATTTTAAAAGTGATTTTCGAAAATATTGCAAAAGCATCTGGAATTCAACGAATTAGTTTTTGGAATTATTATCCTGACCGCATTGAATGTCAAAATCTATATCATCTCAAAACAAATTCTCACTCCAATCATCTTGTTCTCTATAAAAAAGATTTTCCCATTTATTTCGAATCGGTTGAGCGGCAACAAATGATTGTGGCTTCTGACGTAAATCGACAGCGAGAAACTTCTGAATTTTTAATGTCCTACTTCAAGGAAGAAGACATCAAATCGTTACTGGATTATCCTGTTTTTATTGACGGGAAACTTTATGGTCTCATCTGTTTTGAAGCTACAGATACCATTCGTTACTGGGATAACGAAGATATTAATTTTACCCGCTCCGTCTCCGAAATAATTTCTTTAGGCATTGAAACACAAAAAAGAAGAACAATTGAAGATAACTTAATTTATAAAAGTGAACTGTTAACTGCTGTTTCTAAGGTTTCGGAAACCATTCTGAAATCTAAAGTTCTTTTTAATAATTTTAATGAAATTCTAGCCACTTTAGGCAAAGCGACAAAAGCCGATCGCGTTTATTATTTTGAAGCTTACGCCGACACAAGAACAATTTCACAAAAATTTGAATGGATAAAAGATCAAATCAAACCTCAAATTAAAAATGAAGACTTACAGAATGTTCCTTATGAAATCTTTTTAGATGTTGTAATTCCTTTAAAATTAGGAAAAGTATATCAAAAACTAGTAAAAAACATGTTTGAAAGTGATTTTAAAGAACTTATGAAAAGTCAGGACATTAAGTCTGCATTACTAATTCCCGTCAATGTCAAAAATAAATTAGTGGGAGCTATTGGATTTGATGATTGCGAACACGAACGAATTTGGACAGAGGATGAAATAAATATTTTACGATCATTAGTCAATAATGTTGCCTCAGCCATCGAACGGAGTTTAAACGAAAATATAATTTATGATAGTGAAGAACGATTTAGACTGCTGGCCGATAATATTCCAGGAACCATTTACTTATCGAAGTACGATTCTAAATTCACAAAAATTTATTTAAATAATGAAGTCGAAAAACTAACAGGCTATCGCAAAGAAGATTTTTTAAGTAATGAAATTTCTTACTTAGACATTGTGCATCCAGATGATCGAGACCGCGTGGTGAAGGATCAAAATTATGC
>Ga0105050_10006824_pt1 | contig 13961 bp, 16 predicted proteins | sample FRY01_FD_78088 | JGI IMG/M metagenome (GOLD analysis project Ga0105050, IMG submission 78088) | Freshwater microbial communities from Lake Fryxell liftoff mats and glacier meltwater in Antarctica - FRY-01 | ecosystem: Environmental > Aquatic > Freshwater > Ice > Glacier meltwater ... | reverse complement strand
GGGCGATCCCACTGATGCTCGGTGGGGTCTATGATTTCGCCTTACGTAGTGATGCACCACCAGTGCGGTCGGAAGTCGATTCCCACCATCGCGTGACCTCGCACTCTTTGGAGTTGTGGGAACGCGGAGGACATCGAAGCCGTGGCTTCGGCGCATTGGAGCTTCGCAGATTCCGGGGTCGGGAATCGCTCAGAAATCCAAGAGACGAACAAGTCGTCGTTGGCAACCCCCACCAAGCTCTCAGCTTCGGCGGGCGTTTCTGGTGTTTCAATATGGGTCGTTGTCATAAAGTTTTAAAATGATTCGGGTCGCGGCAGTCTCGCGGGAGTTGATCGTTTTGCGGGTCACTCCGAGGCGTGCGGCAAGCTCGTCCTGAGTCAGGCCGAGCTTGCCGCGGATCGCTTTGTATTGGTCGTGACTCATGCGGTGGCTTCTTCGTGGGCTGCATCGAAGGCTTCGGCGATTGCCTCGGCGATCTCTTCGGCTTGAGCTTCATCCTCTTCGGTGATTTCGATTTCCTCGCCGTCATCATCTTCGGCTGCGGTGATGATATACTTGACGTAGGCCGAGATGGTCGAGTTGTGAACGTTTCGCGCCACGCCGTATTTCCCACCGTTCCAGTTTTGGAAGTTGGGGTCCACGTCGCTTGCAGCGAAGGCATCGTGTTCCGCTTCTGCTTTTTGGACAGCGGTATAGATCGTGTCCCATTGGCTCTCTTTGTTTCCGTCGTGGTCTCCCGATCCGAGGCTTAGGGTCTCGTCGCTTCCGCAGATGGTGACAGTGAGTTCGGCTCCGTTTTTAAGTGTGTGGCTCATGATGTTGTTTTGTTTGGTGTCGGCACCCAGAAATTTCCGGTGGTGCGCACCAGTTCGCAGACGCGTTGCACGTCGTCCTAGATTTCTGGTTCCATCGGTCTATGAGCTTTTCAGCTTTTTTGATTTTGGCATCTATGGTCTGCGGCATTGCTTCGTATATTTCACGGATCGCAGATTCAAGCATCGCGATTCGCTTTTCCATTTTCTTGATAGTCGTGTTAATTGGTTTGGTTTGGTTGGTTGTTGTATTCATCCGTTTGTTACTTACACTCGTTGATCACTTCATATGTAGTCGGGTTGGTCAGGGAGGTTTTCTTCGAGCCAATCAATCACCGAGTCGGAGAGAGGATCGCTCCTCGACTTTAGCTTAGTCAGAACCTCATCCTTGTCCCACTCGTAGGGATCATCCATCATTTCATCGAGGTAGATTTCATCCTCCTCTCCCGTCTCGTTGTCGGTGATGGTCAGCCTCCCGCTGCTGGGACAATCCCAGCACAGGTGGTCAACGTAGCTGTCGATGATGGCACGGTGCTCGCCGTCCCATCCGTGGAGGTTGGGGATGATGACGATGGCGTAATCACCTTGGCAGTATCCACAAGACACTCTAGTCCGGTAGAGGTCTTTGACCTGACACGATAGTAGCTCACTGATTAGGGGGAGCGTGCCTTCCTTCGCCCACTCCGTGATGGTGTGGTCACTGTCCCCGTCCTCGACTTCATCCATAAAGATGCCCTTCCAGTCCACATTACCAATTCCGTACTGACTGAAGAAGTCTCGTGCTGATGGTCCCCCGTAGTACGACGCCCCGTCCATGTAGTGGTCGAACAAGGCACGCCGGTACTCCTTCTGCGTGATGTCATCGCTGAACCCGAACAACTCACGAACACACTCGATGTGACCGCCTTCGATCATTCCAAACTCGTAGACCGCAGTGGTCCTGTATCCGTCGTGTTGGTGGACGTGCATTTCCTCCTTGAAGAGACGCTGACTGTCACTGACGTCACAGTATACGTCCAGGTGGCAGGTGAATCCTGTCGAGCTGATGTCGCAGTTGTTAGCGTTCACGCTGCACCCCCTTCCACTACCACCCGAACGAGAGGAGCGATGCGCTCCATCTCATCGTAGTGGATGCGGTGACACCCGATCACCACACTCCCCTCGGAGGTGATGCTACTGAGGGGGTAGTGTCCGAGCTTGATCGGAGGGTCGGCAGCAATGAACTCCTTGTTCTCGCGACGCATCCGGCTGACCAGCTTCCACAGTTTCCATGCGTCTCCGATGGGAACATTGGCACCTTGGCTGGTCTCCACTGCATCGACCACCACCCTCAGCTTGGCTGGTCCGGTCTGGTAGCGAAGGGGGACGTTCTCACCAGCCAGCCACTTGATCAGGTTCTCCGCTTCCTTCTTCAGCAACTCTGCATCCAGCTTCTTGCGGAGTTCTTCCCGCTTCTTCTCGGCACGCTCAGCCATCTTGTCGAGCTGATCGGGCAGGTCGTGCCACGTACTGTTCAGGAACTTCAGACGCAGTGCTCTGACCTTGGGTTCCAGTGACTTGAGCGTTATCTTGAAGGCGCGGCGGAACGCTTCGAGTTCCTGTCCCCGAGCGTATACCTCACCAGCCATCGAGTCCGCTTCGCACTCAATCATATTGAGCCTACCTTCGAGGGTGTCACTGCTAGGCTTACCCTTGGAAGCACGCTTGGCGATGCGTTCCCGCATCACCTCGATCTCCCGGACCTTCATCGACCACCGCGCGAGGCGATGGATGAGGTCCAGACCCAGCTCGTGGCAGTAGATGTGGAGAGGCGAGCTGCTCGGGTCAGCGCACCTAAATATCGGCGTGCCGTAAGCGATGGCCCGCCCAACATGGCCGACGTGCCGCGTTGTGCTGTTACTACGTACCCCGTGGGTGAAGAGGATCGGAAATCCCGGAACGTCCGTCTTCTTGGCGATGCAGAAGTGATCGCCGTAGGAGAAAATCTCCCGACTGTGTTCGTAGGCATACATGTTGTTTCCTTTGAGATCCCCGCTGCGGGTGTAGCTATCGTTTGCCCATCGGTGGGCGACTTCGTGGTTGTTCATTATATTTTGTTCTACTGTTTGGTGTTTGATTAATGCTAGCTGGGAATCATGTCGAAAGTTTCTTCCCATGTTAGCCTTCCAACGTCCAATGCTCCGTTTTGCATCTTTCTATAGGCCTCCGCCTCTTCAGTTGTTTCTAGACCTGCCAACTCTAGCAAGCCTGATTCTAGATCTCTTTTGTATTTTTCTTTTTTATTCATTACGCAAAAACGGGAGAGGTGATAGCACCTCTCCCGTTAAATTTTTCACTAAATTAGTATTTAGCTATGGCCATCAAGTCTGCTTTACTGACTCCTATCCTTGACATCTGTTCCAGCAAATCTTCTTTAGATGACTCTAAGAATCTTTCATAGTATGGTAGTACATGTTCGGACTCCATATCTTGATCTTCGGCTTCCTCTTGTATTTCTCGATTAATTAGTCTGTCTATAGCATTGGAAAATCCGGGCTCGTCCTCCCTCAATAGTCCCACTTCGTATATTGACCAAAGTATCTCAGGTATCGTTAAGTCTTCCAATCCTCCCCCTACCAGGTCCCCCAAGTCACCATCATACAGGCTGGTGGCTACGGCTCTAAACACATCCACGTCCTCGTAAAATGCGTTACTGGACAAGGCAAACATAAGAGCGTTAAGCCTGTTCTCTCCCTCCTCTGATATTACGGCGCTAAAGTCATCCTGTACCCTTGCGTAAATTTCCAATACATCCAGGTCAAAGATCTCTTCTCCGTAGGTCTGCAGCAGTAACGAAAGAATAACTGTACCAAATGTATCAGGATCTCTTAATAGCTCAGCTACCTCCTTACGTTTGTGTGAGGGAGGGTTCATTAGGCGGCATTAGATATCAGAAGACGCAAAAGTTCTTTACGGTCGTCCTCGTTGAGGTGGGATAGTTTAGTAGATGCAGACGCGGACTTTTCGATGTGCAGATGATCTTCTAGATCTTTTTTAGCATCCCTTATAATCTCCGCAGCGCTTTTACTGAAGCAAGCCTCGATAGACGTTTCAGACAGTGACTGCATTTCGACACGAGGAATCATTACATCGCTGACTACAAAATGCATGCTGGCTCTCTTGTCCAAGTCGTTCAATTTAGTACCGCTGTAAAAAGCTTGGAATGGGTTCAGTAAGTTGTCGTAATTCGTTATACCGTTTCTGGCGTCCAGGTCCATCCACAGGCTTGCCCACTTATCGATGCACGCTGTTTTATCCATCCCCTCCGCAGTCTCAAATTCAGACTTTGCTCCAGCTACCAGATCCGTGTACATCTGCATATTATCCTCACTTACTCCGGCACTTTTACGACGATCGGCTTCCCATCTCGCCGTGTCGAAGTTGGGCCAGCGCCAGTCGCCTGCCTCCGTGATACTATCGTGTATCATATCAGACGGCACACCGTGTTCTGATGCAGCTTTAACCAACTCACGAGCCGCTAGGTAAAAGTAATCGACAGGCAGCCTGTTTTCGTGAGCATCTTTCATCATCAGTTCGGCACTACCCAGAACTGACCCAAAGTTGTGAATGGGGTAGAATCGACGCAAATCTTCCTGTGCCCCCTTAGCAGAGGGATCTCCAAAATTGACAGTAAGGGCAAAAGCAGCCTTCTCTGTCGTTTGATCATTTTGCTCGGTAACCGCACTAACGGACGCAGACTTGGCTGAGGCAAACAAATCGTCTATTTTGGCCAGGTCTTCAGAGATACCCAATAACCCTCCCGCTGTGTCAATAGATGCAGACAACTCAGGGTGGCTGCTTTCCATACCAGTCAAGTATGCCTTACTCAACCATGCGGCCGCCTTAGTATGAATCGGGAACAACCTATTGGCTCTATCGGCAAAGGCTACATCGCTTAATGTGACCAAATCTGAGGGCTGGATTATTTTTGCTTCCTTGACATAATCAGGCGCACCTAGTTCTCTAGCTGCATGAAAAACAGCTGTTGGGTTATGGTCAGAGACGAAATCAGTATTGTTCATAATGGTAGGTTGGAGTTTCCTTCACTGTCAGTCAAGTATATGCTATAGGAGATGCAGACGCCACGTAAAAATAATGACACCTCATTTGGCAGACACTAAAGGTCTATCAACTCTACATAACGTGCTAAGAGCCCATGTTGCATGACTGCTGAATACGAGATACTAACCTCCACAGTGAGCCCTATGGGACTGCTGTCAGCTCTTGGTATAGAGTTCCTAGGATCCCGGGACGGATCCCACAGCACGTTTGTAGTACGGGGAGACTCATACAAGGTCTCAGATTTGGGGTTCATAGCTTCAGATACAAATGGTATATTTCACAGCGGTGGTTGTGTGGACTTCGCTGCCCTATATGTATTTAGGACAAAAGGATTCCGAGGCTTGAAGGCCTACGTAGAAGGAGTACGTCTCATGATAAACTCGTTCTCCAAGAACTTACCGGATCTTGTTAAGAACATAGACAGCGTGTCACACGACGTAGGTAGAGAGGCCTTCGCTAGGAGACGCATATACGACATACTTAGACTTAATTCTAAGCCTCCCGCGCAGGTGAGTTCTTTAGTTGCCATCAAGGAGACCACCCTAAGAAAACTAGGAATAGACAGAAGTCTGTCTCCGGGTAGTGTTTCCATTATAACTCCCAAGGACTGGAAAGATCTAAGAGACGCGGCATCCAGCCTGGGAGTAAATTTGCCGGACATATCCACCTTCGAAGCTCATATAGTAATACCTTACTACAGCGACTACGGTACCGTATCCTACATCGAGTTATCTGGCGATAACTCCCACATGCTGCAGCTGGAACCCTCACGTATAGCTTTCAGTGGTTTAACAAGCATGCTTCCAGGTTACAGAATACTTTTACACAGCAGTAGTATAAGAGCAGCTAGTATATCCAGCGACATGCTTCGTGAGGGGTCCTCAGCTTGTTGTATGGCTATACAATTGGATATGTCTAAGCCTAAGTCGGGATGGACTCCGCCTGAGGTCACATTTGTAGACGAGGGAAGTCTTATACTAAGTGAGACCGCACTACTGGATAATGAAGGCATAAATGTACTAACCACGCCTTATGCTGATATAAGAATGATAGACCAGTACGGCTGCCTTAACTGGAGAGACCAAATGGTGGATCGTATACTTGATAAGTTCAAAAAAACTAAAGGTAAAATAGACGTCGAGGCCAAACGCATTCTCGAGGTTTGCCGTCATAACCTCACTCTCAGACACAGCATTCTGGCAGCTTTATATGCTAGTGAGTTTCCAGGTCTGGACTTTCGCGTAAGACAGTTGTTCCACGACGGCCTGCTTATTAGCAACAACTCCACCAAGATATACAACACTTCAAACGGTTACAAATACTGCAACCCAGCTAGAGGAGAGGATGGTCCTATATACGAGCTTAGCAACTTCACTATGCAGCTAAACGCCAGCATAGTGTTCCCGGAGGAGGCTAGCTATTTTCACAGGGTTACAATAAATCTTCCTACGAGTAGTCATGAAGTCGTCATACAGGGCGAAGACTTGGAGTCATCTAAAAAGCTTGATAAGGCTGTTAAACAAGCCTGTCTGTGTCTGGATATAAACCAGACACCTGTTATAACTGATCTCACAGCCGCACGTCACTTGATACCATATTGGAGATCCCTGACTGGTGTCTTACCCAGAGAGGATGGTTTGTCGTTCGTAGGGTGGGACGGTCTAAAAGAATCATTTCATGGTCCTAGCTTCACTATAGGTAAGGATATAATCGGAGGGCATAAGCTACACCACCCTGGAGTAAACGTTCTTAGGTACTACGGCGGTACCGACGTGCAACCAGTGTTGCACCATTCCCTACCTGTAGAGCTGGCTGATCTAATAAGTCAGGCCATAGCCATGCAGGCCAGAGTATTCTCTGGTCACCCTGTTAGGCCTGTATTGGTTCTGAACACGGCCAACTCTCATAAGGCTTTACGTGTTCTTTTCGAAGGGCTGGGCCAGACTCACCCTATAGAGCTTAACTCCAATCAACGAGCTCTTAAAGAGTTACCGGGATTGAGAGGTTATCCGGCCTACGCCTTGGGCTACACCCCTTCACAATCTAAGAGTAGTATTATGCCCCTGTTCATGCTTAGTGATCGTGGTCTCCGAATGCATGATAAACATAGCTCAGTTGACTTGAAAGCAGCGGGGGAGATGCTACGCTATTTAGTGGAAGCTACGGCCTTACACATGCTTGAAGATGGCAGTTACTACAACAGACAACATAGTGTTCTTTATGAATCAGAACTGGCAAGGGAGGGTGCTCACTTAGTTTGCACCATAGCTGGCCTACCCGAATGGCCCATAAGTCATACTCAATATGAATTACTTGAAAGTATCCTCAGGAAAATACCCCCGGCCCAGATACAAATGTATTTCGACCACGACCTACAACGTCAAAAAGTCTACTTCCACTATCGCCGATTACAGGAGAAAGTTGACAAGCAAGACTTGTACATGCAGCTCTCCCCGCTTGTTCAGGAAATGGGAGACCGTGAAGGATTCTTTGAAATAGACGCCGTCAGCGCCGTAGAAATTCTTAATAACTTCTATCAGGGTGAGGCTATACTGAAACCTGTTAATCTGCCTACCTCCGTAGTAGAGTCTAAGGTTGTATAACTAGCGTACCTTGGTGTGCTCTCCATGTGACCGCGTCGTCGCCTGTTACATGTATACGCCAAAACCAGAGACCTACGTCCAAAGGTAGTTCCTGAGCGGGTACCGCAAATAACCATGTTTCGGCATCTGTTATTGTCACAGTACCAGTTTCGGATCCGTCGCTGGCTAGTGTCAGACACATACTCTCGAAGGATGAGTCGAGTGCAAACTCCATCTTAACCGTGGCAGCGTCCGAGTCGCGCGTGGTAGGTCCTATAGACTCGATACCATCCCATAGTTCGTTGGCCTTGTAATATACAGGCAGGTTAACATGTAAAGGTGCCCCCTCGCTAAGAGGTGACGTTACCGGCATAAGACCGGGTATAGCGTAGTTGGGTAGGTCGTAGCTCATGATATAACCACTGTTTCTTCTGTACTCAGAGACTCAAAATAATTGAAGTTGTTGTGAAGGTCTGTAGCATCGTCCTGTATTTTGACCCATAGCGAGTCAGCATCTTCTGCGCTTCTGCATGCAAATGTAGCAATACTTGATCTGTAATATGGTACGCTGTATTCACCCTCGTGTAATATAGGTGATAGACCTATCTCGTACATCTGAGGAAGACTTGCCACGCACTCGAACAGATCCAAACTATTAACAGGATCATCGCCCATCGCAGCATGATAAACGAATATCTCGGAGGCTAGGCCATCTGTGGTGGACACTGCGGTAACGCCCAGAGGCCACACATGCTGGTTACCTACGGCTGCTTGATCTGTTACTGACTGTCTAGTTAAAGTTAAAGACATGATTATGATGGGGTTACGTATAGTGCTGGCGTATAAAGCTCCTCTTTAATAATCAGTACACTACCTACAGGTTTCTCTCTATTCAAGAAAGCCAGAGCACGTGAGTGATATAAATTTCCAAGGCTGCGAGTCCTTAGCTTCGCCACCACAGCTCTGTTTCCTATTAAGTTATCGAAGAACAAGTCTATACCATTGGTGTAAACCACATCAGACAGAGATGTGAGACCTATAACACCGTTAAGAAATACACCTGTGATATTTTCATTCTTAGCTATAAAATTCCAGTATCTAGACAGAGCATCATCTGATCCTCGCAAGTGCGGCCGCGCGTGAAAATCATCCTCCTCTGATACTGTATCAATTCTAATTTGAGCGTCCGGTATCGTCAGGCCTTTTATAGGGCATATACCATCCAGCGACAGCCCTTCTCTCCAGTCCAAATCTCGGTACCACGAAGAACCAGAACCACTGCGCACATCTATGTGCCCACCTATGATAGTGTCTCTCTCTATCAAAGTACCAGCTTCCAGGGCCTCGTGTTCGTATGGCACATCCAAAGAGAAACCGTCAAATAAGTACAGCTTACCCCTCTTGTAGTTACGAACACCTTGCACGACTGCGTCAACCGGACACACAACTTGCCCGGACGCCTGGGCTGCCGCCAATGCGTAACTTCTTACTGACTGGTTATCCCTGTTGTAAGCTGCGATGTAGTCAACTTTTCCTGACACGCTCTCCAGTTTATACGAGAAGCTCATTATACTGCGTTTCTCTTTGGTGCCTCCTGCAATTCTTATGCTTCTGTCAAACGAGTTGCGAGGATGCTCCCACAGAACAAGTACACCGTCTCCTACTTGGAAATCTACACCCACTAACATGAGGTGCCCGCTAGAGCTCCATATGGCCGATGGTTTATACTCGTTAGGTATGGGTACGAAATATATAGGCCTGTAGTCGTTGATTATAATATGCGACGAAGAATCTGATGATGGGAAAAATAACAGATCACCGTGCTCTGTTGCTATTGCTGCAAATTCTTCTGTTTCGATGAACAGAAGATCATGATTATCGAATGGGGCAGTGTAACTTGACGGTCTGAACGTGACGAATACGCCTTCATGATTCTCTACTATTCTTTCCTGTGTTCGTCTGTCTAATGTCAGGATAGAGTCCTCTGAGAAAGGTAGGTCCACGTTATCTACCCAAACATGTGAACTACCCTCCATGTTTCTCTGCGCCTCCTCCAGAATTGACTCGTGGCGTGAGTGCGTCGGAATATGAACAAAGCTTCGAGCCATGTCCTTAGTAGCCTCTGAAACTGTATCAGCCCAGAATGATCCGGACTTTGATAACAGAGAATGTTTATTGTTCAGCCGCGGGTTCATTCTTCTTCTATTTCTGTGAACTCTATTAGCGTCTTGTCCAACACGTAAGTTGTATTTCTAGGTCCTATGGATATAAGAGTCTGGCTGGGGTATCCTGTATTAGGATCTGTAAACGAAGGTTTTAGTCCTGACGAGCTCGATATCCCTAATGTGCCTGGTGTAATAACCTCGGTCAGGGCCGTTGTAAGGTCATCTGTAGGATCAGCACCTTCTGAAGGCAGGAATCCATCGGCTATGGACCATTGCACAGACGCTACTACATCCACCTCCCTTACATCAGACGCCCCGGCATAAAACATAGCATCAACTATCTTTGCGTCGGAATACAGGTATGGATGTCCAAGACCGTTTATATATGAAAATATTTCTTCTCTGGCAGCACCAACCCCCACAGTGGTTCCGGGTCTCTTAGTATACTTGACGTTAAATCTGGTGAACACTATTGGTGTAAATCCTTTCACCAATACGTCCACTCCTACAGGGGAGACATCGGAACTACTAACAGTAGCGTCAACCACAGAAACCATGGGGTCCTGTTTGTAGGTCACTGTGAACATTGCTATTCTGTTACCGGATGTATCATGATCTGTTCCTATAATATCGTCACCAGCATCGTTCACTAGTCTGTCTACTACTAGATACAGGTCCTCGTATTTACTATATGAAGCTGACGCCATACTAGCCTTGACGGCGTCCGTAGTCTTAGACCAAATGTAGAAAGAGTCCGACGGCACACTGACACTGTCCCCATATGTTACGCTGTCTATTACCACTGGAGTACCAGCAAGTTCCAGCTTCACCACAAACTTGTCTGCCACGGAGTCGTATATACCAATAACGATCTGAGTATCAGTGATGTATGAAGACTTTACATGAACATCCATTCTTCCGTCCGCCACGCCAAATGCATTGGTTGAGTCCCTCATCATTACAGCGTCTCCTGATAGGGACGGACTAATCGCCGTCAGGTCTGGGAACTCCTTTTCTAGAAATCTTCTAGCCGTACCTCGAGATCCCATAGAGGCGGAGTATATAGTCTGTCTAGTTTTCTCTGCAAGTTTTGCCAGGGACTCTGGTGGTGCACCAAAGTTGAAGTCTTGAATAGCTGTTATAGATATGACGTTAGCAGAAACAGGATCAGCTGTATGTGAATCCCCGGCTACTATCTGATAATCCATTGTCCCAACTACCGGGACATCAGCGAAGTAGGTACCGTCTCCTGCGTCAACAAGAACGGCCTCGTTACTATACGCTCCTAGAGGTACTCCTACTTTACGTAAAGTCCAGCCACCAGCGTTAGGCATTCTCAAACTGAATAGGTTTGTTACGCCACCATCTGCACCAAATTTAGTGCGTCTGTCCAGAAAGTATTCTTCATCAGCGTTGAATCTAATACGAAGTACACCTGTAGACTGTAGTGTAGTTCTATTGTAGATTGCGAAATTACCCAGGTAAGAAGAAACAAAATCGCAATTCCAAATGACACCGTTAGCCACGTTCTCTAGATCCAGATCACTCATGAATCTATTCATACCTTCCTCTAGCCCCGCCACCATGTAGGAGGCTGGTGTGAGAAACAAATCACCGAATACGCTATTAGGCCTTGTGTCTAAGTCAGGCCATTTCTCTATCAGCAAAGAAGCCAGCCTTTCCCTGACGCTGATAACGGCCTCGTCTTTTATCTCAGACAGAGGAGGTATGTAAGTATTTATGATATCTGTACTCATTTTAAATTGTTAGGTCTGGTGTGACTCCCACTTCTGTTCCGTCGGACATGGTAAACACAGCTTCCAATTGCATGGACTGCTCAGCAAAACTGGTCAACGTAAGAAATATTGTATCCAATCTTTCCGAATCAGACAACCCACTAGGATCGTTTTGTCTACTGAACACCAAAGTGTTAAGGGCCGCAAAATTAGCGGCATGCCTCGCCGAAGTTCTGCTAACTAACTCTCCTCTTAAACCCTTAAGAAGTAGTTCGGTACCTCTGGTAGGGTGTATAGATTTAGGGTTGATAATGGTTCCTATATTGACCAGTCCGTTCTGTACAGCGGCATACTTACCTTCTACCTGCTGATCCGTAACCAGATCAGCCCCTCCTGTTCCGAATTCTATTTTTAAACCCTTCATCATACTTCTCTGCTATTTATAGCTAGTCTACCACGCTCGTAGGCCTCTCGAATAGTGTTGTGTAGAGCTAAGCTTTGACTGTGACGTCTGCCAGCATATGAATATTTGGCATCCCTGAGTGTAACATAGGCGTAGTTCAATCTAGCGCGTGCTTTATAATCCAATAAATCTTTGGAAGCTGCCATATCAAGTCTGTCCACCTCCGCCTTCAGCTCCGGGAATTCCAAACTTGACACTCCCTCGCTTACGCTGTCCTCTATATCCTTACCCTCTAGAACACGCTTTAGCTCGCGCATAAGTTTCTTCGCTTTGGTCAAGGACAGAGTCTTTATTGATTCGAAATTCATTAGGTCTGGCTAATTGCATCCTCGATCTCGCGTATCTGCAGAGCAAGTTTAGTACTTCTTCTGCTAAGCTGCGTAGGGGTAAGATTTAATCTGGCTGCGGTATCCTTTGGGCTCAGAACTTCTGATCCTCCATAGCCAGTCTTCATCTCCAGTATTTTACGGTCTATATAGTCAGCATCTCTATACACGTACTCTACTGACTCGTCACTGTAGTCGGGGGCACTCTGCCCAGGTATACCAACATCACCAGTCTCGTTAGTAAAGGCACCCTCAGACGGTATAGGCCTGAATGACTTTCTAATGTTCTCTATACGCTTTACAGGCAAATACGACGCATCTGCCAACTCAAGGATATCAGGCTCTCTGTCATTCTCGTCTATGAAGGCCTGCTCAGCCTTCATTAGGGTCATAGCGTCCAGTTGAATACCCTCAGGGACGTGAGCGGCAGAGTCACTGAACCTTCTAGCTCTGCGAAGAGGGAGCAGCTGACGAGACACCCAGGTATGCAGCTGTGCTCCTTTGGTAGGATCATATGACTTCACAGCCCCGGCAGCCAGAGTTCGGGCCTTGGATCTAAGGTGCTTATCACCTGAAGCCCCTATACTACCTAGTACGTGATGGATGGTCGGGCTCACTGAATTTATCACGCTGACCATATTGTCCTCGCTGGGGTCTTCCTTCCATCTATCGTATGGTGCTATTTCTGTCGTTTCCACACGCTATCAATAGCGTGATCTCTTCTCTTGTTCAAGACGGGAGTTTTGCTCCCTATCCCTTAGAAGCCTGTTATAACGTTGAATCATCTCTCCTTTGCCGCAATTAAGATTACATCCAGCCTTTACGCGTCTCTGTTCAAACTCGAATCTCTTCAATAAGTCTGGGTGCTTATCTAGTCCGGGTATATGTAACATTCTCATTTTCTCATACGGTTTACTAAACCGGGCCAAGTAAGGATACCGGCTAGAGCCGTTGTTATAAAGGGTAAACCCCAGAATGGTATAATAATTAAGGCAGACACCCAGGCCAGATGCTGGGACAAGCACACTGGACATGATAACAGCTCGCCAGTCTTGGGATACCTCAATATAGCCCAAATCTCTATCTCGTCTCTGGACATGCTTATAATCCCGTCAGGCCAGTCGATAAGTCGACGCTTGTCCCACTTACACAGCGTACGAGCCAAGTGGGTTGGTAACTCAGAATCGAACCACACTGTTAGCAGGTGTAGCAGTGTCAGCATTCCTATAAACCAGAAAGCTAGCTGTTCAAGGAGGTGGTACATTGGCGTCTTTCAGTTCTTGTATGTATTTCCTGATGACCCCGCCTTTTTTACAGCTGGGGCACTTGCCTTTATACTTTATATCCAACTCCTCAACCTCTTCAAAGTATTTTGATCTCATCTCCTCACAACCTTCGAACCAGCATTCCCGAGACTTAGAGAAGAACGGCATGTAAACGGATATTTCTCCTGGAGTCAGTTCACCAGATTCCGGTACTGAGTTTTTGCCGTGGAATGTAACTTCACGTCCATCAAGAAATATGGATGTTACTGACTGTGCCTCATCAAATATTAGAAGAAGATCCTGCTTCTTACCGCTGATGACCGTTGTAAGCTTCATTTGGTGCATAGGCGTATGTGTCACTTATTACCACAAGATTCAATTCAAATATAATCGTAACTATTCAGGTCCGATTAGTGTCGACGAGGTTTTTTCCTAGGCTCAAAGGGGATTTGATCAAATCCGCGAGAGTTCGGACTATTTTCAACGACTGTTTACGGGCGCAGGAGATAAT
>Ga0105050_10006823_pt1 | contig 13961 bp, 3 predicted proteins | sample FRY01_FD_78088 | JGI IMG/M metagenome (GOLD analysis project Ga0105050, IMG submission 78088) | Freshwater microbial communities from Lake Fryxell liftoff mats and glacier meltwater in Antarctica - FRY-01 | ecosystem: Environmental > Aquatic > Freshwater > Ice > Glacier meltwater ... | reverse complement strand
TTCCTGCATCAGAATAATGCGCCCACTCCCCCCCTCCCCCCCCAAAAAACTGCCCCCCCCCCCCCCCCCCCCCCCCCCCCCCCACCCGCCTCCCTCAAAAAAAAACAGGCAGAAACATTAAAAAACGTCCGCACACACACTATTGCGGGTCAGCTGCACAAGTGCATGCGCGTTGATTTTTGACAGTATATACGTACGCGCGCATAGCACCACACGCACCGACTGCATCCGCCGATGCGAGTCGACAATATGTCGCATCGGACGATACTAAAATGCGCCTGCTTGCTGCTGGCCATCCTGCGTACGGATGCAGCGTACTTGTGCAGCAATGCCGGCAACGATTACATTGTGCAGCTTGCAGACGAAAGAAGGTGCACCTGCGCACCTGGATACTACTTGCCCGCCGACGGTACTGGTGGTATCAGTATTGGGGCTGGTGATATTGGCAACGCAAAGTGGACGTGTGCTGCTTGTCACGCCGGATACTTCAAAGCAGAGACTGGTGTGCAAGCCTGCCATCATTGTGCGACAGACTATCTGTGGTCGGCTGCGGGTGCATCTGTGTGCAACGAATGTGCCGAGACGAACATGCTCACCCCTCTGACACGGAACGTAGCATGCATCCCCTGTCCGCTGGACCTGGCCACTCTCCTTACTTACACGCGATCCAGGCGCATCGAGAACACCCCAATGCAGTTGTCGCCCACGATTTTCATCATGCCAAATGCGAATAATATGGATGCATTCAGGGACAAATTCCACATTAACCAGTCGCTCTGCCGTTCGGCAGAAATGGTTCGGAATGTCGGGCATCTGCTGGTACTGCGCACCGTGTGTGCTCTTGGTACCTACACATCACCGGCAAGTTTGGCGTTGCGAGTGGACGACGTGGACACGGTGTGTCTCGACTGCGAGGCCGGCAAGTACAACGCGCAAACCGCGGCACACATGTGCACAAACATAACGCGCTGCGAAAACGCGCTGTCGTGGGATTCGACTGGGGTTGTCTTTGCGGGGCGCGGACGAACATTGGACTCAACATGCACGTTGGACTGGAACATCGATCAAGTGCAACAAGGCCGGTATCCAGTCGTCCTCGGAGGCGATGTTTTTGTATTTGATTCGCATCGTCACGTCCAAATCGGCAGCAATTATGTGTCGTGCGTACCCGACACCACACTGCTGCAGACAAAGTGTAACTCGGAGCCACCGAATGTTCCGACTTCCAAGTGCCGGCATGATTTTCTTGGAGCGTGGCAGCGCGGAGACCTGACGCTGTCGGCAGCGGCCAACGTCTTGTGCAAATACAGGTGTCAAACCCAATATGTTTTGACAAATGCACAGTGCACACAATGTGTGCTGGGCACATTCAAGACAGACAGCATGTCCGAAGCAGAGCGGTGTGTACTGTGTGCGGCGGGAACCTACATGCCAAATACCAACCCCCGTACCGGCTGTATCATCTGCCCTCCCAACACGTTTTCTTCCGACGACCGCACCATTTGTCACGACGTGTGTGTACCGAACCAGAATTACGCCAGTACGCACCACTGTTGGCGCCCACGTCGCTCCTATCTCATCATTCTGCCAGTCGAGCAACAGAAACTGCGCATTAATGTGGAAACGTGTGAGGGCGGCAGCGCTACTGAACAGACAAGGTACGCAGGCGAAGGCGAGCAGTTCTGTCGCAATGCACGGGACTGTCAACGAGACGAGGAGTGGATACAGGACCAGTGTCTTCCGTGTGGGCTGGTGAATCGTGCCACCTCCTTCAACTTCCGTTGTGTCCCAAACTGCGAGCAGGGATACTTCCCTTCAGCATCTGCTGCCGTGGTGTCGACTGTGCTGCCAAGCGGTGTGCCGTTTTTTTGCAAACCGTGTGAAGCCAGTCTGGAGGTGTTCCAAAGTCAGGGCTGCCGAGAGACAGAGTATCTTGCAGAACAGTGCACCGTCGCCAACACCAACAACTTGTGTTTGCCGTGTTCGGGGCTGCGGCAAATGTTTCAAGAGCGTGATCCCAGCAGCGTCCTTGCCACGGCGTTCCGTATGCAGGAACGCTGCATTTTCAAGTGTCGTGGGGCAGAGACCGTACAGGGCAATTTGTGGTACTACCTCGATGTCCAAGTGGTTGCCACTATGATGGGCTTGACCGAGCCCGAACTCCGCACTCGCATCTTGAGCGAGCCGAATCAAGTGCAATGCATCCGATCTCAGGTGCACTCCAAATTCAACTGCTTGGACGACAATTTGGAGCTGATTGTGGGGTTCCAGGGCGCGCACGGCGAACTTGCGCGGTGGCCAACGGTGCGGTGCCGCGGCGGGGCGCAGCGGTCCTGTGCACAGAAGAACGGAGTGGAGGTACGTGTCAACAATTTGAACGATGACTTTCAGTGCCATTGCAAGCCCGGATTCTATGGAACATACCAGGCACAGACTTCAACGCTGCTAAAGTGTAATTTCTGCCCAAAGTACGGCGACTCCATCAAGGGTACATTCGACGTGCAAGGGTGTTTTTGTCGGGCAGGCACCTCACGGAATCAGAACCAGTCGTTGCAGCTTGTAAGCCAGGGACTAGTATGTGTCGCATGCGATTTGGGCAACATGTATTGTCCCGGGGGACCTGACATTGTTGCAGTCTTTGACTATGTGCACCAGACAGTGGCCCGGGACCTGGCGGTGAAGATATACCCTTCTTCAGCGGTGGACGCTGGGAAGCAATTGCCCTGTCCGGCCGACACATCTACGCGACATCCGTTTGCGAGTTCCATCGGATCGTGCATTGTAAACAATGATATGCGGTACGACGTTGCTCTGGGACACTATGTCTACTGCGACGACGACCGACACGCTAGTTCCCCCGACATTACACAGTGGCTGGAGCCACGGAGCGAGCCGTGCAATCGTCGTTGTCGTCCGCCGTTTTCTGTGCTACAGCCTGCCACTGGACACTGTCGATGCGACGCCGAGAAAGGATACATCATGGTAGCGTTGGCCGATGATGCGACATTGTCGCGCCGCGCACGCGCCGTGTGCAAGTGTGAGCCTGGATGGTATCGACTCGAGGGTCAAGAGGCATGCACCCCATGCCCCAGGAACTCCTACTGTGACGGAGAGACACGCACCCCTTGTGAGGTGCAGTTTGCGTCGCCCATGTACTCGAAAATGGAAACAGACTGCCTGTGTCCGCCCGGATTCTATTTTCAAACGCAGTCGTGTCTCCTGTGTCAAAGAGGATCCAAATGCTTCGGCGGACGCCAGAGGGAGATGCAGCGGTGTTCCACTGAAGAAATATGCCACCAGAGGGGCATGTTTATTCCCAAGACGTGTCCACGGGGATCGACCAAACTAAACGTGTTCGCGGTGCGATCGAACGATCCTGTCGTGTGCTACAGTCACGGTGTCTTTGTGTCGATGCACGATATGCCGAATGTGCATTTTTTGTACACGAATCATGTGCACCGTAATGACACTGGGTTGGTCGCCAGCTACAACGTCATCAACTCTCGACTAGTAGACCTCTGCTCCGACTCAATCTACCGAGAAGGGGTTTTGAGGGTATTAAGTCAAGTCGCGCCCGTGCCCATTAGTGGCTTCTTCGGCACGTTGCAGTGGTTGTGCGGGCCCGAACGCGTTCTGGTGCGCAGGCACACGACGTCGTCGTCACAAGAGCAGCCCCTGCTTGATGCATTTGAGTGCACCGGCACCCCCTTCGCCACAGGCCACGGCGCATTGCTCGGATTCTTGATGAATGCTGGACTGGCAGTAACAGGACTACATCCAATGGGACACGAGGGGTTCATTTCGCAATCGTACCACAATGAGATCTATTCCATGTTGGACCCCGACAGTCACCTGCTGTGGAACATTTTTATGGCGTGCGACCAACTTTCAGGAACAGCCGCTGCCGTCTCCGAAATCGACACGTGCGTCATGTGTGACATCACAGACAGTGCGGGCTTCCTTGTCCTTGGTATGTGGGACCCATTTTCGTTGAGTCGATGTAGCGAATGCGCTGTAGTACGAGCGAAATCTGTTAGAATTCAAATGATGCTTTCATGTTGTTGTCGGTAGACATATTTGTGAAGATGTCATGTGTCTGCAAGGGTTTGAACTAGCATGCACTTGCACTGGCACATTTCTCACAAGGTGTCATGCATTTGTGACTTGTTGTGACGGCGTGCCCTTGTTGTGCATGTGCAGCTCCAGTCGTCGTCTATCAGGCAGGCGAGGCATTGAGTGCCAACGAGTACATCACAGAGGTGACGTACGTGAATCTCAACACTGCGTCGCAGTACATGTGGGCGACAGCAGCTCAGCGGCAAGAGCAACCAGAAACACCGACGCTGCTGCCGTTTGCACCAGAGACCTCATGGTTTGCTTTCATGCAGATTATACATGCGTCTCCGCAGCACCCCTCGCTACAGCACCATATTTCGGTGCTGGTGTTTGCCAAGGAGGTCGATAATGCGCTCACAGCTGCGGTGTTGGTAGTGCAGCGCAAACACGTGGTGTATGACCAAGCCGTTGATCGCGTCGTTTTTGCGCTGCACGTCCCAGATGCTGGCTTTGTCATGACAGCAAAAAATAGAGTGCTGGTCGGGGTGTGTATGAAGGACAGGTGCGTTGCGCAAGTTTGGCATCTCCGTCTGCTGCGATTCTTGTGTCGCTGGCCAAGCCGCTTTTACTGACAAACTGACGACGCACAGGCCGGACGCGTTGACCCTGTTTACGTTCGATCTCGAACAAGACGTTGTGCTTGTCTCTGGATTCTCTGAGTGTACGGGCTGCTGCATTCCGCCCACGAAGTCGAATCCGAACGCACTGCACGCTCACCTCGACCACGTGTTGCGCATCTTTTATGTTTTTTCAGACACGCGCATGTTCAATACTACCCTGGACAGCACCGTGCGACATAGACAACAGTCTGGATATGCAGAGACCTCGTTTTTCGGGGGCGTGTTGCTGCCGGGGTTCTTCCAAACACAGCAAAGGCGTATTGTGCAGATCGTCTCGGGCTCGCAGCTGCCGTTTGCAATGTACACACAGAGAGCCATTCCACACAACCCCGTGGCATTTGCCGAAGCTGCACAGCACTGGCAGTCATTTTATGTCATGACAGCAAACAGCACAGACGCGGGGCTTGGCGTGCTTCGGGTTTTGTATGGATCACAAGCCGCCGACGACGGGTACTTTGTCGCGGGACTGCCTTTTACCGTGAGCAAGTTGGATTTTACCGCGAATGCGACCAAAAACGCGTCGAACATTCACTACACGCCATTGTTTGAGAGCGCTCACGTGCTACTCAAGGTGCAGGAACAGATCAAACAACGCCATTACAAAGGAGCCGACACCAGTGAGCAGGGGGGTTTCGCGACCATGCGCCTGCACAGCTTCTCGTTGCTGAATAACCGGAAACGCGTCGAGATCCCAGACACCAAAAAGTATGCCGATCGCACAGAGCACGTGCACGTGTTGCTCTCGCACGTCCAGGACCACGCGAACATACTGCAACAAGAAAATGACGCCTTGCATGACCAGGTGTTGTCATTGGTTCGTGTCAACGTGTCGGCTGCTGGTGCGGTAGCGTCGGTCGTGGAGCTACTGAGCATCGTCACACACGAGCCCGTCGACACCCCACACTCGGTGTTATTTTCCATCATGCCACACGACGTGCACGTTGACACTCCAAATAATATAGCGGCCAAAAGTATAGTGGCCATCATGGTACAGAGGGGTAATACGCACACCGTGCACTTGTCAAATTTCTCGTGTCTGCAATGCGGCGAGGACTTGTACGATGCCACTACGGAGTCGTGCAATTGCAGACCCGGCACGCTCCCAGTGTGTCTGCCTTGCTCGACTAACTGCGCGACGGGGCGTTTTGTGGTAGATCCAGATCCTCTGCTGTGCCACAAGGCAGATCTCGCAATAAGTGCCGGAGCCAGCGGGCTACAGCATCAGCGCCCTCGTCACAATCTGGTGTGTATGCCGTGCACAGGCACGTTTTTTTGCACCGACGGCACGGTAACAGGACTGCAGCAATGTCCCTCGATACGACCGCTAACGGTGAAGCTGCGTGCGTCGGCAGGCTTTGAGTGTTCGTGTCCGGCAGGCCAAGCGTTCAGCAGTGCACTGCGTGCAGAGTATGTTGTGGAAAGCGACAGCATCTCGCGCGTGGTGGATTTCATGCAAGACAACATCAGCGTGTGTGAGAGATGTGCAGAATCGCAGCTGTGCACACCACTGCACACCCAAGAATCGCACCGCATACAATGTCCTGCACACACCTCTTCCAAGACCATAGACGTGCCCATCGGTGCAACAAGACCCGAGCTGTGGTTGCAGACGGCCCCACTAAACAGCGACGATGACAGATTTCACAACGTGTATCAGGGCTGTTTTTGCAACGACGGATTTTATCGCACCCAAGATAGGAGCGCCAACTACTTGGTCGACGGGGCTGATTTCATTTACAAATACGCCTGGAACAACTCGCTGTTGTCCGAACAGGCAGCACGAGGCAATACGCGGATCCACACTCGCATCGAGATTTGTCGGGCGTGCGAAGCGGGTTGGGTGTGCCAGGGGTCGTTGCGACGGCAATGCAACGCAGTTTCCAGCTATTCCGCCGCTGGTAGCACGCACTGCACGTGTAGACCCGGATTTGTCCGGATGGACAACACTACGTGCGGTGTTTGCCCACCAGACACCCTGTGTCCTGGTGGCATCGAGTTGCCAATTTTGTGCAACTCTATCACTGCCAACGAGTTGCGTCGATTTTGTCCATGTGCACCTGGAAGCATCCGCAATGCAGTAAAAGGCTGGTGCGAGACGTGTGCAGCCAATTTTTATTGCCCCGGATTCGCCAACATGACGGGGGTGCCTCCGTCGAACACCATCTACGCCCGCCGGTGTCCTGACGGTACTACGTCTCTCGCAGCGTCGCAATCGATCGATCGGTGTTTCTGCGACGAAGGGACTTTCTTGTCGCATCTGGACACTTCCCCCACGTGTGTACCGTGCGGCACTGGCTACTACTGTCCAGGATTCGGCCAAGGTCGAACTGCATGCCCCCCCCACACGACTACAGCAGCAGGGAAGCCACGAGCTTCCGTCGTGTCCGATTGTGTTTGTCTCGATCCCACAATGCAGCTGCTGGCCGTTCAACCACACCAGCAGCATGCACAGGGTGCGGCTGGCGACAAACAATGTGTGTGTCGCGCCGGATGGCTTCAGAGCAGGTATACAGAACATACACATGCCACCAAGAAAATACATATGCACGCACGCGTATGTATATATTTGCCGTGTAGGCAGAGACAGAGACACACCCGAACCCGTGTGCGTAATTTGTGCTGTGGGTCAATTACTTGTGTTTGGATGCCCTGTTGCGCTTGGTTGTTGTGGACGCTGACGACGCAATTGTGTTTGCTTTTTGCGAGTGTGTGCGTGCGCTTTATCAGTCCGACATTGTGCGTGAGATGCGACGGATTTCCAGCGAACAGCACAATGATGCCTCGCGCCAGTACATGCGGCTGCTCTCCTGGGCATTTTGCGACGACTGCTGCCAATATTCAGGCGGTAAATGACGTGTGGTACAAGACTACTGTGGCCGAGCATCCGCTGTCCGCCGATTATCGCGAGATCATGAAGGTGATTTCCGTAAAGTATGGGGCGTCACGATGGAAAGATGGTGCATTTGCAAACACAGCCTGTATACCGTGTCCGCCGAATCTGGTGTGTGCAGGGAACAATAATCCACCAGTGTCGGCGTCCGCCATGCTCGACACAAGAAATGTCACATTGTTACACTACGGCGTGCTACCTGTGGGTGCCAGTAGCCTCAGGTGGTGGGTGCCATGTCCCACGGTGCGCGACACACAGCAAGCTCAGCGTCATCGAGCGTTGCGTCACTCCATCGGCATGTCGTCTTGCTTTCGCGTGTCGAGCGTGTGGTCGCCACAGAGCACACGTGTCCCGCGGTTGGCCTCAAGCAGTTTTCCGGCCCTCATACTCGTCCGCACCGAGAACACGTCTCTGATCACTGCAGTGGTGAACGTGGATGAGCCCATTTTTTCCAACTACATGCATGCCAGCGTTGTCAAGACTCCCACCATGCAACGTGTCGACAACACGGGGCTCGGCGGCTCGATTTGGCTCGTGTCGCTGGAAATGGACACAGCACATGTCGTGTCACGTTTCACCGGAGTGCTGGAATCGAAACAGGATGAATTGCTGCTCGCGCTGCACGCAATCGACCAGTCTACGGGTGTTGCATACAGCACCTTGATACCGTTGTTGTGGGCGTGTGCAGTGCGAGAGGAAACACCATCTGAGATGGGCGAACCCATTTTCATCGTTGCAGGGGTAGCGTACAGCGAGATCGCACAGAGGATCGCGGTGCGAACGATTACAGTGGTAATGCAGATTCTTGGCCTTGGCGGAACGGCGCCCCGCCATATTTTCCAGGTCTCCTCTCGTCAGATTGCCGATACCGTGTCGTTCGCACAGGCGTACACAAACCCGCTCTACTTTATTCACAACAACTTGTGCGACTCCTACTACAGTACGGGAGGAGGAATGCATGTGAACTGTGATGCGCCGTTTGCTGGCACACTGCTCTCGTCATACACCAGCACACTGCTGGCACAAATCAAGCTCACTCCAGCTGAGGATGACATTGCGGCGGCTAGCCACTCGCTACAACGATACCTGGGAATCGATGGCACCACCGCTCTCTCCCCGAGTAGGCAGTTCCTTTGTCCACGACACACGCTCACTGAACAAATCCGCATACAAGATGGAGCCACCGCCAAGGACTTGCAGCGGTGTCGTACGTGCACAGATTCAGAGTTTTGGCATGAAAACCGATGCCGAAGATGCGAGACCAATGCGAATGCATGTGAGGAGTACTCAGCGGCGACACGCTCGCGACCATGTTCATGGACGCAGGATTTACTTTGCGAAATGCTGTGATAGTCCGGGCATAGGGCACGTTGTTGGGTTCGCCCGCACTTTGCGGCATATTTACATAAAAACAAGAGAATATGACTTTTGTGAGCTGTAGATACTCTCGATTTGGCATGGAAGTTTGTGGATCAGACCTATATAAGTGAGAGCGTTTTCACGTTTTCAGTTAGCGAAAATCTGTTCCGTGTTCAAACGCAACATCTGATTCTCGTCGTTTGTGGGTTTCCACCACATTAAGCACCACCCTCCCCCCCAACCCCCCAAGTGCTCCAGCAACATGCCTCGTACCAATCCTAACCCCTCTCCGACCAAGCCCAAGGCCAGCGCCAAGGGTGTGTCCAAGGCCAACACCAAGGCCAAGGCCAAGGGCAATGCTCGTGCCAAGAAGGAGGCTGCTGGGTCTTCCTCCAAGGTTCCCACCATGGACGGGACCTTCGGCGAAGGTGCTGACCTCGGGTTCCACGTCGGCTACCAGGCATCGGAGGACCATCATGGTGCCCTGCAGGTGGAGGCGAAGGACCTCCAGGTGGAGGTGCAGGACCTCCAGGCGGAGGTGCTGAACCTCAAGGAGCGTAACGTTGTTCTCCTGGCTGGAGTGTCTCAGGCCAAACTCGCCGTTGAGCAGGCCAAGCAGAATTACGGTACCGCAAAGCCCGGTGAGTTCGCCTCCGTCAAGGCCGAGCTCGCCTCCGTCAAGGACGAGCTCGCGCGGGTGAAAGCCGCCCTGCTTGCTGCACAGCCGGCCGCTGGTGTGTTGGACACTGCCAGGGCCAACTACAGCCAGACCAAGTCTTTGCTGGATGCGGCGGAGGGTCGCATCAAGGTTCTGCAGGCCCAGGAGGTGACGCTCAAGGCCCAGCTCGTGAAGGCTGGAACCACCATCCAGGGCCTCATCCCCAAGTATTAGGGCGGACGGTGTCCTGGAGGGGATAATGTGACGCTACGGCTAAGTAAGCCGTAGGATCCATACTAACTCAAAACAAAAGTCGCATCCACGAGGAAATGAGTGACCGCGACGAAAAAAATTGCCTTAAACAACAAGGTGGTCTGAAAAGACCTTAAAAAAACAGCCCTGGTGGGACGTGTCGCCACGTGTTGGTGGCATGATGTGTGGGTTCAATTCCCCCCTGTTTTGTGTTGTAGATTGTGCCGTGTGTTACCATGCGCGAACGTAAAGTTGTAAAGACCGTTGTGTATATAAGGTGGCGTGTGTGCAGATTCCAAGCACAATCGTGAATATTATCGCAACATGTTTGCTGCCGCCGTGCTCGTCCTCATGGCCATGCACGGTGTGCACGCTATCGTGCCTCCACTGCGGTGCGAGACACCTGCGGCGTGCCGTTGCACGTTGCCCGGGACTGGCGCCATCGACGAGCACTGGAACGGGCAGTGTAACATGTGCTCGATTCTTGGCATCAGCAGCGACTGTCCTGCCGAAACCCAATGGGACCCAGTGTCGTTCCAGATTGGGTTCTGGGCGCCACACAGCGCCGACGTCACAGCGGAAACAGTGGCTGTGGTGAAGATCTTGACACCCGGCACAGACGTTGCGAACCCGCACCTGCTTGTACGGGGTTTCAACACGCCCACGCTACAGGGCTGTGGACGCAGCACGTATCCCACCGAAGCGAATGACCATAATTTTAATGATGATCACATTAACGATGCTACCTTCGTAAGGGCAAGAAGAGACACATGGGCGGCAACCCAAGCAAGCTGGGATTGGGGAGACAACGGCGTGTTCACCGCACGAACCACGCCATGTGCACCGGGGGAACGCATCTGGTTTTTCCTAGTGAATGTACAAGCTTCGAGGTTAGAAACAAACCCTGGTACCCCTGTCCAACTATTCTTCGAAATGAAAACTGCCTCCGGTCTCTATGTATCGAAACCAAATGTTTTACCCAGAGAAAACGTTCTACTCCGCGAAATGACGATGAATGCAGGCACTGCCTCGCAGTTCAACACCAGAAGCCTGTATCCCATTCACACGGCGAGGGCATTGCCCTTTGCGGTGGTGATGTCTCTGAAATTGTTTGATATTCGGTTTGACCGGCACAATTTCGCCACCGACGCGACGGTGCTGTCTGGACGAGAATTCACAAGTGTTGCGATATCAGTGCCAGGTGAAACAAATTGCATTGTCCAGGGTATGAACGGTGTGGTGATTGATTTGCAGATGTCCGCGCAATGCGGAGGGATCACTACGATGCAACAGATAGTTTTTGGCAACAGTATTACTGTTCGGCAAGCACCAGGATCAAGTGGTCCATGCACCTTCACAATGATGGAAGTGTGTCGTGCGGGCTGGGAAACCTTCAACTCGGTATCTTGCCGTCAGTGCTTACCAGGGCACGTCAAGCAACAATCAGGTGCAGGACAGTGTACACCATGTCTCACTCAAACATTCATGAATCATGCAGGACAAACAGAGTGTTATCCGTGTCGCAACAACCAGGGTACTGCTGCAACCACCTGCGTACAATGCCACCCACTCCAGGAAGCAATGCCTGGTATTGTACCAACAGATTGCCAATGCAGTACTGGACACTTTTTGGCGGTGGTGGGCGCCGTGTGTGAACAATGCCCCTTGGGCAAATATAAAGACGCAGTTTCGAATCGAGCATGCACCGACTGCCAGCCGGGTAAATACGGCGACACAACGGGTGCCATCACAGAAACTTTGTGCACAACGTGTCTTTCTGACATATCGATGCAGAGCAGCGCAGCCGGGAGTGTGCATATCAGTAGCTGTCTGTGCACGGCAGGACACCAAGCATCGAACATCTTGAATGCTTGTGAGAAGTGCCCTACGGGAACGTCCAAGAATGCCGCTGGCAATCTTGCGTGTACTACGTGCAACAGCATCTCAATTGCAACCGGTTTGGGAAGTTTGTACTGCACGCCATGCGCACCTGGCGAAAAGGCTATGTCGGATAACACTGTGTGCGAAGCAGGCTGTTCGTCAAACGCCGGCCTATCAGCAACAGGCGATGCCTGCTTGTGCAACAAAGGTTACACCGGAATCAATGCAGAGTCTTGCACGCAGTGCGCTGCGGGAAAGTACAAAAACACAGCTGGTAACAACGCTTGCACCCCCTGTGCCAATGGCAAACATTTGACAAGTTTAGGTGCTGTCTCCGACATCTGTGAGTTCTGCGCAAGTGGCTCATTTCCCACGATAATCCTTGCTGCCACAGCCTGCACCACATGCCCGAGTGGATCAACGGCAGTCCAAAGCACCAACTTCGGCATCGCTAACTGCCAATGTCCGGCTGGACACACGGGAAATGCTGCCGCTGGCGCGACCTGTACTCAATGTCCGGCTGGATCGTTCAAGACGGGTGTGGGCCCGTTAGTATGTACTCTCTGTGAGGATGGTAAGTTTTCCGCCAGTACGGCAAGTGTCACCAACACCTGTAACACCTGCGCAAGTGACTCGTACCCGACGACAAATCGCGCAGGGTGCATCCCATGCCCGATTGGATCAACGGCAGTCCAAGGCACCAACTTCGGCATCGCTAACTGCGAATGCCCGGCCGGGAAAGTGGCCGGAGCTGGCGCGGCCTGTGTTTGTGCGGTAGGGTTTGGCCAGCACGCAGGAACTGGAGCATGTACACTGTGCGCGCACCCGTTCTACAAGTGGGAGATTGGTAATGTTGCATGCACCGAATGCGTGTTGCCTTCGATACTCAACGCAACGGCAAAAACGTGCGATGATCCGGCAAACGTGCAAGTCACCCAGGAAGTCATATTGAAGGCTGGTAAAAACTACATTTCGTTCTACGTATTCAGAGAAAACACCAGGGTCGTCGACTTGTTTAATCAAGACAAACAGGAATGGACGTCAGCACAATTATTCATGAAAAGCAAGGATGGCAATGAAGACTTTCAAACAACTGAGTCGCAGACGTCCTTCGACTTCAGGCAGAGGTTGCATCACCGTTTGGACGTGTATATTTTGACCATACAGACCTCAAATACCATACCCAATCCGAAGCTGCGGTACACTGGCAAGCAGGTCGAAAAGTTGGTAGACATCAAGCTTGTTGTGAGCGACGATATTTGGCTACCGACCCTTTTTGCATCGCCGGTGAACAACAGAGAAGTCATGCCGATCCGAGCACTATGTTCTACCACCCAATGTCACGAACTAACGTACCAATTAAACGATAAAGTGATTTTTTTCCCAACTAAAGTCACAGACATAATGACCAGTACTACGCAAGCGTCAGGTATGTGGAATCAAAGAGCCAATACACAGCCAGGAAATGTAATGCGACTGTCCATCAAACCGCACGGCTCTCGTCCAGCAGGCACTGGTACAATCAATGCACAAATTGACAGGACACAGATGAATTGGCAGCGTTTGACGTACCTGGACACACAGAGTGAAGTGCGTTCATCCGGAGTTGCGTTGATTACGACACCGGAAATGATTGCTGTGACACATCGTCGTCTGCTTGCTATAGCACCACAAACCCTACCACAACACTGTCCCACAAATCAGGCTGCTGGGTGCGGGTGCATAATGTCAGATGGATCGGTGTTGAACTGGCCACTTGATGATTGTAATTCTTGTGTGCAAAGAGCAGTACCAGGCGTCTGTGACAACATGGGTGCCGATTTGGACGATGCGGCCCTGACGTTTTATGTCCGCATAAACCCGCCAACAAATATAGTCATAAATGTGAATGCTGCTACCAAGGTGTCAAACGTAATTGGGGTTGCAAAGTTGAAGCGCAGTTTTCCTTTCCAAAATGGAACAACGAGTGGCGTACAGTACGAACACATCAACATTAGGTCGTACAAGTTCGCGTATTGTGCAGGCTGCCGGTCTTCTAGTGACGGTGTAGAATCATGGAGCGACACGTTTTGTGGCAGTTGTCTCGAGTCCAATAAGCTGTTCTTGTTTTCGTTACCCGTACAGCTGACAACAGCAGAACTCAAGAATGACAATGATGCCACCGCGCTGACCGTCAATTTCGAGT
>Ga0105050_10006819_pt1 | contig 13975 bp, 13 predicted proteins | sample FRY01_FD_78088 | JGI IMG/M metagenome (GOLD analysis project Ga0105050, IMG submission 78088) | Freshwater microbial communities from Lake Fryxell liftoff mats and glacier meltwater in Antarctica - FRY-01 | ecosystem: Environmental > Aquatic > Freshwater > Ice > Glacier meltwater ... | reverse complement strand
GGCCGGAGTTGGCACATCGCCGTGGGGCGTGGAAAAAGTTCCACGCCGGGCACCGGTCGCGGCATCTCGGTGATGAAGCTTAAATCGAAATGCGGTCACGTTTTATGCCGGTGCGACGATCAATCGCCGCGAAGCTTCAGCCCCAGGTCAGAGAGCTTTTCACGCACTTCGTTGAGACTTGTCACGCCGAAGTTCTTACACTCCAGCATGTCATCGCCAGTCTTGCGAACCAGTTCACCAATCGTGTTGATGCCAAGACGGACCATGCACTTGCGAGCACGAACGGACAAATTTAAATCGGCCATCGGGCGGTCAAGCAACGCTTGCTCGTCCGGCGTCATGTGCGAGGTGTCGATTGGCGGTTCACTTGATCGCTTCTCATTGGCGAACTGGCCGAGCGACAGCCCCTTGCTGGAAAGGATCTCGCGAATCTCATAAAGACTCGTTTCGCCAAAATTCTTACTGGCGAGAAGTTCCTGTTCGCTGGTGCGAGTCAAATCACCAATCGTATCGATGCCCATCTTCTGCAGGCAATTTCGGCTCCGAACGGAAAGTTCAAAGTTTGTCACAGGCTGATTAAGGATCTGAGCCAAACGGTCGTTGCGGCGTTGGGTTTCTTCATCGTAAAGAACGTTGCCAAGAGCCGAAGCGTCCTTCATGTAAAGGACCGTCTGCGGATGGTCCGGGTAGGCCTCAAGAATACGGCGATAACAGATCTGAGCTTTGTCGTATTGGTTATTATCTTCGTAGAAAACGCCCAAATTTAAAAGAGCGCCAATTCCGGTCGGGAATGCACTTGCAGCACGCTCATAAAGTGAAAGTGCTTCTTCATCGTTGCCGCGGCGATCATTCTCCAACGCTAGGCCGAACAAGGCACCGGCATGATTCTCGTCCGTTGCGACGGCTCGTTCGTAAAGAGCGATCGCTTCGTGCATGTTTCCGCCGATCGAGGAAACCGTTGCGGCTCGCTGGTAAAGATAATCAGCCGTCTGCTCGATGGGGCCGAACATGTCGTCCAGCAACTTCATCGACTCGTCAAGCTTGCCGAGGTAACGATAGCACTCCGCAATCCCAAGCTTGCAACGATCCGGGTCGTAACCCGCTTTCTTGGCCTGCTCGTACTTTTCGATTGCCAAGTCGTAGTTGGTGAGCTCGAAGGCACTCTTGGCGGAGTAAAAAATCGCCATCGCGCTGCCATCGGCGGTTGCCAATGTTTCGCTGGCGGTCTTGAACTTCCCAAGAAGGAATTGGCAAACGCCAAGCTTCGTCTGAGCGGCGGGACTGAGAGCGGTATCTTGCTCCAATTCGCCGACGGCATCGCGAAGATCGCTGAAATGACCGTGGTTTTCAAGAATCGCGCGTTGAATGGCAACGACATCAGCGGGACCAAACGACTGATTGGCTAATACTAACTCTCGCAAATCGACATGACTTTCAACTTGGGCTACCACAAGCATCAGCTCCATCACTGGTTACGCGAAGTGTAGCCGCAAAACGCGGCTCAATACGCTGACAACGAAATCGGAAGAACGAGCTGCCATTGTATAATCGACCGAACGCTTCCGAATTGAACGATACAAAAAGCCAGCGGTGGGACTCGAACCCGCAACCCTCGCATTACGAATGCGATGCTCTACCAATTGAAGCTACGCTGGCAGCTCTGGGGAGCGTAAAAGAATAAAAATCGCCTCCTGTTTCGTCAATAGCGGACAGAATGGGAAAGAATGTTTTCGGCACCCAAAATGCTGTCGGGAGGCTTCCCTGGGTTGCCCCGGCGCCACTTTGCACTGGACTTGCCACCGCTGGGCCCGTTCTAAATCTGAAAAAGTGCAACGATTATTTGCTAATTTGATCAACGACCGCGTTTTTTCAAGGCTTGCGTCAATGCATTTTGGGCTGGTTTTGAGGCAGGCCGAAAGTCCCGGATTTTTCTTTCATTTAAACAACCCGAAGTTCGGGGCCGGTGTCTTGCAGGCCAAGCGACCTCATTTGGCTCTGGGCCCATCTGCTCTTGCTTCTGGGGGCTGCGAATTGGTTTAAGCATAAACTTCGGAACGGTTTTTCCTGGTGTCTTGCGAAACCAGGTCGCAAAACCACCGTCTTTCGGACTTTTAAAACCACAATCCGCTGCCATCACGAGCCAGCGCCTGATGCTTCAGAAGCTTAATATAACGCGATTCCACCGCTGCCGCGACTTCGCGCAGTCGTCCCATTTCGTCGTTGTTGCCGGCGTTCTGCTTGTCTCGAGTTTTCTGCCACCCGTGTCCGCTGGAGAGGCGGTGAAGTCATGGCCAAAAGCGGATCGCGAAATTTCAATGGACGGGCCTGAGCGTGTCACTTGGACTCCGGTCGATGGTGTGAAGGATCGCGTCGTTGAGGGTGAGCCAGCTGCGAACGAAACTGAACCAGAGCATTTTCCGATTCTGATGCCCGCAGCTTACGAAGTTGATGAAATCATCGAGTCGCCCATTGAAGATTACCTTCAATCGCCGATGGGTGAATCGGTTCAGCGCACATGCGATTCAGATTCTTGTGATTGCAGCGAATGCTCACCACACGGTCCCATCGGTCTATGGATTCGAGGCGAATATCTTCTTTGGTCGCTGGATGGAATGAGTCTTCCCGCCTTGGTGACTTCCAGCAGCGCTGGTACGACACCAGAAAACACGGGCGTGCTCGGACTCCAAACCACTGACATTTTGATCGGGAACGACACCGTTGGCGACGATGCGCGATCGGGTGCAAAATTTTCCTTGGGCTGGTGGGACAATCCATCAAGGACAGCGGGCATCGAAGCCAGCTATCTGGGGCTCGAGCGTACAGGTGAAACTCTACGTGCGGACAGCAGCCAGTTTCCCAATTTGGCTCGCCCCTATTTCGATACGCTCAACAATGCAAACGCCGCTCTGCTGATTGCTTCCAGCGTGTTCCTTACCGGAACGGTGTCCATTGAAACAGAATCGGAACTACAAGCGTTCGACATTGTCCGTCGCCAACGAATCTCCCAATCGCATTGCCACCGACTTGATTTCCTATTTGGCTATCGACATGGAAGGCTTGAAGAAAGCATTCGTATCGACCAATCGTCGCTCTACACCGCTCCGCAGGGGCAAATCATCGCGGGAACCACAAAGACTCTCTTTGATTCATTTGAGACGAATAATAAGTTCAATGGTGTTCAGTTGGGGATGCACTATCAACATATTTCCGGTCCCATGAAGTTAAACGCAATGGCGAAGCTTGGCCTCGGTGCGAACCAAGCCAATGTCATCATCGATGGCGAAACGGTGAACACCGTACCCGGTGATGGGACAAGTGTTTTCGCCGGCGGGTTGTTAGCACAGACGACGAATATGGGCAGCTATGAGCAGACCGACTTCAACGTTCTTCCCGAAGTGGGTTTGACATTGACGACACATCTGAATCGGTGCACGCAGTTGACGATCGGTTATCACCTGATGTACTGGAGCAAGGTAGCACGAGCCGCCGATCAAATCGACCTCAACGTCTCGCAACTTCCACCGGAGCCGTCGTCAGGGACTCAAAGTCCCGAATTCCGTTTCATCAGCGACGACTTCATCGCTCATGGTCTGCAAGCCGGCCTGGAATATCAGTTTTGAAGTAACCTCATTCGCCTCAAGACACTCCCGTCATTCTCCTTCAATCGGATCAAGCTGCGGTGGGTCTGACTTGTCCCATTTCGATGCTTTCTTTTCGTCAGATGGTTCAACAAGCGGGCGAACAATTCGAAAGCCGACGCCCAAAGCATCGGTAAAATACCAAATGCTTTGAGGTATCTGTGGGTCTTGCTGTTTCCAATCTTCGTGAGAGCCTTCGCGGGCTGCGCTGCGGAGCATCTCCGGCTCATCGTCCCAACCACCACCACGGACGCTGTGAGCATAGAGCGTCGTCGGAATAGCAAGTGGATTGTGAGTGAGGGAACCAGCTCTGTGTTGATAGGCGTCGGGAACGTATTGGTCCAGGACCCACTCGGCAACGTTGCCATGCATGTCATGCAAGCCCCAGGGATTTGGTGATTTGGTACCGACCTCTTCGTATTGGTCATTACTGTTGCTCAATGAGATCGCATAATCATCAATGTTGTCCGCGTTATCGCCAAACGAAAACATCGTCGTCGTTCCCGCTCTTGCCGCATATTCCCATTCCGCTTCGGTTGGCAAGCGGTAGTAATGCCCCGTCTTTGCCGATAGCCACTTGCAGTAAGAACGAGCCGCGTGCTGCGTCATGCAGATGGCGGGATAATTACCTTTTCCAAACCCGAAACTCATGTCGGTGTAGGGCTCTGTGGGGCGCGTCATTCCATCGACCATTGCTTCATCTGGTGACGGCTTCAAACCCGCGAGATCTCGGCGGATGATGTCGATTCGTTCGCCCCAGGTATCGTACTGGTCCCACGTGGTTTCGAACTTGCCCATCCAGAACGGATCGACCTGAACTTCGCGCTGCGGGCCTTCGTCGCCTAATCGTCCTGACTCCGCAGACGGACTTCCCATCAAGAACTTGCCTCCCCGAATCGGTACCATCTCAATCGCCAGGTCCGTGTGCACCAGCGGTTCGGCGTATGGCTTCATCTCTGCTTCGTTCGGTGTGTCTGATGCAATCGATGCTTTGTCGACTTTCCCTTTGACCGCATCGACCGCGAACGTTCTTGAGGTGACCGAAATAAACCCGATCGCCGAAACAACCAGGCAAAACGTCCTCCACTGGCAACATGCAGATTCGATCATTGGGAGGGGGCGATCCATTAACTGATGTTCGTGCATTGCGATGGTCTGATCGACGTGCGGAGAGTTTGCCAGAATCGAAAAAGGTTAATTCTTGGGAGGCAACAGTATAGACGGTGCGGGACTCGAAATTGAGTATCAAGATCGCAAAAAAACACCGGTTGCGAGTGCGGGCAGGTCATTCAAGCAAGAGATGTCTTTCAAATATCGTCTTCACCCGGAGGACATTCCAACGCAACGAATTGAAAACGCTCACCATCGAAAAGCCCAAGGTCGCTCAACTTCAGCTTTGGAATAACAAGTAACGCCATGAACGACAGCGTCATGAACGGTGCACTCAACGTCGAGCCCAGCATTCGCTTTGCAAAATCATCGACGTGGCGGTACTGATCCGCGACTTCGTATCCATCTTGGTCCGACATGATGCCGGCAATGGGAAGCGGAAGGACTTCCGCAACTTCGCCATCAACCGCGACGATTCCTCCGCGATGAGCGATCACTTCATTCACTGCGGTGCAGATACTTTCATCATCAACTCCGACGGCCAAGATGTTGTGCGAATCGTGCCCCACCGAAGACGCAATCGCGCCGCGTTTCAATCCGAAGCCGTGAATGAACGCGATCGCCGGTAGTTGATTTCGATATCGATTAACAACCACGAACTTCAAGACATCTCGACCAAGATCGCAACGAAGCCCCTGGTCATCTGACGATAACTCGGCGCGTTGCTCGCCAGTGATTAACTTGCCGTCAAATGCTTCGATCACTCGCACCGTCGACCGTGGCTGAGCACTTTGAGCATGGACTCTAAAGTCTGCGGCTTGCTTTGCGTCACATTGAAATCGATTCACAACCCGTTTATTGACCGATGCAAAGTTTGCCTCACCAGTCTCCGCGACACACTTGCCATCGATGAACGTCTGACGAACTTCAAATTCAACAAGGTCATTGACGAGAACGAAGTCTGCGGGATCGCCGGCGCGTAGTTTCCCAACGGGAAGCGAGTAGTGATCGATCGGATTTAAACATGCGACGCGAAGAACATTGAAAAGATCTAAACCGTCATTGATCGCACGTTTCACGATCGCATTGATATGTCCGTCGGCCAGTTCATCGGGGTGCTTATCGTCGCTGCATAACATCACGTCTTCAGGATGGAAATCAATGAGCGACTTGAGCGCTTCGTAGTTCTTGGCCGCGCTGCCCTCTCGAATTAAGATTTTCATGCCGCACTCAAGTTTATGAATCGCTTCCTCAAAACTTGTGCATTCGTGATCCGTTGAAATCCCTGCCTCCGCATACTCCTTGGCGTGATCGCCAACCAAACCGGGCGCATGACCATCAATGCGTTTCCCCAACTTTCGTGCCGAAGCGATTTTCGCAAGCACGTCCGCATCCCCAAAAAGAACCCCTGGATAGTTCATCATTTCGGCGAGGTAGCCGATATCCGAGCGAGCGAGAAGTTCGGCGATAGCGGAGGCGTCAATCGAAGCACCGGAAGTCTCAAACGCGGTTGCGGGGACACAGCTTGGCGCCCCAAAACAAAACTTAAGCGGCACCGTTGCTGCGCTCTCGAGCATAAACTCAATGCCTTCGATACCTAGCACATTGGCAATCTCGTGCGGATCGGACACCGTCGCGACGGTGCCATGAACACACGCCATTCTCGCAAACTCGCTGGGGGTCAACATGGACGATTCGACATGAATATGAGCATCAATGAAACCGGGGATCGCAAACGGTAGCGCCTCGTCGATCGATTCGCCAAGAGGCGTGATCGACTCAATCGTTGAATCCGCGATTCGGATTTCGCAGGCTCGAATTTTACGGCTAAGAATGTCAACCACGTTGGCAGACAATACACGCGATGAAGCCGTTATGCCTCGCGATAAAATGTTTTGGTGACTCAACGATGCAACCATTCTTCAAATGCGACAAACCGCTGTAGAAACGCCTTCTCTTGACGGCTATAGTATCTTCTCATTGACAACTTGAGAAATCTACACGATCGCGGAGGATAATGATGGCACGGATGGTTCGTGGAGCACTGATTCAGGCAACAACCTGTGAACCGACGACCTCGCCGGTTGCGAAGATCAAACAAGCGATGATTGAGAAGCACGTTGCGATGATCGCTTCCGCCGCTGACCAGGGGGCTCAGGTCGTTTGCCTGCAGGAGCTGTTCTACGGGCCGTACTTTTGCGCCGAGCAAGAGTTGAAGTGGTACGATTTGACCGAACGAGTGCCCGATGGTCCGACCATCAAGCTGATGATGACGCTTGCGAAGAAGCATGAGATGGTCATGGTCGTTCCGATCTATGAAGAAGACCTGACGGGCGTTTACTACAACACCGCTGCGGTCATCGACGCGGATGGAACGTACCTGGGCAAGTTTCGCAAGATGCATATCCCGCAGTGCCAGCCGGGTTTCTTTGAAAGGTTTTACTTCCGCCCCGGCAACCTTGGTTACCCCGTCTTCGATACAAGGGTCGGCAAGGTCGGCGTCTACATTTGCTACGATCGCCATTTTCCCGAGGGCGCCCGGTGCCTTGGCTTAGCGGGTGCGGAGATCGTCTTCAAGCCATCGGCCACCGTCTCGGCGCTCAGCTAATACAATAGGAAAATTGGGCAACCCGCGCACGCGGTCGCGAATCAATTTTTCGTCGGTGCCATCAATCGCCCGGGTTGGGAAGAACCTTGGCGGATCGGTGAGTTCTACGGCCAAAGTTATTTTTGTGATCCACGCGGCCAGTTCGTAGAAATGTCAAGCAAGCGTGACGAAGACGACATTGTGATTGCAGACATGGATTTCGACGTGATTCGCGAAGTTCGTAATACCTGGCAATTCTTTCGTGATCGCCGACCAGAGACCTATGGTGCGATTGTCGAGTTGTAAACGCGTTATCAACAACACGTTGCGCCGGGGCGAAGGAACCCGACCGGAGAATCGTTTAAGAAACGTTTAAGAAACGTTGGAGAAACGGTTTGATTGCTTTCGATCCGATCGTGATGGTAATGGTGGCAAAATATGAATGAATCAAGCGAAATCAGTGGTGCGATCATTTATGGTTTGGATGATCGACCGCCGCTTCCACGATCGATTCTTCTCGCGATGCAACATGTGTTGACCATGTTTGGCTCGACGGTCGCCGTGCCTCTTTTATTTGGCCCGCTGCTATGGCCGATTCCTGACGGAGTCTCGTCCGAAGTTGCAACGCGTCTTTCGCAGTTGCAACTCGTCAACACAGGAATTTTGATCAGCAGCGTCATGCTGTGCAGTGGCATTGCTACTTTGCTGCAATCAACGCTTGGTTGCCGCCTTCCCATCATCCAAGGTGTTTCATTTTCGTTTCTGGCTGCGTTCTTTGGGATCGTCGCCGCGAAGCAAACGTCCTCCGCTCCCGATTGGTCAACTGTCATCAGTGGCGAAGCCAGCGTTTCAGCGTTGGAACCGATCATTGCACAGTGGCAGTCAACGGGCGCTGCGGCGATGTGCATGATCGCGGGCTCTATCATTGTTGGCGGCGTCATCGAAGCGATGATCGGCTTCTCTGGTTTGATGGGGATGCTGCGCCGTTACTTGTCGCCGGTTGTCGTCGGCCCCGTCATCATGCTGATTGGTCTTGCGCTTTATCAAGTTGGCGCTCCCACTGCCGCGTCGAATTGGCCGATCGCCATCTTGACGATGTTGATGATCATCTTGTTTTCGCTGGTGCTTTCCAAACGCATCCGCATCTTTCAATTGTTTCCGATGCTATTCGCGATCTCGATTGGCGTTGGTGTTTGTGGGCTGATGACGATGTTGGGCATCTTCAAACGAGGTGATGCCGCGTTTGTCGATTTGTCAGCGATCGAAAGCACGGCTTGGGTTCGTGGAACCGATGTGCTTTTCCCCTGGGGCTTGCCAGAGTTCACGATAAGCGCGATTGTTGCGGTACTTGCCGGCTATCTCGCGTCGATCATCGAATCATTCGGCGACTATCATGTTTGTAAGAACATGGCCGGTGCGGGCGATCCGACGGAGAAAGAAATCTCACGTGGCATCGGCCTGGAAGGAATCGCTTGCGCCATCACGGGCACGCTCGGCGGCTTCAGCAGCACCAGCTATAGTGAAAACATTGGGTTGGTCGGTTTAACCAAAGTCGCTAGCCGTTTTGTGGTTCAAATCGGGGCTTGTCTGTTGATTTTTCTCGGCTTGTTTGGCAAGTTCGGCGCCTGTGCAGCCGCGATTCCCAAGCCGGTCGTCGGCGGTTTGTACTGTGTACTTTTTGGTTTGATCGCAGCGGTCGGAGTGCGTCAATTCGCGAAAGCCAATTTGTCGAGCGATCGCAATTTGTTGATTGGCGGGTTCGCGTTGTTCATGGGACTCAGCGTGCCGTTTTACTTCGGCAAAACGGGCACTGGGGCCAGCGACTTGATGTGGATGCCCGACGGGCTTCGCGGGATTGTTCTTGCGCTTGGGTCAACCGGGATGGCCGTTGGTGCCTGCATCGGCTTGATACTTGATAATCTAATCCCTGGCACGCGTGAGGAACGCGGGCTTGATGCGAAACTTGTTCCGGAGTTAACCGATGGCGACTGACGTTCGTGCTTCCCTTCCGATTATCAATCACACGCCGCAGCGTTACGACGGACCAACGCGAGACGAAGTGATTGCGCTCCGGCATCAATTCGTGTCACCCGGCGTGATCACGTATTACAAAGAGCCGTTGATGGTCGTCGAAGGCCACATGCAATACGTCTGGGACGAATCAGGCACACGCTATCTCGACGCATTTGCCGGCATCGTTACCGTAAGCGTTGGACATTGCCATCCGAAAGTTGCCGACCGCGTTCGTGAGCAAACAGGCAAGCTTCAACACACGACGACCATCTATTTGCATCCCACGATCGCGCTGTTCGCGCAGAAGCTCGCCTCAGTGATGCCTGAAGGTTTGTCACGCTCTTACTTCACCAACAGCGGCAGTGAAGCGAATGAGATCGCGATTCTTTCGTCACGTGAATACACCGGTAACGCGGACGTCATCTCGCTTCGCAACGCGTACCACGGTGGCACGTCAGCAACGATGGGCGTCACCGCGCATGGCAATTGGAAATTCAAATCAAACCCGGAAGCAAATATTCATCACACGCACGCTGGATACTGCTATCGGTGCCCCTACCAATTGACCTATCCCTCCTGTGAATTGAAGTGCGCCCACGACATCAAAAACGTGATCACCTATGAAACACCAGGAGAAGTCGCGTGCTTTATTGGTGAGCCGATTCAGGGCGTTGGTGGCACGGTCGTTCCACCTAAGGAATTCTTCGAGATTGTCTATGGCATTGTTCGTTCTCATGGCGGCCTCTGCATCGCTGACGAAGTGCAGGGCGGCTTTGGTCGAACAGGAACCCACTACTGGGCACACGAGAACTGGGGCGTGAAGCCGGACATCATCACGATGGCAAAAGGCATCGGCAATGGAATTCCTTTGGGGGCGATGACCACGACTGAGCCGATCTCCGCGATGATGAAAAACCGAGTTCACTTCAACACATTCGGCGGCAACCCGATCAGTATGACCCAGGGCCTCGCAACGCTTGAGGTGATCGAGGAAGACGGCTTGCAAAACAACTCGCTCGTCGTCGGAGGTTATCTCAAAGACGAATTGCGTGGCCTTCAGCAAAAGCATTCGTTGATTGGCGAGGTGCGAGGAATGGGTTTGATGCTGGGCGTCGAATTGGTCAAAGACCACGCGAGCCGAACGCCCGCAGCGGCCGAAGCCGCGTTTGTCATGGAAGCGATGAAGCACCGCCACGTGCTTGTCGGGAAGGGCGGTTTGTACGGAAATACATTGCGAATCAAACCACCGATGTGCGTCACCAAAGACGATGCCGCTTATTTAGTTGCGATGCTTGATGAAGTTTTGACTGAACTGGAGACCGGCCATGCCCACGCTTGAAACCACCGTCAATGGGATGAAGCTTCCCAATCCGTTCGTCATCGGTTCGGGCCCTCCCGGAACAAACGCGAACGTTATCTGCAAAGCGTTCGACGAAGGTTGGGGAGCCGTGATTTGCAAGACCGTCAGCCTCGACGCTTCCAAAGTCATCAATGTTCAGCCTCGGTATCATCGCCTGCGCAGTCGCACCAGCGGTGAGATTTACGGTTGGGAAAACATTGAGTTGATCAGCGACCGCGATTTTGCGATTTGGATTGATGAATTCAAACAGATCAAGGACTCGCATCCCAATGGTTGTTTGATCGCCTCGGTAATGGAGGAGTACAACAAGAATGCATGGCAAGAAATCATCGGCCGCTGTGAAGACGCGGGTATTGACGGGTTTGAATTAAATTTCTCCTGTCCTCACGGATTGCCCGAACGAAAGATGGGCGCCGCAATGGGCCAAAGTCCTGAGATTCTGACCGAAGTTTGCGGCTGGGTGATGGAATCGGTGAAGAAACCCGTGTGGGCCAAGATGACGCCGAACGTCACCCACATTGAAGACCCAACCCGAGCCAGCTTGGCCGCGGGTTGCGATGGTATCACCGCGATCAACACCATCCGCAGCGTCATCGGCGTCGATCTTGATACCTTGCGCCCGGAACCGTCCGTCGAAGGCTACACCACACCTGGCGGATATTCGTGCCAAGCGGTGTTGCCGATCGCCCTCCGCATGTGCATGGAGATCGCCACGGTAATTCGTGATGAATTCCCAGGGCGCACGCTGAGCGGAATGGGCGGCATCGAAACCGGAAACGATGCGGCGCAGTTCATTCTGCTAGGAAGCCACACGGTTCAGGTTTGCACGGGCGTGATGAAGATGGGATATCGCTGTGTGCAAAGCATGTGTGACGAGCTCCTGGCATTCATGGAAAAGCACAAGTTTGAAACCCTGGATGACTTTCGGGGGCACAGCTTGCAATTCTTTACGACTCACGCGGACCTCGTTCGACGCCAAGCGGAAGCGCGTACTGCCAAAAAAGCCGAGCACGATCGAAAGGTGATGATCAAAGCCGATGCCGAGTGGAACGGCGACGACTTCGTCGACCAAAGCAACGCATTGGCTCGCGGGTAGGTCGGTTAAATTGACGCAGCGTTAAGTTCGCAGGCGTTTCTTAAACCCCGAAATGCCGACCCGCTGTTTAACGCCGGCGTTTGGCAATGCATGCACACGGTTGCTGGAGTCGTTCGCGACGCAGTGGCGTGTGGCGATTTAGAATTGCAGGCGTCGCATTCGATTGAAGGTATCGTGTTTGGTCTTTGGTCATTGGTTTACGGCGGACTGTTGATCGAAGCGACCAGTCCGTCGCTTGTCGATGTGGGCATCCAAAATCCGCGGCTGGCAATCCGGAATAATTGCAATGCGATGCTCGACGGTTTGCGATGGGAGCCGCTTTATAACCGCGAACAATACGAAGCGTGGGTAATGAACGTTTCCAAGAGTCTTGAGGCAATTGACACTTCCGGTGAGCCGAAAAAATGACGTCGTGGCAAAAAAAGAGATTCGCGGCCCTCGCGATCGTTACTTTCGTTATTGTTCCTGTCGTGGGTTATGGGTTCGCGGCAAATGGCGCGGCGCCCAAAGCGGTTGAAGTCGATCTGAATTCAGTCAGAGACAACCCGCTTCCGGTCGAAACATTTGTGCTTGGAGAAATCAAACCACCCTCGCAACTGGATTGGTATCGAGGGTTAGTGGTGCCCAGCAAAGAAGCTGACTTGGGATTTCGTCGCGGGGGACGGATTGATCAGATTCATGTCGAAGAAGGAGACCGTGTGCAACGCGGCGCTGTTTTGGCGACGCTCGATTCCTCGGATGTTCGTTCACAATTATTAGCCACGAAGTCGCAAATACGGGAAGCCGAGGCGTTATTGGCGGAATTGGTGGCGGGGCCGAGAGCACAAACCATCGGCGCGGCACGCAGCGAAGTTGAACGGCTTGCCGCGATTGCGGCTCTTTCTCGCGTGACAGCGGATCGAATCAAAAACTTTTGCAGTCGAACGCATCCAGCGTCCAGCAGTTTGACGAGGCGAGTTATTCGGTTGAACAAAGCGACGCGGCACGGGGGCTTTGGTCTGTGTGTGCATTGGTCGATGTCGATCGTGGTGTCGGCATGATTGAACGCCGTGATGTTCAAGTGATCGAAACCGACACCGAGGTGGCAAAGATCGTGGGCTCCATGGCGAACCGCGCGCGAGCTTCAGGACCGTTTGCAAGCGATACCAGGGACAGAGACCGTCGATCGCTTTTCGGATCCCGGCGAAGAAGTCTTGGTGAAGATCAATCCGCAGCGTACGGCAGCGATCGGCCTGTCTGCAAACGACATTGCCATGCAGCTTGCTTCGTTTGATGCGAAGGATTCCGCTGGTTTGGTTCGCACCCGTAAGCAAGACATGGTATTGGAGATCGGCAACCAATTCGATGATCCGTCGGACGTTGCGAGAGCGGACATTCGGGGAGCCGACGGACGCTTTGTGCGGCTCGGACAAATTGCTCAGGTAAGCGTCACCACTCCGGAACCGCTTCCGCAAACCGGACGACATCATGCGGCGAACTCGATGGAACAAACGGCGATCACGCTTGGTGTATTGATTCGCCCCGAAACGCGTATTGATCACTGGGCCGTTAGATCCAACGCGGTCGTTGACGAATTTCGCAAGTCGCTTCCCGCGGGATTACAGATTGTCAACGTGATGGACCAGAGCGAATACGTTGGCCAGCGATTGAGTAGCTTGACGCTTAACCTCGCCGTCGGTGGCCTGGCCGTATGTCTTGTGATTTGGTTCTTGATGGGATGGAGAAGCGCGATCATCGTGTCGTTCGCATTACCGCTCACCATGCTGACGGTTTTATTCTTGATGCGGATCTTCGGAATCCCGATTCATCAAATGTTGATCACGGGTTTGATAATCGCGTTGGCTGGGTGGTTACCCCTTCGGCTTCATGGCGATCATCGGCACGATGGGTTTGATCGGAGTCGCGATTAATGATTCGATCGTCGTGCTGGCGACTCTTGACGAACACCATCGAATCCTACCGTCCACCGGCAGTTTCGCAGATAGCAAGGCAAACGACATTGAAGCGGTCGCGGACACGGTGATTGAATGCACTCGTCACGTCGTTGCGACGACGTTAACCACGGTCGCTGGCTTTGCGCCCTTAATCTTTGCTGGTGGGTTCTTCTCGGATTTTAGTGGCATCTGTCCAGCATGGGGGATTTTTTGAGGCATCTACTCCTGCGTCCAATG
>Ga0105050_10006815_pt1 | contig 13978 bp, 15 predicted proteins | sample FRY01_FD_78088 | JGI IMG/M metagenome (GOLD analysis project Ga0105050, IMG submission 78088) | Freshwater microbial communities from Lake Fryxell liftoff mats and glacier meltwater in Antarctica - FRY-01 | ecosystem: Environmental > Aquatic > Freshwater > Ice > Glacier meltwater ... | reverse complement strand
GAAACTTGCCGAGCTTCACGAGATCCTCGTGCGGACGCGGGATCACATGGACGGCGACGACTTCTCCGATCGAGCTGGCGGCGGTGGCGCCGGCTTCAACTGCGGCTTTGACGGCTGCGACAGATCCGCCGACGAAGACGGTGACGTTGCCCGAGCCGACTTTTTCCCAGCCGATGAGTTCCACATTTGCCGCTTTGAGCATCGCGTCTGTCGCTTCGAACTGCGACACAAGGCCTTTGGTTTCGATCATTCCGAGTGCTTGATTAGCCATAATATTCGAGAGGTTAAAAGTGGGTTTCAGGCGGTGAAGAACTTTAGAAGTTCCGGCGCGGGACGCGCTATGACATGGGATGCCACGAGGTTACCCACGCGGCCAGCAGCCTCACGGCCGGCTTCGACGGCTGCTTTTACGCTGCCGACATCACCCTGCACGATGGTTGTAATCAATGCTCCGCCGATGGGGATGGATTTGATCAGTTGCACATTCGCGGCTTTGACCATTGCGTCGCTGGCTTCCACCAGGCCGACATAGCCGCGCGTTTCGAGTAGTCCGATTGCTTCGCTCATTTTTTTTGTTGGGTTTATTTAGGGTTGGGATTTGAAAAGTTCCACCTTTTCGGCGTGCTCGAGGTCGCAGGCATTCGCCTCATCGGTATCGATGTGGACTTCAAGTTTGAAAGACGGATCCACACGGACCAGAAGGTCGTCAAAGCGGGTCGAGCAGCCCTTGGCCTTCACGCGGAGTGTGATCAAGTCGAGATGCTTGACGCAATAAAATGCCGCGTCAGTGGGAGACATATGGACGTGGCGGGCGGCGCGGATCACTCCATTCCGCATCTCAAGGAATCCCTTCGGACCCATGATGTAAGCTCCGGGCGTGCCTTCGATGTCGCCGGACATTCGCACGGGAACATCAATGCCGAGTTGAACCGCATCGGTGAAGGCAAGTTCGATTTGCGTGAGATTCCGGCACGGGCCAAGGATTCGCAAATTCGGGATAATCCGCCTCCGGGGGCCGACCATAGTCACAGTCTGCTGGGAGGCAAATTGCCCCTCCTGATACAGCCATTTGTGAACGCTCAACTCCGCGCCCTCGCCAAACAACACCTCGACGTTCTCCGGAGAAATGTGCATGTGCCGGGCCGAACTGTTCACCAGAAGCACCGGCGCCGGCCCGCTCGCCACCTGCTGGCCGAGTTGCCGCGAAAGCACCTCGCGAACAAGCGTTTCGACAATAGAGCGATTAGGGGTTTCAAAAAGTGACATTGGGCCGATCGAAGGAGGATTTAATTGACTGCTATCCGTCATATAGGAAAAATTTCTACGGTCAAGAAGTTTTTTTGCTGCGGGGAAATTTTTTAATTGGGTTATAGGAAGTGCACAGGGAAGGCCGGGCTTACGGGAGTATTCTCCGGGGGGAGGGAACGGGAGCGGGTTCCGAGAGTCCTGACGAGAGGAATTTGCTGCGCTTCGAGGAGGTCTGAAGGAGCGTCGGTGAGCAGGCAATCGACCTCCTCCCATGCCTGCAAAAGAAACGGGGCCTGCGCTCCGATTTTGTCCCGATCCACGCAGTAAAGCACTCGCGCTGATCGATGGATAGCGGCGATTTGCTGCCGGACAATAATCTCCTGCGTATTCCATATTCCCTCGCTATTCGCCGCTTCGCCGGAAAGGAACGCGATATCAAACTTCCAAAATTCCAGGCTCCGACAAGCCATCTCGCCGAGGAGTACGGACTGGCGGTTGAGGATCTGGCCGGCGAGTTGGAAGACGCTCACTTCGGGCACGGCAGAAAGGAGTTCGCCCACGGGAACATTGGACGTTACGATCGTCACCGGCGAGATCGGATTGGCGCAAAACACCTCGGCCAGAGCGAAGATCGTCGTTCCCGAGTCCAGGAAGTAAACCCCGCCCGGCTCGAAGAAGCGCACGGCAGACTGGGCGATCGCCGCTTTGCTGGCAGCCGAGGCGGTCTGCCGCTCTTTAAATGACAAAAACCGCTCATTAAATTCCGAGAGAGCGCCGCCGTGGGTGCGTTTGACTTTATTCATTGCGACAAGAGCGGCGAGGTCGCGCCGCGCGGTGGCCTCAGAAACCCCGAGTTGACGGCAGAGTTCGCTCACGGGCAGGTAACGATGCCGGTCAATCAGAGCGGCCAGCTTATCCCGCCTCGCGTCGACGATATGACGAGGAACCTTCATAAGAAAAAAGATATGCGCAGATTTGCGCAGAAAAGGCAACTCACAGATTAATCCCTATCATCAGAGCTCCACCTGCGGCGCGAAGTGAGGGCGGGCATTTTTCGGCTGTTGGTGGATCCCTGTTTGTCTGGCGCCTCGCGGTTCTTCTATCCCTTCTGGCCGCCACGGGAGTTCCGGTTTGCCGCAGATGGCGATAGACGATTTCCTACTTGGATTTTGTTGATTCCAATTGCTCGCTCGGGGCTTGGGTAGACTTTGCGTTCAAGGAGATCTGCGATTGCTCCGTAGAAAATTCCGGGGCCTTCGCAACACTGGGATAATTACCACGACCCAGTCACGTTCGGTCTGCAGCGCGCGATGCTTTGTCCGCAGTAAGAACACGTCTTCTTTATCATCAGAGGGTTGCTACTCACCGAGACTTCGAAACGCGTGCGTGTTTTTAGAAAGGTTTAAGTCGACTTACATGAGGCCGAAGCCTTCGAATTCCCGGATGCCGACCCCATTTTTATTTCCTGGCTTGCTTGTCGTCTTTTTGATCCCCTAAAATTGGCATTTTCCTGCATGCCCTGATAAATTATCGAAAACTATTCCTTGATTTGATCTGACACTCCTGACTTTTTTAATTTTATTCGGGAGTGCCATCTGGCGTTTCGCCACAATCACAGCCTTGGGCATCCGCTCCCTTTTATGAATTCCACCTCTTGTCCGATGCATGCGATGCAGCCACGTTTGGCTGGCCGGGAAGATGCGGAACTCGCCTTTTTCCGGGAGGCTGAGGAGGCGGGCGTATTAACGTGCACGGCCATGCAACGGTATGCGACGTGCCGGCGGCAGGCCGAGGTGGGTGGTGTGGTCGCTCTGACGAACGAGGAACTCGTATTTGGCGGGCGGGTGGCGTGGCGCAATAACGCCCGCTGTATCGGCCGGCTTTTCTGGCGGAGCCTCCTGGTCCGGGATTGCCGTGATGTCGCCGATTCCCTTGGTGTTTATACGACTCTTTGCGAGCACCTAGAGCTGGCAACCCGCGGGGGCGATATCCGCCCGGTGATGACGGTGTTTGCCCCGGCTGAGCCCGGGCGCCGGGCGCCGCGAATCCTCAACGACCAACTGGCCGGCTATGCCGGCTATACCCAAGGAGGGGCGGTTCTTGGGGATCCGAAGAATGTGGCGCTCACCAGCGAGGCGATCGCCTTGGGGTGGTTGCCGCCGCGGGTGCGCACGGCCTTTGATCTGTTGCCGTGGATCATCGTCGGGCGCGGTGAGCGGCCGGCGCTATTTCCAGTGCCTACGGGCCTCGTGCATGAGGTCGAGCTATCGCACCCGAACCTGCCGTGGTTTGCGGAGTTGGCGTTGAAATGGTACGCGGTGCCGGTAGTGTGTCATACTGCACTGCAGATCGCCGGCGCCGAGTTCCCGTTAGCACCGTTCAGCGGCTGGTATATGGGGACCGAAATCGGCAGTCGTAACCTCGGCGACGAGGCGCGCTATAATCTCCTGCCTGTGGTCGCCCGACACATGGGACTGGACCTGAGCACGCCGACGAGCCTGTGGAAGGACCGGGCGTTGATCGAGCTCAACACCGCCGTGCTACATTCGTTTGCTGCGGCCGGATACCGCATCGTAGATCACCACACGGCCAGCCGGGAATTCATCCGCTTCTGCGACATGGAAGAGCAGGCCGGCCGGCCGGTCTCGGCGCAGTGGGAGTGGATCGTGCCGCCGCTATCAAGCTCGGCGACGCCGGTCTTTCATCGGCCGATGTGTGATTTACACCTGCATCCAGAATTGCGCCGGGTGGGACCGACAGTATGAGGCGTGGTATGAACCCAAGACATCGGTAACACGCCATTATGGCCTTGGATACCGTGTGCACTTCATACAACTCTCTTCAAGTAGGGGATTACTTACCTAGGTTCAGGCGCTTCGTTGCGGTCGCTGAGACTTCATGGAAATAGGCGGCGTTCTCAGGCCGTTTGATATCCACGTCGTAGGTGGGGATCATCGCTTTCATCCGGCCCTTTCCCGTCTCGGTTTCGAGTAGTTCTGGGAAGCATTTTTTTATCACTTCGAGCACAATGTGCACGGAGACTGACGCCCCCGGAGATGCACCCAGAAGCGCTGAGATGGTGCGATCCGCATTGGTGATGACCTCGGTGCCGTAGTGAACGATTCCAGCTTCCCCATCGGTCTTTTTGATCGCTTGCACACGGATGCCGGCATCGATGAGTTTCCAGTCCTTGGCTTCGGCTCCGGGGTAGAAGACATGGAGAACCTTCATCCGATCCGCCATGCTCTGTGTGCCTTGTTGGATCAAGTATTTCACGAGATCCAAGTTATGGATGCCGATCTTGAGGAGGGTTGTGAGGTTGTCTGGCTTCACCGAAAGCGGCAGGTCAAAGTAGCTGCCTCCCGTGTGGAGGAACTTGGTGGTCCAGGCGGCGAAGGGGCCAAAGAGCAGGGTCTTTTTGCCGTCAAGGATGCGCGTATCTAGGTGCGGGACGGCCATGGTGGGAGCGGCATCTAGAGCCTGCCCGTAGACCTTGGCCTCGTGGCGTCCTACGATTTCCTGGTTGTCGCATACCAGCCACTGACCACCGATAGGGAAGCCGCCGAGGCCTCTTGCTTCGGGGATACCACTTTTCTGGAGAAGTGGGAGGCTACCACCGCCAGCGCCGACGAAGACGAATTTTGCGGTATTGTGTTTCACCTCACCGGTTTTGAGATCCTTGGCTTTCAGCTTCCAGCCGGCAGCAGTTTTATCGAGATCAATGACACGGTGGCCGGTCGCGATTCCACAGCCATCCTGTTGCTCGAGCCAGTCGAGCAGTTTGCTGGAGATATTTCCGAAATTCACGTCCGTCCCTGAATCCATTTTTGTCGCGGCGACCGGGTCATTACCACGCTTTTCGGTGAGTAGTGGTGCCCAACCGGCTATGGTTTCGGGTTCTGTGCTGTATTCCATTTCAGAGAAGAAATGGTGTGCCGCCATACCTTCGTAACGCGCTTTAAGAAAATCCACCTGTTCCTGTCCGTGGACGAAACTCATATGTGGAACCGGATTAATGAACTCCCCGGGTTTATCCACCATGCCTTCCGATACCGCGTATCCCCAGAATTGGCGCGAGCACTCGAATTGTTCAAAAATCTTCACCACGTTAGAGACGTCCACGCTGCCATCCGCCTCGCGGTTGGGAGTGTAACTGAGTTCGCAAATTCCCGCATGTCCGGTCCCTGCGTTGTTCCATCCGTGTGAGCTTTCCTGGGCGGCGTCTTCCGTGACTTCGTAAACTTGGATTTTGAGTTCCGAGTCGAGCTTTTTGAGCAAAGCACCGAGATTCGCGGACATAACTCCGCTTCCGATCAGGACAACGTCGGGGTTTTCAATGTGTGAAGAATACTTCATTTCAATAGTAATCTTTACATTATTTTCCGGAACTATCCACCTAGATATTTTTCGCTGAACATGCAGTAAATTCGAGACCTGATGCGCGCAGGATCTGATCCGATTTGATTGGAAGTTCGAGATCCCGTGCCGGGCCAATGCGGCCCCGGCTTCTATGCTCGCGATGCCTTGGTTCGACGCGAGCGCTGAAGCATCTCCTTGGCAGTCCCCCGCTGCACGTGGATTTCCAATAGGAAATCGCTTTCTGTCCTCCGGGATGTTGGCCTGGAGTTTGAAACTGGAAGCGGGGTTTTTAGTGGGGTGTTTCGCGGGCTGCGAAAGGAATTACTCGGCGGTCATCTCCCCCATTTTTGCGATGTATTTCTCAGGGTCTTTTCTGAACTTCGGCACGCAGTTGTCGCAGCAGAATTGGATGGTCTGGCCTTCGAGGACGATGCTGATTGGATTGCCCATGGAGCCGAGTTCCTCGCCGGAGACGAGGCAGGTTTTGAGCGGATAGGGCTTGGCGTCCATGGTGGCTTGCACTGGTGGAGCGGTGCTTTCGGTGGTTACAGTTTCGTCTTTCGTGCAGGAGACAAAGAGTAGGGCGAGTGCTGAAATGATTGCGTATGGTTTCATGGTTTTCTGATAGGAAATCGCTTTCTGCCCTCCGGAACGTTCGGCCAGAGTTTGAAACTGGAAGCGGGTTTTTTAGTAACTGGATGCTGGTAGATCGGAGGGCACCTCACGTAATGCCGGCTTGGGCGGGCAGGTGGACCGAAATTACGACCCTTTAGGATGCTCTATACCCTTGCCGGAGGGGTTAATTTTTTCACAACAATAACAACGTGTTGCAACACTATCACACCGTCAATGAACTTTCCATACCAGATCCACGGCGCCCGCGAGAAAAGCTGACTCTTCAGCGAAAAAAGAGAGCTTTTTCGCTTATTGTAGTCGTTATCGCCTTGGTGCACACGGACCCCGTTTTCCCCTATTCCCCGCTGAAAACAGCGAAGAACCTTAGTATTGATACCATCTCCCTGAATCACCTGAAGTTCTGTGTGTGAAATGGCAGGGATTGAGCTTAAAATTGCCTCGTCAAACCGCCCATTGCTTTTCCAAGAAGCTGCTCGGAGCCGGGGCCCCGTAGCAGCATGACACGAAGGAACACGAAGCCGCGCCAACAACACACTGGGTGCGAAACTTTTGAATTACGCTACAACGGGGTGGGCTATATCAGCTTTTCAAGGGCACAGGAGCAGGCACGAAAACACTGCATTTTTCCAGAGCGCGCCGCCCGTCACGCCCGAGAATAGCCCCGTTAAAGTCTGGAGTGGCTGCCGTCGCACAGGGCACCGTTGCCGCTGTGTTTGCAGCCGCAGAAGTACGCGGTGCTATCTTTTTCTGCTTCGAAGCGGACGGGTTTGAAGTCGGATCCCTTGTGAGAACCATCGCAGAAGGGTTGATTTTTGCTCTCGCCGCAGGCACACCAGAAATAGGTTTTACCGGCTTCGACGGTAACGGGATACGGGGCACGTTGGCTAATGGTTGGATCGCTCATGTTTATGCTAAAAGCTTCTATCATGCAAATGAGCAGGCGTCGATCCCGATGTGAAGTCGTCTGCGGAAGGAAATCCTCCGTTGGCGGGCTTGGACCTATGGCAAGGCGTTCATTCAGGATTCTCTCCTGCCCTGAGCATCACCTCGTTGCGGCGGAGGAACGGCGGTGTCCATGGCGGATCAAAATAGCCATACACCGGCGGCGAAGGGTCGCTCAAACGCTCCTTCGCCATCCATGCCTTCAACTGGGCCAGCGCTTCGGCCTCATTTTTCGGATTCTGGTTGCCGCTGAAGCGCAGCACAGCAAACCTTCCCGCAGGCAACTCACGCACCGTGACCGCGCTGTCCGACGGCCTGGGCACTTCGCCGGACTTCATCTTGGCTGGCATCACAAAGGCCATCGTTGCGTTTGCTTCGCTTCCGGACATGAACACGGGCGTGGTCATGGCAATTTTCTGTTTCTCGTTGTTTGTACCGGAAATGAATCGAAACAGCCGCATGAAACTTCCGTCGCTGCCGTTCGCTCTGGCCATCGGCGTCTCCACCACCGTGAGTGATGGGTAATCCCGCAACTCAAACTTGCCATCCGTCCGCACGACCTCGTATGGCGCGGACTCATAACTGGCCCGGGTGGCCTGGCAGCCAGCCACCAAGAGACCTGCGCCGAATAGACAAATTAGGATCCAAAGCCACATGCGTTTCATAAAAATTCGACCGAGACTTAAAGTAACTTTTCCTGAGCCAAAAGCTACAACAACCAAAGAAGGAGTCGCAGGAGGCACGGCTAATCCACGAAGAAACGAAATTTTCGCCATGTAGAGTATGAGGCGGGGAGAAAAATTACATTGAGCACACCTTGGTTTGCATTTCCTTCATGCTCTTCACGGCCTTCATGGTGGTATCTGAATGCGGTGAAAAAATAGTCTGCCGATTTTAGCCGTTAGCACGTAATGCGCTCTAGCGGAATTATTTATGCATCCACGTGTATTGGCCGTGCGCCGGCGGAGCCAGGGATTTGCGCGCTCCTCAGCGCGATAGCCGAAAGGCATCTGTCCACTGGAAGAGCGAGGCTACATGCAGTTCCAGAACGGTGCCCACCGGAAGTGGTGTCTTACAGCAGACGGGTGTCTCCTCGGGTGTCCTGCTTCAGAGCAATATCGAGGCGGATCCCCCCGAATTAATTGCTGCCGCGCACGCAAGCAGCTTTTCTATGGCCCTTTCCGACGAGCTCGGGGCGCTTGGTTTCACGGGAGGTGAGACAGCAAGCACCGCGACGCTGACTTTCGAGCAACTGCCCGCCGGTTGGACGATCGCGAAGGCGAATTTGAACGTCGTCGCCAAGCTTCCCGGAGTCACCCAAGCCGAATTTATCGACGCCACGATTCCCGCGGAGGGAACTGGCGTTTGACACTTGGGAATTCTGGAATTCGAGAGCTTGTTTTTTAGCCATGGTCAGACCGTAGTCAAAACATGAAAATGACGATCACCCATGTCAAGGCCTAGTGTCTGGGTATTGTCGAGCGGGTTCAACGGGAGAAAATCCGCGGGGTGATCAGCCGCCACGGGCGTGCGGCCGCCTTGCTCGTGCCAATCGACGGGCCCGCCGGGGATGCGCGGGCTGCGAAGTTGGAATGTTTCCCCGGCCGCGCCGTGGTTTCTGCCATGTCGGTATGGGAAGTTGCCATGCTTGCGGAGAAGCGGCGATTGGCTCTCTCCCACGCTGGGCGAATGGGTCGAGGCCGACCTGCAATCCCAAGGATGGAAATCTGAGCGACCACTCGGTGATTTGGGTATTCGCAGTGTCGAGGGGCTGAGATCAGCAACCGATTCCGCGAGGTTTTGACTCAACTGAAATCAAGTGATTGCGACCTGATCCGCCTGACCAAAATTCACAACCCGACCGGCTTGCATGACTACGATATCATCGGCCAATGCCCGGATTTCTTCGGGTGAATGACTGACGTAAAGAATCGGGATATTGAAAACATCGCTGACTTGGCGAATAAAGGGCAGGAGTTCCTGCTTGCGCAGAGTATCCAGAGAGTTCAAAGGCTCATCCATGAGTAGAACCGAGGGACTCATCAACAACGCGCGCCCAATCGCGACGCGCTGCTTCTCACCGCCGGACAAGTCGGCAGGCCTGCGCCGCAGCAGATGCCCGATCCCGAGCAATTCGATCACCGGATCAAACTCAATAAAATGCGCTGCCGCCGGAACCAGCCTGCGCCCGTAGTTCAAATTGGATAAGACAGATAGGTGCGGGAGCAACCGGGCATCCTGGAAAATATAACCGATCCGACGCTTTTCGGGTGGCAGGTTGATCTTGTCCTGGGAGCAAAATAAACACACTCCATTCAAGCTGATGTGGCCACTGGAGGGGCGAACTAAACCAGCGACGATTTGAATGACGGTGCTTTTTCCAGCCCCCGAAGGCCCATACAACGCCGTGATCCCGCGCGTGGCTCCATGAAACGAAACATCGAGCCGGAAATCCCCTTGTTGATGCTGTATCTCGACTTTCATGTGCGTTCCTTCCCTTTTAGCCGCGTTTGCAAATGGCGGGCCACCAGTTCGGACGCGATCAGCGCAAGCACCGCAATCAAAATAGAAATCACGCACAGTTTCATCGCTCCCGCCTCGCCGTTTGGGATCTGGGTGTAGGTGTAGAGTGCCAGCGGCAGCGTCTGTGTTTCCCCGGGAATATTGGACACAAAGGTAATGGTCGCCCCAAACTCGCCGAGGCAGCGGGCAAAGGCTATGATCAATCCGGAGACCACCCCGGGCAAGGACAGCGGCAGTGTTACCGTAAAGAAAACCCGCAGAGGCCCCGCCCCCAAAGTGCGCGCGGCAGCCTCGATACCGGTATCCACATTTTCAATCGACAGACGGATCGCACGCACCATCAGGGGGAACGCCATCACTGCCGCAGCCAACGCCGCCCCTTTCCAATTGAAGGCGAAAACGATGCCGAAGCTGGCCTCCAACCAATGCCCAATCACACCATTGCGCCCGAGCAGCACCAGGAGCAAATAGCCCACCACCACAGGAGGCACCACCAGCGGCAAGTGCAACAATGCGTCAATGAGAGACTTACCGGGAAAAACCCTCCGGGCAAGCAGCCAAGCCAGTGCAATGCCGAAGGGAAGGCTGGCCGCGACCGCCCACACCGCAACGATCAGGCTGAGCCTGATCGCACTCCACTCGTAGGCGCTGAGATAAAACCAATCCGTCATTTCAAAAAAACCAATGATTCAAAATCGAACGCAGAGCGGTCAACACTCCCACTAATTTGCGAGAGCAAAGCCGTATTTTTCGAAAATAGCCTGCACCGCCGGGGTATTCAAGAACTCCAGAAGCGCCAGTGCGTCCTTTTTCTTGAGCTCCGAGACGACGGCCGCCGGATACACAATCGGCAGGTGCGTTTCTTCCGGGAACACACCGACGACTTTGACGCGCTCGCTTAACGCGGCATCGGTGGCATAGACCACGCCCAGCGGCGTCTCACCACGCTCGACCATTGCAAGCGCTGCCCGGACATCTTGCATCGGCGCCACACGCGATTTCAGCGATGCCCAAACCCCAAGGGTCTCCAAGGATTGTTTCCCGTAGATGCCCGCAGGAACATACGCCGGATCACCCATGGCAAGACGACCATCCGCACCCAGGAGGCCAGACAAGCCGAAGCCGTTTTCAATGACGACTTGATCCAACGGGCTATCCGCCGGCGCAATCAGCACGAGGCGATTTCGGAGTAAATCCACGCGAGTCGAAGCGACTACACGATTGGCCGCTTCCAGATAATCCATCCACTCTGGATTGGCGGAAATAAACAGATCCGCCGGAGCACCGCTCTCGATCTGTTTAGCCAAGGCCGAAGAAGATGCAAAAGACACGACCACTTCAACTCCGGTTTTGTCGGTGTAGAGTGCCGAGATCTCTTGCACCGCGGTGGTCGTTGACGCAGAAGCGAAGACCAACAGCTTGACCGGCGGCGCCGCTGAGGATTTCGAGGCATCACAGCCTGTGAAAAAACACATCAGTATAGCCAACACGCCACCTGCGCACAAACGCCCAATCGTTTCGCGAGAAGTTGTCATTTTTGGAAGAGTCCCGGAAGGTAATTGGAATGTCCGCTAATTCCAACGGCTGAGGCAAAATTGTTTTGAGAGCGGATTCGGAGCCTGCCGAATGGGTCGAACAACGGATTCTCACGGCCCTGCCCATGCGCCAGTTTTCCAAGCTTATTTTTCGAACCACGAAACACCGGCTTTGGCGGTGGCTGCAAGGCGGGATGCTGGATCGTCCGAAAGTTGCGCTCGGCTAACTGGTTGAACGTGACCGTCGCAGAACAGGACATTTGCGATTGCCCGCGGACTCTGTCCGCCATCGCTAAATCGGTAATCCACTAAATCGGGATTGCAGGTTGGTTCATATCCGTCAACCTCGGCGAGGAAAACGACATTCTGTGGGAAATCGACCTCGTAGATCCGGAAGCTCCGGGCTTCGGGGTCCGGTTGGAGAAATTGGTTCATAGCGTAATTAAAGTAGAATACCTCCGGGTCCCAGGCCCGGGGTTCTTTCTGCCCCGGCACAATCCACAATGATTCGACGCCGGGCTTGGGTCTCGAGCCGGGCGGGAGTTTGGCAAGCGATGTCTGACCGATATAGGGCGGGAGTGCATTGTACCACGCCAGCGTCTGGCCTGCCGTTACCGGGGTTATACCGGTTTCCGGGAGTTGATTTTGATTGTCGATGAGATACAGGTTTAATGCGATGCCCCACTGTTGCATTTGCCGTGCGCTCTGAGCCGCATAGGCATCGGATCCACGACTGAGAAACCAACCGGTAGCGCTAATGATCAGACAGATACCAACGATACTGAGTAATAAAATCTCGCGCGGTTTCATCGGCTAATCAGCTCCCTGGTGTGACAAACCCCCATCCTGCTGGCACGGCGAATGTGAGGGGTTTCGGGCTGGCTGTGAGGTATTGAACAAAATAATCGAACTCCGATGGTTTCGCTGTGTCGCGCATCACCTCCGCAGGAAGTCCGAGGCGCTCTGATAAGACGGAGGCAAAAAATCGGGATGTCGTAATGGTAACGCTGGCATCGGCTGTAATGCCGTCTTTGCGAAGAAAAACAACTCCTCCGATTTCACCTAGCTGTCTCAATTGATCCGGGGTCAGTGTCATCTGCACAAGCGCTGTCGTCCATGGGAGGCTGTTAAAGACACGGCTGGCTGTGAGGCGGCCTGCAGGCCAGCTGGTGCGCACGGAATTACGGGAATACACGGCTACCTCGGTATCTGGAAGCTGGCTCAGAGCTGTGAGGTAGGAAATCAAAATGTCTTCTTCGCTAACATTGTCAGGAAGGTTTGCAATAAAGATATCTGCCGCCTCAATTTCTTCAGTATACTGCGCGATTTCCTCAATTACTTGATCGTCGCGAGTGGCAGTGTTGGCAGTCATGGGCACTAATTCCTGCCTCATTACGGACCATGAATCGCCGTCGCGTTTGAGATCGGTGCGGGCGATTGTAAAACCCCCGTTGTTGCGAAGGATGTTTTCGGACACAGGCGGGGTCCAGTCGTAAAATGTTTTCTCAGCCCATATATCGCGCTTGCGTCCGGAGTAATCCGATGCGCAAGGATGAAATCCACTCCGAGATCGGTGAGCATTTTCAGGAACTCAGCCGGTAGTTTTTTTGGTGACTCGAATTTCATCCAGGTCAGGGCGGTGAACGTACCAGCAGGTCGGGGGCCGAGGCTCTCGACAACCTTGGAATAGTCACGGAGCGGGACCACGCCGGTGCCTGTATTTCCAAACCAAGTGGGGAATCGATCCGGGTATTGGGACCGCGATGTGTCACCGTAGAAATTTGCGAGGATTTCAGCGGGTTGACCATTCAGGTCGAGGCGGACTCCAAACTGTGTTCCCTCGGTGGCAGGTTCACCTGCCGTGTTGGAGAAGGGATTGAGAACTTCTGCCTCTACCGAAGCTAGGATCCCGGGGAGTACGTTATTATCGAGATTCCCAAGTATGATGGCGTCGTATTTAAGGGCATTAAAAAACGCGACCATATTTCCGTAATCAGTGGCATAGCTGGCGAAGGATCCGCTCAAGCTGTCACCGAGATCCACGAGCAGCACTTGTGCTCCCACGCGAGCGGCTTCCTCGCGGACTTGCTTCACGTATCCCGCTACATACGGATAGGGCTGCAATGGAGCGATGGCCTGCATGGAGGTGGGATAAACATTACCTCGAATTCGCCCGGTCTGAAGAACGATGAGGTCCGGCACATCTTCGGATGGGGGTTTGCAGCCGCCCCCTCCCAAGGCCAAGAGTATTCCGGTCAATGCGGCAGCGGCGCAAGGAAGCGGAAACCGCAATTGGCAGAGTTTGTTTATCTGGTTCACTCCGTTCTTATTGCCCCGTAATGTCAGGACGTCATGGTCGGCCGCGCCTATTTGTGAATTTTGCGCCACATTCCACAGGGATTTTCTAGGCGTGTCGCGTGCCCATCGCTATTACCGCTGGGAGCGAACAATGAACCCGCCGCTTTTCTCGTCGGGCTCGAGCGACAGCAGCGATTGTTTTTCCGCCACCTTGAGCAGGTCGTTAAATGACCGAAACCCATGCGCCCGTTCACTGAATCCCGGGTTTCTGCGTCGAATTGCCTGCTTGATCAGCGAGCCCCAGATGCGCTCATCTCCACCGCGTTCATCTTCCAGCGCAATCAGCGTGGTTGAAACCTGCTCCAGCGCTTGCTCTAGCGTGGGCCCGGACTCCTCTGATTCCGATGGATCTGCTGATGTTTCGTCGGGGGTGGGTT
>Ga0105050_10006813_pt1 | contig 13983 bp, 12 predicted proteins | sample FRY01_FD_78088 | JGI IMG/M metagenome (GOLD analysis project Ga0105050, IMG submission 78088) | Freshwater microbial communities from Lake Fryxell liftoff mats and glacier meltwater in Antarctica - FRY-01 | ecosystem: Environmental > Aquatic > Freshwater > Ice > Glacier meltwater ... | reverse complement strand
GAACGGTAGTAATCCTTTTTAAGAATTCAGACCTGTCTGCCGACAGGCAAGATTAAACCTAAAATTCACACACAATGATTAAACATATAGTATTCGCTATTTGCGGATGCCTGTTTTTTGTTAGTGGTTTCTCTCAAACTCGAAATTTGGAGGAATTACTTCTTAAAATAGAACAGAATAATACCGAGTTACAAGGCTATCAATCCTATATTGAAAGTCAACAGCTCGAAAACAAGAGCACCAACAATTTGCCGGACCCACAGCTCTCTGGCTATTATCTGCCCTTTGGCGATAATACCACGGATACCTATTCGGAATATCAAATATCACAATCTTTTGAGTTTCCAACGGTATATGCTGCAAGGGGTAAGTGGAACGATTTAAGATCGGAGCAACTACAAACTGTCTATACAAAAAAGAGACAGTTGGTGCTATTAAATGCGAAGGAGTTTCTTATAGAACTTGCTTACCTAAAGAAGCAAAAAGGAATTGAGGCCGAAAGAAGAGCTCAGGGCAAACAGGTATTTGATCAGATTCGAGAGCTCTATAATAAGGAGCAAGTAGGCATTTTAGATTTGAATAAAGCCAAAGTTGCCTGGATTCAGGAACAATTTGTGCTGGAACAGATCGAAAATGACATCCAAATCCTAGTATCTAAACTAAAGACCTTAAATGGCGACAAACCTTTGGATGGACTTTCATTGCTAATTGATTTGCCTGTAGAAATAGGAAGTAGGGACAATCTTTGGCGGGAAAAATTAGTACAAGACCCTGCCCTACTGGAATTAAAGACAAATGAGGTTGCTTCTTTGCAAAAAATGAAATTGGAGCAAAACAAGCTACTTCCCAATGTTGCCCTAGGCTACAACTATCAGGGTGTAAATGGCAATAATTATTCAGGATTTTACGGTGGACTTTCCATTCCCTTATGGGGCAGTAAGAACAAAGTAAAAGCTGCACAAGCAAACCATGAGTATCAGCAATCCAATTCGCAAGTAATCTTAACTACGCTTTACGCCCAATTTCAAGAATCTTTTAATCGCTACCAATTAATGCGCTCAAAGTACAATGAGTATCAAACTACGATGGGCAATTTGGAAAGTGAGAAATTACTTTTTAAGGCCTATATGTTGGGTGAGTATTCTTTTATGGATTACTATGTAGAGTTGCAGTTTTACCGAAATGCCTTCGATAAAATGCTGCAAATGGAAAAAGATTTGCATTTACTTCAAGCAGAATTATTAAAACATCAATTATAAATTTTAAAACAGAACATTATGAAAATTTCAAAAATAGTATACGCAGTAGCCTTAATTTCAACAGTGGCCTTAACTTCTTGTAGAGACACAAAATCTAAGACAGAAAGTACAGAAGAGCACGGTCATGAACACGATGCAGATGGAGGCCATATGCACGAGGAAACTATAGAACAAGAAGAGTTCCATGTTGATAAGGATTCTATGGAAATTAAACCTGAAACCCATAAACATGATGATGGTTCTGAGCACCACAATCATTAATATATAAATAATTGTAGCAAATGAAATATATAATTATAGTGCTTGCCTTTTTGGCAATGTCTTGTAATAACAAGGCAGAAAATGCACACGCACATAATGCCGATGGTAGTCATGTTGGAGAAGAAATTCCCCGATTGAACCATACGATTTGGACGGACAAAACAGAACTATTTGTTGAGTTTCCGGCACTAATAGTGGGTCAGGGAAGTAGATTCGCCGCTCATTTTACCGAAATGGACAAACACCAGCCTGTTAGGGAAGGTTCGGTAACCGTAAGCTTAATAAAAGAAGGTAAGGGCATCAGGAATACGGCGGATGCACCTTCATCACCTGGGATATTTTCACCTGCCATTCAGCCCAAAGAAGGAGGGCACTATCAGTTGGTCTTTGAATTAAATACGCCCGGATATTCAGATAAGATCGTTATTGATGATGTTACTGTATTTGCCAATGCAGATGAAGCCATAAAGGCCTTGGGTGCAGCTAAAGATGATGGGAGCATTTCATTTTTGAAGGAACAAGCTTGGAAAATAGACTTTCAGACAGCTGCTGCGGTCAATGGTAAAATCTATGATGTTATAAATACCTCAGGTGTTTGGATACCTTCGCCAGGCTCCGTTATGACAATGGTTGCAAAATCTAACGGTGTGGTGGATTTTGCAGTTGGCAATCTTACCGAGGGTACGCCAGTTAAAAAAGGCCAATTATTGATCAACGTAAGCAGTCAAGGTTTGGCATCCAATAATTTGAGTATATAAATTGCAAAGGCACGTTCCAGTTTTGAACAGGCAAAGTCCGAATATGAACGTAAAAAGCAATTGTACGAATCTAAAATTGTTCCTAAAGCAGAGTTTGAAAAAGTAGAAAGCAATTTCAATATCGCCCGATCCAATTATCAAGGCCTTGCGGCTGGAGTTGCTGGTGACGGAAAGCAAATTCGGGCACCATTTGATGGTTATATCACAGCGATAAATGTTGCCAATGGGGATTATGTAGACCAAGGCGCTGCAATGGTAACGGTAGGAACGCATCGGTCCAGGGTTTTAAAGACCCAAATTGCACCTTCTTATGGACTAACCATGGAGAATGCACAAAGCATTTGGTATCAAACCAAGGATGGCCAATGGCGTAATGCTGCATCTTCTGGAGGTTCGATCCTTTCCATTGCTAAAGATGTAGATAACAACAGACCGCTAATTTCTGTTTTTGCCCAGGTCATGGACGATATTGAAATGCCGGAAGGGAGCTTGACCCAGGTTCAAATTGCAATGGGCAACGCAACCCAAAACACAATGATTCCTGTAAATGCTTTGTTGGAAGATTATGGTAGTTATTCCGTTATGGTACAACTTTCAGGAGAAAGTTTTGAAAGAAGGCCTGTAAAAATTGGAAAGCGCAATGGGGAAAATGTAGAAATACTCCAAGGTTTAGAGATTGGGGAAGTAGTAGTAACCACAGGAGCATATCAGGTTAAAATGGCTTCAATGTCCAGTTCAACACCTGCACACGGTCACGAACATTAAAAAATCGAAGAGAAATGTTAAACAAAATATTATCAATTTCACTTCAAAATAGATTGCTCATTCTATTGGGAGCGGTTGCATTGAGCATGTTGGGTATTTACTATGCCAGGACAATGAACGTCGATGTATTCCCAGACCTTACGGCACCTACGGTAACCATTCTTACCGAAGCCCATGGAATGGAATCTGAAGAAGTCGAAAAATTAGTAACCTATCAACTGGAAACAGCCTTGAACGGCTCGCCAAATGTTCGAAGAATCCGTTCTTCATCGGCAGCAGGTATATCCATTGTTTGGGTAGAATTTGATTGGGGAACCGATATCTATCGTGCACGCCAAATTGTGAGCGAACGGATCCCAATGGTAAGGGAAAATTTGCCAGAAGGAATAGGTGCGCCGACTATGGCTCCTATTTCATCCATTATGGGCGAAATAATGCTCCTGGGAGTTACTTCGGATAGCCTTTCGGCAATGGAGCTCAGAACCCTTTCCGATTGGACCATTCGACCACGTATAAAAGCAATTGGTGGTATCGCCAATGTGGTGGTTATTGGTGGTGATTATAAGCAATACCAAGTATTTGCGAACCCTGAAAAGATGAAATATTACAACGTAAGTCTTTCAGAATTGGTAGAAAAGGTTAAAGAGGCCAATACCAATGCTCCAGGTGGTGTTATCAACCAATATGGCAATCAATACATCATCAAAGGGAGTGGTAGAGCTTATGCTTTGGAGGATTTACAGGAAGCAGTTTTAAAACAAGTCAATGGTCAAACCATCAAAATTAAGGATGTGGCCACGGTGCAAATTGGAGCTGCCGATAAGATTGGGGATGGTTCATTGAATGCGAACCCGGCGGTGATCTTAACCATTTCAAAGCAACCGGATGTAAACACATTGGAACTTACAGATCGTTTGGATGAAGCTATTGCCGATTTACAAGCAACTTTGCCAAAAGGTGTAAACATCAAAAGTCAAATCTTTAGACAATCCGATTTTATTGATGCCTCGATTAGTAATTTGAATCAAACTTTAATGGAAGGTGCATTCTTTGTAATGATCATCCTTTTCATCTTTTTAATGAATTGGAGAACAACGGTAATTTCATTGCTTGCCATTCCTATTTCCTTATTGGTGTCCATTATCATCTTAAAATGGCTGGGTTATACCATTAATACCATGAGTTTAGGCGGGATGGCAATTGCTATTGGCGCCTTGGTGGATGATGCTATTATCGATGTGGAAAATGTGTATAAGCGCCTGCGAGAAAATATCAGAAAACCAAAGTCTGGTCGGCAATCGACAATTACTGTTGTGCGGGACGCTTCGGTAGAAATACGAAGTTCTATTATTATCGCCACCTTGATTATCATTGTATCATTTATACCGCTGTTCTTTTTGAGCGGGATGGAAGGTCGATTATTGCAACCGTTGGGCATTGCGTTTGTAACGTCTGTTCTAACCTCATTGATCGTTGCCGTAACGGTAACCCCAATATTATGTTCCTATTTGTTGGATAACGAAAAGCTTTTGAACAAACAAGCAGAGGGCACACTGGTGGAACGTTGGTTACAGAAACATTATGGAAATATTTTGGAACGTGCCACAAAAATTCCAAAAGCTGTCATTGGTGTTACGGTCATTGCCTTTATTGTAAGTCTTTTGGTTTTAACACAATTGGGAAGAAGTTTTCTTCCAGAATTTAATGAAGGTTCTTTGGTAATTAGTGCGGTAGGACCACCGGGAATGTCTTTGGAAGAGAGCAACAAAACAGGAAAATTGATAGAGACGATATTACTGGACCTGCCCGAAGTTGAAGTGGTTACCCGAAGACAAGGACGAGCAGAACTGGATGAACACGCACAAGGTGTAAATGCTTCAGAAATTGATGTGCCCTTTATTTTGAAAGACAAAACCAAGGAAGAATTTTTTGAAGAAGTCCGAACCAAATTAAGCATTGCCCCAGGTGTAAATATTACTTTGGGACAACCTATCGCACACCGCATAGATCATATGCTATCAGGTACACGTGCCAATATTGCGATCAAGATTTATGGTTCCGATCTACAACGTTTATTTGAAGTAGGCAAGAGCGTAGAGCAGAACATCAAAGATATTGATGGCTTGGCGGATGTAGCGGTAGACCAACAAATAGAAGTTCCGCAGATACGCATCAAACCTAAACGTCAAATTTTGGCAGCCTACGGAATGACAGTTGGCAATTTAATGGAGCAGGTAGATATCGCTTTTGCCGGTGAAGAAGCGGGTGAAATTTATGAAGGTCAACAATATTTCGATCTGGTTGTGCGCTACGAAAAACCATTTAGGAATGACATTGAGAACATCAACAATACATTAGTAAGCCTTCCTAATGGCGGATACACAATATTAGGTGAATTGGCAACCGTTCAATCCGTGAGCAGTCCAAACACTATTAACCGAGAGGATGTGCAACGTAAAATTGTAGTCGCTGCCAATGTACAAGGTAGGGATTTGCGAAGTGCTGTAAACGAAATAAAGGATGTTGTTGCCAGTAATGTAACAATGCCGGAAGGTTACCGGGTAGAATATGGCGGACAGTTTGAAAGCGAGTCCAAAGCATCCCAATTACTTATGTTCACTGCAATCATTGCAATAGCTATCATTTTCTTGCTATTGTATTATGAATTTAAAGATGTAAAACTGGCATTTGTAGTGTTGATCAATCTGCCTTTGGCTTTAATCGGTGGTATATTGATCGTGTACTTCACTTCCGGAATTATCAGTATCGCAGTGACCATAGGTTTTATTAGCCTTTTCGGTATCGCAACCCGAAATGGAATCCTATTGGTATCCAGATATGAGGATTTGCGAAAGGAAGGAATGAAAGGTTTTCAATTGATAAAAACAGGAGCTTTAGATCGGCTAAACCCGATCTTAATGACAGCCTTTACAACAGGTTTGGCTTTAATACCATTGGCCCTAAAAGGTGAGGAGCCTGGTAGTGAAATACAAAGCCCTATGGCAGTGGTTATTCTAGGAGGATTGTTATCTGCGACTATTTTAAATTTGGTCGTAATCCCTTGTGTGTATCAATTAGTGGTTAAAAGATCATTAAAAACGAATAAGTAAATGTGTGCGTTTTAGGGGAATTAGGATTTCTAGAAAAAAAGAAAGCTTACAATTTTGTTGTAGGCTTTCTTTTTTTCGAACTTATAGAGTTAATTCTTAAGGAGGGATTAAATAAAGTGCACTTAAAGCATTACTTTAAGAACGTTCGAAGCATGTGAGCTAGAAAATAGAGCCTTTCTAAAGGCCTCCACTTCAATATTACTAATTGGGAGTAGGGAAATACGTCTAATTTTTAGTGTTCGGCTTGTTCCTTATCCAATATTTTTAGCCATAAATTTTAGTGAATGGAATGGAATTGATAATGTATAATCACAAAGGGATTAAACCGCCCTATTGGGAGAACCATGAAATTGTTGTAAATTAATGGAAATCTTAATCCTATCCCAGCATGAATGTCTTTCGCATAATCTTTGCGATTCTAGTTGCTACCTTGATGGCCTGCAATTCCAATCCAAAACAAAAAAAAGTAGAAACGCTTGCAGTCAAAGATATTCCCAAGGTAGTAACGGCAGATATAGAGGCGGGTATTAAGGCTAATATCGCCAAAAAGGTAGAAGAAGGGGACGGATATTTTAATATGACGGCAGATGGGAAAGACCTACGTCTGCAATTGGTCCGTGTTCATACCGAGTACCTATCCAATTTGGGACCTCAACGTCATTTTGCATGTGTAGATCTGGCGGATATAAGTGGTGATGTGTATGATGTGGATTTTTTCTTGGAAGGAGATCCAGGAAGTATGGCCGTTACCGAAACAACCTTGCATAAACTCAACGGGAAACCCTTTTACACATGGAAGCAACGTAAAGACAAGACGTGGTATAGAATGCCTGTCCAAAACGCTTCCTCAGATTTACTCGGAGTCAAAGAAGGGGAGGACCAATTTGAATTTCATTATGAGATTACACTGCCGGAAATGAAGGAATCGGCAAAAATGTGGATTCCTGTTCCACAGACAGATCGCTTTCAAACTGTGGTGTTAAGGACTATAGAAGCTCCCGCAGAACATCGGATACTTGAAGAAAAACATTATGGCAATTCGATTTTATATATGGAACTTTCTCCGGAACATAGTGGAAAGAAATTAGAACTGGTTTACGATGTAGTAAGGCAGGAGAAAAAGCCGTATGAAGAAGAAGCGTCTCCAACTAGATATCTTAATGCCAGTTTATTGATGCCTGTAGGTGACCGATTTAAGATTTTGGCAGATTCGATCATAGCACAAAAAAGTAGTGAAGGAAGCATCATGAAGGCACGTGCCCTGTACGATTATGTAATAGACAACATGCGTTACATAAAGGCAGGGAAATATGGTACGGGTGATGCCGTTTACGCCTGTGATGCACTAAGTGGCAATTGCACTGAGTTTCATTCTTTGTTTATTTCTCTGGCCAGATCGGCAGGAATACCATCACGATTTGCTGTAGGAGCTTCGATCCCATCCGATCGAGACGAGGGAGGAATAGATGGTTATCACTGTTGGGCAGAATTTTATGCAGAGGGCAAATGGTGGCCTGTAGATATCAGTGAAGCCAATAAATACACGGCTCTCGCTACCTACTATTTTGGCCGTCATCCGGCAAATCGAATAGAATTCAGTCGTGGACGTGATCTTAAAATAGAACCTGGTCCATATTCTGGGCCAATCAATTTCCTGGCATATCCAGTCATGGAAATAGGTAAAAACCCAGCGTTCCCTAAAACAGTTTTTTCGTTTTTAAGGAAAGCTGAATCTACCACCTCAGAAAAACTGGTAAGCCTATTCTGATACGGAATCTTTAGGATGTTCTTCACCTTCTTTTTTGGGATGCTCGTCACCACCATTAGTGGGGTGTTCTTCATGGACAGCACCTTCTTCCGTGGGATGCTCTCCCTGTTGTTCAGTTTTTTCCTCTTTTTTCTGGTCCCTGCAAGAGCTCAATGTCCCTGCTGCAATGAAGCCAAATAGGAGCATTACTAAGGTAAAGTGTTTAAGTTCTTTTAATCTGCTCATAATATCTAGTGTTTTAATAATCAAGCAAAACGGATACTAAGTGCTTGATTCTCTTAAATATACCCCTTTTTAACCTAAATCCATTGTCTCACCACAAATTTAAATTGCTCCTTAAAGATATGGACCTTGTTCTCTGTGCTGGCCAACTTTTATTTGTTCATTAATATTACCCTACTTGAGGGTTATTTCAATTGGTCTCTTTCTGCTTTAAACCATATAAGGAAACGTGCTTTGTCATAATCATTCAAGTTTATCCTTAGGTTGTATTTTGAAGGAAAAAGTGTAACCGATCCTCAATATCCAGTTTAATTTAGACTATAATTAATGCTTATATTTGAGAAACATATCGTATCCACATGAAAAATTTTGTTTTGTTGCCACTGCTTGTCTGCCTAACTATTTCCTGTAAAAATGAATCTTCCAATAAAAATGATCTTCACGCCGAAGATAAAACGGTGGTTTTTAATGGTATTTCAGAGTCCATAAAACCAGGAGATAATTTCTTCGACCACGTTAATAAAACATGGTATGACGAAGCTGTTATTGCAGAAGACCAGGTAGGGGTAGGGTCGTACCGTTTTTTAAATATTCCACAGCAAGAATTATTGCAAAAAATCTTGGATGAAGTTTCTAAAGGGGAACATATAAAAGGAAGCATTGAGCAACAGGTAGGCGATTTTTATGCCTCGGGTATGGATACTATTGGCATAGACCAGAGGGGGAGTACTCCCATAGTGCCAATTTTAGAAAGGATAGATGCCATAACCGATATTCCTGCTATGATGCAGTTTGTTGCCGACCAGATAAAATCGGGCGACTATTCCTTGATTGCCCCTTATATTTCCCCGGATCAAAAAAATAGCGCCATCAATATTTTGCACTTCACTCAAACAGGTCTAGGCCTGCCTGATAGGGATTATTATTTTGGCGATGATCCTTCTGTGAAAAAAATTCAAGAAGCCTACAAAACCTACCTTACCACTATATTTAAATTGATAGATGAAGCAAATGCCGATCAACGTGCCAATACCGTGTACGCTATTGAAAAGCAATTGGCAAAAGTTCATAAAACACGAGTAGAAAGAAGAGTAATTAAGGAAAACTATCATAAACTTGCCGTTTCTGACTTGGATAAAACCCAAGGTAACCTGGGCTGGAAAATTATGTTGGAAAACTTAGGTGCCGATGTGGATTCGGTGGATGTTGGCCAGCCGGCATATTACGAAACCTTAAACGCTTTGCTGACTTCTATACCTTTAAAAGATTGGAAGGTATTTTTAAAAGCCAACTCAATTGGGTCTCACGACGATATTTTGAGCATCCCTTTTCGAGACGCGGCCTTTGAATATTCTAAGGTATTATCCGGACAGTCAGAACAACAAGCTCGCAAATTACAAATGACACGTAATGTAGACCAGCAAATAGGTTTTGCCCTTGGGCAGTTGTATGTAAAGCGTTACTTTAATGAAGACGCAAAAAAGCGTGCATTGGACCTGGTCAATAATTTTCAGAAAACCTTGGAAAAACGTATTGAGCAGTTGGATTAGATGAGCGATAGCACCAAGTTAAAGGCCAAGGAAAAACTCTATGCTATAAGTAAGAAAATAGGATATCCGGATGTTTGGCGAACCTACGACGCAGAAATAGATAGAGAAAAATTCTTTGAAAATGTGGTGGCCTTACGGCAAGACGAATACCAGTATGAATTGGCGGATCTAAATAAAGCACCCAATAGGGATCAGTGGCATACCACTCCCTCTACGGTAACAGCCTATTATAACCCATCCCTGAACGAAATTGTATTTCCGGCAGGTATATTACAGTCGCCCTATTTTGATCTTTATGCGGACGATGCCGTTAACTACGGAGGCATTGGGATGGTAATCGGGCATGAATTTACGCATGCCTTCGACGATCAAGGAGCGCAATATGATAAAAATGGAAATGTATCCAATTGGTGGACGGAAGACGATTACACGAAATTTAAAGCCAAAACACAACAAATTATTGACCAGTATAGTGAATTTACCGTATTGGATAGCCTACACCTCAAAGGAGCCCTAACCGTGGGTGAAAACACGGCAGATAATGGGGGAATTGCCATTGCCTATGATGCCTTTAAATTGACAGCACAAGGACAGGACACAACAAAAATTGGCGGCTTTACACCAGACCAACGCTTCTTTTTATCCATTGCACGTATTTGGCGTGTTAAAATGCGTGATGAATTTTTACGAAACTATGTAACCACGGATCCGCATTCCCCTCCTATGTGGCGTGTTAATGGACCCTTAATGAATTTTACTCCCTTCTATGATGCCTTTGACGTGCAAAACGGAGAAAACAATTTTAAACCTGAATCCGAAAGGATCAAAATTTGGTAAAGGTTAACGAAGGTGAGTAAAAATTACTTTGTCGATTGTCTAATAAATCGGCCCCTTGGAGCATTGGCCTAGTTCTATCACGAATCAGTCGCTTTTTAATATAAGTGTTACTTGGGCTTGTTTGCTATTATGTCTTTGATCATTTGAGCCATGATCACTATACCTTGCCGTCAAAACAATGATACCTTTTTCCGTGACAGACTCAGATTGTTCCTTCGTTTTGATGGTACCTTTAATTCCCGCTAGATAATTTTTATTTGAATCTAAATTATTAGCCAAAATCCATTGTACCATTTCTTGGACCTGTCCAACCATCAAATCTGGATGGGGGGGCATTTTCTCATCACCCCAAAAAGAAGTGCTCCCTGTAATTATTTTTTCAGCCAGGGATTCTATTGCATTTTGGTCATTATTGTATTTGGCCGCAATTCGTTCAAACGATGGACCTATTAATGTTCCTTTAGCTCTGTGGCAATTAAAGCAGCTTGAATTGCCCATCTGGACCAATGGTTTATAATTGGTGTTGGACTCACGCTGCAAATAGGTCTTAACCTCAGATAAATCATGCAAATACTTTACGACCAATAGCACTTCGTTCGGATTAATTTCATCGTATTCAGAATTGCCATCCTCATCATCTAAAACCTGTATTTCATACGGTAAAATGGAGTTCCAACTAAATGTACTGTTGGCAACAGGTACAATAATTCTAATTTCTGGAGGGTTGTTTTCTTGAATTTGAAACGATGAAAAACCCAAGAATAAATAAAGGCAAACAGAAAAGATAATACCAATAATCATATTTTGTCGCATCCTATCAGGGATTAGAGCTGGTCTATGGTTTCTGCTACCCGGTTAGCGGATCTAGTAGCAGCTTCTGTGCCCCAATTAAGGTTATCTGCATAAGCACCTGCAAAATGGATCCGTCCTTCAGGTTCTATGATAAGGGGCCAAAATTTATTGAGCGCTCCAATAGGAAAGGCAGTTCTTTCACAATTGGGCGAATATTTCTGTTTGGTCCAGTCCCGACCAACAGCCAATTCAATCGAATCCCCTTTTCCTGGATAGACTTCGCGAAAAGCTGCCAATGCTCGTTGGGGTGAAACCCCTCCCGGTCCTGTCCCAAGTACGATTACGCGATGGGTATCAACTTCCTCAGCCGATTGCCATACTTCCCAGAGATCTGGATGATCCAGATTCATGTTAATATCCTTAAAACCGTCATCTTCCCAGAACTTGGAGCTCGCCTGAAATACAAACCGTTGGTAAGAATCATAGGTGATGTTTTCGTTGATATATTGTTTGTTATCAGGTAGTGCAGGTTGTATAGGGATATTTTTAAGGGTAGGCAGCGGAATGCAATTCACAAAATAATCACCGGTAATTTCTTTCACCTCTTTTTGCCGTTCATAGGTAACGGTTACCCCTGTTTCTCCGTTAGTTATTGCGGAAATGGGACAATTAAGCCAAACTCTGGATCCCAATCTTTTGGCAAAAGCGTTCGGTAACATTTGGTTCCCTCCTTTTAATCTAAAAACCTCGGTGGGGTAGGTTGCCACGCCCCTCATTTTTAAGATGGCAGCATACCACAATTCATAAAGTGCGGAAGAGTTATTTCCTCCCAAAAAACCCAAGGCTGCTGGGGAAGCCCCTTCTTTTTTGTAAATATCCGACATGGGTACATTGTCCAATGAATCATACCCTAGGTTAAAAGGTTGGTATTCATCTTTAAAGGTATCCAAATATGGCTTGGTATAAAGCGACTTTAAATCGGACCAAGGATGGGTAGATAAATAGCTTATTTCTCTTTTGTTAAATCCAAAATCCTTCAATATTGCAGGATCCTGGAGCATTTGTTCGGTATAAAACTTTCCATTGATTCTCCGTTTTAAATTTTTTATTCTAGGGTAGGGAAGTGCCGTAATGTTGAATTCACTCAGGTATTCCCAATATCTTTCGTAGCCGGGTTTAACAATGTGTTCCTGTCCGAAATCCCCATAAAGCCCGTCGGATAATTCGTCTCGTGTGGTATACACATGTCCACCATGTCTGCCAGATGCTTCCAAAACAATAACCTCATGGCCCTTTTTCATCAGTTCATAGGCACAGCATAAACCACCAATTCCTGCACCCCCAATAATTATTTTTTTTGAAGCTGTTGAAGGTTTAGGCCATTCGGAGGCCTGGTCCTCTTGTACAATATTTGCGTTTAATGAATTAATAGGTAGAACAGTGGCCCCAACTCCTGCGGTGACCACATTTTTCATAAAAGTTCTTCTTTTTAGATGGCTCATAAATGGTGTATTAAATCCTGGAAGGGCTATGTTGGCTGTAATGAATATACGAACTTTTTTCAAGCTGCCATATGTAATTCTCCGCAACAAATAAGTGGTGCCTGGAACAAGTAAAAGCCGACTTCTCAAAAGTCGGCTTTAGTACTAAATATATATCGTTTATGAACTCCTACAAATAATCTTTTAAAATTTGATTACGTGATTTGTTTTGTAGAATTCGAATCGCTTTTTCTCTAATCTGTCTTACACGTTCTCTGGTTATATCAAATATTTCGCCAATTTCGCTCAGGCTCATTGGGGTTCTGTGTCCAATGCCATAATAGAGACGTAAAATGTCACTTTCTCTATTTGGAAGTGTTTTTAATACCTGATCAATATCCATTCTAAGGGAGTCTTTCATCATTTTAGCATCAGGACTGCTAGCTTCCTTAGATTTTATTACATTGTATAAATTGGATGATTCCCCTTCCGCAAAAGGTGCGTCCATGGACAAATGCTTTCCAGTATTTTTAATGGCAAGTTTAACCTGATCGGGACCCATATCCAGTTCCCTAGCTATTTCTACAGCACTTGGGGGCCGTTGATGGGTCTGTTCCAAAGAAGAGTATACCCTATTTATTTTACTTATTTCACCAATTTTGTTCAAAGGCAATCGGACCATACGCGATTGTTCTGACATCGCCTGCAATATAGCTTGGCGTACCCACCACACTGCGTAGGAGATAAATTTAAAACCTCTCGTCTCGTCAAACCGTTTAGCTGCTTTGACCAATCCTATATTTCCTTCGTTGATCAAATCGGAAAGGCGTAAACCGTTTCCTTGATATTGTTTTGCAGCAGAAACCACAAAACGTAAATTGGCATTTACTAATTTATTAAGGGCAATCTGATCTCCTTCACGTATTCTTTTGGCCAGTTCTACTTCCTCATCTGCGGTAATCAAATCAATTTTTGATATTTCTTGAAAGTACTTTTCTAATGATTTTGTATCTCTGTTTGTAATTTGTTTGGTGATCTTAAGTTGCCTCATATATTTGTTTTAATCTATAGAATTCCCCGAGGCTCTGCCTCGGGTGTAGCGTAATGATATGTATTTTTGTGGGTATGAGCGAACATATTCATAAAAGCCATAATAAAAGCTTGCTTTTGTATCATTTTG
>Ga0105050_10006809_pt1 | contig 13985 bp, 10 predicted proteins | sample FRY01_FD_78088 | JGI IMG/M metagenome (GOLD analysis project Ga0105050, IMG submission 78088) | Freshwater microbial communities from Lake Fryxell liftoff mats and glacier meltwater in Antarctica - FRY-01 | ecosystem: Environmental > Aquatic > Freshwater > Ice > Glacier meltwater ... | reverse complement strand
GGTGCGGGCAGTCTCGACGAACGTTGCTCCGCCGAGACTGCTTTTTGGACTCCCATTGGACGCAGGAGCGGATGCCTCAAAAAATCCCCCATTCTGGACAGATGCCACTAAAATCCGAGAAGAACCAGAACTTTACAAGCATGCGTTTTGGATAAACACAATCGGGTCACCAAAGCCGGTGCAGACATGACCGTGGCAGCAGATGGTCGATTAGCCGTTGAAGCGGCAATGCACGCCGAAGAGTGCCAAAGACCGTTGAATGTATTTTGATGGACATCCAAATGCCGGTACTCGATGGTTATGGCGCTGCAACGTTATTAAGATCGAATAAATATCGAGGGCCATCATCGCCTTGACGGCTCACGCAATGGACGGTGATCGAGATAAATGCATTGAAGCTGCCTGTGATGATTACGCCAACAAACCAATTGACCGAACCGCGTTGATTGATCAAATCATTTCTAATCTACACGAACAATCGATTCTACTTCCGGCTTTATTCTCGATGAATTAGCCGTTTTAGCGATACCACACCTGCTTTTCAGCCCGCGATGCTAGGTCGTTCTATCCGTCATGTCTCAGACGCATTTCAGGTAGACGGTGGCAGTTGGCGTTGACCAAGTCGGCGAAATTGCCGGCATGCTCCAATTTCAGAACGACGAAGCTAGCAATCTCCTCCATCAAGACTTTTGTGAGCCGACTCCATGGTAATTTACCTAAAACGTGCGCTTTCAAAATGCCTAGCACCCCGAAGCAAATCCGGCTGATTCCCAGCTGACCTCCGTCCAACATCGCAATCCCTATCATGCACCCACCAATCTATCGATCTGAATTGTTGGTTATCGTTGTTGACTCGCCAGCTAGCTCTCGATTAATGAAAGTCATGTGATTAATCAAAACTGCACCGCTACCATGGTCGCAACACACGAACCATGGTCGCAACACACGAACGATGGACGAAACGACTTCCGAGGGTTGAACAACGCTAGCGAGTCCGCCTAGAAATCGACGAATAGTTTCAAAATGATGAACGTATTGATCGCCACCTCAGGCCGCAGTCAATTACTTAGGCGGACACTGCGAAGTCTTTCGCAATGTGTTCGAGCTGACTCATTCAAAGGCGTCATTGTTGTCGAAAATGGGCCATCGGGATTTGCTGAAGATATATGCCGGATAGACTACCATGGCATGCACGTTGAGTACATTTGGTCTCCCGTTTGTGGAAAAAACGCAGCCCTAAATTTAGCGATCGACCGATTACCGAGTGATCGATTAGTGCTCTTCTCCGACGACGACATTCGATTCGACTCGCAGTATCTATTGGCTTACGAGCATGCTGCTTTCGTTCAATCCCAAGGCTATTTCTTTGGCGGGCCCTTCGGCGTTGATTATGAAGAAAGACCGCAAGATTGGCTACTTTCTTATCTGCCTCTCTCCGCAAAGGGATGGGATCCTGACATATCGATGTTCGACCCACGCCGTACATGGTTCATCGGCTTTAATTGGGCAGCATTTGTTCGCGACATCCGGTCCGTGGGAATGCTCAATCGCAACATCGGTCCGGGCAGTGGTTCAAATAGCACGGGGGATGAAGTTGCGATGCAAAAGATGTTACATCGTCAGGGACTTCGTTCGAACTTCGTTCTCGACGCAACGGTATGGCATTACGTGCCCGCCTGCCGATGCACTCCAGAATGGGCGTTGGAACGAGCTTATCGAGACGGCATTGCCCGGGGCGAGTTCGTCTCAAAGCATCGAGGCACGCGTTTGATCGTCGGGCATCTTAGTCATGGACTTCGATTGGTACGCGGCAAGGAAACTCCTGTCACAGAGGATTCCAGCACCTCGACTCCCAGCGATTTCTTGAAGGCTTACCATCGAAGAAAAGCGTTGGGATACTTCAGCGTCTTCAAGTCCTCAAAAGCCGCATGATTTTGCACCGCACTCCGCCAGGAGGCGGTTTTAAAAGAAGCAGTTCACAGTGATTCGCTTGATTGGTGATCCTGTTGATCTTTATCACCTTACTGATCGTCATCGACTCGGGGGAATAATCCTTTAAGCGAGTGTTCTGAAGGTCGACTGCGGTGCTGCCGGATTCAAGGAACCCATAAAACGGTCCGTGCCTTCGACCTCCGCTTAACCGCTCAAAATTTCTTTCGGACTGATCTTGCTGCGTGAGGCAGAAACTGTCTAGCGTCGGTTTGGACTTATGCGCAAGGAGAAGATTCGAATGAGCTTGACTCGTAACTTTAATTGGCTTGCAACGGCCAGCGTTTTCACCGCTATCGCGGTAAGTGAAGCCGAAGGGCAAGTGCATTCAAGGCTGAAGCCCATCGGTGCTCCATCCGCTGTCGATGCGTTTACTTCGACCGCATCATCAAAGGGCTCGCAAATTTCACGGATGCAAGCGATAGGCGACAATCGTCTCATGGCGCCCCCGTCGTTGCCACCAGGTGGCTTCGGACTTCCTACGACCCCTATTCCGCAAAGTGCTGGACCGATGCCACCCGGTTCGCCGCCTAATGTGTTCACGTTGCCACCATCGGGCGCCCTGCCGATGCCGCTGCAGTCAACGCCCGCCGGTCCGATCGCACCACCTCGAACGGCCGCGCCACCCACGTTTCAGTCCAATCCTGTCATGTCATCGCCTCAAGCGACCCCAGTTCCATCTCAATCGCTGCCGATCAATCCAAACTTAGGCGTGGGCTCCTCCGTTTCACCCGGCACGACATTTAGCGCGGGCCCCTCGTTCCCGGCGACACAAAGGAATCCGAGCTTTGGCGGTAGTCTTCCCAGACAGCCCTCATCGACGGTCTCAAGTGATTACGTGGCCATTCCACCGCCGCAATTGAACAATGCGTTTGCGACGATGGGTAATTGTCGCAATATTTCTGGATCGTCGACTTACCGTGCCAGTGGTGCGTTTGGATGTGGAACACCTGCGAGCTATGCACCCGTCGCGTATATCCCGCCACCATCGCAGATCGCTCCCGTAGTGGCACTGCCGCCTGGAGCTACGTTCAATCCCGTCATCATCACCGGCAGCGTTCCACCCGTGATCCCAGGGAGTGCCGGTTACCGACCGCTCATTTCGCTTGGGCAGGAATTCAAGCCTGTGCAAGTGGGACAGGGAATCATTGGCCAACCAGTGGCATATGTACCTGGGCAATTCTTCCGTAATGCTTTGCGTTACATCTCGTTCTAAGACGGCTCGCTGCGTACCGCTTCGAGAGGTGACAAACGGTTTTTAATTCTGGTTTAGTGACGGAGTGACCGCCGCGACCAGTCCATCGATGTGTGATTGCATTGCACGAATCTTTTCTCGTTGGTCATCCGAAATCGGCATGCGGCCCGGTCCAAGATCCCATCCGCGCGCCCTCGTACCGGCTCGAAATCCCTCGGGGAATTCGCCGAGCGAAATCATCGCATCGAAGATGGGAATGAGTTGATACTGCAATCGCATCGCTTCTTCGATCTGTCCTGCCACGACACTGCGGTGAAGAGCGCGAGTCAACTCCGGCACAACACCGCTGGTCGCATTGGTCCCGCCATCCGCCCCCGCGATCAACATCACCGCAAGGGATGCATCCCAGCCTGTCAAAAATGTAAAGTCATCTCGCATCGGACGGATGGCCGCAATCATCCGCATCATGTTGGGAACATCGCCGCTGCTGTCTTTGATGCCAACGACGCGTGGGCAATCGTTTGCTAGTCGAACCACGACCTCGACGGGAATCGGTGACGCGAACAGCGGAATGTTATAAAGCGTTACATCCACGCGAACGGCGTTCGCGATTTCACGGAAGTACTGATAAACCGCTTCGCTGCCGAGCCGATAATAAAACGGAGCGACGATCGCAACCGCTTGTACTCCCATATCTCCATACGCGTTGCAAGCGGCGATCGTTTCGTTTGCATTGGCCTCCGCCGCTCCCGCAAGCACCGGGATTCTTCCGCGTGTTTGGTCGACGACGATGGTCACGATGCGACGGCGTTCTTCAGGCGTGAATCGGACAAACTCACCGGTGCTTCCGTTGGGGTACAGCCCATCAACACCATGATCAATCAACCAGTCCACGTAGCCACGAAGCTTGTCTTCGTCGATGTTGCCTCGCGCGTCCACAGGCGTGATGTTGGGAGTGAGTATGCCGCTAAAGCGTTTGGTGTTGGCCATGTTAAGTCGATCAAAAACAAAAAGTGATCAGGCGATTGTGGGTTGCAGCTTAACTCGAAAGCACTGGCTTGCCCATTTGGTGGTGAGAACGAAAATTTAACTCGTTGATGGTTCCGTTGCCCTGTGTCAGCAGCGACAATGGGAATCGTCGGAATTCCAAGGGATTCGACATTTTCTCGATACTGCCAAAAGCCGGATTCCGCATGAACCGCCCACCTTTCGCTGTTTTCACATGGCTTGCTTGCTTTCTCATCGCCAGTGGGTGGCTCGCGTTAGCACATGGAGCAGTGCCCGAAAATGCGGCCGCATTGCCACTGGATTTTGCTCACGATATTCGTCCCATTTTGGCCGATGCATGTTACCACTGCCACGGACCAGACGAGGCGCATCGCGAAGCCGATTTGCGTCTTGATGATTTTGCGTCAGCGACCATCGATCTTGGCGGATATGCGGCAATCGTGCCTCAGAATGCGGAGCAAAGCGAGATGTGGAATCGGATCATTAGCACCGACGTGGACGAAGTGATGCCGCCGCCTCACTCGGGAAAGAAACTCGATGCGAAAGCGATCGCATTGCTGAAGCGATGGATCAACGAGGGTGCCGAGTACGCCGATCACTGGGCGTTCGAGCCTCCGGTGCAAGCTCCGCTACCAAAAGTTGAAAAGGCCGATTGGCCCAACGGTGCGATCGATTCGTTTGCATTAGCGAGATTGGAGCAAGAAAATCTTTCACCTTCACCCGAAGCTAGTCGTGAAGCGTTGATTCGCCGCTTGTCGCTGGATCTCATCGGCTTGCCTCCAACGCCCGAAGAGGTCGACGCGTTTGTGAACGATGCATCGCCCAACGCCTACGAACATTTGGTGAAACGGCTTCTCGAATCCGTTCACTACGGCGAGAAGTGGGGTCGAGTGTGGCTCGATGCTGCGAGATATGCGGACAGTGATGGATTTGAAAAAGACAAACCGCGGTTTGTTTGGTTCTATCGTGACTGGGTGGTTCGTGCCTTGAATGCCGACATGCCGTATGACGAATTCGTCATCAAGCAAATCGCGGGTGACATGTTGCCCGGCGCGACGCAAGACGATCGTGTCGCGACCGGTTTTCTTCGCAATTCCATGATCAACGAAGAAGGTGGCGTTGATCCGGAACAGTTTCGAATGGAAGCGATGTATGACCGAATGGACGCGATCGGAAAATCGGTGCTGGGTCTGACGATTCAATGTGCCCAGTGTCACTTTCATAAGTACGATCCGGTGTCGCATACCGATTACTACCGGATGTTCGCGTTCCTCAATAATTCGCACGAGTCGAGCATTACGGTTTACACGCTCGAACAACTCGCAAGAAAAGCGGATGTGGAGAATCGCATCGAGAGCATTCACCAATCGGTCAAGGACGCAAATCTCGATTGGAAAAGTCGACTGACACAGTGGGAACAGTCGGTTCAACCTTCCGCGATGACGGACTGGAAGCCGCTGACGATCGAGTTCAATCTTGATACGCAGGGAGGACAGAAATTTTTGGTACAGGACGATGGCAGCTACCTCGCGCAAGGGTATGCACCCACCAAAACAACACCGACGGGCGATGTTCTACTGGATTCGCTAAATCGCATCACCGCGATTCGCGTCGAGGTGTTAAACGACCCTAACTTGCCGCACGGTGGGCCGGGACGGTCGGTTGATGGAACATGGGCGCTGAGCGAACTCGAGTTATCAACGAATCAAAACGGCGAATGGAAGAAAGTTAAGTTCGCATCGGCCTTGGCAACTGTTGAACCGGAGATTCAGCCACTTGGTCCACGTTATGCCGACAAGTCAAAAAACGAGCGACTTCTGGGACCATCATCGATGGCGATCGATGGTAAGCCGCATTCAGCTTGGCATGGTGACATGGGACCGGAACGACGCAACGAACCTCATGCTGCGATGTTTGTGCTCGCCGAACCGATCGTAGCCGAAGAAGGCAAGCCGCTCGTGTTTCGAATCGGTCTGGCGCAGAATCAAGGCGGCTGGAACAGCGACGACAATCAAACTCACAATCTCGGGCGATTCCGTGTCTCCGCGACTGCGGACAATGAACCGATCATCGATCTCATGCCGCCACGAATTCGTGAAACTCTAAATCAGAATCCCTTACGGCGAACACCTCCGCAAGAATCGCGTTTGCTCGATTACTGGATCAGTCAGAATCTGGACTGGAAAGACTACACGACGATGATCGAAGCCGCGTGGAGCGATCACCCCGACGGAACCTCGCAACTGGTGCTCGCGGAACGTGAATCGCGTCGCACAACTCATCGGCTCGACCGTGGTGATTTCCTCAGTCCTCAAGAAGCGGTCGCGTCAGGCACGCCGATATTTTTGCATCCGCTAGAAACATCCGCACCGGAATCCGCTGGTCAGCCAACTCGACTGGATTTCGCGAATTGGCTCGTCTCTCGCAACAGCCCCACGACGGCACGTTCGCTCGTCAATCGAGTTTGGCAGGAATACTTTGGCACCGGCTTGTCCGCGACCAGCGATGATCTTGGTCTTCAAAGCGAGCCGCCATCACATCCTGAATTGCTCGATTGGCTCGCGGTCGACTTGATGCAAAAAGATTGGAGCTTGAAGCACCTTCACCAGCAAATCGTGATATCGAAAACGTATCAACAAAACTCTGCGGTTTCGAACGAGCTGCTTGAAGCCGATCCGCAGAATCGGTTGCTGGCTCGAGGTCCACGATTCCGCGTCTCGGCGGAAACCGTGCGTGACATCGCGTTGACGGCGAGTGGATTGTTAAACCGCAACGTCGGTGGACCGCCGGTTTATCCCGATGCACCGTCGTTCCTATTCGAGCCGCCAGCCAGCTATGGACCCAAGGTTTGGGATGACGACACCGATGGCGACCAGTACCGTCGGGCTCTCTACACCTTTCGTTTTCGATCCGTTCCCTATCCCGCGTATCAAGCGTTTGACGCACCCACGGGCGAAGTGTCTTGCGTGCGCCGCAGCTTGTCCAACACGCCACTTCAAGCGCTGACGACGCTCAATGAACCGATGTTCTTGGAATGTGCGAGGGAGTTGGCAAAACGATCATCGGACGTCAACGACGATGAGGCACGGATTGATTGGATCTTCCGTCGCTGTGTGTCGAGACGACCCTCAAACGATGAGCGGACGATCTTGCGTGACTTGCTCAACCAACAACGACAACGATTCGAAACCGACACCGAAGCCGCCAGCAAGTTGATCGGGCTCAAAGAATCAAGCGATGATGTGGCCTCATCAAACGATCAAGCCGCTTGGACGGTGCTTTGCCGCGTGGTGATGAACTTGGATGAAACCATCACGAAGGAGTGAAGACCATTGATTTACGTAAGCTGCAAACTCCGGGCAGTCGTTGCAATCTGACTTGATTAGCGACACGGCTTTTATTTTGGCGTGAATGACTCAATTCCGATTCCCGCCTGCTCCGAAAATTGGAAGGATGTCTAACGTCACTATTAGAGGCGAGCATGGAAATTGCTGCCGATCAAGCGATCAGCGAACTGATTCAAGCGAAGGCCGGTACGTCGCAGCAGAAAGTCGTATTCGCGGTCGCGGCCAAACAGCTTGACGCCCAAAAATCTCAGGGTGACGCTCTGGTGGCGTTGGTCGAACAAGCTGTCACGGTGTAAAAACAGATCGCATCCGGTCGGCTGGATGTTCGCGTTTAGAGCGAACGAGTCATTCCAACGGAAAGTTTGGATTCAGCTCAAATTCGACCCCGCAGTTAATTTCTCAAATCGGAAAGGCTGATCGACTCAAAATCGCCAAGCGTCGCCCCTTTTTTGTCTTGGAGTGGGAAGCGACTTGCTGGCTCCTGCCGACGGTATCGTTGCAAACTCGTTCTCGTTTGCGACTTCAAAAGCCATTTTTTCAACGACGAGGTCGGTCAGTATCCAGATGATCCGCTGGCGAGTTTGACTTTAGGACGGCGGGCAACGTCACCAGCCTCTGCGGGTCAACGTTGTGACCGAGCTCAATTGTCCAGTCAAATGGTTGACGATTCTCCGCCGAAGTGTTCTCCGCCGGTCGTTTTGCCCGTCAATTTACCTCCTACTGAAAGTTTGCCGCCGCGGCCTACAATGCAGCAACAAAAGAACATCACAATGTCTTAACGCGGAAGCAAGTTTTGGAAACGACGAACAGTAACGGCACCGATTTCGCGGGTTTGCGAGTCGCTTCACTTGAAAGTCGACGAGCCGACGACATGGCACGACTCATCAGCCGACACGGTGGCGTCGCTCACGTTAGCCCTTCGATGCGTGAGGTCGCGATCAAGCCCAACCGGCCTGCGATCGATTTTGCTTATCGTGTAATGACGGGACAAGTCGGCGCCGTGATATTGCTCACCGGCGTCGGCTTTCGGTTTCTTCTCTCCGCCATCGAAGAATCGGTTGATCGACAAAAATTCCTTGACGCATTGTCAGATATCCCCACGATTGTTCGTGGACCCAAGCCCGCCGCGGCCATGAAAGAAGTGGGGCTGACGCCTACCTACCGCGTCCCCGAGCCCAACACATGGCGCGAGCTGCTGCAGTTGATTGATCGCGAGTTGTCTGTATCGAACATGGTGGTCGGGTTGCAGGAATATGGCATCACCAACGCCAGCCTTGTCGCCGGCCTCGAAGCGAGAGGCGCGACCGTCGAGGCGGTTCGAGTTTACGGTTGGGAGTTCCCCGAAGATGCGAGCTTATTGGAAGCCAATGTGCGAGCACTCGCCGCTGGCGAACGTGACGTGCTGATGCTCACTAGTGCTCATCAAGTCGTCAACATGCTTCGCATGGCTGAGCAGTTGAAGTTGACCGACGCCCTCCGCACTGGTTTGCGTTCAACCGTGATCGCCTCGATTGGTCCCACCACGACGCAGATGATTGAAGAGTGCGACTTCGTCGTCGACTTGGAACCGACTCATCCAAAGATGGGCCACCTTGTTGTTGAAGCCGCGAAGCGAGCACCTTCGATCGCGAAGCTCAAGAAGAAGATGAGTGCGTCTTTATTTTCAATCCCGTCTGAAACCCAGGAAACGATGCGAGTGGCACACCCAAGCGACCAAAGTCTGTTCATGCGAACGTGTCGAGGTGAATCGACCGAGCGAACTCCGATATGGCTGATGAGGCAGGCGGGCCGATACATGGCCGAATACCGGACGGTTCGCGAACAGCAATCCTTTCTTGATCTTTGCAAGTCGCCCAAGCTTTGCAGCGAAGTGATGTGCACCGCAGTCGATCGTCTTGGCGTCGATGCAGCCATCATTTTTTCAGACTTGTTGCCGATCTTGGAACCTCTTGGCTTTGAACTCGAATACGTGCGCGGCGATGGACCGGTGATTCACAACCCTGTGCGTTCACCAAGCGATATCGATCGAGTCAAAGATTTGGAAGACCCGCTTTCGCTCGGCTTCGTCTATGACACCGTGCGACAAACTCGAGCGGATTTGCCTGCATCGATTCCCGTCATTGGCTTCGCGGGTTCGCCGTTCACGCTTGCCAGTTACGCCATCGAAGGCGGTGGCAGTCGTCAATACGCGGCGACGAAAGCGCTGATGTATTCCGACAGCGGGGCGTGGTCGACGTTGATGCAAAAGCTGTCTCGCGCCGTGGTCGTTTACCTGAATCACCAGATCGCGGCCGGTGCGCAAGCGGTCCAGTTGTTTGATAGTTGGGCCGGTTGTTTGTCACCGGGCGACTACACGACTTATGTGTTGCCATTCATGCGATCGATCATCGCGGGGATCACGCCAGGCGTACCCGTTATTAATTTTGCGACGGGAAACCCTGAGCTATTGCCGTTGCTGGTCGGCGATTCGCGAACGGTAGTCGGCGTGGATTGGCGGGTCCCGATGGACGTCGCATGGAACCGCATCGGGCATCAGCGGCCGGTTCAAGGTAACTTGGATCCAGGTGTGTTGCTTGGATCACCTGCCTTGATCACCGATCAAACGCAAGCGTTGCTTGATCTCGTCGGCGGTCGTCCGGGACATATCTTCAACGTCGGCCATGGCGTGCTTCAGCAAACCCCGGTCGAGAACGTGATTCGATTGGTTGAGCTTGTCAAAGAATTGAGTGTTCGATAATGAGTCGCGATCCGGTCGTTTGTCCGTGTTGTCCCCTTCACTGTGACGACGTTGATCCCGTTCAATTGATGCTCGGGAAAACAGGCTGCCCGGTCGCGGATCATCGAGTCGCGGCAGTTCTGGCTGCCACCGCAGTCGATAACGAAGAGGCTCTTGGGACGTGCCGGCAATGGATCCGCGATGCGAAACAGATCGTTGTCACCGGTTACGTCATCGATCTTGAAACGTCGCGCGCAATCAGCGAGTTTGCGAACGCAACCGGTGCGGATGTTGAGGTCGATGGAAGCAACTCCGCCATGTTGCCGTTGTTTGCCCGCGAAGGAGCTTTCTTGACCACGCTGGGCGAGGTTACATCGCGCGATGCTTCGATGCTTGTCATCGGTGACGTGACTTCGCATTGGCCACGGATCGAAGCACGTCTTGAGCAAGTGAAAACCATTCAGCGATGGCAGGACGATGAGGCACTTACCTCGCGTTTGGCCGCGCTGCGTGCCTTGGTCACTAACCGTTTCACAGCAGAGTCCCCGGTCGACAAGGTGGTTGCAAGCGCGGCGACCATGATCAGAGCGTCAGCCTACTTGGTTGTGTTGGTCGCGCCACTGCAAGAAAGCATCGGGCGCTCACCCGTGATCTGGTCAACGATTCTTGGCATGGTTCGCGAGCTCAACAAAGTCACTCGCGCTGCCATTCTTTCCTTTGATCCATCCGTGACGCAGCGCAGCGTCATGGCGTCGCGGTTCGATCCAAAACCTTATCCGCTTCCCGCGAATGGCGCTGCACTTCACATTCATTTCTCCCCGTTCGGCATGGGTGGGAATCGATCCGGCGGCAAAACCATCGTGATCGGAACGGGCGACAAGGTGTTCCATAAGAATGAACGTTGCTTGACGGCTTCCGTGCCCGGGCTTCATCATTCTGGTATCGTGATTCGTGGTGATGGATCGGTGACGCTGCCACTTCAAACCTGCTTCCCAAAACCAGATCAACGCAGCGAGCTTCCTACGCCCGCGGAACAACTTCGACTCCTTTTTGCTCCGGCTTGAACATGAAATCGTTCGCTCTGCTTGCCTGTGTCAGCGCCACGTTCATTTCAGTCGAAGGCCTTGCTGCTTCACCAGACAGACCCAACCTGATCATCATCATCGCAGACGATCTCGGTTATGGTGAAACAGGCATGCAGGGCAATCCTCAAATTCCAACCCCGGGAATCGATTCCCTCGCTGCAAGCGGTGTCCGATGTACCAACGGCTATGTCACGTCATCCTTCTGCAGCCCATCGCGTGCGGGATTGATGACCGGCAAGTATCAAGCGCGCTTTGGTTACGACATGAACCCAACGGGTGACCAAAACTTGTTGGAAGCTGCGGGCTTGCCGTTAACGGAAACGACATTCATTAGCCGACTGCAAAAATCCGGTTATCGAACGGGTTTAGTCGGCAAGTGGCATCTCGGAGCATCGCCACCAAAGCGACCGTTGAAGCGAGGCTTCGATTCGTTTAATGGTTTCCTGCATGAAGGTCATTATTTCGTGCCGGGACCGCCGTACGCGAACGTCCAAACGATGATTCGGACCCGCGATCTGGCAGAGGGTGAATTCAAGCAAGACGGGAACATCTTTCGCGGCAATTACACCGGTAGGGACGAGCCGAATTACGACAAAGACAACCCTTGGATGAATGGGGAAAAGGCTGTCGTCGAGAAGGAGTATTTGACGGATGTCATTACTCGCGATGCGGTTGCTTTCATCGAATCCGATGCCTCTTCCGATAAGCCGTTTGCGTTGGTGGTCGCGTACAACGCCGTGCATAGTCCGATGCAAGGATTGATTTCAGACATCGAAAATATCTACGGTATCGATGACTCACATCGAAAGATATTCGCGGCAATGTTAGTGGCTCTTGATCGTGGCGTTGCAAAGATTCGCGAGGCGATTGCTAAGCGGGGTGCGATCGAGAACACGCTGATTGTTTTCCTGAGTGACAACGGGGGACCGACTCGCGAATTAACCAGTAGCAACGCACCGCTTCGAGGCGGCAAAGGTGATTTGTACGAAGGTGGTGTCCGTGTGCCGATGGTTTGGTCGATGCCGGGAACCCTTCCCCGGGGTACGACCGAGAAACGTGCCGTCGCGAGCATCGATGTTGCCGCAACATCGCTTGCCCTCGGCGGCATCACCGACGTCCCGTCGATCGATGGAGTCAACGCAATTCCGTACTTGTGCGGAGAAAATCGCGACGACTTGCACGATCGGATCTATTGGCGGATGGGCGATGGAAAATCTGCGTTGAGAGTGGGTGATTGGAAGATTGTTCGGGCCTCGGCTCGCGAACCTTTTGAACTCTATCACCTCGCGACCGACGAATCCGAAAAACAAAACCTCGCGGGTCAGCAACCCACGAGGTTCAGTGAATTGGTCCGTGCTTGGATGGCGATGGACAGTGAAATGCAACCGCCGATTCAACTGGCAAAGCCAAATTAGACCGTCGGACGAGTTGTTGTGACGACGTCGTTGCCAACTCGACCAATTTTCGCTCGGCGGCCATCTTGCGGATGTCTTCGGTGATCTTCATCGAGCAGTACTTTGGTCCGCACATGCTGCAGAAGTGAGCACTCTTGAACGTGTCTTGCGGCAACGTTTCATCGTGATAAGCCTTTGCCGTTTCCGGATCCAGCGACAATCGGAATTGCTCATTCCAATCGAAGGCAAAGCGTGCCCGTGAAAGCGCGTCGTCACGATCTTGAGCGCCTTTGCGTCCACGTGCCACGTCGGCTGCATGAGCCGAAATCTTGTAGGCAATTACGCCTTGCTTAACATCTTCTTCGTTTGGCAAGCCAAGGTGTTCTTTCGGCGTCACGTAGCAAAGCATTGCTGCGCCGTGCCAGCCGTCCATGGCGGCGCCAATGGCACTGGTGATGTGGTCGTAGCCAGGAGCGATGTCGGTGACCAGCGGGCCAAGCACATAGAAGGGAGCACCGTTGCAAACTTCGATTTGCTTCCTGATGTTGATTTCGATCTGGTGCATCGGAATGTGGCCTGGACCTTCGAGCATGACTTGCGTGCCATTTGCTTGGCCGCGAGCGGTCAGTTCGCCAAGCACATCAAGCTCCGCAAATTGAGCGGCATCCGAAGCGTCGGCGATCGAACCGGGGCGAAGTCCATCGCCGAGTGACCATGTGACGTCGTATTGTTTCATGATGTCACATAGATCATCAAACGCATCATAAAGAGGGTTCTGTTTGTTATGTACCATCATCCACTTGGCGATCAGTGAACCGCCACGGCTGACGATGCCGGTGACTCGGTTGACGCTGAGGTGCAAATGCTCAAGCTTGACGCCACAGTGAACCGTCATGTAGTCAACACCCTGCTTGGCTTGGTGCTCAACCATGTCAAGAAAGTGCTGGGCGTTCATATCTTCGATGTTGCCGCCGAGTTCTTCTAGCATCTGATAGATCGGCACCGTTCCGATCGGTACAGGGCTCTTGGCGATGATCTCGCGACGGATGTTGTCGATGTCTTTGCCGGTCGACAAATCCATCACGGTGTCCGATCCGAAGTGGACGGCCGTGTGCAACTTTTCAAGTTCGGTTCTTCTCGGATTTTAGTGGCATCTGTCCAGAATGGGGGATTTTTTGAGGCATCTACTCCTGCGTCCAATGGGAGTCCAAAAAGCAGTCTCGGCGGAGCAACGTTCGTCGAGACTGCCCG
>Ga0105050_10006808_pt1 | contig 13989 bp, 10 predicted proteins | sample FRY01_FD_78088 | JGI IMG/M metagenome (GOLD analysis project Ga0105050, IMG submission 78088) | Freshwater microbial communities from Lake Fryxell liftoff mats and glacier meltwater in Antarctica - FRY-01 | ecosystem: Environmental > Aquatic > Freshwater > Ice > Glacier meltwater ... | reverse complement strand
CAAGGAGTATGAATGTTTAGACCGCACTGCACGCAAGTACGGCGACCGCCTAGATATCTCGTTCGATAAAGATATGCAAGGTGCTATAAACTTCGGTATCAAAGTTAAAGAAGTAACGATATTATAAAAAATAACCTGAAAATACAAACATTCAGGTTACTCCTATGCGTGTTTATAAAAGTTTGTAAACTTTTTATTGTCCAGTTAAAAAGAAAGTCCCCGCATAATAGCGGGGCTTTTCTGTTATGCCTCTGGGGTTGTTTCTACTTCAGGGGCTGCTTCTGTTGGAGTTTCTTCAACAGGTGTTTCCACCGTTGGCTCCACGACTTCTTCGTCAAACATATGTTATTTACCTTTCTTCTGGGGATATTTAAGTAAGTAGGCCTCGACTACAGCCTTTAACCCAGCACGGATCGCTGCGACAATTATACCAGCTATCGCTCCCGTTTCTAAAGTATACACATCAATACTATCAATTTTAGCTAACAATACAAAACAAAAACCTGAAAAGAAAGTAATGATGGTTGATGTTATCCATCGCTTCCAATTTTCCTTAATCGCTTTTTTCATACACGTAATAATATTTTAATTAGCCTGTATCTATTCGACCACTAGATAATCTCACTTCCCTTTTTACCTACAAACTGCAACCAATCACTTTGTCCTGTTGCGTATGCGTAGTTTTTAGCGTCTGTTGGGCTAAAAGGTTTTCCACTATCAACTAACATGGTGATGCTTTGCTTTTGCATATCTGTAAGACCCTTTTTAAAATAAATCTTATTAGGAATTACAGGGACTCGCTTCTGTGATTGGTGTTTCATTACCGACCCAAACCGATAATCCCAAACATAACGACCCATAGTATTCCTAAGACTATCAAAACAGTCCCAATACTCTCCGAATTTATACTCATACAGCATTATAGCGTGATTGTAATTATTGGTGTCTTTTATGAAATACCCTTTTGAATCCTTCTTGCCTCCTGAATTGACCGTTACCTGCAGTGGGGAACGCTCCAGCGCGCTAATAAGGCCGTTTTTAGTGACTGCACCCCACTCATAGCTGAATTGATACGTATTTAAGACTTCACTGGCCTTAGACAACAAATTTGAAGGTATAGAGGCATAGTAGGTATTCCAGTCAACTAGGTCTAAATTAGCCGTCCACTCCGCCTCGTCTAACCAGCCTTGCTTACGTAGGGTTTCGGCTACGGTCCGCAGGGAGTTGCCTTTTTTAGTAGTACCCGACATCTTCGCCAACGCACGGTCAGATTTGTTCCACGTGAAACAATGCTTACGTTTAGCGTAGGTCTCGTGACAGTTAAGGCACGAGTAGGTAACACACGCTTGGCTAGAAAGTTTCTTACCTGATTGGTTTTCGACTGTAGGGAGGTATGATCCCCAGCCGTGGCCACCTTTTTGTAAAATATCATCTACAACAAATGTATCTCCGCCAAAGACGTAATCAGATTCCTTCGGTGGCTCGATAATCAGTCCTAAGTTTTCCATATTTTTTCAGATAATAGTTATCTAACTTTTTATCAGCACTCGCCTTTCGTTTACACTCGTAACACGTTCTAACACCCTTGTTACCTAAAACGTATACGTTGCATTTGTGACAGTAGGGCATAATTGATGGTGTTTCGGTTTAGCCCGTGAAACACCAAGACGGGATCGGTGGTTACGGTTTGCGTAGACAATCGCCGTGACAGCGGAGCATGTTGATTGTCTTAGCATACGGATCTGCTGGTGCAACTACGATATTACAGTAGGGGCAACCTACGACTTTTTTGCGCCTTTTCATCGGTATATCCTTTCACGGAACGTATCCGTTGAAGAACCCTGATTACTTCGTCGAGTGTTCGAGTGCCGAATAAACAATGCCATGCTTGATGGCGTTCGTTCATCAGCAGCAACACGTTTGCTGGATCGTTGTTCCCATTACGACAGCGGGGTCGAAGATGGTGTTTGGTTGGTCGCTTCAGTTTCCGCAATCTGTTCTGGCGTTTTATCTCTCGCCGTTCCGATTTCGTCAACATGGGCATATCCCTTCTCGTCAAAGATGTTGGGGTATTGGGCGTGCTTACACGTTGCGCAGTACCCATGGCTTATCTGCTCCATGCTTGAACCCATCTGTTTGATGAGTGTATTGCAAACACAGCACCTTACTTGCACGGTATTCACCACCTTTCAATGAGCAATTAGCACTTTCATAGCACCCTGACGGCTAAGCAGGTGACTAGCCATACTTGCCGTTTGCTTGCTCGTTGCCGAGCCGTCATGGTGCTACGCTACATTCTTTCTATTCTTTGGAATGTATTTTGGTTTCTTCTTCATGATGATCTTACACTTTTTAACGGGCTTCATTGCCATAGTATTCGGTGATTATGTCTAAAGATGTAAAGTAATTTTTAATGCTTTTAACATCTTCCTCGACGGACTTAATTTTCATAAAATTTACAACCTGCAAAGATAATAACACGATCAATACTGCAAAACTTAATGCGGCTAATATGTTGGCTAGTTTGATCAATAGTGGATTGTGCGCCATATTATCGGTCTAGTTTATTCTCAATTCGCTGCATAGTTTGTTTTATATACACCGTATCTGCTTTTAATGATGCAGTATCTTCACGGGTTGCGTAAAGTAGCTGGGAGGTCTTCTGATTGTTTAAGTATATCGAACCCAGAAAGCCTACCAATAGAAGTACAATCGACCAAAAGATTGTCCAGGGTACAAATTTGGGATCTTGATTATTAGTCATATTATTAAGCCCTTAATATTTCCCAAACAACCTTCTTGCCCTCTGTGACCGTAGGACTTTCAGTTTTGGTTGGGAATGATACCTTTTTCTTTACTTTTTCAATAACAACCTTGACTGGCTCAACTTTGATCTTGCGTATCGATTGACCATCAAAAAGCAGTGGTTCAGGCTCCACGTCTCCGTAGCTGTTATCAAAATATACCTGCTTTGGTTTTTCCATATAAATTGAGTATACACACAAACAATCCTCAACTATAGTTTTGTGGTAACAAAAAACTAGGGTTTTCCTAGTTTAATGTTGTCGATTGCGTATTAAGCTGCTGGGGCTTCGACTACTTCACCTTCTTTTACAACTGGGGCTGCGGCTTTAATCAAACCTGAGATCTTTTGCTTCAAAGCTACGACTGACTCGACTTCCTGACCACCGACATTAGTTCGGTTGATTAAGACTAACAAGTTCTGTAATTCGCTTAACTCAAACATAGTAGTTTGGTTATTTATTAAGTTAAATTATTTTACCATGTCACTACAGGGCTTACAAACACCACACCTATTAAACCCTTCCCCTTCCTTAACGGGGCGATCCACATTACTAGTATGTTAGGCATTGATTTTTTGTTCGATAATATCGCACCAGTAATTAGCTTGCTTGGCTGGCGTGTAATGGGTAGTCATCCAATCCCGTGAGGCCTGTCCGATAGTAACCAGTTGCGTTAAATCCCCCTTATATCCAGTTAGTTTAGCAATAAAATCATCTGTGTACCTAATCGCTGGGAAAGGTACGTTGCCTGATAGTCGTTCTAGCTGTTCGTAAACGCAGTCGTGGAATCTACCGATAACTGGGATACCCTGCGCCATGCTTTCAAACCCTGTGTTGCCGATGTTTCCTAAATCGTTGTCGTAAATCAGGTTAGTATCGGCTCGCCGAGCAACAGCCACTTCAAAACTCACGTTATAAATCAAGTCTATCTCGCTTTCGCTGTCTTTAGCGGCGGTTCTCAGCGCATCAAAACCCTTGCTGTACCCACCTGCCGATACTGAGCTACTTTGACAATGACCAACCACTAATTTATCAGTGCGTAATTCTGCTTGGGTAAATATCGACGTGTCAATTGGTAGTGGTAGGTAGGTAATGGGAGCGTACGGAGTCAAAATATCTTGCTCACCTGTTACTGGATTATAGCGGTTATATGTAAGGTAGTCTCCATCTATTTCAAACTGTCCAAAAAAGAAACTATTAAAACTAGCAATACGATGGTCATAGGCTAGTGGACCATTGCGAAACTTTGGGGCTGAGCTGATATACGTTGCACGCCACGGCTTATTCGCAATCCCCATGTCCTCAAGCATTTCGTAGGTTACAAACTTTCCATCAGCATTGATGACAATATCAGGCTCGCTCATTGGGCATTGTTCGATGACGCCGTCAACGTCTTTCATTCGTCGCCACTGAAAAGCCTCGTGATCGGTGTATTCGTTTATCCAACCAACCAGCTTGCTGAAGTTCCCCTTATCCTCGTTTAAAAATAGTATCCTCATACGGTCCCAGTGTTATGGATATAATAATCAATGCCCCCTAATCTAAAGAAGAAAGAAGGAGTGCCAGTAGATTCACCAACGGCAATGTCACCATTACTTGTGAAACCTGCGTTTTGGTTTTCAGGTATTCGAGTACGGGTAGTGCCAATAACAGATGAAGTCCCCGTAATAGAAGTCGCTGATAAGTTACCACTTACGTCTACTGTGGCGGTCGAGTACGACGTAAAAGCTGTATTGCCTGCGTTTTGTACGATGATACGATTAGCACCATACGCCGATGACGAGTTAGTACCACCATTCGCTTGTTTTAAAATGCTACTACCAACTGCGTTTGACTGCGAGATATCAATTGAAGTAAAACCGATACCCGTACCTGCGCTGTTGTTTGCAAGTATCTGATATGCAGATGCTGCAACAATTGATGCTACATCTGCTGTCGAGTTACCAGCTACACCAAGCACCGAGCGAGCTGCTCCCTGTGTTATGTTTGCGTATGGCAAACGGCCTGTCGCTGCCGCTGATGAAGCAAGATTAACCGCACCAAACGTAAGTGCAGTACCAGCACTATTAATAACCAACGCTTGGTTAGCTGTGCCTTGTATTGATGCGACGTCTGCTGTCGAGTTGCCCGTGACCCCTAAGACGGAGCGAGCTGATGCCTGTGTTATGTTTGCAAACGGAAGATCTCCAGTAACTCCGTTAGCTAAGTTTATCTGATTCCACGCCGGAGAGTTACTTGAACCTTGATTTGATAAGTATCGGGTAGCATTAGTGTCTTTCGCTAACTTACTAAGCACCGTACCTGACGTGTAGTAAGGGATATCTCCTTGCGTCCATGTGGTTAAACCAGTTCCGCCAAATTGAGTTGAGATCAAGCCACCACCCCATGTACCGACTATAGAGCCAGCTACAATCAAGCTGTTCTCAATTTTTACATTACCACTGGCAAAGTAACCAGCCCAGTTATTTACTGCGCTACCCGATGCTGTGGCGTAGATACCATACGCCGTACCAGTTGTGTCACCAGCCTCAACAGCCTCAAAGCGTCCACCATAAGACAAGCCACCTGCACCTATCTGCGTTCCGGTGCCACGAATCCCAGTAGCAGATACGCTGTTAGTTGAGCTGCCGTAAATGGCTACGCTTGCTCCTGAGTCTGCCGTATCAGCCGCTATAATCTTGTCGAAAGTAGCACTTGAAGTGAACACGTTGCCATCAATAGTCATTCCAGCATTGAAGTATGCCGAGCCGTAAAACTCATGTGCGTAGTTAGAATTGGTGTTACCTCCATAGCCGATGAAACCATCCATGCTGTTTATAATAGTCAGTGAGCTGGTCGTATCAAGTTGTGGTGTATAAACAGTGGCAAACGTAGGTGTTGCGCCAGTGTCAATATTTTGGACAGTATTTAACGCTCCACTAGCAAACGTAAAGTTGGTTGCGTTTGGAGTAATTTCTTCTACCGCCCCAGTGCTTGCAGTTGTACGTCCTAATAAGCGGCCAGTGTTCATCGTGATGGTTGAAATACCCTGTGTACCAGTTTGATTAGCTCTATCTAGGTAGTAACCACCAGTTTGTCCATCAAGTAAATCAGCATTCAAGTTAGTTACTAGGGTTGTTGAAGCAACAACAAGCGGAGCTGTACCTGTCGATACAGTGCTTTCTAATTGGACTGCGTTAAACTTGCCCGTGTTATCAAGTCTAGCTCGTTCAGCTACGGTGCCGTTGTTTCGGGTGCGGAACGCAATGACTGAATCTTCTGCGCCGTTTGTGACGTCAGTTAAGATGAAATCAAGCCCAGCTGATAATTCAGATTGACCTGCTGCGTCCTGTAGGTAGGCGTTGAGGCTTGAACCAATACCTGTCGCTGCCGTACCTGATGTGTTGCGGGTTAAGCGCAATAGTTCGTGCGTAGTGTTTGTGGTAGTAGGGTTAGCAAGCACGATAGCACCGATACCACTTGTAGTTGAAAGTGTGGCCGATATACCCGTCGTTGATGTAACAATAAGCCCCGTACCGCTTGTAGTGGTTATTTGCCCACCCGTACCAGTGGTCGATGTTGCAGTGACGGCAACACCGCTAACGGTAGAGCTTGAAATGGCTTTGCCTGACGTACTAGTACCCAAAATAGCTGTACCATAGGTTGAGATGGCTACAAGACCCGTACCGTTGACTGTAGCGGCGACAATAGCCGTGCCGTTGGTACTGTTGGTTGAGAGGGCTGTCGTGTTGATAGAAACAAACAAACCTGCAATGTTATTAGGCGAGCTGACCCACAAGCCGACACCTGTACGTCCTTCTAGTGAGTAACGAGGGCTGACTGAGCTGACTGTTGTCCACGCTGAACCATTTGAAGAAGTTGAGAATATGTTTGTACCTGTGGCTGCGCCCTGCCATTCGATATTCGCACCAGCAGGTAGGCCACTGAATTGAAGTACGACCCAGTAATTAGTTGCTGCTACGGTAGTTACGTTCAATGAACCAAACTGATACTTAGCACCACCAGCTGCGGTCGTGATACCACCAATAAAGAATGATTGGGAGGTATAAATGTTTGTCCCTGGATCACCTGCGCTGTCTGAATAGATATAGGCCGTTACTATAACCCTTGGGTTGGAAACAGTCCCCGAAGCCCGTAACCATGCACCAAGTGTGTTGATAACATACGCTCCAGTAGCAGTAAACTTAGCTGCCGAGTATAAGGTAGTGAGTGGAAAGAACGTTCCTGTGTTTGATTGTTCCTGATGGATTAACGCTTTTTGTGAAAGGTTAAACTGTGTCGTGGTGTCGTCGATGCTGGTCAATGCACTGGTAAACTTTCCAGCAGCACTAAATGCCGCAAGGTCTACGCCTGAGCTATTTTCTAATAACCAGAGTTGAGCGGTTTGTGATACTGCACCACGAATAAGTTGACCACGAGTGGCTGGGCTGATTGGTTGAATTGCTAATTGGCCAAGATTGTTGGTGGCTGAACCAATACGAGTTGACCCAGCGTCATCTACTTGAAACGCCGTAACACCTGCGTCTTGGATTATAAAATCTCCAGTGCTATCAAGGTTGTGCGTTAAACTAAACGCTCCGTGTGTAATGGTTGTGTTAGCAACGAGCGCACCGCCTAAACGAACGTTAGTACCTGTCTGAGTGAGGCCGTTTGTAAAAGTTATACTTGGGGCTGATGACAATTGAGCAAACACGATCCCCGTAGTACCAACAACAATTGCACTGTTAGTTACCATTGCCCACTGTTGCAGGGCTTGGGTAGTACCAAGCAATATAGTAAAAAACGTACCCGTTGCAATCTCAGATGATGTGTTGTAACCATCATCACGGGTTAAAATGTAGGGTGTGCCACCAGTACCAATTTGGGTAATGGTGTATGGACCATTTTGGAACGTAGCTACTTGGTTTTTAACTAACAACATGTTACCTGCTACGAGCGTCACGCCGTCTATCGCAGTTAACGCTCCGTTAGATGTAGCCGTCAATGTAGCACCAACGCCACTTGCGCCGTTCGCATATGTGCAGCTAGGCAACGCAACGGTAGTTGCTACCTGTAAATTACCAACGAACCGTGAACCCGTGGTTACGAGAGTATCTACATACGTCTTGTTGGCTAGTTGGTCGCCAGTTGTAGGTGCGACGGTACTTTCAGGTAAGCTAGTAAACGTTTTAATACCATCAACCGACTCATTCCCTGTTAAGGCTACTGCGCCTACTTGTGCAGCGGTTGTTTGATGTGGGTTATTAAAATCATTTATATGGTCATCAATCTCAGGGTGGGTGTACGTTCCAACATCAGTCAAAGAGGTATGACTTCTGTCAGTTATTTCAACGATATTAGAAACTGTTTTATCAATCTGCCCCCATGTGTAATCGTTAGTAACAGCTACCACAACACCTGTGCGACCGAATACCGAATCTACGTCGCCACCTCCACCACCTGTACCGAGGATAGTAACTGAACCTGCACTGTCTTTGGTCGCTAGTTTAGTGGTTCCACTATCGTCTATTGAGAATAATATAATCTGATCTGCACCAGGAGATGACGGAGCTGATATCTCATTGAATGTTAAAAAGTTTTGACCCATCACAATTCCACCTGACATCGTGCCACCAACTAGAGGGAGGAAGTCAGTAGAAAGTGATGCCTGTCCTAAATTACCACTGCCGTCAACGATTAAATAATCGCCAGGATTACCATCTACTACAGGATCGCCGATAGTGATAGACGAACCGCTACTGGTTATAAACTCTAATCCTGTCTCGTCGGCTTTAACTGCAACAAGCTTGTTTGCTTGGCCAACTAAAGTATTAGGTACATCAGCTATGTCAGTAAAGTAAATATCTGTTGTTTCAATAACTCCAGCAGTGGCTCGTAAAAATCCATCAATCGCACCAATGGTTACGGCGGAGGTTGTTATTGAGTTTGCGGCGATAGTGTCAAACACCCCGTTTGCTGTGGTCAATGTTCCTGTTGATTCAACGTATGAGAGGTTACTGTCGTTAGCTAGATTGCCCGAAACATCTGTAAATAAAACACTATTAGCTGTACCGCCCCCTACCGGACTACCGATAACAATAGATGCAGCTTCAATGTCAAACCAACCCTTCTGACCTAACCCACCCGTGCCGTAGTATTTCGTAACCCCAGGAGCTAACTCGTCACCGACCAGTTTTAACCCATCTGCATTAGCGTCAATAGACACCTGATACTGAGCATTCGCGCTTATCGTGTTGGTGTTTGGATCGTGACTAAATATGATTGTATCCGTGTTTGTAAAGCTATTAGGATTAACTCCACCAGTACCCGTGGGTGCGCTGAAGTATTGAGGTTGATCTTTTAGCGCATAAAAAGACAAACGGTCTTTACCCTCTATGCCAGAGAGTTTCGCCACAATGTCTATCCCCGTATCTGATGAGCTATCTCCCTTATCACCTTTGTCACCCTTTTTTCCTTTTAATGGTGTTGGTATCAATGGCTTAACTAAAGAAAGTATCTGTTGGGTTGTTGGAGTTAGTCCATCTGCCCCAGGTTCCCCAGGTTCCCCAGGGATAGGTTCTGGAATCAATGGGATAATCAAATCAACCAACTCTTTATCAGTCGGTTTATCACCCTGAGGCCCAGGCTTTCCCTGAGGCCCAGCTTCGGGCTGCTTAAAATCCTTACCCACTTTTGGTGTGTCGCCCTTGACCCCCTTTAAAATCAACTTCTTTCCCAGTTCAGTTATGAAACCATCTAGGAAATCCCTTGGGTCTTGGCTGTGATTTTGCTTAATGATAATGTCATTTTGCTCTAAGACAATATCAATCTTTTTCTCTAGGTCTTCATTGTCCATATGCTTACACTAGCCTAATTGGTAAGTTGACAACAGTTTTGTGGTACTACTTAGCGTCTTTCTTTTTCAGTTTCTTGTATTCGGCGTACTCTTCGGGTGTCATGGCTTGTAATATAGCAGTGGCTTCTGCTATTTTCCCCTGGCTCACTAGCTTTTGAATGCGCTCATACAATCGCTCAGCTTTCTTTTTGATTACTGAGGAATTTTCTGTTGTTCCCGTAATCCATTCCCAAAAACTTACCATATCAACATTGCCATTTCGTATCATTTTTGCCAGTGTTTGTGTTTTACTCTTACCACCAGAAAACGTACCAGAGCCGCCAAGCATTTCCAAGCCGGATAAAAGTGCCGTATACGCAAATGAAGTCGGCATTCCGTGTTTTGCTTTATCATCAGGCACGAATAGGTTTTTTATATACGTTGCAATATTTCTCCAAGAAAAAGGGATAGGATTTAATGATTCGCCTAAAACTTTTAAGCTAATACCCTCACCATTCAAAGCAGAAATGATAACTCTTGCTGGGCCGCTTAGCCCACCAGAAATGGCGGGTATTGGGCGGTTGATGAGGTTGTATGTCTGCCCCCAATTGCCCATAATATCAAAATAGTATGGATTACCTTTCTGATCAAGTATCGGCAATTGGATTTTATAGAATTGATTTGGGTCATCATTTTCAAATGTACTATGCCCATTTATTTTATAACTAATAGCTTGCGCCAATCCTAAGCCATAAACTAGTTTACGGATAACTGCTTTACGAGCAATAGAACCCTCTGGGTTTCCCCATTTCATAGACGCATCGATTGTTTCACGCTTCAATACTCTGAGCTTCGACATTAAATAATCAGGAGCAAACATAATAATTCGTGCTGATCGTTGTACCGAGCGTGACAATGCTTTAGGGTTACGAGCCATTAACTTATCCCAATTTTGCCCGCCAAAGTAATCGTCAACGAAACGTCCGGCTTGGACTTTTATTGTTCGTTCGTCAACTCCTGGGTAGAGACGGATCATCTCTTCAACTTTCTTTTTCCACGACATTGCTTTCAATGGTATCATCACTGTTTGCCATTGGTATTTTTCCAGTCCACCAACAATGCTACCCATAACATCTTTAACCTCTCTAATTCCAGAAACATCGGTGGCGGTATTAATTTTCTTGAGCATGGTTAAAAGGTCCGAATCACGCTCGGGATTGCTTTTGAGCGTCTTGTTCCAAATATCAATATCAAAATCCTTCCACCTACCAAGCTGAACAAACTCCGACGAGTCAATAATTTCTTTGGTTGTTACACCGCTGGAATTGGAAACAGCCTTGAGCCACTGCGACGAGCCTTTAAGCCCACCACCCACCGATATAGACGAACGCAATGCTTGTGGCAACTGGAACAAGTCCAGTGTCGCCTGCACTAGTTTCATGGTTCGGGCAAAGTCTTCAAGCGAGCTAGGTTTAACTTCTTTTATCAACTCGCTCATCGCTTCAAAATCCCTTTTGCCAACCATAATCCCCCGCAAAGGTTCAGCTCCACGAATATCGCCCAAGTCTCTAAATCCTTTGTCGATATTGGCTGCTCGTTTAATAGTTATTGAGCCAAAATAGTCATTTATCTTTTTGGCGGCTTGCTCACGCAAATCATCTATCTTCGATTGAGCAGTGCCAACCAAATTAAGTTTGTCTTGACGAAATCGACTACTAACAAGAGAGAGTTGCCCCCGTAGGTATTCTTTTAAATTATCAATATCGTCCAGTGCGTACTGTTTGATGTCTTTTAGCTCGGTAATATCCTTACGAGTTTCTTGTCTGATACCAGCCTTAATTAAATTGGCTTCATCGTTAATCAACACTTTTTGAGAACGTAGGTTTTCGACAATCACTTCAATCCCTTTTTTCATTTCAAGCTTAATATCCGTGACAGTTTGCTTTACGTTTTGTGGATTATATGCCTCAAAAATATCAGCTCGCTTGAGTAGTGTGCCGTCTTGATTGTACATACCACGACGAGCAATATCACGAATAGCATCGTTGAACTTTTTATTCGCCAACACCTGATTGGAAATACGAATATTCTCATTTATAGAATTAACAAAATCACGTTTGGTACGCAAACCAAACTCTTTAATGTAATCATCTCTTAAATCGGCGTTAGCAAACTTACGAATAAGTGTCGGTAACTTTTCTTTAAGTTTCCCTACACCCGTTCTAGTAGAGGTTACTAGTTGCTCTCTAAATGTTTCCGAGGCGGCGTTTTTTAAGGATACTATCTGTTCGCTGGTTGGCTCACTACCGTCCAGCTGTTCAAATACCGTCCGCAAATAAACATTGTCATCCCATGCTCGCTCGATAATTTCATTGTCTAGTTTCTCTTTGCTTATTATCCGATTAAGACTTTTTGCTTCGTTAATAAATGTATCTCCCCCACGAGCCTTTAGCTCACCCGAAACAACATAAGCACTAGGATTATCCATTGCATTAAATAGCTCAACACTATCCTCTCTGGTTAACTTGGCTTTTTCTAGTTTGGCAAAAAGCGGTTGAGCCTGAAAAGCAAAACGTCGCTCCTGTATTGACTTCTTGCCTAGTCCAAACTCAATGGGCGTTTCCTTAGGTGAAGTTACTAGTTCTTTAGCCACAGCTTGGGAGGCGGGGGACGGTTGCACTGTTGACCTCTTCGCCAATGTTTCGACAATTTTTTCAACTTCAACTGGGTTGGTTATATTCTTTAGTTGGATAGCTAGTTGCTCCAACTCGTTGTCTCCAACATTTTTGAATATCGTTTTTAACTCACTAACAATAGCGGGTATTTCTTTAAGCGCCGCTATTTTAGTAAAAGTTGTTTTTCGTAGTCCTGCGAATGGTGTTAAGTCAGCGGCAGTCATTCCGGCAAAAAAGATTGGTGATACCGCCAACGAAATACCTGTCGCTATGCCCGCATCTATCCCCTTTGATTGTAATTTTTCTTTAATCGATTTTTGAGCGTCTAAAATACTAGCACTCACGGGCTTGATTGGGTCTTTGCCTAATATAAATTGCTGAACACCAGGTCTTGGTATCGCCTCTCGTTGGGTTGGGGAGCCAGAGATAGCTGTTTTAGCAATAGCTCTTGGCAAAAAGCGTGCAACATCACCAATCAAGCCACCTGTGAATTGGGTGCTCTCTTGTAATGCTTCACCGAATTGACCAGCTTTCCTAGCCGCGGCTGGTATCGCCTTGGTAAATAATCCAAGACCATCCTTAGCAACGGTGCCGAGGGCGGCTGGTATCGCCTTGGTAAATAATCCAAGACCACCCTTAGCAGCGGTGCCGAGGTTTTTATCATACTGCTTCCTGTAGTCCTGATCGGCGGTAGACTTCAGTTCCTGCTCAAAGTCAAAACGCTTGATTGCTGTAATTGCATCAGCGCGTGAGATTTTACCTGCGCTGTATAAACGGCTTATTTCCTGCTCCTTAGCTACTCGACCCTCATCAAAACGAACCTGACGCTTATCGGGCGAGATTTTTTGTACTGGCGTTCCTAATAATCTTTGAAATGGCGTACCACTTTTCAAATACTCAATATTTTTAGGGCTTGAATTTGCTCCACCCGCAAAAACAGGAACGATGTCATTACGCTCAAAGCCTATCTTTGTTGGAAAGCCACCGTATGTTGAACGACCCTCGTTTACCTTGTCTGCCATCGTACCAAAATACGCACCACCACCGACTACGGGCGACAGTGTGTTTAATTTTGGTTTACCGATTGGAGTATGAACTGCCTTAGTGGTTACAGAAGCTTTAACAGGTGCTTTTAAGTTAATCGGAATATACCCACCTGTTTTGGTGCGCAGATTTATTGATTTTATCTTGGCTTGACCTATAGGTATGTAAGCCATAGTTGTAGGTTGTTGATTAAGACTAACAAGTTCTGTAATTCGCTTAACTCAATGGTGCTTGCTTATTTCCCGATGAAGACTCAGATGAAGACTCGATAGGTAAAGTTGGTTGCGTAGCCTCGTCAAAATTAAAATTATACGGTGACGTGCTGTTTTGGAAAATAGCAGCTTTGCCTAACGTATCTTTTTTAATCTCGGTTATTTCAGCGAAACCATAGGCGCGCGCAAAAGCATTTATTTCATCCATTGAAGTACCGCTATCAATCATACCCTGCATGGTTGCATACGCTCCGTAAGTTTCAACATCATAGATAATGTTTTTCACAGCAGTCTCGCCGAAAAACTTTTGCAACTCTTTTAAGACAGCAGCCGTGGATTTTGTTGATGGATCACCCCCACCCGTTGCTCTGAATGCAGCTTGCGCAATTATATTACCTTTACTATCATACCTGACTTGTCCGGGGCTTAACTCAAAGCCT
>Ga0105050_10006807_pt1 | contig 13991 bp, 15 predicted proteins | sample FRY01_FD_78088 | JGI IMG/M metagenome (GOLD analysis project Ga0105050, IMG submission 78088) | Freshwater microbial communities from Lake Fryxell liftoff mats and glacier meltwater in Antarctica - FRY-01 | ecosystem: Environmental > Aquatic > Freshwater > Ice > Glacier meltwater ... | reverse complement strand
CTTACATCTGTGCTTGCCGCCCCGGCCTTTGCCGAAGATGCGGTTTGCTACAACTGCCCGCCGCAATGGGCAGACTGGGCCTCGATGCTGGAGGCGATCAGCGAAAACCTTGATATTCAAATGCCGCATGACAACAAGAACTCCGGCCAAGCGATGAGCCAGCTTCTGGCCGAACGCAGCAATCCCGTGGCTGATGTTGCGTATTTCGGTGTGACAACCGGCATCAAGGCGGGCAATGAAGGTGTGGTCGAACCTTATAAGCCCGCCTTGTTTGACGAAATTCCAGATGGGCTGAAAGATCCGGACGGCAAATGGTTTGCGGTGCATTACGGCACGCTTGGCTTTTTCGTGAATGTTGACGCGCTGGCCGGCGTGCCGGTGCCGCAATGTTTTGCCGATCTGACCAAACCTGAATATCGCGGGATGGTTGGCTATCTGGACCCGTCTTCGGCCTTTGTCGGCTTTGCGGGCGCGGTTGCCGCCAATATCGCCTTTGGCGGGGATCTGACCAACTTTGACCCAGCCATCAAATACTTTAACGATCTAGCCGAAAATGACCCGCTAGTGCCAAAGCAAACCTCGTTTGCGCGGGTGGTGTCGGGCGAAATTCCGATCTTGTTCGACTATGATTTCAACGCCTACCGCGCGAAGTATGAGGAGGACGGCAATTTTGAATTCGTGCTGCCCTGCGAAGGCACCGTGCGCGTGCCCTATGTGATGAGCCTAGTGAAAAACGGCCCGAACCCGGAGGCGGGCAAGCGCGTGCTGGATTTTATCCTGTCCGATAAGGGGCAGGCAATCTGGACCAACGCCTATTTGCAACCCGCCCGCCCGGTGCCTCTGCCTGCTGATGTGGCGGCAAAGTTCCTTCCCGCCAGTGATTACGAGCGGGCAGTCGCCATCAACTACGCCGATATGGAAAAGGCCCAAGCCCCCTTTGGCGAGCGTTACTTGTCAGAGGTGAAGTGACCTGACCCTGCCCGCCGGTACACTCCCGGCGGGCACTCCCTTTCTGCCGATCTGACGGGAACGCCCCCAATGTCCAATCGAAGCTTTTTGCTGTTTTGCCTGCTGCCGCTGGCGATTTTCTCCATGGCGTTTCTGGCCCTGCCCCTTGTGCGCCTTTTGCAAGCCTCAGGCGAGGGGGAGGCAGGTTGGCGCGTTTATCTGCAAATCCTGCAAAAGCCGCGCTATCTGAACACGCTGTGGCAAACCGTTGTGGTTTCGGCCGCTGTAACCGTTGCGGCGTTGGCGGTGTCCACCACGGCGGGGCTGTTCTTGTCACGCAACCGGTTTTGGGGGCGCAGCATTTTGCTGTCGATCCTGACGCTGCCGCTGGCTTTTCCCGGTGTCGTGGTGGGGTTCATGATAATCCTTCTGGGTGGGCGACAAGGTCTGTTCAACATGCTGCTGCCCGGCCATGTGGTCTTTGCCTATTCGATCCTCGGGCTGTTTCTGGGCTATCTCTATTTCTCGATCCCCCGGGTTTTGCTGACAGTGATGGCCGCCTCCGAAAAGCTGGACCCCGCGCTGGAAGAAGCGGCCCGCACACTGGGCGCATCCCCCACCCGCGTCGTAATCGACGTTATCTTGCCGGGGTTGGCACCGTCGCTGGTCGCGGCGGGGGCTATTGCCTTTGCCACCGCGATGGGTGCCTTTGGCACGGCCTTCACGCTGGCGACCGATATCGACGTATTGCCGATGGTGATCTACACCGAATTCACGCTATCGGCCAACATCGCCATGGCCGCGGCCCTGTCGCTGGTTCTGGGCATGGTGACATGGATATTGCTGCTAATCGCGCGGTCCTTTTCCGGGACAACCGCAGCGGCGGGGGGCTAACATCATGCTGAAGTCACCAACCAAAATTGCACAGCTTGTCGTCACACTTCTGGCCTGCGCCTTTTTGCTGGTCCCCGCGCTGCAATCCATGCTGGCCGGGATTACTGTGAACTATTTTCAGGGTGTCTCCTCTGGCCTCACAACCAAGTGGATTGTCCAGGTGTGGGAGCTTTATGCAGGCAGCATCGGCCTGTCGATCTGGCTGGCGTTTGCCTGCTTGTTCTGCACCCTGCTCATCGGCGTACCAGCGGCTTACGGCCTTGCCCGCAACCCCGGCTGGATCAGTCGCGTGCTGGAGGAGTTCATCTCCCTCCCCCTTGCAATTCCGGGCCTCGCGCTGGCGCTGGCACTGCTACAACTCTATGGCTCCGTCCAAGGGTTTCGCACCCATTGGTCGTTTATCCTGACGGGCCATGTGCTTTACACTTTGCCCTTCATGGTCCGGTCCGTCTTGGCCGTTCTGGCCGCAATGGACCTGAAAACGCTGGAGGAAGGCGCCGCATCGCTGGGCGCAAGTCCATGGCAGCGGTTCCGCGATATCGTGATTCCCAACGCCATGCCCGGCATTCTGGCCGGGTCGCTGACCGTGGTCACTCTGTCCATCGGGGAGTTCAACCTGACATGGATGTTGCACACCCCCTACCTTAAAACCCTGCCGGTCGGCCTTGCCGACAGCTATGCCTCCATGCGGCTGGAGGTGGCATCAGCCTATACGCTGGTATTTTTCATCATGATCATTCCGCTGTTGATGGCGATGCAATGGGCTTCCAACCGAGCGCAAAGGATTGTTGCATGACGCTGACCCTGAAATCCGTGGCCAAGACCTATCCCGATGGCACGGAGGCGTTGCACCCCACCGATCTTTCCGTCCCACCGGGCGAAATTCTGGCCCTGCTTGGCCCGTCCGGCTGTGGCAAGACAACACTGCTGCGGCTGATCGCGGGGCTGGAAAGCGCCAATCTGGGCGGCGAGGTCTGGTTTGGAGAGGATAATGTGACAGCGCTTGCGGTGGAACATCGCAAGGCGGGCATGGTGTTCCAATCTTATGCGCTGTTTCCCAACATGTCAGTTCGCGGCAACATCGGTTACGGCCTGAAAATGCAAAAACTACCAAAAGCAGAGATTACCGCCCGCGTGGATGAGGTGTTGGAACTGTGCCAACTGGCCCCCTTTGCGCATCGCACGATCACCGCCCTGTCCGGTGGGCAGCGTCAAAGGGTCGCCCTTGCCCGCGCCTTTGCCCCCCGCCCGCGCCTTTTGCTGCTGGATGAACCACTTTCGGCGCTGGATGCGACGCTCCGCGACAGCCTGCGCGACGAATTAGCAATCTTGCTGCGCAAGTTTGGCATTACCGCCGTGTTCGTGACCCATGACCAGAATGAAGCGATGGCAATCGCTGACCGCGTGGCGGTTATGAGCGGGGGGCGCATCGAGCAAATCGGCACACCCGAGGCGCTGTACCGCCAGCCCAAGTCGGATTTCGTGGCGCGTTTCGTGGGCAACGCCATGCCGCTGGAGGGGCGGATGGACGGCACGAACCTGCACCTGCCCGGTGGCGTGCTGCCACTGCCCGACCCCAGCCCCAACGCGCAAGCCTTTGTGCGCGCCGAAGATGTGCGGATTGACGCTGACGGCCCGCTGACCGGAAAGGTGATCAGCCTAACCTTCCTTGGTACACATTACCGGCTTGGCATTGCCGGGATCACCGATATCGTGCTTTACGCCTTGCACACCGGCCAATCCGCGCCAAAACTAGGGGAAACGGTGCGTTGCCGCATTGACCCCGAAGCAATCTTGCTGGTGCCAAAGGAAAGACCTGCCGCATGATGTCCAAAATTATCCAGATTTCTGACACGCATATCGTGGCAGAGGGTGCGCTTGCCTACGGCCGGTCCGACACGGCGGCGGCATTGCATGCAGCGGTGGCCACGATCAACGCTGCCCTGCCGCGCATTGGCCCGGTCGATTGCGCCATTGTCACCGGCGACCTTGTGGATTTCGCCTTACCGAAAGAATACGCGCGCTTTCGCAGCATCATGGATGCGCTGGACCTGCCTTATCTTGCCATCCCCGGCAACCACGACCGGCGCGACTCCATGCGCAAAGCCTTTGCAAATTGTGACTGGATGCCCCGGTCCGGCCCGGTCCAATGGCGCCGCGATCTGCCTGACTTCACTATCCTCGGCCTAGATACGCTGGTTGCCGGCAAACACCACGGTGAAATTTCAGACGCGGGATTTGCCTTTCTGGACGCGGCCCTGACGGGTCTGGGCGACCATCCGGTTCTGGTGGCCACCCATCACCCGATTTTCCATTCCGGCATCACGCCGATGGATCTCAACAATCTGCGCAACGGCATGGCCCTGTTGCAACGGCTGAGCCGGCATACCGGCCAGGTCCGTCTGGTGTCTGGCCACCTGCACCGCACCATGACTGCGCAATTTGGCAAGGTCACCTGCCAGATCGGCCCTGCGACCTGTCACGCCGTTCACCTTGATCAGCGCGACGGTGCCATCAATGCGCTACGCATGGAACCGGGTGGCGTGACCCTGCTGGAATGGCGCAGCAAACCTTTTCCCGGCTTTGTGTCGGACGTGCTGCCGGTTGGCGATTTCCAAGGCCCCTGGCCTTTTTATGCCACCCAAGAGGCGTATCAACCCTAGCCTCGCAGCGTGGCGGGGAAATCAAACGGGAAGCCCATTCCGGGAAAATCCCTAGGTCTGGAATGCAAATGTCCGGCTCACCCCAGATGCTGTCCGTTCCTGATTGCGGCAAGCCCCCCTTGCAGCCTTAGGTCCATGGTCAATCATAGCACCAGATCTGATCCAGTGCTGGCCATCCCAAACTGACGGTCCTCAGCGTGGGCGTTCGTTCATATCCGCCAGAAACTCAAGGGTGAAATCGACAAATTGTGACAGCGCTGCAGATCTGTGGATACGCCGGTCAACAACCACTGCAAATTCCTCGGTTGTCGCAGGAAGTGTGGCGTTGATCTTGTGCAGCACAAGGCCCGGCGTCTTGCGACAGCTTGCATGGCTTGGATATTCGGGCTGAAAGACGACGAACTGCCCGCTCAAGGCCAGGCGTTGCAACAGACTGAACGAATTTGTCTCGATACAACTTGGCCAAGGCGCACCGGCGCGGGTCGACGCAAGTTCAAGCTCTTGGCGGATGCGTGTTGATGGACTGAGAATGCCAATCATGAAATCAAGGCAATCCTCAAAGGCGATATGCGCTTTTTTTGCAAGCGGATGATCGCGCGAAACGGCAATTCTTGTGGGGCACTGCATGACGAATAGTTTCTTGAGGATGTCTTCTTCGGCAAGCGCGAAGGTGAAACCGATATCGGCGTTGCCGTTGCGCACCGTCTCTGAAACCTCGCGCGCCGAAAGGATGCTGGCTGACACCCTGATGCCGGGATATTTCTCGGAAAAGCCGCTTAGCATCGAGGCGAGGGCGTGATTGGCAAAACTGCCAACGGTGGCGATGCGCACGGTGCCTGTGTGGTTACCCGACAAGGCCCCGATCCGGTTGACCGTTTCATCAAGGCTGTCGCCAATGTCATTGCAATACTGCAACAACGACTCTCCGGCGGGGGACAGTCGCAGTGTATTGCCAAGATTATAGAACAACGGCACACCCAGCCGGGCCTGTATCTGTTGCAACTGGCGACTGACCGCCGAAGGCGACACATTCAGTTGGCGCGACGCCCCTCTGATCGAACCGACTTTGGCGACCCGCACAAAATACTGCAAAGCCCGTGAAAACACCATTTGGGACATCAGGGCGGCAGAAAGTTGCTGTGGCACGATATTGCCTTCCCGAAAGATTGTATGTTCTGATTACCGCAACATAGTGTCGATCATTTAGCGCTTTTTGCAACTGCTGTTTTGGCAGAGCGTGAGCCTGAAGTCCACAGCCATCAAAGGTGTTGAACATGTCTGTGCCCGTCTCAATCCGCAAAATCAGTCGCAGCTTTGGTGCGATGCAGGCCCTGGTGGACATTGATCTGGAGATCGCTGCCGGCGAGTTCGTTTCTTTCGTTGGGCCTTCCGGGTGCGGCAAGACAACCCTGCTGCGGATTGTTGCAGATCTGGAACGTGCAACTGCGGGCGATGTGTCCATCGGCGGGGCCGCACCTAAGGAAATGCGGCGGCAGAAAAAACTTGGTCTGGTGTCACAAAGGCCAGCGGTTTTGCCGTGGAAACGGGCGTTGGACGATGTGAAGTTCACCCAGAAAATTGCAGGTCGGGTTGGCTATCCCGCAGAGCAGTTGCTGGCCGACTTCGGGCTTTCGGGTCATGAACAGAAAAGGCCGGGCCAACTTTCCGGTGGTATGCTGCAACGGGTCAACTGTGCCAGTGCCATTGCGCATGACCCGGAGTTGTTGCTGATGGACGAGCCTTTTTCCGCGCTAGACGAAATGAAGCGCGAAGAAATGGGCGAGTGGTTCGCGCTGGAATTGCAAAAACGGCCCCGCACGGTGTTGTTTGTAACCCACCACATCGACGAGGCCGTGCTGTTGTCAGACCGCGTTGTCGTGTTTACGAAATCGCCCGGCCGCGTGCATGAGGTCGTGACGATCAAGGCCCCGCGCCCCCGCGATCGATCCTTCCGCGAGACGTCCCTATTCATCGAAATCACTGCGCGTTTGCGCCGGACCCTGTTTCACGAGCTGGAGGCAGGCGTATGACGGTGCAAAGCGAGACTTCATGGGGATTTTTCGGCGCCCTGTTGCGGTTTGTGGTCAGCCTGCTGCTGCCCATCGTGTCGATTTTTGGGCTGTGGTATCTGGCGATATATGTTTCGGATTTGCCCAGCTTTGTCATTCCGGACCCGTGGATGGTTCTGGTGTCGCTGTATGAAAACCGGGCGCTGATTGCCGAACATACCGGTCATACGCTGAAAGTTGCGGCGGCGGGGTTCATCCTGTCAAATGTGGTGGGCATCGGGCTTGCTATGATCTTTGTGTCGCTGCCTTTGACGCGCAATGCCATCATGCCTGCGGCAATCACCATCAGGAATGTACCTTACGTCATCATCGTGACCGTGCTTGCACTGGCGATGGGGGATGGGTTTGCGACTAAGGTTACGGTTGTCACCTTGGCAGGGTTCTTTCCCGTGCTGGTGAATACCTACCGCGGACTGCAAGCCGTTGATCCCATCGTCCTGGACCGAATGCGCATTCTGGATGCGTCGCTGTGGGAAGTTTTCATCAAGGTCAGGCTTCCTTATTCGATCCCCTTCATCATCGCGGCACAGGAAATCACCGGCAGCGCCAGTATCGTGATCGCCATCGCGGTCGAATGGATGATCTCGCGCACCGGATTGGGCTATGTGATCAACCAAGGCATGATGGCCTATCAGGGAGAGTTAGTCTATGCCGTTGCGCTGGTCGCGGCAGCAGTCTCCTTCGCGGTCTACAGCCTTATCCATTATCTTGGCGGCAGGTTGAATTGGTCAGAGCGTAACGACCCATGACTAGGACGCACCCGCAATGTGAAACGCCAAGACTACAGCCTGTCTGAAACAAGCCAACAAGGAGAATGCGGATGATTACGAAGCGAACGTTCATGGCCGCCGCCGCTGCTGCGGTTTTATCACTGCCAACAGCCGGGGCTGCCTTTGCCCAGGATCTTGAAACCGTCAAGATCGCCTTGGGCTGGCTGCGAAACGGGCAATATGCCGCGCTGATGGCGGCCGATTCCGAAGGGTATTTCAAGGAGGAGGGCCTTAACGTCGAACTGCTGGACGGAGGCCCCGGCAAGAACCCGGTGGCGACTGTCGGTGTCGGTCAGGCCGATTTCGGCATTGTGTTCGGGACCAGTGTGTTCCGGGCGCGGCTGGCAGATACACCCGTCGACATCACGGCAGTCGGCGCGTTGATCCAGGGTGGGCCTTACGCCTATATCCGGCTGGCTGATCCGGGCTCGCCCGAGCCTACGCCCAAGGATATGGAAGGCAAGCGGATCGGTATCCAGTCGGACGGTGAGGTGTTCCTCAAGGCGTTTGCCAAGGCGAATGATGTGGATTACGACAGCCTTATCATCCAGATCGTACAGGGTGGCGCAGAACCCCTTTTGACCGGCCAGGTCGACTATTTCTCGGGGTGGGTCACCAACCAGACCTTCCAGGTCGAGATGGAAGCCGCCAAGGCAGATGCTCCCGCAAACATCAAAGGCAAAATCTGGCAAGGCATGCTGCTTTCTGACTATGCGGTGAATTCTTTTGGCGATGTGATCATCGCCCAGACCAAAACTGTCACCGAAAAGCCGGAGCTGGTGGCAAAGGTGCTGCGCGCCATCGCGAAGGGCTTGAAACTGGCTGAAGAGCGGCCCGAATATGTCGCAAAGATTGTCGCCGCCTATCCCGGTCAGTTGGAAGAGGAGGACAAGATGGTCTGGCGCATGATGAGCGGCGTCCAGAACAATCTTGCCAAAAGCGACGCCACCCGCGAGCATGGATATCTGTGGATGGACGCCGAGATTTGGCGCGAATACCAACAGTTTTATCTTGATACGGGCGAAATCACGCGGGTGATGGAAGCGTCGGAATTTACGACGAATGACATGAACCCCGGCATCAAATCGAATTGACAGAAGGGGCGGCTGGTCGGCAACACGCCGGTAAGCCGTCTTCCACCCTGCGCCTTGGGGAAACTGCGGTTCATGTTGCACCCGTGGCATCCGATGGGTGTTGCATCACAGGGGCACACTCAAAAGGAATGGAAAATGGCTGACGGTATGAATTTTAAAATGCCGACAATGCATGACAAAAGCGTGCTGATCGCGGACCGCATCGTGCGAATTCTGGACCGCAGGATTTTTCCGTTGCAGTTTGAGTATGTGGACTGCGCCTCGGTCGAGGAGGTGGCGGTTGCCATCGAAGATATGGTCACCCAAAGCGGAGGCCCCTATTACGCCGCAAGCGCGGGTTTGGTGCTGGCCGCAATTGACGCAGAGAAACAGGCTGGCGCGGCGGCCCGGATGGCGTGTTTTGATGTCGCCGCCAAGCGCCTGATCGCAACGCGCCCGACCAATAACATGATCCAGACGGCGGTAACCCGCGTGATGGAGAGACTACCGGGCATCATCTATGGGGATGATCTGGTAAAGGCCACCGAAGCATTGGTTCTGGACCTGTGGGCAGAGCACCGCGCAACCGGTGTTTTTCTGGGCGAATTTGCCGCTGGGCTGATCCGGGATGGCGATACGATCTTGACCCATTGCTGGGGCGAATCTACCATCATGGAAACGGTCGCCGCAGCCCTGCGCCAGGGCAAGAAATTCCAAATGATCTGCACCGAAACCCGCCCCTATCTTCAGGGCAGCCGCCTGACTGCGCACAGCATCGGCGAAATGGGCGTCGATGTGACCGTGATCACCGACAACATGGGGGCCGCTGCTATGGATGCAGGCAAGGTGTCGCGTCTGATGACGGCGGCGGACCGCATCACCGGGGCCGGGCATGTCATCAACAAGGTGGGCACCCTTCAGCTTGCGATTGCTGCGCGCCACTTCGGGATTCCCTTCACTGCGATGGTCAAAAAGCCGGATTTTTCCGCAATGACGCCGCAGGATGTGCCGATGGAAATGCGCGACCCCGAGGAGGTGCTGCATTGCATGGGCCACCGTACCGCGACGACACTGGCGCGCGGCTGGTATCCGGCGTTCGACATCACGCCGCCGGCGCTGGTAACCAACATCGCCACCTGTGACGGGGTTTTCACCCCCGACCAGCTGTCCCCAACCAACTGAGCAGCCCCTGATGACCCACGATGACCTGACCTGGCCGACAATCACCTCCAGAAGCGTTACGCTCGATGATACCGGCGTGCATATTCTGGACAGGCGAGTTTTTCCGTTTCAGATCGCCTTTGTGTTCTGTTCATCCTATGAGGCGGTCGCCATCGCCATCGAGCAGATGGTAACGCAAAGCAACGGCCCCTTCTATGCGGCAGGGGCGGGAATGGTGCTGGCCGCCCGGTATGCCGAAACACATCTGGCGCCCGATGCCCGCGCAGCGTTCCTGCGGGCTGCCGCCGTGCGGCTGATCGCAACCCGCCCGACAAACAACAATGTCGGTATGGCGGTTCGCAATATCGTAGACCATCTGGACAGTCTGGAGGCCGATAAAAGCGGTTTTGCCGACCGGGCGGAGGCGCGGATGCGCGCGGAGTGGGCGCACCGCCGCGCAGCGCTGCGCCGGGTGGGCGAAAACGCGGCCAGCCTGATCCCGGACGGGGCATCGGTGCTCACCCATTGCTGGTCCGAAGGGGCGCTGGTGGAAACGCTAGGCGCGCTGTTGATCGCGGGCAAGCGGATCAGGCTGTGGTGCACCGAAACCCGCCCCTATCTTCAAGGTGCGCGGCTGACATCGCACAGTGCCGCCGAGATGGGCATTCCCACGACCGTGATCACGGATGGGATGGTGGCGGATGCCATGCGGCAGGGCAAGGTTTCAATCTTCATGACGGCGGCAGACCGGGTCACCATGTCGGGCCATGTCATCAACAAGGTCGGCACGCTGACCGGCGCGATTGCCGCGCGCCATTTCGGCCTGCCCTATTACGCGACGGTGATGCTGCCTGACCCTTTGGCGAAAACGCCCGAAGATGTCGAGATGGAGCAACGCGACGGCAACGAGGTGTTGCACTGTATGGGCCACCGCACGGCGTCCCCATTGGTGCAGGGCTGGTATCCGGCCTTTGACATCACACCGCCAGACCTCGTGTCGCGGATCATCACGCGGGACGGAATTTTTGCGCCCGACGCGTTGGTCGCGGCCCCCTAAACCGAAAATCACAGGAGACGACACAATGGATGCAATCATCGGCGGAACCAACCTGACAAGTCTGCCCAACCTGACCGATATCCGCCATGAAACGGTGAAAACGCCCTATGGCGACCCCTCTGCGGCAATCAAGATCGGGAAGGTCGGCGGCAAGGATGTTGCCTTTCTGCCGCGCCACGGCGATCCGCACATGCTGGCCCCGCACAAGATCAACTATCGCGCCAACCTTTGGGCGCTTAAACAGATCGGCGTGACGCGGGTCATCGGCATCGCCACCAGCGGCGGGATAGCGCCCGATTTCGCAGCCGGTGTGCTGGCTGTGCCGAACCAGATCATCGACTATACCTATGGGCGTGAGAACACCTATACCGATGGCACCGGCGATGCCCCGGTGTTTCATGCCGAATTTACTATGCCCTATACGGCGAAAACCCGCAGGGCCCTGATCGCGGCAGCAGCGGCAGCCAATCAGCCGGTGTTTGATGGCGGGTGCTATGCATGTTTCAACGGCCCGCGCCTTGAAACGGCGGCCGAGATTCGAAGGTTGAAAAACGATGGCTGCGATCTGGTCGGCATGACCGGCATGCCAGAGGCTAGCCTAGCGCGGGAATTGGAGCTTGAATATGCGGCCCTTTGCCCCATCGTAAACCCAGCCGCCGGTATCGGCGACAGCTCGGAAGAAATCTCGCGCGATTTCATTCGGCGGACGCGCGAAGAAGCGTTTCAACGCGTTGCCCTGATTCTTGCTAAATTTGTTGCCTGACACAGGCGTATTGACTATTCACGACCACGGGCCGCCCATGGCTGGGCGACTCCTCCCCCTTTCAGGTGACATATGCCCGCGATAAACAACCTGAGCATCCGCCAGCAGATCATTGCGGGATGCCTGACCATGAAACAACAAGGGCTTGTGCTGGGCACCGCCGGCAATCTCAGCACCAGGGTTGAAGGTGGCCTGTTGGTCACCCCAACCGGCGTTGCCTATGAAGACCTTGTGCCCGAACAGATCGTGCGGATGCGCTGGGATGGCACGTTTGACGGCGATCTTCTGCCCACAAGCGAATGGCGGTTTCACCGCGATATCCTTGCCTCGCGCCGCGATCTGAATGCAGTGGTCCATACCCATTCGCGCAATGCGACCGCCGTTTCCATTCTGAACCAAGATATTCCGCCAATCCACTATTCGATTGCCGGGGCGGGTGGTGCGAATATCAGATGCGCGGGCTATGCGACCTTTGGCACACAGGCGCTGTCCGATCTGGCGCTGCGCGCGCTTGAGGGGCGTCGCGCCTGTTTGCTGGCCCATCATGGGGTAATTGCGGCGCATACAACACTGGCCAAGGCGCTTTCGCTGGCCCAGATCGTCGAGGAACTTGCCGCGCTATACTTGCTGTGTCTGGGCACGGGTAAGGTGCCGCTGTTGTCGCAAGATGATATAGATATCGTTCTGGAAAAGTACAAAAGCTATGGCCAGCCGAAACCGGCATAACTAGACACCGCTACGGGGTCGGTGATCCCGCTGCGCCATGATCAAAAATCTTGTCACGGTGAAGGATGCTGCGAGGGTCGAATGCGGCCTTCAGCCGCCGCATGGCCAAAATCTCTGCGGGGCTGCGCGACAGGTGCAGCCAGGGTTTTTTGTCCACACCTATCCCATGTTCATCCGATATCGACCCGCCATGCTGCACCACAATCTGTAACGGTCGCTCCATCGCCGCTCGCGCCTGCGGGGTGCGGATGAGATAGTGAAGATTGCCGTCGCCCAGATGCCAAGCGGACAAGCATGAAACGGCGCGGCGGTTGTCGCTCATCAGATCAAGACGGTTCTAGACGTTGCAAAGTCCAAAGGCTTTCGGTCGGGCGAAAATCCCGTGACTGCGACCCATGATGCGCAAGTGTTGCCAAAAGTGAAGGCCAAGCCAAAGCACCACAACGCAATGGCGTGGCAGGCCGTGCCAGCCTTCTATGCTGATTTGCGGACCCGCGATGCGATGGCGGCCAAGGCGCTTATGTTCACTTGCTTGTCCGGATCACGCACGGGTGAAGTGTTGAACGCCCAATGGGGCGAATTTGATTTTGACGCTAGGCTTTGGACCTGCCCAGCGGATCGGATGAAAGCGGGGTTTTGCACCGAGTGCCTTTGACAGATGAAATACTGGCAATCATTGAACCTTTGCGCGCCATGCAATCGGATTATGTGTTTGAAGGGCAAAAACGGCATCGGCCATTGTCGAACATGGCGATGCTGATGCTGTTGCGGCGGATGCAGGTTGAAGGCGTCACGGTGCATGGGTTTAGGTCTGCGTTCCGTGATTGGGCGTCAGAGGCAGCAAATGCCCCGCGCGAGGTTGCGGAAATGAGTTTGGCGCATAAGGTGGGCAATGATGTGGAGCGCGCCTATGCGCGGTCGGATTTGCTGGACAAGCGGCGGTTGCTGATGGCGCGGTGGTCGGATTTTGTGTGTGGGGCTGATGCGAAGGTGGTGAAAGTTACGTTTGGATCGGACGCGGGATAGAAAAAGAAATGCCAAAAGGTGCGAGGCTTGTGGGGGTTCAGTGTTTTGAGTTGGCGGCATTAAGCAATCAAGCCGCGATCCACGCATACAAAAGGGTATCATTTAGGGGGGCTTATGAACAGACTATCACAGATTGAAAAGCTGAACGAACTGGCGGAGCAGTTGTTTGGGCTGCAACCACACCCGGTCTACGGTAAGTTTGAGCCACCGTTTGATATTACTCGCACAAACAGTCACGATACGAAGAAAGCGTTTTTACTCGAACAAAACTTGGTGAAAAATGTTCGGGCTTGTCTTTCAGGTATTCTGACAGGTCTAAGAGATCCTGGGGCCGCTGATGCCGACGAATGGGGGGAAATGCAGCGTCATCTTGGCTTAGCCATTGAGACGAGTGCAAGGGAAAGAAAGCGTCCCGCATGGCCAGACAGTCCTTTTGATGTTGTTTTACAGAGCCTAACATATGTCGGTTTTTTCAACAGTTCACTTTATGTCATTGAGGAATTAGATCAATATTTTTTAGAACGAAGTCAAGAACTTAAGCGGCAAAAGCTAGAGTTTTGGTCGGTCGGGCACCGCGCGCCTAATTATCACGCCAGGACAATCGCGCTGCGATTTGCAAAGCTTTACGCAAAACAGAGACACGTAAAACCGACTTTTGGCACTTCGAGAGACGGCGGGCATCCATCCACAGACTTTGGCCTAGCCTTGGAAAAAGTTTTGTAACTGCCCAGCATGGCTGGATGTGCTTCGGCAGGGATTGATGAGATATTCAGCCGAGTCGCAGTTGTGCGATCAACTGAGCTGACGGTTTCATCAGGGTTTCTATGACAGACCAGCCTTG
>Ga0105050_10006806_pt1 | contig 13991 bp, 13 predicted proteins | sample FRY01_FD_78088 | JGI IMG/M metagenome (GOLD analysis project Ga0105050, IMG submission 78088) | Freshwater microbial communities from Lake Fryxell liftoff mats and glacier meltwater in Antarctica - FRY-01 | ecosystem: Environmental > Aquatic > Freshwater > Ice > Glacier meltwater ... | reverse complement strand
TCCTGCCAGGAAACCACGCCGAAGCGCGAGGGATCGAGCGGCTGCCAGCTGCGATCGCTGCGTGCCTCGAAATAATAACCAGCAGTGCCGACGACCAGCGCGACAGGTCGCGCGCCCGTGATCGCCTCGTCGCGCGCCGCAACGGTGCGCGCGGCGAACCGTTCGGCCTCGTCGCGCAGGACCTGTGAGTCACCGGGCAGAGGCAGCACCACCGCGCCAGCGAGCAATCCCATCACGAAGACGACGACCAGCAGTTCGACGAGGCTGAAGCCCGCTTCTTGGCCCGGGATGTGGGGGCGGCGACTCCGGGGCTTGGCGGTGTGAGGCATGGCGCGGTAATGCCCCAGCATGACCGCCGATTCCATTGTTCTCTCTTGCGACAGCTCGACCGAGCGAATTGTCGCGCATGGCGGAGTTCAGAGGGTCCCCAGCCCCAAGCTCGAGTTGTTCGTCATCCGCCGGTTCCTGTCACCCGGGGAATGCGCCGCGTTCATCGCGCTGATCGAGCGCGATCGCCGCCCCTCGACCATCGCCGATCCGAACGGAGACCACTATTTCCGCACCAGCGAGACATGCGATCTCAATCATGCACTGCCCGAAGTCGCGGCACTCGATGCCCGGCTATCGGTGCTGTCGGGAATTGAACCGCGCTATGGGGAACCGCTGCAGGGGCAGCGCTATGCGGTCGGGCAGGAGTTCAAGGCACACACCGACTATTTCGAACCGAACGGGGCGGACTGGTCGAAATACTGCGCGGTCGCGGGACAGCGCACCTGGACCCTGATGATCTACCTCAACGAGCCCGAGGCAGGCGGCGCGACGCGGTTCAAGGTGATCGACAAGATGGTTCAGCCCGAAGCCGGCAAGCTCCTGGCCTGGAACAACCGGCGCGCCGATGGGAGCGCCAACCCGGCAACGCTCCATCACGGCATGAAAGTGCGCCAGGGGATGAAATACGTGATCACCAAATGGTACCGCGAAAAGCCCTGGGCTTAACGGTTTCCCACCACGAAAAACGCCGCCCCGTTTCCGGAAGCGGCGCATTCGTTTCGACGACCCGCGAAGGCCGTACGAGATGTTCAGCTGATCAGTTGACCGCGTCCTTCAGGCCCTTGCCTGCCTTGAACTTGGGCTGGGTCGATGCCTTGATCGTCATCGGCTCGCCGGTGCGCGGGTTGCGACCGGTCGAAGCCTTGCGCTTGGCCACCGAAAACGTGCCGAAACCGACCAGACGGACTTCGTCGCCTCTGCCTAGCGCGGCCGAAATTGCTTCGAACACGGCTTCTACTGCCTTTGTCGAATCGCCCTTGGTCAGTCCGCTCGAATCGGCAACCGCGCCGATCAGGTCATTCTTGTTCATCGGGAACCCCTCCGTTGTTGTGTGAAAATTTTATCACAGGGATCATCCCCGTGCTGCGCCGGATTTGAGCCGAACGGTCGAGGCCTGTCAAAGCCTAATCGGTCAGAAATCGGACTATATTCCCCGTTTTCTGGCCGATTCACGACGAATCGAGGCGCCGATAGCCGATAACTCGCCCCCCAAGCCGCCGAACCGGACAAGCAGCGACTCCCCCAACCCGATTTGCTGCATTGCGGCAGAATCAGTGTGCGGTAGCGGAGGGCGCGAGATGCGGCGGGGGGGGCTGGCTGGCAAGGTCGTCGGCCTCGCTCCATTCGACCGCCACAAGCGGTTCGACCAATGCCCGCGCCAGCACCTCATCGACGTGGCTGACCGGAATAATTTCCAATCCGGCGGTGATGTTAGCCGGAATTTCGGCGAGGTCCTTGCGGTTTTCTTCGGGGATCAGCACCGTCGTTATGCCCCCGCGCAAGGCTGCCAGCAGTTTTTCCTTTAGGCCGCCAATCGGCAGCACCCGACCGCGCAGTGTGACCTCGCCGGTCATCGCCACGTCGGCGCGCACCGCCACTCCTGACAGGGTCGAAACAATCGACGTGACCATGCCGATGCCCGCGCTCGGCCCGTCCTTGGGCACCGCGCCTTCGGGCAGATGGATGTGGATGTCCTTGCGCGCGATGAGCGAAGGCTTGATCCCGTAGGCCGGGGCCCTCGCCTTGACGAAGCTGAAAGCCGCCTGAACGCTTTCGTTCATCACTTCGCCAAGCTTGCCGGTGGTCTTCACCGTGCCCTTGCCCGGCACGGTCACCGCCTCGATCGTAAGCAGTTCGCCGCCGACTTCGGTCCAGGCGAGACCAGTGACCGCGCCGACCTGCGCCTCGTCGTCGGACATGCCGTGGCGATATTTCCGCACCCCGGCATAGTCGCCAAGATTGTCCGGGGTGACGGTGACCGAAACCTCTTTCTTCTCAAGGATTTTGCGGAGCGACTTGCGCGCCAGCCGGGCGATTTCGCGCTCGAGCGTGCGAACCCCGGCCTCGCGGGTGTAAAACCGGATCAGGTCGCGCAGGCCTTCGGTGGTCAGAGCGAATTCGCCATCTTTCAGCCCATGCGCCTCGATCACCTTGGGCAGCAGATGCCGCTCGGCGATCTCGACCTTTTCGTCCTCGGTGTAGCCTTCGAGACGGATGATCTCCATCCGGTCGAGCAGCGCCTGCGGCAGGTTGAGACTGTTGGCGGTGGTCACGAACATCACGTCGGACAGGTCAAAATCCAGTTCCAGATAGTGGTCCTGGAACCTGGCGTTCTGTTCGGGATCGAGCACTTCGAGCAGCGCCGAAGCCGGATCGCCGCGGAAATCCTGACCAAGCTTGTCGATCTCGTCGAGCAGGAACAGCGGGTTGCTGGTCCCCGCTTTGCGCAAGTTGGTGACAATCTTGCCCGGCAGCGAGCCGATGTAGGTGCGGCGGTGGCCACGAATTTCGGCCTCGTCGCGCACACCGCCCAGTGACTGGCGCACGAACTCGCGCCCGGTGGCGCGTGCGATCGACTTGCCAAGCGAGGTCTTGCCCACTCCCGGCGGGCCGACCAGGCACAGAATCGGGCCTTTGAGCTTGTTGGTCCGCGCCTGAACCGCAAGATACTCGACGATCCGGTCCTTGACCTTTTCCAACGCATAATGGTCCGCGTCGAGCACCGCCTGCGCGCCCGCGATATCCTTGCGGACCTTGCTTTTCTTGCCCCACGGCAGCCCGAGCAGCACATCAAGATAATTGCGGATGACGGTCGCCTCGGCGCTCATCGGCTGCATGCCCTTGAGCTTCTTGATCTCGGTGGTCGCCTTGGTGCGAGCCTCCTTGGACAGCTTGAGCTTGTCGATCTTGGACTGCAATTCGGCGATCTCATTGGCTTCCTCACCATCGCCGCCGCCAAGCTCGCTCTGGATCGCCTTCATCTGCTCGTTGAGATAATATTCGCGCTGGGTCTTCTCCATCTGGCGCTTGACCCGCCCTCGGATCTTGCGCTCGACCTGGAGCACGCCGAGTTCGCCGTCCATGAATGCCATGACCATTTCGAGCCGCTTGAGCGGATCGGCCTCCATCAGCAGAGCCTGCTTGTCGGCAACCTTGGCGGCGATGTTGGCGGCAATCGCATCGGCCAGTTTGGAGGCGTCGTCGATCTCGCCGAGTTGCGCGCCGGCATCGTCGGACAGTTTCTTGTTGAGCTTGGCATATTCGGCGAAGTGCTCGACCACGCTTCGCATCGTCGCCACGACTTCGGTGCCCGAGGCGGTGACCGGCTCGTGCTGTTCGACCCCCCCGACCAGCATCTCGCCCGCCGAGCCCTGCTCGGTGCCAAGCGATTGCAGCGTCGCACGGTGCTGCCCTTCGACGAGTACCCGCACAGTGCCATCGGGCAGCTTGAGCAACTGGAGCACGCTGGCGATCACGCCGAGATCGTAAAGATCGTCGCGGTCGGGGTCGTCGCAGCCCGGATCGAGCTGGGCGAGCAGGAAGATGTCCTTGTCCGCCGCCATCGCCGCTTCGAGCGCCGCGACCGATTTCTCGCGGCCGACGAACAGCGGCACGACCATGCCGGGAAACACGACAATATCGCGCAGGGGAAGCAGGGGGAGGAGAGTCAGGGGCATATCCGGGTCCATAGCGCCAAAGCGGCACGATCCGGCGTGATGCCGGTCACTTGGCTGTGGATATGGGGGCGCGGGTTTGGCGGTGCAATGGTTCCAGGCTTTACATCCCCGGCAGCTTGAACCCCGCCGGAATACCCGCCGCAGCCTGGACCCGCTGCATTTCCTCGCCGGTCACTGCGTCGGCCTTGGTCCGCGCATCGTTGAAAGCGGCAGCGACCAGATCTTCGAGCATCTGCTTTTCGCTGATTGCCATCAGGCTGTCGTCGATCGCGATGCCAACGACGCGGCCCTTGGCAGTGCAGCGGATTTTCACCAGCCCGCCGCCCGAAACGCCCTCGACCTCGATCTTGTCGAGCTTCTTCTGCGCCTCGCCCATCTGCTGCTGGATCGTTTCGGCGGCGGCTTGCGCGGCCTTGATCATGTCTTCCATCGAATTCATGCGCTTTTACTCCACGGAGGGTTGGAATCGCGCGGGGACGCGCGGCTCTCGTCAATCAATTCGGCGTCCGGAAAGGCAGCAAAAGCGGCTTTCACCAATGGGTTGGCAAGTATCGCAGCCTGCGCGCTGCGCACTTCCGCCTCGGCCAGCTCGCGCAATGAGGGCTGCGCTTCACCGACCGCCCGCTCGACCTGCCAGCGCTCGCCGGTAGCCTTCAACAGCGCGTCGCGCAGATCGGGCGACGGGTCCTCCGCCAGCCCTTCAGCCAGCTGGAAGCGCAACAGTCCGGGAAGCACCTCGACCGGGCGGACCCAGTCGCGCATCACCTGCGCGACACGCAGTTGCCCGGCAGCATCGACCCGCTTGACCAGCGCGGCCCAATCGAGCGCAGCGACCGGCGCTGGGGCTTCGGGTGCATTTGTCGTGGCTGGTGCCGGAGCGGACGGCGCGCGCGCGGCCAGTTCCTCAAGCTTCTTGGCCAGGGTCCCCGGATCGGGCAGGTCAGCGGCGTGGAGCACCCGCAGCAGCGCCATTTGCGCGGCGGCGAGCGGATCGGGCGCGGTACGGACTTCATCATGGCCCTTGAGCAGCAATTGCCACAACCGATGAAGCTGCGCGGGCGAGAGCCCCGCCGCCCACCCCTCGATCGCCTCACGCTCCTCCGCTGAAGCGCCGTGCGCCCCGCTCGCGCCGAGTTGCGCGACGGTGACGCGGTGGACCAGCTCCATCTGCGCCCGGACCAGTGCGACCGGCTCGACCCCCAGGGCATATTGCTGGGCCACCAGATCGAGCAGCGCCTTGCCATCGCCCGCCAGTGTCGCAGCCAGCAACCGCCGTTGCGCCGACTTGTCAGCGAGCCCAAGCATGTCGCGGACCTTTTCGGCCGTGACCGTGCCATCGCCGTCCAGATCGGCGTGGGCGATGGCCTGGTCGAGGATCGACAACCCGTCGCGCACCGAACCTTCGGCCGCCGCGGCGATCATGGCCAGCGCCTCGTCCTCCGCGTTCACGACTTCGGAGCGGCAGATCCTGGCGAAGTGTTCGGCCAGTTCGGGCGTGGCGATCCGCCGCAGATCGAACCGCTGGCAGCGCGACAGCACCGTGACCGGCAGCTTTTCGGCCTCGGTGGTAGCGAACAGGAATTTGACGTGTGCGGGCGGCTCCTCCAGAGTCTTGAGCAGCGCATTGAAGGCACTTTTCGAGAGCATGTGGACTTCGTCGATGATATAGATCTTGTAGCGCGCCGAGACCGAAGCGTAGCGCACCGCCTCGATGATTGAGCGCATGTCGTCGACCCCGGTGTGGCTCGCCGCGTCCATCTCTATAACGTCGATATGACGACCTTCGGCGATCGCAATGCAGGGTTCGCATACTCCGCATGGATCGATCGTCGGCCCGCCCTGCCCGTCCGCGCCGATGCAGTTAAGGGCCTTGGCGATCAGCCGCGCGGTGCTGGTCTTGCCGACCCCGCGCACCCCGGTCATCAGGAAGGCATGGGCCAGTCGCTCGCGCCGGATCGCATTGCCCAGCGTGCGGACCATCGCCTCCTGCCCGATCAGCTCGGCGAAAGTGCGCGGGCGGTATTTGCGCGCGAGGACGCGATAAGGCTGGGCGGCGGCCGCAGGTTGCGCTGGCTCGTCGAGGCCCAGGCCCGGCCCGTCGCCTTCCTGCTCACCAAAGATGTCGGAGGATTCGCCCATCATGTCCAAGGGTAGGGACAACCGGGGCGATTGTCAGTGGCTAAAGGACGCGCACTTGGCGCGGGAGGAGGCGCTTACGCAACAGAAGGAGGCAATCTTGCATAAAAAGGAGCCGGACGACCCGCCGCAATCCGTTGTGGCTGCTTCCTTCCGGATCTGACCAGATTGGCGAACGCAAACGTCCGCCCGACTCCCGGCGCGCGATATGGCGGCGTGTGGGAGCGATTGCAAGCTCAGCGAAAGTTGTCGGCGTAGGCCTGAAGCTTGAGTTTGCGCGGTGGCGTGGGGATGAACGTGACCTCAATCCCGTACTTCGCGGCATAGGCGCGAGCGTCATCGGCACTGGCAAATCCGAGCCTGACTTGAGCCGACGTATCGCCCGATCCCGCCCAGCCCATCAGCGGATCAGGCCTCTGCGCTTCGGCGGCGACGAATTCGAGCAGCCATTCATCGGTCCGGGCTCGACCGGACTGCATGGCGTTCTTGGGGCGCTGGAAAATACGGGCAGGCATGGCGATCCCCTAATTCACTTTTCGGCGCGCTGGAAGGCGTTCTTGGTCTTCAGGCTGGGCTTTTCCGCCCACGGCTGATCGGGCCAGCGGTGGCGCGGATAGCGGCCCTTCATCTCCCTGACCACGTCCCGCCACGAGCCACGCCAGAATGCGGGGAGATCGGCGGTGGTCTGGATCGGACGACCGGCGGGCGAAGTCAGCGCGAGCAGCAGCGGCGTCCCCTCGCCGATGGTCGGGTGCGCATCCAGACCAAACAGCGCCTGGACGCGCAATTCGACAGTCGGTCCGGCGGTGGCCGCGTAGTCGATCGGGTGCGAGGTTCCGGCAGGGGAGAGGAATTCGCGTGGTGCCAGCCGGTCGAGCCGCTGGCGATCATCCCACGGCAAGGCATCGAGCGCCGCGCGCGCCACCGCGCCGGGATCGAGCGCCAGGTCGCGCCGTCCGACCAGCAGCGGCGCGAGCCACCGGTCGGCAGTCTTGACCAGTTGCGCGAGTTCCAGCGCGGGTATGGCGGCATGGCGCGCACGGGCCGACAGCCGGACGGGCAGCAGCACAGCAAGATTCGCTTGCGCCCGTTCGAGCAGCAATGCCTCCACCGCCACCGGATCGGCGTTGGGATCGGGCGTGCTGGCCAGAACAATGGCACCCAGCCGTCGCTCGAGCCGCGCTTCCACCCGCGCCTCTGCGGTGTTCCATGACAACCGCGAGCGCCGTTCGATCCTTTCGGGCAGCCAGCGCTCGATGTCGGCCAGCTCGAGCGCGATAGCGGAGAGTATCCGCGCGCCCCGGGCTTCGCCCTGCGCCGCGCCGATGGCCAGCCATTCGGCGCGCGCAAGCGGCGAGGCCGGATCGAGGCGAAATCCGCGCCCGCCCGCCGATTGCCAGTCTTCGCCCGATGCACTGCGCGGGCGGGCGAGGTTCGCGGGGTACGCCGCGGCGAGGAGGATGCCGGATGGGGCATCGCTGGACCTAGGCCGAACCTGTACAAGCCCCCGCGCCAAACGCGCCCATCGATCTGCCAAGTCCGCCGAAGCTCGCGATCGCTGCGAACGATCCCCTCGCCACCGCGCGAGCCGCGCTTCCAGATCCTCGGTGGGACCGCCCAGTCCGCGCTCCTGCAACAATAGCGCAATCTGCGCCGCTTGCGATTCCGCACCGCGTTCCGCCGCCCACAACAGCATATGGGCGAGCGCGGGCTCCATCGGCAGCTTCGCCAGCATCGCCCCGTGCGGGGTGATCCGCCCGCCCTCATCGAGCGCATCGAGCGCGCGCAGGCGTTCCTGCGCGGCGCTGAAAGCCGCGGCAGGCGGCGGATCGAGCCAGCCCAGCGACCCCGGATCGCCTGCGCCCCATCGCGCCAGCACCAGCGCCAGCGGAGCAAGGTCGGCCGTCAGCATCTCGGGCGGATCGAACGCAGGCCGGCCCGGATGCGCCGCTTGCTCCCACAAGCGGTAAGCCACCCCCGGCTCCTGTCGCGCCGCCCGGCCCGCACGCTGTGCGGCGGAGGCTTGCGAAGCCGGGCGCGTGACCAGCCGCGAAACCCCCGCCGCGACGTCGAATTCCGTCCGGCGCGAGAGCCCGGCATCGACCACCACCGCGACCCCGTCGAGGGTCAGCGAAGTTTCCGCGATGCTGGTCGCCAGCACGATCCTGCGTCGCCCCTGCGGGTCGCGGCGGATCGCGGCGCGCTGGGCGGCGGGGTCGACCTGACCGTGGAGCGGCAGGACCAGCGCTTCGGGCAGCCGTTCGGCCAGCCGCTCGCGGGTACGCTCGATTTCGCGCACGCCGGGGAGAAACGCGAGCAGGTCGCCGGTCTCGGCGTGCCATGCCTGCACGATGGCACCGGCCATCGCCTCGTCGATCCGGGTCTCGGGCCGCGCGCCCAGCCATGCGATCCGCAGCGGATGCGCGCGGCCCTCGCTGGCAATGACCGGCGCGCCCAGCAAATCGGCGAACCGCGCGCCGTCGATGGTCGCCGACATCACCACGATGCGCAGGTCCTCACGCAGCACGGCGCGCGTTTCCGCCGCGAGCGCAAGGCCAAGATCGCTGTCGAGATGCCGCTCATGCGCCTCGTCGAACAAGACTGCGCTGACCCCTGCGAGTTCGGGATCGGCAAGGATCGTCGCGACGAAAATCGCCTCGGTCATCACCATGATCCGGGTCCGCGCCGAACGTTTCGAGTCCAGCCGGGTCAGGTAGCCGACCGTCGCCCCGGCTTCCTCGCCCAGCGCTTCCGCCATCCGCTCTGCCGCAGCCCGCGCCGCCACGCGGCGGGGCGAGAGGAGAATGATGGAGCCTGAACACCACGGTTCGGACAGGAGCGCGGGCGCGACGGCGGTGGTTTTGCCCGCGCCGGGCGGAGCAATGAGGACGGCGGCAGTGCAGACGCGCAAGGTTGCGAGCAGGTCGGGGAGGACCGCATGAATGGGGAGGGAAAAGGTTGTCATCGCAGGGCCTTCGACAAGCTCAGGCTGATCGGAACCAGGGCAAAGGGAATGGAGGTCTGCTCAGGCTGAGCCTGTCGAAGCCACCACGCACCGCTGCCTCAATACCGCCGCGCCACCGCGAATTGCGCCGCTTCGGTCATCGCCGCCTTGGCTGCGCTGGCAGGGAACCCAGCGATGGCATCGATCGCGCGGTCCGCAAAGTGGCGCGCGCGGTCACGGGTCGCGGTGACCGCGTCGTGGCTGCGGAGGAGGCGGATCGCTTCGCCCAGATCGGCCTCCGAAGTCCTGTGGCCGGAGATCGCATCGCGCCAGAACTTGCGTTCGGCCTCGGTACCGCGCGCATAGGCGAGGATCACGGGCAGGGTCATCTTGCCCTCGCAGAAATCGTCGCCGCGACCCTTGCCCATCGTGTCCGCATCCGAATCGTAGTCGATCGCGTCGTCGACCAGCTGGAATGCGATGCCGAGGTTGCGGCCATAATCGTCGAGTGCGCGTTCGTCGGCTTCGGGCCGTTCGGCGACCACCGCCGCGATCCGGCAGGCGGCGGCGAATAGCGCGGCGGTCTTGGCCCCGATAATGCTGAGGTAGCGATCCTCGCTTGTTTCGATCTGGCGCTGCGCGGTGAGCTGGTCGACCTCGCCCTCGGCGATAATCGCGCTGGCGTTGGACAGGATCCGCAGCACTTTCAGGCTGCCGTCTTCGACCATCAGCTCAAATGCACGGCTGAACAGGAAATCGCCGACCAGCACGGTTGCCGGGTTGCCGAAAACGATGTTGGCGGTGTGTTTGCCGCGCCGCAATTCAGAGCCATCGACCACGTCGTCGTGGAGCAGCGTGGCGGTGTGAATGAACTCTACCGCCGCCGCCAGTTTGTGCTGCCGGGTTCCCGCGTAATCGAGCAAGGCTGCGCTGGACAGCGTCAGCATCGGACGCATCCGCTTGCCGCCGCCCGCGATCAGGTGCCCGGCCAGCGCCGGGATCAACGGAATGCGGCTTTGCATCCGATCGAGGATCACCGCGTTGACGCTGTTCATTCCCGTGGCGACCAGCGCCATAAGCGGCTCGAGCCCCGGTTCGGCGCTGCGGGGCAAGGGGTGGATCGTGGCGCTCATCGCGCCGCGCTGTGCTTGAGGCGGGCGAAGTTGGCAAGCCCCGTGTGGCCGCGAGGGGCGGGGCAGAAGTGTGGCGCTGGCCGGTGACGTCTGATAACCGGCCGGTCATGGCCGATACCGCACCCGCCCCCGCCGAGACGTCCGGCGTCGACCCGGTCCTTGCCGGGTTTCGCCGCAGCATCGACAACATCGACGCCGCGCTGGTCCACATTCTGGCCGAGCGGTTCCGCATCACCCAGGCGGTGGGGACCTACAAGGCGGCGAAAGCCCTGCCCCCCTCGGACCCGTCGCGTGAAGAGCGCCAGATTTCCCGGCTACGCAGCCTCGCAATCGAGGCCGACCTGGACCCCGAGTTCACCGAGAAATTCCTGAGGTTTGTGATCGACGAGGTGATCCGGCACCATGAGCGGGCCAATGGCTTAATCTGAGCATGACAACTTGCGGAACAACTCGCCCATGCCCACCTCGCGGGGGATGAAGCTTTTGCAGCCGGATGAGTTCGTTCGCGATCGTCTCGTCAAGCGGGTTCGGCGTGTGTTCAACGACGAAGCTGCTGGCGAGACCCCGCTGGTTCGGTCCCAGGACGCCCATTTTACGCCGGATTCCGTCATCTGGCGAGTGCATGGCGATGTTACGTCGATGATGGCAGGGGGGATCGCCGCTTTGCTGTTGGAGATGCTTCATCCGCTCGCGCTCGCAGGCGTACTTGGCCATTCGGCGTTCCGTCAGGACATGCTGGGCCGCCTGCGCCGGACCGCTCGCTTCATTGCGGTCACCACTTATGGCGAACGATCCGCTGCTGATGATGCAATGGCGCGGGTCCGCGCAATCCATGAGCGCGTCAACGGAAAGCTTCCTGATGGACGATACTACTCAGCGTCCGATCCGCACCTGATTGCGTGGATCCACGTTGCCGGCGCGTTGTGTTTCCTCGCCGCCTATGTGCGCTATGTCGAACCGGACATGTCGGTAGCGGATGCGGACCGCTATTTTGCCGAGGCCGCCCTTACAGCGCACGGGCTGGGCGCAACCGCTGTGCCCAGGACGCTGGCCGAGGCGCATGCGCTGTTGGAGTCCTATCGACCGGAACTTGAGGCGACGAGAGAAACGCACGAAGTTTCTGCGCTCATTCTCAGCGATCGCCTCGATCCGGCCCGCGCCTTGCTCGGCACCGCTGCGATCGATCTTCTTCCGCAGTGGGCCTGCTCGATGTTGCGGCTGAATGCGCGGGCCCAGTTGGGGCGCCCGGCGCGGCTTGTCACCGGCGTGATGGCGCGCAGCCTGCGTTGGGCATTCGCCAAGCCGGTCGCGTCCTAACCCGCGCGCGGCAGCCTCAACTTCACCAATAACCCGCCCAGATCCTCGCTCTCCGCCAGTTCCACGGTTCCGCCGTAAATCTCGACCACATCGCGCACGATGGCGAGGCCGAGGCCCGTGCCGGGCTTTCCGGTGTCAAGCCGCGCGCCGCGGTCGAAAATTCGGGCGCGCTCGGCTTCAGGGATGCCCAAGCCGTCATCTTCGACCCACACCTCGCAAAATTTCGGGTCAACAGATTCGGTGCAGACAGTAACGAACACGCTGCCCCCACCGTATTTTGCCGCGTTTTCGATCAGGTTGCCGAGGATCTCGTCAAGGTCCTGTCGCTCGATCGCCACGGGCGCGGTGCGGTCCCCATCGAGATCGAGCCTGACCCGCTCATACAATCGCGTGACCGAGCGGACCACCGCGTCGGCACTGTCCCACACCACCGCGCGACTGTGGCCGACCGCGCGGCGTCCGACCGCGCGCGCCCGCGCCAGATGGTGATCGACCTGACGGCGCATCACTGCAGCCTCGCGGATCGCGGTGTCGGCCAGATCGGGGGCGTGGGCGGTCGCGGCGTTCATCAGTACGGTCAGCGGCGTCTTGAGCGCATGGGCGAGGTTGCCGGCGTGAGTGCGCGCTTCCTCGGCCTGCCGTTCGACGTGTTCGAGCAAGCCGTTCAGTTCTTCGACCATCGGCTGGACTTCCAGCGGCAGCGGCTCGGTCACCCGGTTCTCGTGGCCCTGCCGCATCGCGCTGATCGCGCGGCGCACGCGGCGCAGCGGGCTGAGCCCATAATAAGTCTGGAGCGCGGTCATAACGAACAGGCCGAGCCCGAGGATCGCAAAGCTGTAGAACAGGATTGCGCGGATCCGGGTCAGCTGCGCGTCGAGTTCGTCGCGCGCGGCGGCCACGGTGAACCACCACTTGGTTGCGCTGCCCGGCAGGATGATCGTCCGCTCGATCACGCGCAGGCTTTCATCCGGAAACTGGCTGCTGTCGTAGACGTGCGGCGCCGTGTCGAAATGATCGAGCTGCACCGCCAGGCTGCGGTCCCACAGCGAGCGCGAGGGAAAATCCTCGTGCCCGCCTCCGCTGATCTGCCAGTACAACCCGCTGCCTGGCTCAAGAAAACGCTGGTCGCCGAGCGGACGGTTGAAGAACACCTCGCCATCGGGCCCAATTTCGGCGGAAGCGACCATCGCGGTCAGCATGTAGCCGAGCTGATCGTCGAAATTGCGCGTGACCAGCGCGGTGAGCGAACGGTCGAGTGCAAGACCCCCGCCCAGCAGCAGCACCGAAATCCACCCGCTCGCTATCAGCAGGATCCGCCGCGAGAGCGACCCGGTATGGGTGCGCCGTGAGGCTCCTGAGGGTGGGGCGGCGGCGGCGTTGCTCATCTAGTTCGAGGGAATTGCCCTCACCCCCGACCCGGCCCCTCGGGATCGTCCAGGCTATAGCCCAGCCCGCGAATGGTGGTGATGACGTCGGCCCCAAGCTTTTTGCGGATGCGGGTTACGAACACTTCGATGGTGTTCGAATCGCGATCGAAATCCTGATCGTAGATATGCTCGATCAGTTCGGTGCGGCTGACCACCTTGCCCTTGTGATGGAGCAGGTAGCTGAGCAGCTTGTATTCCTGCGCGGTCAGCTTGACCGGCTCGCCGCCGAGCGTGACCCTGCCCGAGCGAGTATCGAGCCGGACGTTGCCTGCCGTCAGCTCGGACGAGGAGTTACCCGAAGCGCGGCGGATCAGCGCGCGCAACCGGGCGATCAATTCTTCGGACTGGAACGGCTTGGCGAGGTAATCGTCAGCCCCGGCATCGAGCCCCGCGACCTTGTCCGACCACGAATCGCGCGCGGTCAGCACCAGCACCGGGAACTGCCGCCCCTCCTTGCGCCACATGCCCAGCACGGTGAGCCCGTCGATTTCGGGCAGGCCGAGATCGAGCACCACCGCGTCGTAATCTTCGGACGAGCCCATGTAATGGCCGTCTTCGCCATCGACCGAAAGATCGACCGCATAGCCGTTTTGTTCGAGTGTCGTCTTGAGCTGCTTGCCCAGCGTGGGCTCGTCTTCCACGATCAGGATGCGCATATCGGAATCCCCTGCAACGCCGTTGCCCGGCGCTTCATGAACGGCGGAGATGGGGGTTTGGCCGGGACTGGTCAAGCGGCTGCCGTTCACCGCTGGCGAAGAACCTGGCCGCTGCGCGCATCGACATCGACGAATACCACGCGTCCATCACGGATGAACTTCAAGCGATAGGCCATCGCGGCCGGATCGTATTCAGGGCCGAGATACTGCATCCCAGCCATGGCCGGAAGCACTCGCCGCTCGATCTCACGCAGTGACCGCACGTTGCCCTCGCGCATCTCCTTGCGGACCTCGCCCTGCTCGTTGCGGCGCGGCTCAGCCTGTGCCGGGACCAACGTCGTGAGGGGCAGGCCGACGAGCAAGGCTGCTGA
>Ga0105050_10006804_pt1 | contig 13995 bp, 7 predicted proteins | sample FRY01_FD_78088 | JGI IMG/M metagenome (GOLD analysis project Ga0105050, IMG submission 78088) | Freshwater microbial communities from Lake Fryxell liftoff mats and glacier meltwater in Antarctica - FRY-01 | ecosystem: Environmental > Aquatic > Freshwater > Ice > Glacier meltwater ... | reverse complement strand
CACTTCTGGGACTCAAACCAAATACAAAATATCGTATCCTCGCCAAGGCATTTTCCATGCCTCAGGTGGTGGGCAAGTCGGGAGAGATCACCTTCACCACTAAAGCTTCCAAAATACAGGGCAAGATAGCAGAGAAGAGTAATGATTCATTTACCATTGTGTGGACTACCGATGAACCAACCTCATCTATTGTTGACTACAAGAATACAACAACTGGCAAATCATCACGTCTGATAGATGACGCTAAGAATGCATTTCACTCGGTGAAGGTAGACAATCTAACTCCTGGGACGGTGTATGAGGTAAAGATCTCAGGCATAAACATCTTAGGGAATATCGTGGAAGGAAGGGAGGTGATTAGAGTGCAGACGGGGACAGATGTTATTCCACCGGCTATCGCAAGCTTTAGAGTAGATAGCGCGATGGTTTTGGGTAGAACAGATAGAATTCAGACGATCATATCGTGGAAGACAGATGAGCCAGCTACCTCTATCATCTACTATGAAGAAGGTTCTGGCGCACCAGATAAGGCGCTCGCAAATAAACAAGAAGATAGTGAGCTCGCCATGAACCACGTTATCATGCTGACGACTCTCAAGCCCGGAACGGTCTACCGCATACAAGTAGCATCAAAAGACGCTGCGGAAAATGAGACCAAATTGCCCATACGCACCATCATCACCCCAAAGAGAACAGAGTCAATCGTAGACGTTATCTTTAAGAATTTTGATGAGACGTTTGATTTTATCAAGAATGTAAGGTAATAATTACTGGAGGGGGCACTCTCCTAGAGTGTTACGGGTTGGTATAATCTAATATAATGTATGGAAACAAAGCAGGGCAAAATAAAAATCCTATTGGTTGATGATGACGAGATGATGCGCATATATTTTCGGGATATATTTTGGATACATGGACGTTCTGATACCTATGACATCACCATGGCATCTTCTCTTAGTGAAGCTGAAACGATAATTTCAGATAAAGACACAAAGCCAGATACTATTTTTCTTGATGTCATTATGCCCATAAAAGGTGAAAAGAATAGCCCCGATGACCAAATAAAGAGGTGCCTCTCTTTCGTTGAAAAAGTTAAGAGTAACAAGGAACTATCTGCTACAAAGATTATTATTTACTCAAGTCAAAAAGAACAGATCATACAAGATGAAGGTAAAAAATTAGGTGTTGACGGATACCTTGTGAAGGGAGATTTACTGCCGAAAGAGTTAATCGCCTATACAGATAAACTTTATGAGTCAAATAATTAAAATAGAAAATCTTAATTATTTCTATAATAAAGGAAAGACCACAGAAGTCCGTGCTTTAAATAATATAAATATTGAGATAGAAAAAGGGGGCTACGTCGCTTTCTTTGGACCATCAGGGTGCGGTAAGACCACGATGCTGTATTCCATTTCTGGCATTGACCGCTTCCAAGAAGGTAAGGTGCTTATCAACGGGCGTGATGTAGCAGGACTTTCAAATCAAGAACTTGCTATCTTTAGACAAACTGGTATTGGAATTATCTTTCAGCAATTTAATCTCATCCCCTCACTCAACGTATTAAAGAACGTAGCTCTCCCTATGCTCTTTGTTGGAATCAGTTCAGAAAAAGCAGAGATGGAAGCGGCAAAACTTCTAGAGAGACTAGATCTAACTCCCTATGCAGAGAGGTATCCGTCCGAGCTTTCTGGAGGACAACAACAGAGAGTGGGAATAGCGAGAGCTCTAGCCAATGACCCGCCTATAATAATCGCCGATGAGCCACTCGGAAACCTAGACTCAGTGAATGCGAAAAGGGTACTGGAGTTCCTTAAGGAGCTCAACGAAAAGGACGGGAGAACTGTCATTATGGTTACCCATGAAGCGTGGAGTCTTCGTGATGTTAAAACTATTTTTCACATGAAAGACGGTGAGATTACAGACGTAGAAAGTACCACTGGTGGCGACATTGCAGAGTCACTCTCCAAACATCTCTTTGAGCAACTTTCTAGCGCAAGTCCTGAAGAAGAAAATAAAGAAGAAAAGATTTCTGCTCGTATTCTGGCGAACTTCTTACTCCGTGGATATTCTATGGATGAGATTCGAGTTTTTGAATCATTTGTAAACGAGAGATTTGAAGGCAAGATTGATAAAAAAGAATTTCGTAAACTACTCAATAAGCCTTTCAAAGAAGGTGGAGTGGGATTGTGGAAAAAGAAGGCAGAGAGAGTCACAAAATATCTAGAAGAAATACTAGATAGAAGAAAAGACATAGAGCATATCTGTCACATCATAGAGAAAAATCCTGAGATTTCTGTCGGTGATGAGATACAGAGTATTCGAAATTGGATACTAGAAGGTTATACAGGGAAAATAACACCACTACAAGTCATAGCTCTTGATGAGGTGATATCGGGTAGAATCAAAGGGTTTATTCCTGCAGATAAAGTCGCATCTGTCCTTGATCTATCCAATGATAAATTTGGAGTCGGACTTTCTTTCCGTGCGGCGCAAATAATGGCAGAAAAACTTGAATTAATTCTCAGTGCAGAAGATGAAGAAGAAGAAAATACAGCAGGGAAGGATTTCAGTGAGAGTGCTAGCTCAGAAGAAAAGGTATACTAGCACATATGATTCCTAAAAAATTAAAAGTAGCTGAATTATTTGGATTGTCGCTTCGTACGTTTCGTACCAAGCCACAAAGAGCAATCCTCACTATTTTGGGTATGTCCATTGGTATTGCTACCGTGCTCATTCTTGTCTCTCTTGGTTACGGACTACAATATATTCTCATTGGTAAATTGATGACGACCCAAGACTCACTTATTACCATGGAGATCTCGTATCCTTCCGAAACTAATTTGACGATAAAGCCAGCATCCCTTGAAGATTTAAAGAATTCTTCTGATGTTGCAGAGGTTTCTCCTGTGGCCGAATTCCCCGGGGAGATTAGTACAGAAGGAGCTTCTGGCCTTTTGATTGATACTCGTATCGTTGACTCAGCATATTTCCGCTTAGCGGGCATTTTACCCACTGTAGGGGTGGCCCTTGATGGCAAAGATGGAACAATAGTATCTAGCCAGATATTAACAGCCCTCGGAGCTCCGACAGACGCGTCCGCTCTGGGAAAAATGTTTGATATTACGGTTTTATATCAAGAAGAAGATACAAGTACCGTCACAGATGTAGCCTCCTCAGCCCCTTTCTCGCTTCAAGGGATCATTTCAGATGACGCAATGGCTCCCACAGCCATTGTACTTGCCAGCTCACTTTCAAAAGATCCTCCATTTTTCAGAAAGGTTTTAGTGAAAGCGAAGAATGTTGATGTCCTAGAAACCCTTCGCGATAGACTCCTGGGGGAGGGATTTTTAGTATCAGCTCGTATAGATTTGGTGACACAAGCCAGACAGATAACAAATATCATAACGATAGTCCTCGGAGTTTTTGGTATCACAGCTCTGATAGTGTCTGCTATAGGTATGTTCAATACAATGACCGTGGGATTCCTAGAACGCATCTATGAGGTTGGTATTTTGAAGTCTATCGGGGCTACAGATCGTGATGTACGTAATCTTTTTTTGGTGGAATCCTCTCTCATGGGGCTTTTTGGAGGATTAGGCGGGGTAGTTATCGGTTTGGGGCTCGGAAGTATTTTTAATATAGTGCTTTCTGCGGTGGCAGTGAACTATGGGGGTAGTGCTATCCAATTATTTGTTACACCGGTTTGGTTTGTGACAGTCATTATAGTATTCTCTGTCTTCATTGGATTTATCTCTGGTTGGTTACCAGCTCGTAGAGCTTCAAAACTCTCTCCAAAGGAAGCTTTTAATAAGAGGTAGAGTGGCATACCTCAGGTCAATCCTACACCTCCAAGGTCGAACCTTGAAGCGCACATCACTTCAAGGTTCGACCTTGGAGGTAAACTTTTAAAACTAAACACATCTCGGAGAGGCGAGATGTGTTTAGTTTTAAACATGAAATGAATATCTCGGGAGTGAATCTCGTTTAGGAAGTATTTTATATTTTAGGTTTGAGACCAAAAAAACCAAAGATTTGGTTCTTTGATTTTTTGACCAAAGTGTGTTTTGCTAGTTTTCCAGAGTGCCCAGTAGCTCTTCATTGGGGATATGGCCACGGCCAGTGTGTTTTTCTAGTCGTCCAGCAATGCTGCTGCTAAGTCAATTTTGCGCCCGCTATGATCTCGCTGGGACATGCTGGGCGGTGCATTTTTTTTGAAAATGAGTGCGTTGCGTTTAGTATCCGAAGTAGTACAAAAAACAGTAAAAAAAGTGTAGTCATTTTAGTGAGCAAAAGTAATTCAAAATATCTTTATATTTGATCTACCTCGGTCTCTTTTGCGTGGCTGATGTGTGAGTAAAAAAATAAAAATCACTTCAATTTATTTGAAGAAAATTATCCACAAATTATGTTATTTTTGTGCGCGTTTTTAGACGAAAAAGCTTTATACTTACTAGTAATTCTTCCTCAGGAAATATATGGCACAAACATCACGTTTTAAATACAAGAACCATCTCTCGTCTGCTGAAGCTGGGAAGAAATTTGGATACACTCACGACTATATTGCAAGGCTCGCGCGCGAGAAAAAAATTATTGCAACTCGTGTTGGTCGCGGGTGGTTTGTGGATGGGAATTCTCTGAAGTCTTTTATCAAGAAAACGGACGACGCAAAAAAGATCCACGCTGAGAAAGTTCGAAGCCAAAGATTGCAAGAGCGTGTTGACTTGGGAGTGGGAGGTGCGTCTCTGCGAGCGCTCTCTGCCCAAAGCTCTCGAGTCGCTGTTTTGGCGAGGACAGGTGTGGTCGTGTGCTTGGTCGTTATCTTAGGAGCTTTTTTCTTTTCTGAGTTCAATCAAGTACCAGGTGCAGGTTTTTCTTCGGCGACAGTTTCGGAAGCGTTAAAAACGAGTGCATTTGGTGTCTCTGGTTTAGGAAAAACGGACAGCCAAGCTCCTGCAGAAGAAATAACTTCAGCATCCAAAGAGACCTCTCTAGAGCAAGGAGAAAATAAAAAAGACACACTCGTTGTTCCTGGTGGCGCACAGCTGTCTGGCGATAAAACGAGCACCTCGACTGTGCCGAAGTTTAAAAAGAGTAGCTCGACACCCTATAGAGCTCTCTTAATTCCTATGGAGCCTCCCTAATTGACAGTAGGAAGAAAATCAACATGATTTTCTTCCTACTGTTCGTGAGAACAGTACGGTCGAAATTAATAACCATTAACCTTTAGTCCAGTTAAAAAATAGTTTGTATGTCTAGATTACTTCGCATAATACTTCTCACCATCGTCCTCTTATTTTTCGCTGTGGAAGTGTCTGCGCAAGTGATGCAAAGTGCCACCTACCGTATCCAAAGTGACAGCATCAATGTAGGGGGTCTCTATAGTTCTTCGACAAATTACAAGCTTGAGGACACGACCGGAGAAATTGCGACAGGGTACGCTACCAGCACAAACTTCGGACTCTCTGCGGGATATCAGTCAATGCAAGAGACGTATCTCGCACTCTCTGTTGCGGACAATGTGACGCTTTCACCATCGTTTGGCGGTATTTCAGGAGGTGAGAGCAATGGCTCAACGACTCTGACGACCATCACCGATAGTCCAGCAGGCTACCAAATGACGATTACCGCATCAAGTAGTCCTGCGATGCAGTCTGGAGCCAACACCATTTCCGACTTTGTCCCGAGTGGAAGCAATCCAGACTACGCATTTTCAACAGCACCAACGCGGGCGCATCTCGCATTTTCTCCAGAAGGAACAGACATAGCCGTGCGCTTTAAGGATAACGGAGTGTCATGCAATACAGGGTCTGGAGATACCGCTCTTGCATGTTGGGATGGACTTTCTACCTCGCCTGCCATCATCGCATTGCGCACTTCTGCAAATCATCCAAACGGAATCGCGACGCGCCTACGCTTCAAGGTAGGCATCGGAAACTCAGTCTCCCAACCAGAAGGTCTCTATACGGCAACCACCACAGTGACAGTCATCTCCCTATGAAATTCTTGAAAGAAATACAAAAAATAGTATACGGAGCTCTTGCAGGAATTATTATTTTTTCGTGTGCGCCAGTAGCTTTTGCGGTCACTGACATTGACCAGTTCACTATTTCTCAAGAAATTCTTTTTGAGGAAGTTATTTCTACACAAGGCGGAAGTGTGTCAGGTTCGTCGATGCCTCTCATTCTCAAAAACGTGCAGGTAGCCGCCCTACACGACACAGCCTATCTCTCGTGGGAAAGCAACATCCCTACGCTCTCACGCGTGAGTTGGGGGGTCACGAAAAAGTATGAAATCGCCTTTCTGGAAGGGCGTGAGTACCAGAGGATTCACAACACCGTTCTCACAGGGCTTGTGCCAGGGACACAGTACTCATTCAAAATCATTGTGCGCGACGCCGTAGGAAGAGAGGTTGTGCTGGAGCAAACATTTGTCACTCAGTCTCTTGTGGATACCTCGGCTCCTGCCAACGTGAGCGCTCTTCGGGCAAAAGAGGAAGGTGTGGACGTACTTCTCTCGTGGAAAAATCCTACAGCGATAAGCTTTGACCATGTGCGGATTATTCGCAAAGAGAAGGGCTATCCCGTTGATCCTGCAGACGGGCTACTCATCTACGAAGGGAAGGCAGAGGAGTATCGTGACCGCGATATTTTCAAGAACAAGTCGGTTGTGCACTACGGAGTTTTCGCATATGACGACAAAAAAAATGTGTCGTCGGGCGCACTTGTACGCATACAGAAAAAGGGAACTGTGCCTGCAGAAGATACAAAAGGTGAGGTAGGAGTACCCACACCACTCGCATTTTCCGACTTGGTATTTTTGGAGAATGGAAAAAAAGTTTCTTTTACCGGAACAGAGGTTGTTCTCAAAACAAACACACCGTTTGTCGTACGTATTCCCTCCGACAAACTTCCTGAGAGCTTCAAGACGATAGTGTTCACATTGACAGACTCAAAAGACACACAGGCAATATTTTCATTTTTGCTTCGGGTAAACGCAGACAAGACCGCATATGAAGCACAGATTGATGGCTTGGGTAAAAAGGGGACATATCCGATAGCGCTTTCTATTTTGGACAATAAAGGGAGAGTTATCTCAAAAGTGGAAGGACACATTGTAGCAAGAGAAAAGACTCTTGTAGAAGGTGTAGTGATAGGCATCGGAGGATTTCTGACAGGATTCATCAAAGATATCGGGTATGTACCTATCATCGTCACACTCTTCATGTTTTGTATCTTTTTCTACTTTTTCTCACGACTCCGCAAACAAAAGACACTCTCAGCATAACCCACCATGCACCAGTTTTTTACACACACTAAAAAAATAGCACTCACACTCTTCGTGTGCGTGTGTATTGCTGTGTCTCTGATGCTGGTTGATACAACACCCACAACACTTGCTTCTTTTAATCAGCAGATTAACTACCAAGGAAAACTTACGAATGCCTCAAATGTTGCGGTCGCTGACGGTGTGTATCACATGCGCTTTTGGCTTTTGACCTCACCATCTACTGCCACCACGACAGCTGTGTGGTCTGAAGACAGGAGTACGGCAGTAGGGAATCGTGTCACGGTGCGTAGTGGACTTTTCAGTATCATGCTCGGTAGCAGTACCTCACTTGCAAATGTTAATTTTAATCAGACGCTCTACCTTGGTGTGGAAGTCGGAGGATCGGCAGGCTCACCTACATGGGACGGGGAAATGTCCCCACGTAAAATATTAGGTGCGGTACCTGCCGCATTTGAAGCAGGAAAACTCGGTGGCGCAAGCACGACACAGTACTTGAGAAGCGACCAAGCGACAGCATTGGCAACAAGTACTGCACTCACATTGTTTACGATTACACAAAACGGTGTAGGAGATATTTTAAATATTTTTGACGGAAGCACCGAAGTCTTCTCAATACTTGATGGAGGAAATGTCGGTGTAGGCACATCGTCTCCACTCGCGCGCTTCTCAGTCGCAGGAAATGCATACATCGGAGGCAACTTGACCGCGACGGGTACTCTCACTGTCACTGGTCTCACCACCCTCGGAACCACCACCGCCAACAACCTCACCCTGACCCAAGCCCTGGCAGGCACTTCAGGTGGTACTGGTCTCTCAACCGTCACCCTCAACCAGTTACTAATCGGTGGAGCAGGGAATACCTGGACACAGATTGCCACCTCATCCCTCGGTCTCGGTACCGGTGATGTCACTCTGGCCGGAGAAAACTATCTCTCGCTCTCGGGTCAACAAATCACCGCAAATGCCGTCAATCTTTCAGGTACTCATGTGACCGGCACCCTCGCAGCCGCTCGCTTCCCAGCCCTTACCGGTGATATCACTACCACCGCGGGATCATTAGCCACGACTCTCGCCACCGTCAATGCAAACACCGGTTCCTTTGGCTCTTCCACCGCCATTCCAACCTTCACCGTCAATGCGAAAGGTCTCATTACCGCAGCTGGTACTGCCGTAGTCATTGCTCCTGCTGGAACACTCACGGGAACAACCTTAGCTTCAAATGTGGTCACCTCCTCTTTAACCACCGTCGGTGCTCTCGCTTCAGGTTCCATCGCCTCAGGCTTTGGCACCATCACCACAGGAAACACCATCACTGGTACTACTCTTAATGCAACAACCGGCATCAACACCGGTGCTGGAGCAGGCACCAACAGAATCGATGCGAGTGGCAACCTATCCAATATCGGTACTATTTCTTCAGGCGCCATCACCAGCTCAGGTGCTCTTGCTCTCGGCTCAAACACCATCACCTCAGGCCTCATCAACGGACAAACCATTTCAAGTGCGGCTAACTTTACGGGGACTCTCTCTATCGGCACAACCTCGACTGACCGTACTCTCACCATACAAACAGGCGCAACTGGTGGAATTAAGATTGTTGGCGGTAGTGTCTTCTCTGGCGACTTAGCGACTATCGAACTTATTGGAAGACGGAGCGATGGCAACACTGGAGGGAATTTTAGTGGCACGGTTGCCTTGGCAAAAAATCAGACAAATGCGGCAATAGCAAATAACAGCATGCTTGGGAGACTTGTGTTTGGTGGAAATAACACAGATGGTTCTATTGCTAACATTTTGTACTCTGCGGGAATAGCTGGCATAAGTGAAGGCACGTTCTCCAACCTCAACACTATGCCGACAGCGCTGACCTTCTATACTGGTTCTGCTGGTACCACAACGACTCTTTCGAATGCTACTATCGGCACCGAGCGAATGAGAATAACGAGTACCGGTAACATCGGCATCGGCGATACCTCTCCAGCAGCACTCCTCACCGTCGGCTCTGGCGATTTGTTCCAAGTGATATCCACTGGAGAGGTGAGGAGTATCATCGGCGCTGTTGGCGCACCTACGTATTCTTTCACGGGAGACACCAACACCGGTATGTTCAGCGGAGGAGCAGACATTTTAAGGTTTACTACAGGGGGCGCAAACCGAGTGACTATTGATGCTACAGGCAACGTTGGCATCGGTGAAACATCTCCCTCATCAAATCTCCATATCGTGGGGTCAACAACTGATATGGTTGGTTTGAATATTGTAAACACAATATCAAGCGCAGCAAGTGAGTCCGTTGGTATTAGATTGGGCCGTTCAAATGGACAAGCAATGGCAGAGATTAGAGGGATTAACAGTCCAGGTACGTATGGGGATGGACACCTCTCTCTCTCTCAAGTCGTACAGGTGAGGCACTTGTCGAAAGAATGAGGATATTTAATACTGGGAGAGTTGGCATCGGCATCACCACTACCCCCTCCGCCAAACTTGTGCTCCATGCGAATAGTGGTGAGACGGCGACAACACTCTTTGCTATTTCTTCGAGTACCCCAAGTGCCACCACCACTCTCTTCAGTGTCTCCAACATTGGCCTCATGACATATCTCACCTCAACAGGAAATAGTGCAACCACCACCTCACTCTTCTCCACCACCGCATCTTCAACCAACCTCTTCAGCAACCTTGCTACGTTTGGCACTCTCACGCTTGGCAACGCCCTCACGGTAGCAAACGGCGGCACAGGTCTCACCACCACCCCAACCTTCGGACAAATCTTGAGAGGTACCGGTTCTGGTTACGTACTTGTCGCTACTTCTACATTGGGAGTAGCTCTTTCTGACACCACCGGTACACTTCCAGAAACAAGGGGAGGTACAAACCAAACTACCTACACAACTGGTGACACTCTTTATGCTTCCAGTGCCAATACTCTTTCCAAACTTAGTATTGGCACAGCAGGGTTCGTACTCAGTTCTCTAAACGGCATTCCAACATGGGTCGCCACCACCACGCTTGCCAACATATCAGGTACGCTTGCAGTGGGAAGTGGAGGTACAGGTGCAACAACACTTACAGGACTTCTTCAAGGTAACGGCACTGGCGCAATCACGGGTATTACGGGCACCGCAGGACAGTTTCCATACTACAGCGGAACAAATACGATTCTCGCGACCTCTTCTATTTTCCTTGCAACGAGTGGGAATGTGGGTATTGGGACGGCGGCACCTGCACAAAAACTAGCAGTCACGGGCGACCAAACTATATCTGGCTATCTTCGTGTCGGTTCAAACTCTGCGTCGACCAACACGACTGCAGGCGACTTCACGAGCACACGACTCAATATTGGCAACATCGCTTTTTCTGGCACAGGCTTCGTCGCTATGCAAGGCACACTCACTGACACCACTGGCTCAATAAATGCTATCACCCTTCAACCTATATGGTCTGCCTCTGCGGATAATACAGGACAGCAAACCGGTCTGAATGTTAATAACGTACTATCGGGAGCTAACAGCAACGCGCTCGTCTACGGGGGAAGCTTTACGAATGACTTCCGCATCACCGGAGGTGTAAGCAATGCCGTCATTGGTTTTAACGGCATTGGAATGACACTGTCTGGCAACGCAAATAACTTCGGTACTGTGAATCAAGTCTTCGGCGCAAGCGTTAGGGCGATAAGCTCATTCGGCAATACGGTAACTGGTACTGTGACCAGTGCTGTTGGATTGAGAGTGTACGACCTCTCCAAGACCACACAAACCGTCACAGGACAGGCGGGCGTCTTGATACCGAGCCTATCGGGCGGGACGAATAACACAGCTCTCTTGATAGGACAAACCACCATTCCCACCGGCTCGTTTGGTATCTACAACGCGACAACGAGCAATAACTACTTCGCGGGGAATGTGGGGATTGGGACGGTGAGTCCGACTTCAATCTTTCATGTCAGTCCGACCACTGGTGCAAAGTGGGTTCTCCAAGGAAACACAAGTGGTGTGAGCAACAGTTCTGGTCTCTGGCAAGACGCAAGCAACAATATGCAGTTAACTGCACGCGATGGTTCTGGTGTCGTGCGTGTCGTCCTTGACACAAACACCTCGGCTAATTCCTATATCAATGCTGGCAACGTCGGCATCGGCACCACCTCTCCATTCGCACGGCTCTCAGTCGCAGGCGACGCATATATAGGAGGGAACGTGACCGCGACAGGTACTCTCACTGTCACTGGTCTCACCACTTTGGGAAATGCATCAACATCGGTACTCTCAGTATCAGGTACTACATACCTCACTAACACCCTCAACTCAGGTACTCTTGGTGTGACTGGCCTTTCTACCTTTGGTAACGCTTCAACCACAGTACTCTCAGTATCAAGCAACCTCTTTGTTGCGGGTACCTCAAACCTCACCAACATTCTCAACTCAGGCACCCTCACCGTCACGGGTCTTTCTACTCTAGGTAATGCATCAACATCAGTGCTCTCGGTATCAGGAACTTCCTACCTCACCAACACTTTCACTTCAGGTACCTTGAATGTGACTGGGCTCACCACTCTAGTCAATGCAACGACATCGGTACTCAGTGTGTCTGGCAGTGCCTTCTTCTCAGGAAGTGGTATCTGGAACAGTGCGGGAAATGTCGGCATCGGCACGACGAGTCCTACACAGAGACTTGAGGTGGTAGGAAGTATCGCTTTACCACATACGATAAATAGCACCACAGGGGTAATTTACAAAGGCACTTCTCGTTTTATTCATAACTTTGCTCTGACTGGCACTGATGGATTGAATACCTTTGTGGGAGTGAATGCCGGAAACTTCACCATGACAGGGAGTACAGGTACGCAAGGTTCACGAAATACCGCGCAGGGAGTGGATGTCCTCTTCTCCAACACCACAGGTAGTGCCAACTCCTCGCAGGGATATCAAGCTCTCTTCAATAACACCGGAGGTAACGCCAACACCGCGCAAGGAACGCAAGCTCTCCTCATCAACACCACGGGTAGCTACAATACCGCGCAGGGAGACAGCGCCCTTCTCTTCAACACCACAGGTAACTACAACACCGCGCAGGGAGCAGATGCTCTTCGCTTCAACACCACCGGTTCCAACAACACCGCGCAGGGATTGCAAGCGCTCGCCTTCAACACCACAGGCACCAACAACACAGCGCAAGGTATGGGTGCGCTCTACTCCAACGCCACAGGTACCAGCAACTCCGCCCTCGGGTTCAACGCCGGAAGATTTATCACCGGAGGAGTGACAGCGCTCGTTACACCAAACAACTCATTATTTTTAGGATCAGACACCAGAGCACTCGCTGATGGCGGAACAAACGAAATAGTTATTGGACAGGGAGCTACCGGACTGGGAAGTAACAGTGTGGTGCTAGGGAATAGTAGCGTGACAAAGACGATGTTGATGGGGAATGTCGGCATCGGCACCACCACCCCCACACAAGCCCTTATGGTAATAGGAAGCATCGATGCCAGTGTTCAGTTTCTAGGTCAATCTGCTGATACTATTACTGCTCCTTCATTCTCATGGACAGGGAATACCAACACTGGTATGTATCGGCCAGGGGCAAACCAAATCGGCTTCACCACAGCTGGGACTGCTCGGATGACTATCTCAGCAACTGGAGTTGTTAATATCGCAAACCTCACCGCCTCACGTCTTGTTGCAACTGACGCGAGCAAGAACCTCGTCTCCACACTCACACTCGCCAACCTCGTCTCCTCACTCTCTGATGTCTCAGGCTCTACCGGTTCTACCAACCTCGTACTCTCCGCATCACCAACCCTCACCGGCCTCACCACCTTGGCCAACGCTTCAACCACCGTCCTCAGTTCTACAGGTTCGGCATACTTTGCTACGAGTGGGGGGAATGTGGGCATTGGTACGAATGCACCAGCCGCGCTCCTTCATGTAGACAACGGGAGTACGGGAGGTGTCATCATTGGAGGTTTCAATACAAGCGCCAAATCAATAACTTTCAGAAATTTAAATACAGCAGCTGCTGGTCAAACCTTTACAATCACAGGCGGACAAAATGTCTTCACCTTTGCTAAGCCAGCGTCAACTGCCGCTGACAATGTGCGATATGATTTTGCAAACGTAGGTTCTCTTAACAGTATCAATCCAGTATGGTCTGGTGTGCATCTGTCCACAGAGTTAATAACAGAAGGAGGCGCAAATCGGTTCCCTCGAGTGTCCCTCTATCACAACTATAGCACAACAACAGACCCAACCGACCTCACCTTTAATATGGTTCCGTTAAATTCAGGTGCCTTGAGATACTCCATGTCGATTGGTTCTGCCGCCAATGGGAACATTCTTCTAATGCCAAATGGAACAGGGAACGTCGGTATCGCGACGATAGTTCCGCAATCCAAACTTGCTGTTACCGGTGGGAGCGCTTCGATGAACGATGTCGGCATATTCCAGGTGACGACAGGCACTGGAGCGCATACAGATTTTAAACTTGCGATGGGACTTGTTACCGACCAGTACAGCTGGATACAATCGGTGAAGCCGGGGACAAATACATTCCCACTTGTATTGAATCCAAGCGGTGGCAACGTCGGTATCGGGACGGTGGCGCCAAAGGGCAGGCTTGATGTGTTTGGAGCGACCGTGAGTAATACCGCAAATTTCTATTTCGGAGCTTCTGACCAGACGGCTGGCAATGAAACTCGACTTTATTTGT
>Ga0105050_10006800_pt1 | contig 14002 bp, 14 predicted proteins | sample FRY01_FD_78088 | JGI IMG/M metagenome (GOLD analysis project Ga0105050, IMG submission 78088) | Freshwater microbial communities from Lake Fryxell liftoff mats and glacier meltwater in Antarctica - FRY-01 | ecosystem: Environmental > Aquatic > Freshwater > Ice > Glacier meltwater ... | reverse complement strand
CGAGGATCTTCTTTTTCTGAAGAAAAAGAAGCAAAAAGACTTTTTGTCCATTTGGGCTCGTCATGCACGGTCGAATACATGATAAATGGATAAAAAGTTTTTTGGTTCTTTTTTCCAAAAATTAACATGTTTTCTTAGTGTCTGCCCGAGATCATTTTGAGTCATTTGAAGCACTTGCGGCATGGCCTAGAAAATCAACTCATTGAAACTGCTGGAAAACATTCGTTTCGCTGGTGGTTTTGGGCGATCGGCATCGCCGTAACCCATTGAAATATCATGCAACTCATCCGGATAGACTCTTATGTTTTCAGAAACCATTCCACCAGTGCCGGCTGCACGTCGCGGGGGTAGGTGTGGGAGAGGTCGTCGAGTTCGAGGTAGGTGACGGCGGCGCCGGCGGCGAGGAAGGCGTCCCGCGCGGTTCGGGCGATGTCGACGGGGAACATCCAGTCGAGCGTGCCGTGGGTGAGGTGGATGGGCAGGCGGGCGAGGCGGGCGCGTTCGCTCATCTCGACGAGAATCGGGTGGAAGCTGGCGGCGAAGGGGGCGAGGTGGGTGAAGCGGCTGTCGGACTGGACGCCGCTGAGCAGCGTGAAGGTTCCGCCGTCGCTCATGCCGGTGAGGAGAAGTCGGGTGGGGTCGATGGGCCAGCGTTCGGCGATGAAATCGACCATGCGGTTGATGTTGGGGGTGTCGACGTCCTCGCCGGCGAGCGCCCAGGTGGGCCCGAGGGAGGTGGGGCAGGCCACGATGAGGCCGCGGCTGCGGGCGGTGCGGACCCAGTGCCAGAGGAAGGTTCGGCCGTGGCCGCTGCCGCCGTGGAGCGCCACGACGAGGGGGCGGGGGGTGTCGTCGGTTGTGTCTTCGGGGACGAAGAGGGAGAAGCCGCCGCGTTGGTCTTCGGTGTTCTCGGCGTGGCGGACGCCGCGGTTGGGGCGGGACATGCCCTGGGCGAGGTCGGCCTTCAGGGCGGCGTTGTCGCGGGCTTCGGGGTCGAGGAAGAAGAGGCTGACCTGGGGGATGACGCGGGCGAGTGGGAAGAGGGCCTCCTGGGCGCGGGCCTCGCTGCGCATGGCACGGTAGGCGCGGCGGATGTCATTCCCGACGGCGGCCAGGCGGAGGGCGGCCCAGGCTTCCAGCGTGGCGTCGGCGGCTTTTTCGACCTGGGCGCGGAAGGTGGCCAGGGGTTCGGGCCAGTCGGCGTGGCGGAACTGTTCGATGGCGGCGGTGAGGGGTTCGTCGGGGGTGCCGACGGCTTCGAGCACGGCGTCGAGGTCGCCGGGGTGGAGGTGGCGGGCGACGAAGCCGAGGGGGGCGAGGGCGCCCATCAGGGCGTCGAGAGTTTCGGCGATGGTGGCTTCTAGGTCGGGCATGGGGCGTCCAGGGAAGTAAGGATTCTTCTTTTTGTGAACAAAAAGAAACAAAAAACTTTATGACTTAAGAGGGTAAAAGTTTTTTGCTTCTTTTTTTCAAAAAAGAAGCGCTTTCTTACCCTAGGCTTGGCCTGCCGTTTTCGACCCAGGTTTTATAGTCGGCCATGGTTCGATCGCTGGCGGGGTAGAATCCGGCGATGGGTTCGCCGAGTTCGACGCGGCGTTTGATGTAGGCTTCGACCTGTTCCTGTTCGAGGCCGCTGGTGGCGACCTTGTCGGCGAGGGCGCGGGGGATGACGACGACGCCGTCTTCGTCGCCGACGATGATGTCGCCGGGGAAGACCAGGGTTCCGCCGCAGCCGATCGGTTCGTTGATGCCGACGGCCAGCGTGCTGGCGGTGTTGGGGGGCGGGGTGAAGGTTCGGGCGTGGACGGGGAGGTCCATGTCCATCAGCGGGCCGGCGTCGCGCATGGCGCCATCCGTCACGAGGCCGGCGATGCCGCGGAAGATCATGCGGGCGGCGAGGATGTCGCCGATGGCGCCGCCGCCGATGTTGCCGCCGGCGTCGATGACGATGACGGAGCCGGGGGCGGATTCCTCGATGGCGCGGCGGGTGGGGTTTTCGGTGGCGGCGAGGTTGGCCATCGATTTGTCGAGGTCTTCGCGCAGGGGGGCGTAGCGCAGGGTGACGGCGGGGCCGACGAAGCGGGATTTCGCGGGGTTGAGCGGGCGGATGTTCAGCGGCGAGCGGGTGCGCAGGCCGGCGAGCTTGATGAGCTGGGAGGTGAGCGTGGCGGTGCTCACCTGGCGGAGTTTCAGCAGCGTGTCGTCGGCGAGCGTGTTCATGGAAGTTTCCCCGCGGGTGGCTGGGGGGACTCTAGCAGCGGCGGGTGGGAAGGTGGCAACATGGTGCGAATCCATGGGAGGACCATCGTTATGGCTGCCGATCCGAACCGCGTGATTGTGACCGGAGAGAACCCGTTCATCCGCCTCAGCGAGACCGATGGGGGGGAGATGACGACGAGTGCCAGTTTCTGGCGGATCATCTTCTCGCCGGGTGGGCCGGGGCATGTGCTGTATCTGAAGAGCGAGCTGACGGATGGGGCGTGGCGGATCTATACCGACAACGTCGCCATGGCGCGGTGGCTGCAGACGAGCGTGCAGGGGATGCTGAACGCGGAGCTGAAGGATGTGTCGATTCCGGTGTTCGATGCGAGTTTTTCCCGCAGCGGGGATTACCGGGATGCGTGGACGGAGAGCCTGACGAGCTTTGACGATGAGATCGCGCTGACCTGGTACAACCCGGGCGATCCGCTGCTGCTGCATAACGCGCCGAACGAGGAGCCGGGGCGCTATCTGGGCCTGTGCACGGTGCTGGTGCCGTGCGCGGGGGCGCTGCTGACGGTGAACGGGGTGCATGCGAAGGGGCAGCCCTGGCCGCGGGATCGGGCGGGGCGGGCGTTCAGCACGTGTGCGCTGGCGTTCTCGGAGAGCTGGACGGAGGCGCGGTGAAGCAGGGAAGTCTTCTTTTTCTGTAGAAAAAGAAGCAAAAAGACTTTTGTCCATTTGGTTGTTACCGCCGCAGCCGGTCCACCTCTCCGGTGGCCCAGCGGCGGCGGGCTTCCTCTGCGATGTGTTTGTTGACGACGGTGATGCCGATGGGGGCCAGGCTCATGCCGGCGAGCTTGAGGTGCTGCCAGGCGAAGGGGATGCCGATGATGGTGAGCGCGCAGGCGATCGCCGCGGCGAGGTGGCCGAGGGCGAGCCAGATGCCGAGCAGCAGGAACCAGACGATATTGCCGATGAAGCCGAGGGGGCCGGTGCCGAGGTCGTCGCGGCCGGTGAGGGTGGTGCGGGATATCGCCTCGCGGCCGAACGGCCAGAGCGAGTACAGGGCGATGTTGAAACAGGCGCGCGCCCAGGGCAGGCCGATGATCGTGACCGCGGCCAGCACGCCGGCGAGGAACCACAGGGTGGCCATCAGCAGGCCGCCGAAGACCACCCAGACGATGTTCAGGATCAATGCCACGGCCCCGCGCTCCCTATGACTCCGTGACAGGATAGCGTGGCAGCTGGCGTCCGCGCAGGGTCAGCACCGTGGGGACGGATTGCGTGGGCAGGGCGGGAAGCAGGGCGCTGCCGCTGGTCCAGCGCCAAACCTGCTGGCCTGCGCGCTCGACGGGATGGATCCCTTCGCGGAAGCCTGGATCTTCGGGCGCGATGCGGTGGAGGTGTTCGCCGGTCGTGCTGTTGATCTCGATGGCGTGCAGGCAGATGCCGAGCATGCGGCTGTCGTTGGCGTCGTTCAGCATCGCGGGGGTGATGGCGCGGGAGACGACGCGCACGCTGCGCGTGCCGGCGGGCAGGTGGAATTTCCACGCTTGCGGCTCCGCGGCGAACGGCGCGATGCGCATGCCGTCGGCCAACAGATGCAGGTCGGCTTCGACGGTGAAGGCGTTGCTGCCCTCGACGGTGGCGGGTGTGGCGGCGCGGTGGCTGCGGCACAGGGGGTGGACGGCCTGGAAATGCGCGGGTGTGACCAGGTTCAGCAGGACGGTGCGGTGCTGGTCGAAGAAGGCGAAGCGCGCCTCGTCGTCGTCGGAGACGGCGGCCCAGTCGAGGGCCACCCTGTCGGGCGCCCTTGCGCCGCGCCAGGCGGCCGGGCTGGCCGATTGCGCGTTGTAGACCACGCCGCAGCCGTAATCCGCGTCGACCGTGCAGTGGCCTGCGGCGCGGCCGCCGAGCACGAAATCGACATAGGCTTGGTAGGTGACGCCGCACCAGCTGCCTTCCTGGAACTGCGGCTGCACGATGCCGGCATCGGTGGGGTTGCAGTCGTGCACGACCATGACCCCGTGCGGCGCGAGCAGGCAAATCGCGCCTAGCAGCCTGTCGGAGTTAGGCAAAAACGGGAAAATTTCGGAAGTTTCTTTCGCACAATGTGGCATTGACAAAATAAAATGATATATCGTCGGCTGTTCACGTAGGATAATTGCGCGAAACCGTTAAGTCCGACAGGCTGCTAGCAGATCGAGGCGGCTGGCGCGGTAGGTGTGATGCGGATCGACAAGGACGATGTCGTAGCGCTCGGCGGCCGGCAGCGTTGCGTGCAGCTCTGTGACCAATGCGTGGGAGGTGTCGTCGGCGGTGCGCCGGGTGGTTTCGAAGCCGTCGTCGTGGTCGGCGTGGCAGCGGTAGATCAGGCGGTGGCAGACATCGAAGTGCTCCGCATCGACATACTGGAACTTCTTGCCCGTGGTGGGGGTGCATATCTCCAGGTAGCGGCGCAACCCGAACTCGCGCGCGAGCCCGTTCACGATGTCATACTTCTCCATGGCGCATGCATCCTGCCAAGACCAGCCGAGTGGGTTCCGCGCGGGCGCGGGGCGCGCACCTGCGGCACCATAGCATAATAGATATTAACACTCGACCATCGGCCATGGCGAAATTCGCGACGAGGTGCAAGCGGATCGCCCGGCCTGCCGGGGCCGTGCGCGGCCATGCCCGCTCCATTTATTCGGCGCAGAACGGTGCAACGGCTCCCAAGGAGCCGTTCATCGACGGACCAGGAGTGGTGGCGCACCCGGAAGGACTCGAACCTCCAACCCCCAGATTCGTAGTCTGGTGCTCTATCCAATTGAGCTACGGGTGCAACAGCAGAGGGGCGCGATGTAGCCGATGGAGCGCGCCCCCGCAAGACGGGAAATGCAGGGCAGGGCGTCAGGAAGCGAGCTTGTCCAGTTCGCGCACAACGGCCTCGCCCATGACGGAGGTGGAAACCTTCGCACATCCGGGTGCCATGACGTCGGCGGTTCGCAGGCCGCTGGCGAGGACGTTGGTGCAGGCGCGCTCGATGATCGCGGCGTCCTCGTCCATGCCGAAGGAATAGCGGAGCAGCATGGCGAAGCTCAGCATCTGCGCCGTGGGGTTCGCCAGCCCCTTCCCGGCGATGTCCGGCGCGCTGCCGTGGATCGGCTCGTAGAGGGCGTGGCGGCGGCCGGAGCTGTCCACGGCGCCGAGGGTGGCGGAGGGGAGCATGCCGAGCGAGCCGGTGAGCATGGCGGCGAGGTCGGAGAGGATGTCGCCGAACAGGTTGGTGGTGACGATGACGTCGAACTGGCGGGGGTTGCGGACGAGCTGCATGGCGCAGTTGTCGGCGTACATGTGGCTGAGCTCGACGTCGGGGTATTCGGCCTTCTGGAGGGCGGTCACGGTCTGGCGCCAGAGCAGGCCGGATTCCATCACGTTGGCCTTCTCCACCGAGCAGATGCGGTTCTGGCGCTTGCGGGCCAGCTCGAAGGCGACGCGGGCGACGCGCTCGATCTCCGGCGTGGTGTAGACCTCGGTGTTGATGCCGCGCTTGGTGCCGTCGGGCAGGGTTTCGATGCCGCGGGGCTCGCCGAAATAGATGCCGCCGGTGCTTTCGCGGACGATCATGATGTCGAGGCCCTTCACGACCTCGGGCTTTAGCGTGGAGGCGCCGACGAGCGGGTCGAGCACGACGGCGGGGCGGAGGTTGGCGAAGAGGCCGAGTTCCTTGCGCAGGGTGAGGATGGAGAGCTCGGGGCGCATGTCGAAGCCGAGCGTGTCCCATTTTGGGCCGCCGACGGAGCCGAACAGGATGGCGTCGGCCTCGCGGGCGCGCTGGACGGTCTCGGGGCGGATGGCGATGCCGTGGGCGTCGATGCAGGCGCCGCCGACGATGTCCTCGGCGATGTCGAACACGGCGCGGCGGCGGCGGGCCATCCAGTCGATGACGTGGGCAACCTCGCGCATGACCTCGGGGCCGATGCCGTCGCCGGGGAGGACGAGAAGCTTCTTGTTCGAGGCCATGGGGCGGGGTCTTTCAGGTTGGGAAGGAAGGGGTCTTCTTTTTCTGAAGAAAAAGAAGCAAAAAGACTTTTATCCATTTGCAGTGGAGGGCGAGTGGATAAAAGTTTTTTGGTTCTTTTTTTCAAAAAAGAACGTGCTTCCTTACTTTAAACGGTGATCCCGGGCATCCAGGACTTCTCGGCCTGCTGCTTCGCTTCGTAGCTGTCGATGCTGGGCGCGTGCTGGAGGGTTTGGCCGATGTCGTCCAGGCCATTGAGCAGCAGGTGCTTGCGGAAGGGGTCGATTTCGAAGCGGATCTTCTCGCCGTTGGGCCGCACCACGACCTGTTCCGCGAGGTCGATGGTGAGGCGGGCGTTGTCGCCCTGCTTGGCGTCTTCCATCAACTGGTCGCAGATTTCGCGCGGCAGGCGGATGGGCAGGATGCCGTTCTTGAAGGTGTTGGTGTGGAAGATGTCGGCGAAGTCTGGTGCGATGACGCAGCGGATGCCGAAGTCGAGCAGCGCCCAGGGGGCGTGTTCACGCGAGGAGCCGCAGCCGAAATTCTCGTGCGCGATCAGGATCTCGGCGCGGCGGTAGGGGCCCTGGTTGAGCACGAAGTCGGGGCGTTCGTTCCCGTCGGCGTCGAAGCGCAGCGTGTCGAACAGGTGGACGCCGAGGCCGGTGCGCTTGATGGTTTTCAGGAAGCGCGCCGGGATGATCTTGTCGGTGTCGACATTGGCCATCGGCAGCGGGGCGGCGACGCCGGTGAGGGTGGTGAACTTGTCCATCAGGCGAACTCCCTGACGTCGGCGAGGCGGCCGGTGACGGCGGCGGCGGCGGCCATGGCGGGGGAGACCAGGTGGGTGCGGCCGCCGGGGCCCTGCCGGCCCTCGAAGTTGCGGTTGGACGTGCTGGCGCAGCGCTGGCCGGGGGTGAGCTTGTCGGGGTTCATGCCCAGGCACATTGAGCAGCCGGGCTCGCGCCATTCGAAGCCGGCTTCGATGAGGATGCGGTCGATCCCCTCGGCCTCGGCTTGCTGCTTTACGATGCCGCTGCCGGGGACGACCATGGCGCGGACGCCGGGGGCGACGCGGCGGCCCTTGGCGATGGCGGCGGCGGCGCGCATGTCCTCGATGCGGCCGTTGGTGCAGGAGCCGATGAAGACGACGTCGATCTTGAGGTCGGTCATCTTCTGGCCGGGCGTGAGGCCCATGTATTCGACCATGCGGGCGAGTTGGGCGCGCTTGGCCTCGTCGGCTTCGTCGGCGGGGTTGGGCACGGTGGCGGTGATGGGGACGACGGCCTCGGGGTTGGTGCCCCAGGTGACCATGGGGGCGAGGGTGGCGGCGTCGAGCACCACGGTTTTGTCGTACACCGCGCCCGCATCGGCGGGCAGGGTGCGCCACCAGGCGATGGCACGGTCGAGCGCCTCGCCCTTGGGGGCGTAGGGCTTGCCGCGCACGTAGTCGAAGGTGGCGTCGTCGGGCGCGATCATGCCGGCGCGGGCGCCCGCCTCGATCGACATGTTGCAGACGGTCATGCGCCCGGCCATGTCGAGCGCGCGGATGGCTTCGCCGGCGAACTCGATCACGTGGCCGGTGCCGCCGGCGGTGCCGATGCGGCCGATGATGGCCAGAACGATGTCCTTCGCGGTGCAGCCGGCGGGGAGGGTGCCGTCGACGCGGACAAGCATGTTCTTGGCGGGCTTCTGCAGCAGCGTCTGGGTGGCGAGGACGTGCTCGACCTCCGACGTGCCGATGCCGAAGGCCAGCGAGCCCATGGCGCCGTGGGTGGAGGTGTGGCTGTCGCCGCAGACGATCGTCATGCCCGGGAGGGAGATGCCCTGCTCCGGGCCGATGATGTGGACGATGCCTTGCTGGGGGGAGAGGATGGGGAAGTAGGGGACGCCGAATTCGGCAACGTTGCGCTCCAGGGTTTCCACCTGGATGCGGCTGTCCTCCTCCTTGATGCCCTGGGCGCGGCCCTCGGTGGGGATGTTGTGGTCGGCGACCGCGATGGTGGCATCTGGCCGGCGGACTTTTCGGCCGGACAAGCGCAGGCCATCGAAGGCCTGCGGGCTAGTGACCTCGTGGACCAGATGCCGGTCGATGTAGAGTACGCAGGTGCCGTCTGGCAGTTGTTCGACGACGTGGGCATCCCACACCTTGTCCAGCAAGGTGCGTGGGCCGGACAGCGCCCGCGGTTTGGTATCCGCCATCTTCATCCCCTCCCGAACGCCGCTGGTTATTCGGCTGCGGCGGTTCCGGTCGCAGCAGCTCCGGTCGCAGCAACTCCGGTCGCTGCAGCTCCGGTCGCCGTCGGCGCCACGTCGCGCGCTCGCTCGGCGATGCGGGCCGACTTGCCGCTGCGGCCGCGCAGGTAATACAGCTTCGCGCGGCGCACGTCGCCACGGCGGATGACCGCGATTTCGGCGATGGTCGGCGCGTAGAGCGGGAACACGCGCTCCACGCCTTCGCCGTAGCTGATCTTGCGCACGGTGAAGTTGCTGCCCAGGCCCTTGTTGGATCGGGCGATGCATACGCCTTCGAAGTTCTGGACGCGGGTGCGCTCGCCCTCGACCACCTTCACGGCAACGCGCAGCGTATCGCCCGGGATGAACTCGGGCACCGCGCGGGCGGCGGTGAGGCGGGCGATTTCCTCGGCCTCGTACTGCTGAATGATGTTCATGGGTTGGTCCTTTCGTCTGTGTCTCTAGGGCGCTGCTCTAGTTTTGCAAAGTGGGGGGCCGCGCAACCGCCCCCGCATGCGCCGATTGATGCGCGGCCCAGAGGTCGGGCCGTCGTTCGTGGGTGATCCGTTTTGCTTCTGCCAGCCGCCAGGCGGCGACGGCTTCGTGGTGGCCCGACAGCAGGATGTCGGGCACCGCGCGGCCCTGCCAGTCGGCGGGGCGGGTGTAGTGGGGGTATTCCAGCAGCCCGGCATAGGGGCCGGGCGAGAAACTTTCCTCGGCGGCACTTTCGGCCGTGCCCATGACGCCGGGCAGCAGGCGGACGCAGGCGTCGAGCAGCGCGAGGGCGGCCGGTTCGCCGCCGGAGAGCACGTAGTCGCCGATGCTGACCTCCTCCAGGCCGCGGGCGGCGATCACGCGCTCGTCCACGCCCTCGAAGCGCCCGCACAGCAGCACCACGCCGGGGGCGGCGGCGAGTTGGCGCACCCGTGCCTGGGTGAGCATGCTTCCGCGCGGGGTGAGGTAGATCAGCGGGCGGGCATCGGCGACCGGGGCCAGGGCGGCATCGACGATGTCGGGCCGCATGACCATGCCGGCGCCCCCGCCGAAGGGAGTGTCGTCGACCTTGCGGTGGCGATCGGTGGTGGCATCGCGGATGTCGCGCACCTCCAGCGACCAGGCTGCGCGCTCCAGCCCGCGCCCGGCGAGCGAGTGGCCGAGCGGGCCCGGGAACATGGCGGGGAAGAGCGTGAGCACGGTGGCGCGCCAGGGGAGGGAGGCGGTCATTGAGCGGCCTCGGCGTCCAAATCCGGCACGTTCACTTCGTTGGGCGGCACCACGGTGACGGTTCCGCCGACGATGTCCACCACGGGCACGCAGGCGCGGGTGAAGGGGACGATCAGCCGGCCGATCTCCAGGCTGGCGCCGCCGCCGTAGTCGTGGACCACGTCGATGTGGCCGAGTTCGGCGCCCTGGGGGGTGACGGCGCGCAGGCCGACGAGGTCAGTGAGGTAGAACTCGTCCTTGTCCTCGGGCGGGGGCAGGCGGGCGCGGTCGACATGGAGGCGGACATTGACCAGGGCCTGGGCGGCATTGCGGTCGCGCAGCGGCACTTCGCGGCCGTCCACGATCTCCGCCACGCGCGCCACGCCCTCGCTTGCCCATTCGAGCGTGAACACGCGACCGCGGTCATCAGCGAAGGGCGCGTAGTCGGGCAGGTCCGCGGGGTCGGCGGTGTAGCTGTGCACGTGCAGCAGCCCCCGCACGCCATGCGGCCGCCCGATCACGCCCATCAGGATGCGTTGATCCGCCAAGTGGCGCTCCGCCCGGCGGGGTTCAGCCCGCCGCCGCGGCGGCCGCGGCCTTGGCGCGTTCCTGCGCCTTCTTCTTCGGCACGGACTGCACGGGCTGCGCGCGATAGACGGGCATTTCGGCGATGCCGGCATGGCCGAGGAACTTGGCGACGCGCTCGGTCGGCAGGGCGCCCTGCTTCACCCAGTGCAGGATGCGCTCGCCCATCAGGCGCACGCGGTCCTCGTGCTCGGCGGGGAGCATGGGGTTGTAGCTGCCCAGCCTTTCGATGAAGCGGCCGTCGCGCGGCGAGCGGCTGTCGGCGACCACGATGTGGTAGTACGGCCGCTTCTTGGCGCCGGCGCGGGCGAGGCGAATCTTGAGGCCCATCAATTATCTCCAGTCGTGCGTTGGTTCGTTGGTTGAGGTTCTGGAAAAGGCGGGTTCAGAACGGCCTTCGGACCGCTTGTTCAAAACGGCCTTCGGCCTTGGGGGAGCAGGGCGCTGAGCCCCTGCCGCATCAGGCCCTTCTGACCCATCTTGTTCATGCGCTTCATCATGGCGGTCATGTCGTCGAACTGTTTCAGCAGCTTGTTGACGGCCTGCACCGTGACGCCGGAGCCGGACGCGATGCGCTTCTTGCGGCTGGCCTTGATCATGTCGGGGTTCTTGCGCTCGGCGGGGGTCATCGAGGAGATGATGGCCTGCTGGCGCTTCAGCATCTTCTGGTCGAGGCCGGACTTGCCGCCGGCCTCCAGCGCCTGCTGGATCTTGCCCGCGCCGGGCAGCATGGCGATGATCGACTGGATGCTGCCCATCTTGTTCAGCTGTTTGAGCTGGGCGGCGAAATCCTCCAGGTCGAAGGTGCCCTTTGCCATTTTGCGGGCGAGTTTTTCGGCTTCTTCCTCATCGACGATCTCGGCGGCGCGTTCGACCAGGCCGACCACGTCGCCCTGGCCGAGGATGCGGCCGGCAACGCGCTCGGGATGGAATTCCTCGAGCGCGTCGAGCTTCTCGCCGGAGCCGGAGAACTTGATCGGGGCGCCGGTGATGCTGCGCATCGACAGGGCGGCACCGCCGCGGGCGTCGCCGTCCATGCGGGTGAGCACGATGCCGGTGATGCCGAGGGCGTCGTTGAAGGCCTTGGCGGTGTTCACCGCGTCCTGGCCAGTCATGGCGTCGACCACCAGCAGCGTCTCGGCCGGGTTGGTGGCTTCGCGGATGGCCTTGACCTCGGCCATCAGCGCCTCGTCGATCGAGAGGCGTCCGGCGGTGTCGAGGATGACGATGTCGAACACCCCGCGCCGGGCGGTGTCCATGGCGCGGGCGGCGATTTCGAGCGGGGTCTGGCCGGGGATGATCGCCAGGCTGGCGACGCCGGCCTGTTTGGCCAGGGTTTCCAGCTGGAGCTGGGCGGCGGGGCGCTGGGTGTCGAGGCTGGCGAGCAGGATTTTCTTGCGCTCGCGCTTGAGCAGGCGTAGCGCGAGCTTGCCGGAGGTGGTGGTTTTGCCGGAACCCTGCAGGCCGACCATCAGGATGGGGACGGGGGCGGCGGCGGCGAGGTTGAGCGCCACGGCGCCGGCACCGCCGAGGGCGTCGACCAGCACGTCGTTGACGATCTTGACCACCTGCTGGCCGGGGGAGACCGAGTCGATCACCTCCTGGCCGACGGCGCGCTCGCGCACCTTGGTGATGAAGTCGCGCACCACGGGAAGGGCCACGTCGGCGTCGAGCAGGGCGAGGCGGACCTCGCGCAGGGCTTCCAGCACGTCGGTTTCCGACAGCCGGCCGCGGGTGCGCAGCCGATCGAAGACCCCCGTGAGCTTGCCGGACAGCGCCTCGAACACGGTTTTCTCCAATCCTTCAACGCAATACGCGCCGCTGCGCGAACCCTCGCGGAGCGGCGGATGACCGACTGGCTCTATGCGCGCCGGGACGGGCCGTTGTCAATCGCCAAGACCGCGGGGGGCCTGTTGCCGCCGACCGGCAAACGGGTGCAGGCTGATGCAACCGCGTGCCGCAAGACGCCCGTACAGACCACAGGAAACGCCGTGAGCATTCTGGACAACTGCGACGACATCTATCAGCTCCGCGATGCCGCCCGGCGGCTGCTGCCGCGCGGCATCTTCGAATACGTCGACCGTGGCAGCGAGGACGACAAGCTGCTGGACGAAAACCGCGCCGCGCTGGACCGGCTGAGGGTCGTGCCCCGCTTCCCCGAATACGTCAGCCGCCGCGACATCTCGTTGGAATTGTTCGGCAAGCCCATCACCATGCCGTACATCATCGCCCCTACCGGCACCGCGGGCCTGGTGGCCTATGAGGGCGAACTGGCCCTGGCCCGCGCCGCCGCAAAGGCCGGCATTCCCTATACCCTGGCCACCGGCGCCCAGACCTCGGTCGAAAAGATCGCGCGCGAGGTGCCGAATGGGCGCAACTTCATGCAGCTGTACCTGTGGAAGGACCGAGAGCTGTCGATGCAGTTGGTCGACCGTGCCAAGAACAACGGCTTCGAGGCGCTGTTCCTGACCATGGACACGCCGGTGGCGCCCAACCGCACCTACAACAAGGCCAATGGCTTTTCATTCCCCTACAAGCCGACCTTGAAGTCATTCATCGACGTCACGCTGGCGCCGCACTGGCTGTTCGGCACGGTCGGGCGCTACGTGATGAAGAACGGCGGCCTGCCGCGGTTTGAGAACTACCCGGAGGAGTTCCGCACCCCGATCACCCAGAGCCCGCTCGGCGACCGGGTGCGCCACACCGAGGACCTGTCGTGGGACGATGTGAATCGCCTGCGCGACCGTTGGCCCGGCCCGCTGATCGTGAAGGGCATCATGCATCCCGAGGATGCGCGCATTGCCGTCGAGCGGGGGGCGGACGGGATCGTGGTGTCCAACCACGGCGGGAGGAACCTCGACATCTCGGTGGCCTCGATCGACGTGCTGCCGAGCATCGTGGCCGAGGTGGGGCACAAGACGACGGTGCTGTTCGACAGCGGCATACGGCGCGGCACGGATATCGTGAAGGCGCTGTCGCTGGGGGCCAAGGCGGTGCTGTGCGGGCGCAATACATTGTGGGGCGTGGCGGTGGCGGGCGAGGCAGGGGCGAGCAAGGCGCTGAGCATCATGCGCAACGAGATGCTGACGGCGATGGCCAATATCGGGGTGAACACGCTGGCCGAGCTGGGGCCGCATCTGTTCGAGATCCCGGGGGCGAACAGCTCGCGCTTAGCCGGCACGCGGCTGTAGCGGCTGCGACATTGGCCGGGGATCGCTCCCCGGCCAAGCGACAGGCTGGCGGCTGGGCGCCTCAGCGCGGCGTGAGCACCATCACCATCTGCCGGTTTTCCATCTTCGGCATCTGCTCGACCTTGGTGGCGACGTCCATGTCGGCGCGGATGCGTTCCAGCACCTTCACCCCGATGTCCTGGTGCGCCATTTCGCGGCCGCGGAAGCGCAGCGTGACCTTCACCTTGTCGCCCTCGTCGATGAACGTTTTCATTGCGCGCAGCTTCACCTGGTAGTCGTTCTCGTCGATGTTCGGGCGGACCTTGATCTCTTTGATCTCGATCACCTTCTGCCGCTTCTTCGCCTCGTTCTTTTTCTTCTGCTGTTCATACTTGAACTTGCCGAAGTCGAGAATTTTGCAAACCGGCGGCTCGGCGTTGGGGCTGATCTCGAGCAGGTCGAGGCCGACGGAATAGGCGCGCTGGATTGCTTCGCGCGCGGTCATCACGCCGATCATCTCGCCGTCCTGGTCGATCAGCCGCACCTGGGGGACGCGGATATCCTCGTTCACGCGGGGCCCGTCGCGGTTGGGCGCGGCAGGCATGGG
>Ga0105050_10006783_pt1 | contig 14028 bp, 20 predicted proteins | sample FRY01_FD_78088 | JGI IMG/M metagenome (GOLD analysis project Ga0105050, IMG submission 78088) | Freshwater microbial communities from Lake Fryxell liftoff mats and glacier meltwater in Antarctica - FRY-01 | ecosystem: Environmental > Aquatic > Freshwater > Ice > Glacier meltwater ... | reverse complement strand
TAGTTGGCGCGTTGGGTGCTACAGGCGGTTTGGCCGGATTCACTATAGTCGTAGGCGGTGGTGTCTGTTGCCTAGGCGCAGTGGCCGGATTCACTATAGTTGGCGCGTTGGGTGCTACAGGCGGTTTGGCCGGATTCACTATAGTCGTAGGCGGTGGTGTCTGTTGCCTAGGCGCAGTGGCCGGATTCACTATAGTCGGCGCGTTGGGTGCTACAGGCGGTTTGGCCGCTACAGGGGCAGGTGGGGCAATCCGTGCTACCAAAGAACCTGGGCCCGCGCCGGTTGGCGGCTGGGGCTTTGGGACCAAAGTCGGAGCCCCGCCATTAACACCCGGGGTGATGTTAGCAGGTTGCCCATTCAGAAGAGGGGTAGCCGGTTTTGCATGTAGGGCTTTAGCAAGTCGCCCGACTTCTCTCCCCGCCGTGGAGATTGCAGCGGGAGGGTTTCCTATGCCAGTTAAGGCGCGCTGCGCAACGTTCTGCCCCTGCAGCGTATTTTGCGTAGCGTCCATCGTCTCTTTTGGGTGGGTAAGTACATCCCCGGTTTGGTAGACAAGCTGAGCAGCCGCCAACGCGGGCATTGCCTTCATAGCCATATTGCTGCCTGCGGTAAATGCGGGCATTGCATGCGCAGCTGTACGCCCTACAGCAGGGATTGCAGCCCCCGTTGCATTTATTAAAGAATTAGCGGCTGTCGCCCCTGTGACTTGGTTTAAGAGGTCACCCCCCACCAAAGACGACTCAGCTTGAGGTTGCGCGTTGGCGACGTCGCCAGCGCGATCCACTGTGTCTTTTGCGCGATCCACCAGTTTCAAATCCTTGACAACCGTGTTGGCCGTGTTGGCTGCGGTTGCAAGAAACCTCGCCATTTTATCGGCAGCCTTCACCCCCGGGGTAACTAGATCCCTAGGAAGATGGAACCTATACCCGGTGCCGATGTGTGTGACCCCCACGGCATGTTGCACGCCATCGTCCTCGTCGAGCTCCCATTCTTCTGGGTTGCCTGCCATCAGGGCGTGGAGAATATTCCCCTTGCGCTTGTAGTCGCCGGCGTCTGAGTGGGATTTAGCTTGGTGAAGTAGTGGAAGTTTATCGCTCATGGAAGAAGCCCGCCTAGGCCATTACAGCCGGCTTTGAGGGCGTAGGTGAGGCGTTTCATGCAACGGGGGATGCTGGTTGTTTCAATTTTGCAGACTCAAAAAGTTTGGCGTTATCCTGAATGAACTTCAACACGCGGGTTCTGTCAAAGCTTTGTACAGTTTTGCGAAGCGCTGGGATCTTTTCCGGGGTGACAGATTTGGCGTATCGGCGAGCGAGGAAGCCCGGCACACCCATGGGGAGGCCTTTGTAATCAGCAAACCCAGCCCCGGCCGATAGTAGCTTCGTCGGGTCATACCCCGGTGCGACGATTTTATCGTAAACAGCCTGAGGGTCCAACGCGCTCTTGAGCATGCTTACCGCTTGGAGTCTGTCTGTGGCTTTCATACCTTGGGAAACCGTAGGACCTCGCACAGCTCATTCATAACCGCCTGCTCGCAAGGCCTTACCCGCCAAGGGATTCTTAGTAATCAGCCCTTTGAGTGCTTTACCCCCCTTGCCTAGAATCTTCCCACTCGTGAACAATGCCTGAAGAATGCCGTCCGCCTTAATTTGGTCTGATTTTGTCATGTTCTGGGCATCCTACTTTGGCGCGCAGGTAAAAACAAGCGAGTAAGGGGCCGAAGCCCCCTACCCACTTGTTTTGCTCACGCCTTACGGGGCGCAAACACTATAATGGCCACAGCTAGCCAGAAAGGGAACGCTGCGAGTTGGGTGGCACCCATTAGGGCGGCCCACACTTTTTTGGTTCTAGTCTTCATATAAGAGTCCTCCTCAATTATATATAACACCGTAGTAGTGGTTATTGCGGGACCTGCTTCATGTTTTTGTACATGTCCTTGAGCCCGTAGGCTGCAAGAGCGCCAGAGCCAAGAAGACCGGCCACACCACCAGCGGCACGTAGAGGCTTCGCGGCCATACCGGCGCGGGATAGCCACTTGTAGCCCTGCCCGCCTACAATCTCAGATGCACGAACCCCGCCCACAATACCCGGGGATTTTGTCAATGGGTGCAGCTGAATCTTTGCTAAAAAGTCTGGTACACCTCTGGCTTTCAACGCGGCCGCCCCTGAAAGGATCTCAGGGTTGCTCACCAATCTACTAGCCTCACTAACTGGAATCTCCACTCGTAAAGGGTTCACAAATTTTAGCCTGTTTTTAATAGCTTGCCACGTAACTTTCTGTGAATAAGCCAACATCTCTTTGTTGTTACTGAAATCTGGTTTATCTAAAGGCCGCGCACCGGATTGTGCCTGCGCCACAAACGAACGCGCTAGGCCTTTAGGCCCCGTGAATGCCATACCCTTGGTGTCGTTGAAGGCATCCAGCCCTTGGGCGTCTAAAATATGTTTGGTGAGGCTCTGCCCCCGGTCGGCCATCTCCCCCATAGTCTTAATACCCTCGCGCTTGATGATAGCCATACGCTCTGGTGTGGAGCCGTGGTAGCCTTGGATCTTACCTCTTGCGTAAGGTGAAGCTGCCCCCATGCCCTTCAACCCGGCGGCCGTAAGCAACGTGTCAACCAGCTTGCTATGTCTAGGCGCATCCTGCGGAGGCTCCTGAGCTTTGAACATAGATCCCCAACTAGCGATCTTGGCACCCCCGCCTAGGCCCGTCGCCTCTTTGTTTTGGTAGGCATATGTAACGGCGGTTAGTTTATCTTGGGATGTCATGGCCTTATCCAAATCGTTTATGCAACCAATGCCCGAAGAATGTCGGCCGCCTTAATATGGTCTGATTTTGTCATGTTCTGGGCATCCTACTTTGGCGCTCAGGTAAAAACAAGCGAGAACGGGCCGAAGCCCGCTCCCGCTCGCCGGCTATTGCCAGTATTTTTGGGAGGCCTCGCGCCGTATCATTCCCCCGGCGGAGGCTATCCTCCACCCTATACTGCAGTTGCCCAGATCTTGGCCCTCCGCCACGAATATGGCCTCTAGGACCTCTTCCGTTGGCACGAAGCCTCCTGCGCCCTCGCACCGGAAGGCGGCCTTCCTCGCCTCAGGCGAGGCGAACAACTGCATGGCCACCACGAATTGCGCCTCCTCCCCCGACAGGGATATCCCGGCCTGCGCCAAGAACCCGTTGGCAGAAATTCGGTCGTATCCCCACGGATCCTTTAATTCGGCGGCGGCGATCGCCGCCGAATACGCCCCTGCCAGCAGGGCTGGGGGCAGTTTGCCCCACATGCTGTTTTCGGCTAGGTGCGGGAGACCAATAATTTTCGCCAATGCGATACCTTTGTGGAAGTCGACTTCCCCTTGGCTTTTGCTGGACTCAACTCCAGCGAGTTCCCCGACAGACGGGGTTTTAGTTGGTACGGTTGTTGCGTTCATGCAGGAAGCCCAAGGCCTCCGGTATAAACGCCTACAGGCTGGAGGGATAGAACCTCCGGGGTTGCATTTATGGGTGGATCCTGAAGAGGCTGCCATAAACCCATGCGGCGTGCCCATAACGCCGCACGAGGTGGTCGACACATTCCTCGGTGCTTATGGAATAGCACCCGCTTCTGAATATCTGATGACCTCCGGCCTCTACGCCGGTAGCGCCGGCCCTCCGGAATACGGAAAGCGTAGCTTCCAAAGCTTTCGCGCTGTCCACATTCACCGACTCTGCGCGGCCGCCGTCCGTAAACGGGCCACCCAGGGGCAGAACGCTAATTGAAAGGGATGGATGTCCCCCGGCATCCCCGACAGACGGGGTTGTGTTATGTTCGCATGTTGTGCTCATGAAATTGTCCCGGATTCCGCCGGGTCGGGGTGTTAGAACCTCCGGGGTTTATAGTAGGCTCAGAAGCCCCGCGAGGTTGCCGAGAAGGCTCAGCCCAAGAACGATTGGCAGGATGATGCAAAAGAGGATCACATTAAGTTTCACGTAATCCATTCCGCCAGGACACCACGGGTCCGCTTTTTCTGAAGCCCACCCAAGGAGTTTCACGCAGAGCGCAAAACTCTTTTCCCATAGGCTCATAGGTCGCTGTTGCGAAGTTTTACTGGGAGCTTCACCCCGCTCAATGCCGCGCCAATGGCTACGACAGGAAGTACAACGACGGCTCCTATTGCCAATACCGTGACAAATAGCCCTGCAGCCAAACTATATAATATGTGTTTCATCAAATGTATATAGCGCTATTAGGCCCTATATTGCAGAGTTAAAGTGCCGCGCTGAATGGGCTATTAGCGAGGGAGGCAAGAAGAGCCTTCGCCTGCTCGGGGCTAAGGGAAGGCCGGCTCGCACTTTCTATATTTGGCGACAAGTGCATATTGGCTATGGCTTTGCCCAACGCACCGAAAGGCCGGGCTGGCGCTTTTTTAGGGGCGGTTGCCGCAGCTCCATCCCCGGGGAGAATGATACCTGCTGCCCGAGCTTTTGATACGGCCGCCGCCTCCCGCGCAGCTTGTGTCCGGCGTAAGGCAGCGGGACCGTTAAGAGTCTTTCCCACAGTATTAGCCGGAGTGCCTAACGTGGAGATCATTGCTCTCAAGATGTGCTCGGGGCTATCCAACTTCTGGCCTGGGTGGAGCGCAAAGTCCCACACGTCCTTGTAGCTTCCGTCGGGATTGACGTGGAAGTTGCCCATGTGCCCGGCATTTAACAAGCGTTTCTTACCAATGGCATCGGCTCCCCCATTCTCCAAATTCGATACACGACGGGAGGCGATTTCTTTGATCTCGTCCATAGCGTCGGGGTTCTTCGGGTTGAGTTTATAGGAATCCGCTCCTACGCTCTTGAAGTAATCTTTAGCAGGGCCTCTTGGCTCCAACCCGAAGAATTTACGGAAATGATGTTCCCTTCCGATACCAGGTCCCACTGCCTCCTGTAGCGGCTTATCGTTCCAGATAGAACTCATTATCTGCTTTGGAGTAAATTTCTTAAGGTTGGCCGCATGCACCGAAGGGGAGAAGTCAATAGGATCCATCACGTTTGTGAGTACTTTCCCTACACCTTTCTGCGCCAATCTCGGGCCGTAACGCCCTATAGCAGCCCCGCCTACGCCGCCACCTAGGGTTCGGAGCAACATTGGGTTCATGCGCTCTCCTGCTGTTCTCTGCCGCGTCGTGGTCCTAGTAACTTCAGGATTCAGGAACTTGGGTAGGAAGCTGAGGGCATCAACTGCCCGCCCCTTGGTCTCCGTAGTTTCCGTCCCTTTAAGCGCGTTAGGAACACCCGTGATACCGCCAAGTAGTGAACCGATACCAGATGAGAATCCTACATTCTTTAGTTTGTTGGCAGGGTCCATGAGGCGATAGCTCAACGCCTTGCGGAGCACTTCTTCAACGTTGGGGTGCCCCCCGACGAGGCTGGCACCGCCTCTAAGAACCTTACTTCCAGCACCTAAAAGTTTGGGCATCAGCCCAGTGGCTTCCTTCGCCTGGTAGGCATATGTAACGGCGGCTAGTTTCTCCTGGGGCGTCATGGCCTTATCCAAATCGTTTATGCAACCAACCCCCGATGGAAGGCTTCGGTGTCCTGGGGTCTATTTCCCGGTAGTTGGTCTGCATATGGGCACGGGTAGCAGCCATTCGGTCGACAAAACCTTCCGATGCTTTTGGGTATGTTGCCCTTATTTGTGCGCGCCATTGCTCCCACAGTCTAGGATCTACAGATTTCCTTGGCAACTCTATAGACGCACGCGCTGCGCGATTAACGTCTGGGCGTAGGGTTGCTCGAAACTGCGCAGGTATCTCCGGTGCTTTGCTAATCAACTCGCCAAGAAATGTACCGCCCTCTCGATACTGCCCCGGTTTCCCAAACACACGTGAATAGCCTTTAGTAGCTATATCGGCCATGGCTGGATTACGCAAGGCCCACAAGTGCCCCAACTCATGTTTACCAACAGCTAGCGCAGAATCAACCAAGTCTGGTCGCCCTGGTGGAAGTGATTTTGTAAAAGGTATATGCACTCCGGCCTCGCCTGGGAAACCTCCGAACGGTGGGCTTGATGATACAGCGAACCGAGGATTGTTGGGATTGTTACCAAATAAGCGCTTCGGGAACCTGCTCCATCCGCTCTTCCCAACCAAAAGATTAGATACCGCCGAGTTTAAATCTGGTTTGTAGCTCCCCGCTCCGGCCTCAACTATTTGTCTATTGTAGTCTGCTTTGACCGGGATTGGTCTAAACGGGGCTAGTACGACACGCGCCATATCTGTTCGCGTGTCAACGCTCTGATTACGAGCTGCCTGCGGTACGCTGAAGTACCCGTTCCTTACAACTTCCTGCATGTTCTTCATATTGCTTGGGGCTAAATTACCCCAGGCGCTTGAGAACTCTTTAGTGCCGCGTTCCAACCCCATGACGCGTGCCAAAGAATCTTTGGACAGCTTACCTAGGCGTAACATAGACCGGAGCTTGGCCGCCTCCTTGATGCATCCAGCAGCCTGCAATCGTTCCCCGCTAGTCATGGCGACAGATTACTGAGGGGCCATGCTTTTGCTCAGCCCCCCACGGATGATGTTGAAAAGATCCCTATTGGTGGCGCGGTTTCCAACGATATCCACGGCAGTGTTTGAGATGGCGTTGACACCAGAGTCTATAATCTTACTCCCGGGGAAGCTGGGTAGTTTATTCTTCTCGTTTATCAGGTTCTTGGACAGCGTCTTGCTTAGAGGCCCAACTGCCCCACCGACTACCGCACCGGTCAGCATACCGAGAAGGGCCTTACGGATACGATGCTTACGGCCGCCGTCTTCATCCTTCTCCCCGTGGGCTCCAATCAACCCACCCGCTCCAGCACCCATGAGGGCGTTGCTGATGATGTTGTCGTCGGCAAGGGGGCGGTAATCGCCGATAGCTTCGCCCACGTTGCCTACACCTTTGCTAATGGACTGTCCGGCGTTGCGGAGAGAATCCCCGATAGCTCCGAGATCCATAGCTATCTTTACAGCGTAGAGGCGGCGAGTGGCTGCGTTGTTTTTAGTCATATCGGCTGCGTTGGGTAGCCCCACTTGGGAGTTGATCTGCTTCCGCCCCTTTTCCGCTGGGACTGGTTTCTTCATCATGTCTACGGCAGAGGGTAGCCCCACTTGGGAATCTGCTTGCCCTGCGTCAGATGGTAGCGGAGCTTTGATCGATGTCTCTTCAGCCGCCTTGGTGGAGCCTAAGAGGTTGAGGTATACGGAACTTGTTTTCACGAAATACTTCTAGCAGGGGCCTAAATATCCGTCAACTATGACGGATTGGCTGGTACCCAAGATGCTTGGAATAGCTCTTCCATCACGGGATGGGGGTAAGGGCTTTCCGGGGTCCTCGTTTCTTTGGCTTTTTAGGAAGCCACTTCTCTGGATCCAACCCCTCAGCCCGTAGGAGGTCTGGTAGATCCTTCTCATGAAACACACGCTTGGTCCTGCGCTTTTTCATAGCCCCGGAGTATATGGGCTGCTCTGGGGGTTACAAGGGTGTTAGAGTTTTATCTTCGGGTTGTAAGGCTGCTCGTTCAGCAGCCTTACGACGTGTTCGGCCACCTCCAGATCATTGATGTCCCCCAACGAGGCCACAGCGGGGCCTCGCTCAGACTGCACCTGGGAGTCAATGAGCATGAACCGGCCCCCAAGGGAGGACCGGCTTGTGTAATAGCGTGGTGTGGCCATTTATTTATTGTGTGTTCCCTCGACTCCCCGGGCCAGTCGCTTGAGGGTGCGAAAGTGCAGCCAGTGCATGGCCTCGCGGACAGCCTCCAAGGCCTTACCGTTCTCTAAGCAGCCGAAGTTACCGGCTTGGAATGCAGTGAGGCGGTCCTCGATGATAGCCAGGAGCACCTCTTGGGTAACTCCATTGACGCCGCTCTCAGGGATAGTCCCGTTTTGGAACAAGATGTCCAGGGTATGGGGGTCTGTGCTTGGAGCGATGTTCAAGGATGGGTTTCGCACCGTATCAATACCACTGATACGGTACAGGTGGTTTGCTCCGCCGGCACCGGGCTTATCGAGGATGTCGATGTCGATGGTATCGTTGGCGGGGTTTACTTTATGGGTGTTTATACTTCTCATGGGTTGTTCACAGCTCGCTGGAATTTAACATGGCCTCCCACCGCGCCGCTGCTCATTTAGCCTACTTGGATGTCCTTCAGGTCCTTTAACACTTCAGTAGGAGTTTCCTCCAGCTCTGGTAGTTCTTTATCCGCATACTCGTAATGGACAACTGTCTTCGGATCGTGCACCAGCTTGTCCAACTCCTCTGTAGGAGCCTCGGGGTACCTGTTCTCGATGACGGCTGCTCCGTTGGGGTTGGGCGCCGGCTCTACAAGAATCTTCCTTGCCGCGTCACTGTCCAGGACTCCGCCGGCAGCCTTGCCCTCTTCTTTGCACGCCTCCGTGAAGTCCAAGTAGTACTCAGCACCGCGGACAAACTTCCCGGCCAATGCAGGGTTGTTGATCTGCATGGTTAACTCCGCCGTGGGTGTGAACTTGGCGTAGGTGTTGTTTTCATCAGTGCCGTCTTCCGGATAATCACCGGCACGACCGACTGCTGACATCTTCAGGGTTTCTCCATATTCCGTGGCGACCACGGACTGGACTTTCATTTTTGCTTTTACTGTGCTCATAAATTGTGTGTGGTCAGGACTTCTCCCCGTTGCACTGATGCGCTCATCAGGTCGGCTGCGTGAATCAATACGCCCAGATCCTTCATCTGCATCCGGCTGCCTCGATCGTTGGCCAAGGCACTGAACCCACCGTGATGTACACAGACGGCGTGCAGGGCGATCTCTGAGAGCTTCAGCCCGTGGTCCGCGCAAAGCTTCATCACGATGGCCCCATCATCAAAGGTCATAGCGTCCTTACGGTAGGTATGCCGTGGCACCATAGACATGTCCAGAATGGTGCCGTTCTTGGCCGCATCGATCTTAGCGGAGATGGTAGACTTGGTTTCCAGAAGGTCTTCTTCGATACCCAGGCTAGCTGCATACTTGGCCTGTGGTGGTGTTGGCTTCTCCGGGTCTAGCTCGTAGCGATACAGCAGCTTGTCCAGGTCGTGGACGTAGGCAGAGCAGATGGCATCGTCATTGGTAAAAGTCAGCGGAGGTAAAGGCATGGCCTTGACCATTATCATCAGGTTGGTGACAACCTCGCTGATGTGGACCGCATAGCCCCCAGGCCAGCTGTGGTGCTGTTTGACCGAGGCCGGCATGGACAGGAATAACTCTTGGTGGTCCATGTGGAATCCCGTATAGGCCGCCCGTGTTGCGTCGTCCTGAATCAACGTCAAATGCGTGAACAGGGTTTGGAAGTGCTCTTGTGGTGTACTCATAATTGAAATTAGTGGCGGACTGACACTCCAACAGTACCGTGGCCTTCATCGTCGGACATAGGCACTCCCATGACAGCGGCTCCTACGAGTCCAGGACCTTGGAGGCGCCTGAGGCCCTCGTAGCCAGTTGGAATGGGTTGGGTGGGCTTGGGGCCCCCAAAGTGTGCTGCGAGGGCTTGGCGGGTCACCTCGTCCGGTGTGAGCTTATCTTTGCCTAGGGCCTTCTCGGCCGCCTTGGCCAGTGTGGTGGCAACCTTGGCTACCTTCTTGGGGTCTCGTGGTGTGGCAGCACCCTTACGGGCCTTCACCTTCGCTTTGAGGTTATCGGACAGTTCCTTACGTGATACTTTCCGCGTGTTCCGCCGCACTGATGTTTTCGTCTCTTTTTTCGCAGGCATGTGGAAGCTGTATGGAGAATCTCACACGGTGTCAACCAGTTTTCTGCAAGTAGCTAAAAGAAAACGCACAGGGCTCCCGGGGCTATCACACCCCCAGGAGCCATTAGCATTTAGCAGCGGTTCCCGAACTCGGCGACCAACTCAGACGCAAAGCCGAACTCACCCATGTCGATATTTGCCCGGACAAACTTCATCAGCTCATCTATCTGTGTGTCCTCCGGGAACGATAGCACTAGCTCAGCAGCAGCATGCGGAGACTCGAAGCTTTGCCCGTAGTCCAATGTGTCTGGCTCTCCCCACTTATTACGCAGGGCGGTCAAGAACGTCTGCCCCGCCTCAGTGAGGCCTTCTCCGACGGCCCCCCAGTAACTTGAGAAGTCGTGTAGCTCCTGCAGGGTCGCCCAGAAATCGTCCTGGTGTCCGTGATACCGGGGCTGCAGCAGGTCGTCTGTTGTTCTAGTGCCCTGTGCTATACGGAAGTCGTCCCCATCGAAGGCGCCATACACGTACTGAAACTCCGCGGCTACCTCTGGCCGCATGCACCGGCCGACAACACACATGTTGCCGTTCTCGGTGCGATACTCGCAGGTACCTTGTAAGCTTATAGCCTGTGGGTTGTGTGTGTAGTACTCCACCGTTTCATCTATGATTTCAATTGCTGTCATTTCTTCTTTCGTTGTGCAACGTTGCGTAGAGAGCGCTTGCTGCCTTTCTTATTACGCACCATTTTCGATTTTAGGCTCAGTGACAAATGGGCTACTTTGGCTTCGTCTTTGGTGACCTCGCAGGCTATATACAGCGCAATGGCGCGGACTTTGTAGTCATCTGAAGCCCGCCAGGGCACTTCTGGGTAACCAGGGTGTAGCAGCTCCTGGAAGAAGACCACCTCTGGGGAGTGCGTTAGATGGTGGTAGACCTTTCGGACCATGCTAGCAGATGCTGCTTTCTTAAATACCGTTGGTTTCACGCCAGCTTGAGCATTGTGTCTGCCACCTTGTCCAAGAACCCTGTGGTTTTGAGTTTCTCTAGACGTTCGCAGAGAGCGGCGAACTCTTGAAGACGCGCCACCTCCTTGGCGTGCTCCGCACCCAGGAAGAACTTACGGAGGTCCTCCAATGGTTTGAGCATGGTAGCCACTTCAGAAGCTACGGTCATACGCAGGCTGCGCAGTTCTTCGATAACTTCCTTCTTCATGGGTTTAAGTGTTTCGAGATGTTCGCCGATACTTTGGGCTGCTTCTCGGAGTGTGATGCTGGCTTCTTGTGTTTTTTCGATTAAATCGCTCATAATATTAGGGGCTTGGGTTGCTAGGGTGATTGCGGAGAGGCTGACAACCGTACAAACGTTGTCGACGTGAAACATGGGCACGCGGGAACCCCTTTGCACGGGTGTTATAGTAGCGCCTGTTGGTGATATTAACTGCGGGTTCATAGTGTTGTAACCGCTGCGGCCAGCGTGCTAGAGACGATGCAAAGGTAGTCTTTTGGTAGGTGTTTGAATTTCATTAATTTTTTTTCATGCCCTCTGGACGGGCGTTGAAGCCCCCCCCCAAACCATATAGACGAGGGTGATTGCTTTTAACCGCATCGGCCAGTTACCGGGAAATTGTATATCCATTACTGCTTGGGTTTACTCGATGGTGCCTTGCGCCTCGCGGATCAGAGCGAACGCTTCTTTCTCAGGCATGCTGTTCAACCACTGATACCCTGGCTGCTTTTCCTTGAACTTGGCCAGCATCTCTATCGTGGGTTTAAACTTGGCCGACCACTCGAAGATACTGTTGTCCTTGATGGCGTAGATCCGGCGCTTGAGGCGGGCACGCCAGTCTTTGGTAAAAAGATACTCGTTCACCAGGCCGCAGCAGATGGACTCGAGGCGCTCTTCCAGCCCGTCGGGGAACAGTTTACACATAAGTTTAGGGTAAGTAGCCTTAATGCGTTTATCCAATTCAGACACAGCCTCTTGGTCGTTGTACCCTGAGAGGGGGTGGACGTAGTCGCATCCGCCTTGTCCTGTGTTCTCTACTGTAGCCCATTTCTTACCATCTACGTAGATGGTGGCGGTATAGGCGTGGGTTTCCTGGGACAGCCCAGCGTGGTGTTTGATGTTCTTCAGTTCGATCTTTGGTTTTTTCATAGTGGTTTTACTGATTTGTTGCGCAGCTCGCTTTCCGTGATACGGCTTTGGGCTAGGTGCATTTGGCTACGGACATCTCCGCGTTTCTCTTTCGGTAGTAGGGCCACAACAGGGGCTACTACATCAAACAGCTTCTTCAGTGTTGTTTGGGTGCGCCGTAGCAGCTCGTGCATACCTATGACCTTCCCACGTGTTGTTTGGATTACCCCGGCCAGGTGATTGGCTCTATTACCTGTGACTGCGTCGTTGCCACCAGGGAGATGGAGGCAGGCCATACTGATTGTATAGGCGTCTTTCTCCAGCTCTTTGATCTTGTCCTGCATGGTTGTGAGGAGGTGATGAGAGGCTCCTAGCTCTAGCTCTAGCTTTGCGCTCAGTTCCCTCGCGTCCTCGGAGGTTTGCGCTTTATCGGTCCTGGGGGTCAGGGATACTTGTTGTTCATTCATGTTTTTCTACCAAATTTATAGGGGTGTCAGTGCACTGACAGCACTGACGCACTGACAGATTCATTCTGTGGGCAGCACTTTCGCGCCGGGTGCATGGCACTTAATGCGCTCTACCTCAACGGCTTGGTCTATAAGATCCAACTGGATCTCCTTAATCATGTACTTGCTGCGGGCTGACACATAGTAGGATTACCAACTACGTTGATCGTCACCACCGATGATGGGACGTAGTGTGACTACTTCAAACACATATTGTGTACTCATATTTTTGTTTTACCTCAAATGGTCCGGCAGCTCCATGCGTCCGGCTAGGATTTCCCTAAACTCCTGTTTGGTCAGCCCCAGCAATTTACGGATCGGATCCTCGAATGCCGGGTTCGGTAACGGTTCCGGCAAAGTTATTTTACCATATTTGTTGCTGCTGACCAAGGCGCTGTCAAAGAGCCCGTCCTTTGTAGGTTCCAATGTCTCTGGGTGGACTAGGTGGTGGTTCTTAATCTCGAGAGCACCTAACCGATCTAACTCCTTATCGGTCATGGGGCCCAGCCTCAGGTTGGGCCCCAGCTTACGCGCCAGCATGCCAGCTCCGGTGAGCAAGGCCTGGAATTTGTCGAAGACGAAGGGGGATCCCGGGGGGCGTGGGTTCTGCCCCGCCCGGAGCTGTCGCCAATACTCGTCATTTTTTTGTCCTCGTAGGGTGGAATTCTCCCTGAGCGTCTTATACGCCCCTGCAGCAAGCAATGAGTTGGTTTCAAGGCCGCTCATCCTTTTTGCCTGTGCGCCTAGCCCTGAGCCCCTAGACGGCTGCTCATTAGCGTCATAGGACGCGACTCCCCGCCCGCTCAGCTTGCTGGAAGCTACATGGTGCAGCTTGCTAGTGTAGAGGTTCCCTACCGTGATAGGGTTCTCCAACAATTTATTGGTTGTGGGATCGAAAACCTCTTCTTTATCCGTAAGCCCATTCTCGTCCAACGTCTTACGCACGAAGGTCCACCAGTCGCTGTCAGGGTTTGTGAACCCGGGGACCTTGATGGGCTTACCGGTTTTAGCTGCTACTTTACCAAGGAGGGCCTCGTAAACAATGGCGCTGTTTACGCGGCTTGGAATTCCCAATTGGTTCATTAAAACCTCCAAAGGCGTACCGTCCTTGGTCCTCAGCATCTGGTCCTCTGGGATGATCTTAGAAATTATGTTTTTATTACCTAACCGATTTGTAATCTTATCGCCGACCTTGGCTGGGCGGTAACTCTGCACCACAGCTTTCCACCCTTCCTTGGTCTTGGCCGTATCGGTGACGATACCCTCTTCTTCCTCCTCCCATACTTGGGCTGCATTGGATCGGGTCTGTTTGGATATACGAGATAGTTTACCCAGAGTAGACGACTGACTGCTGACCGCTTTTGGCCGAGTAGCCAGGAACAGGGGGTCGCCCTTCCTTACCACTGTCCCGGGTTGAACAACCCCGTGCTCGTTGAGCATCCCCAACTGGTCCTTGGTGAACTTGTGCGGGAAGAGAGCCACATAATGGTCTACGCCTCCTTTGATATCGCTATCAAAGTCCTGGGAGTAAGTGTCCGTGTGTTCGCTCTTCAGACGCTGGGCAAAGGGCTCAGAAATGACAATAGCGTCATCCATGCTCCATCCTTTGAACGGGACCAGACCTACCCGGGCGTTCATACCGAGGGCGAGGGTGCCGTCCTTGTCTGTG
>Ga0105050_10006776_pt1 | contig 14034 bp, 8 predicted proteins | sample FRY01_FD_78088 | JGI IMG/M metagenome (GOLD analysis project Ga0105050, IMG submission 78088) | Freshwater microbial communities from Lake Fryxell liftoff mats and glacier meltwater in Antarctica - FRY-01 | ecosystem: Environmental > Aquatic > Freshwater > Ice > Glacier meltwater ... | reverse complement strand
TGATGCGAATGACCGAGCCCCCGGAATGATTGTCGTAGCTGGAAAAGATTTTGCGTGGGTCCAAACCGGCAACGGTATTTTGTCCTTGGAACGACTTCAACCTGCTGGAAAACGCATCATGGCAATCGGCGAAATTCTACGAGGCTACCCGCTACAGTCGGGTACTCAATTTTCCAGTCCAAACTTGGCTACTTAGCCTGAACCCATCGCCAGAACCCAGTAACCCTCTGGCAAATCAAGCGGCAAGAATGAAAAAAGGCTGGCTGCTTATTATTGCAGTCAGCCTTTTCCGTAATTCAAGTCGGGGCGACACGATTCGAACGTGCGACCTCCTGGTCCCAAACCAGGCGCTCTAGCCAAGCTGAGCTACGCCCCGATGGCGTTTTCCTAAAGAACCGACTAAACCTGATCTGCCTAGATCCGAATCTCGTCCGTCCGCTTCTACTTTTTCTTCCAGCAAACCCGTCTTCCGGTTTTTGCCAATTCAAGTTCGCTCATTCTAGCTAACAAGCAGTCAAGTTTACTAGGCCCCAAATTCCAAAAGACGTAACCGCCTTCCAGATCGGCATAATAACCTTGTTTTCCCAAGTCAGTTTCCGATTGGATGTAAAGATTAGCAACCCTTCCTGAAGCAGTCAAGCCGTCAATTTCCGGTCGAAATCAGCTCCGCTGAAACGCTGACCGTTTCAACAACGGCAGACTTGGGTCCGACCGGTTGTCACTTGACACATTACGCGGCACCGGAACCCTATTTCGGAGAGACGATTTCAGGGACGCTATTTGGACATTTGTTCGCCGAATCAGGTTCGCTCCCAAGAATCCTCTTTTTTCGGCAACCTTTTTGGGCGCTTGATCTGGCTCCCAGAATTCCGGTCGAATCCAGCCGACTTAGTCTCGCAACCCTGAAGTCTCTCTGATTCGCTGAATGGTTATGATTTGCATTGGGTCGGCAGCGGCGTGAAATTCTCTCCGGGTGCTTGATTAGATTTGGCTGATAATTTTTGGGCGATTAAGGTATCTTGGAGATTCGAACAACATTTTCCGCGCCCAAATTCACCTGGGTTCCGACACCAGTTGCCGAACCCGCCCGAAGTGTCCGATCGATCCCAGGTTTCATTTTTACCATTGCCTTTGTTGGACCATCGCCTTGAAGAAGAATTCCAGCCAGCATGACTCCGCCCCTGTTGGAACGCAGACTCAGGTCGTTGAACGTCAAATTCCTTGGACTTTCCTACTAAAGCTGTTGGGCGTGATCGCTCAAGGTTTATCAATCTTGATCACTTGGCCAACTTGGCAATTCCGCAACACTCCGGTAAACCTTCCCGTGCTTGATCTGGGCACGTGGCAACGAATCGGGCTTGCGATGCCACAGTTAGACTTCGGTTGGGTCATGCTATTATCGCTGCTACCTATTTTATGGCTCCCCCGTCGAGGGATCGTCGTTCACATTTGTGTCTTAAGCGTTGCAACTTTATTGGATCAATACCGTTTCCAGCCTCAGTTCTTTTTCATTGCTGCCCTGATACTATTTGTCGAACGGGACCACCTACGTCCTGTCGGTCGTTGGTTTCTAATTTCGATGTGGATTTGGGCTGGTGTCCACAAACTACTTTCACCCGATTGGTTTGGCGTCGTTTCGTACAATCTCCTGGAGACTTCGCAATGGTTGCCCAGCCAATGGCACCCTTGGTTTGCTGGCTTTGTCGGCTGCTCCGAGATAGGCCTGGGTGTCCTGGCAATCACACGTCCCAAGTACGCGGCCCCGGCAGCTTTAGCCTTACACCTGGGTATTACCGTGTTTCTGTCCCCCTTGGGCATCAACACAAATTACAGCGTCATTCCCTGGAATTTGTATACCGGCGTCATCGCATTCTGGATCCTTTGGCAAACGCAATTGCCTACGTTTGATTTTCGTTGGCAAAAGTACTTAAAGATTGCCCTGATTCTATTTCCCGTTGGATTCTATTTCGGGTGGGTCGATCCTGGGTTTGCATTCGTCTTGTACTCAGGTTGCATTCCTGAAGCGAAAGTAACTTACAATCGACCCGCTTCAGACCAAGCCCCCAATCCGGTGCGTCTGACCGGCTGGGAAGACCTAGCGGTGACCTTTCCGCATACCTGGCGTACGTTTGTACAGCACTTTGATCATACAGCCCCTGAAGGTTCCAAACTTCACATACAAGAACCGCGACTTTTTCTAACCGACTTGTACTATTTGAAGACGCAAGCAGGCATCAAGCCGATCACTCGGAAGGCCTTTCTTCAAGCTCAGCCCAACGCCGTCGCGGGTCAACCTTGCGACAACGTTCGCAGCACCTTCGCGTTTTCACAGGCCAAGTGCAGGGTCCAAGTTCGAAACACCCATGGCTCGGTTTTCGCGATCCAATTCGACCCGCAGACATTTGACTCGTCCTTGCTGCCGTTACTGCAGGGCACGATGGCCGTTGAACAATTGCAGTTTGCCGACTGCCCGATCAGCGACGTGGACTTGCAGATGCTCGCTGGCCTGGAGTGCCTGGTCGGTATCGGCCTAAGCAACACTCAAATCACAGACAATGGCCTAACTCATTTGGCAGCATTACCTAATCTAGAGATTATCGAGACCAGCAATTCGCAGATCACCCAAGAAGGCCTGCAGCAGATTGGCTTCAACCAATACGGCCGCCGATTGCCCTAACACCCAACTATTGGGCAAGCCTAATAAAGTCGGACGTTCAAACGTATTCAGATTTCCTAAGAGCTTGGCGACCTTCTAAGTAGTACTTAATCCAATTAATCAATACCAACGGACGCCAGTGTGGGCGAAAATCCAATCGCACGTATTGATTCTCAAGCATCTCAGCCAAGATTCACTTGCCAACGTTTAAGCGGAGGGTTAATCTTCACCAAACCGATTAGGAATGGCCGTCGGGTCGATTCCACTCAAGATTCCACTCAAGTGCCGCGCCCCTAGATTCCTTTTTCACGACAAATGAGAACACTGGAAATGGAAGCTCTACGAATCCTGGTTGTCGATGATTCGACGCTCTACCGAAAAGTCATCAGGGACGCCTTAAGCCAACTTCCTGGTGTCCAGGTGATCGGAAGCGCGAACAACGGAGCGGATGCACTGGAAAGGATTTCATTTTACCGTCCAGATTTGGTGACGCTTGATATCGAAATGCCCCAACTATCGGGGCTGCAAGTCTTGGAACGATTGCAAACGATGGAGCATGATACCGGTGTGATCATGCTATCGAGCCTAACTAGCCGCGGTGCCACTACCACGACTCAAGCTTTGTCCCTTGGCGCTTTTGACTTTGTCTTAAAGCCAGAGGGCCGGACCTTACAACAAAGCGTGACCGAATTGAAGCAGTCTTTGTTGCCCCGAGTCCGAGCATTCGCCAGTTCGCGCCGCCGATCACTTTCGAGCGGTGCCAAAAATACAAATCCGGTGCCACTGGCACAACGAATACTGCAGCATAGCAGTGGTGCGACGTCAACGATTACTTGCGGCAACGAGCCCTTGTTTTTCTCACCGACGATCCCGCCTAACCCGAACATTCGTCCAGCAGCAGTGGCGATTGGTATTTCAACCGGTGGGCCTTCCGCCCTGATGAATTTAATACCAAAACTGCCTGGCACCCTACGAGTTTGGCACCCTACGAGTTCCTATTTTCCTAGTCCAGCACATGCCGCCGGTTTTCACGCGTTCGCTTGCTCAGTCTTTAGATGAGAAGAGCGAAGTACGCGTGCTTGAAGCGGAAAATGGCATGCCCGTCATGCCAGGCGAAGTTTATATTGCACCCGGCGGCTTCCAAATGAAGGTGGTTCGCAAAGGCCTGAAAGCGGAAATCGAAATCAACAACGATCCGCCTGAAAATAGTTCAAAACCATCGGTGGATTATACCTTTCGCAGTGTCACCAACGTTTATGGCAGCCAAGTGTTGGGAGTCATCATGACAGGTATGGGAAGTGATGGGCTCAACGGCTGCCGAGACATCAAACGTAATGGTGGATCGGTCATCACTCAAAACGAATCCTCTTGCGTCGTCTATGGAATGCCTCGGGCCACTTTCGAAGCGGGCCTTTCAGATTCGGTTTGCGAATTAAACACAATTGCTCCAAGAATTGTAGAATCGCTGTCGGGAGTTCGCCGCTAGTGCAATTAAAACTGGATGAATTGTCGAAAGTATGCCAACTGGTCCACGATTTATGCGGCATCTATTTGGATGAAAGCAAAGGCTATCTTGTCGAGAGTCGGCTTGGGCGAATTTGCGAAAACCACAACATCAATTCGTTCTCGGATCTGGTGGATGCGGTGCGCAAAGATCGTGGCGAACTTCGCTCCGATGTGGTCGACGCCATTTCCACGCATGAAACCTTATTTTTTCGTGACTCCAGCTTCTTCCAGGCACTGAAGTTCAAGGTCATTCCTGAAATACTGGATCGCAAGGAAGAACTGAAGCAACGCGATATACGCATCTGGTCAGCTGCTTGCAGCACTGGCCAGGAAGCCTATTCCATCGCAATGCTGTTGAAGGAATTAGAAGTTGGTCCAGAATGGAATGTCAGCATCATCGGAACTGACATCAGCAGCAAAGCGACCGAGAAAGCCAACTTGGGAATCTATCCCGCACACGAAATTAAACGCGGTCTGGATAACGCTCGCTTGTTTCGCTTTTTCCAACGGGTTGAAAACCAGTGGCAAGTTGTACCCGAACTGCAGAAGTGGTGCCAATTTACGACACACAACTTGGTTGAAAGCAGTTTCAATCGCGGTCCATTTGATCTTATCCTCTGTCGCAATGTCTTGATCTATTTCAATGCAACCACAAAACGGAAAGTCGCTCAATTGTTGACTCAATGCTTGGACCCCGAAGGCTACTTGATTGTGGGCGGAAGCGAAAGTCTGGTTGAATTCGGCCCAGAATACTTACCTCATTCTCATTGCGGTGGAGTGTTCTACCAACCAAAACACCAACGTCCCAAATTTGTTTGAGCCCCACCCAAGGCTTTATTGATCCATTCCAAGATTTTCGTCAACATCAGGTCAACGTTCACGACTAGAAGCCTGTGCTGGAGTACGAAATGGATACCAATCCCAGGTTTCGCCGCACATGTCTTGCAATTAAAGATTCGCAATTAAGGCCCGCCCCCAAGATCACCTAGGATCCAACAGCGTTTCCATTGGATCGTCTTTCAACGCACGCACTCAGCGCCTGGTACGCTTGAAAGCCTTCGTTCATCAGGTCTTTCCACTTCTCTGGCGTTTCACTCTTGCCCGGCCGAAACAAGATCAACTGCGACTCACCCACTGCGAAATGGATATCCTTCTTGGTGCAGAAGAAGTTTATCAACTCCTCGTCGAAGAAACTTCTTACCGCGTCTTCGGTCTGCGACTTCAAGATGAACGTCTTTGAAAATTCTGGATGCTCATCAAAATCAATATCTTGCATCCCAAAAAATTCACCAATCTTGAAGAAAAAATGTTCGGGTTGCAGATCAAATTCAGGCGCTGTCATGTTCGGGGAACTCATCGACACCATGGTTTGACTCCAAGTGTGACTATTCTTTCCACCGCCAGTCGTGTATCGATAATCGAATATCTTGATGGCGGCAAATTCGGTCTCACCGGACAACTGATTCATTACCACCTTGCTGCGGCCCATGCCAAATGCCGGTAAATGCAAAAGTGGACCCAAGGATTCGAAAAGCGGTTTGGCTTCGAAGCCCAGTCCCAACGATTCAGCCAAGCCCTCGATCGCTTCTCGACGCTTCTTCGCCTGCACATATGAAATGTACATGATGGTACCGACCAGCGCGATCACACCGCCAAAGACCAACACAATAATCCAAGTATCATTCATATTCGCACCACGCAATTGATTGCCCTACAGTTTTCAACAGTGGTTATTGTAGCCTGATTGAAAAACCAATCATAGCATTCGAGTTCCCAACAGATTGGTCGAACAAATTTCGAACGCAGCCAAACCAACACGACCAACACGACCAAATTCGACAAACAATTGCCTTGAAAATTTGTCCACCCGGTGACTCACTAGATGCCACACAAGGCAAGTGAAAATCGGTCAGGTAGCTCAAGACTTCTGATCGAAAGAGTGACCGGGACAAAGCAGCGTCCATGAACGAACGCACAACAAACTCAACCCGCTTGCCAAGTACCTGACATGTTGCGTCGACCAAGAAGTTTTAGACGATGTTCGTCTGACGCCTGTTCTTGGGTACCCAATAAGTGCCCCATTGCTGACGTTCTAGTAGAGCTTGGTAGGTTGCGTAAGCGTCGGTCATCAAGGCCTTGATTTCAATAGGTTCCAAGATTGCCCGGGGATGTACTAAAAGAAACGCCGTCCGAGTGCATTCGAAACGGATATCTGTCGCTTGGCAAAAGAAGTCCAACAGTGGCGTGTCAAATATCGCTCAAGCACCCTTGGGTTCATTCGACTGCAGCACATACAGGCGTGAAAATTCAGGATGCTGTGGGAAGTTAATGTCTTGATCGCCCAACCATTCACCAAAAATAGGCAACAGGCCCTCGGGGCGAATCTGGCGTGGAATTAACTGCATTCGCGAATATCACCGCTACCACGGTTTGTCGCTGCCAAGAACTTCTTCCCAAGGTCTTCACTTGGTACTGGTGATCGAAAATCTGCAGCTTTGCCGAATCAGTTTGACCGTGCAGCACGTTGACAAATCTTGCATCGTCCATTTTTCGCAATAGCGGTGCGGTGGAAATAGATCCAAGTTCACCAACCTAAACACTGGACTGAAATTGAAAGCCTAATTCGTCCGCCAACTGACGCATCTTTGCTTGGCGGTCATTAGTGCGAAACTGTTGAAATCATAGATTGCCTGCCACAAGTAAAACGCCAATCGTCGCAGCGGCAGCAATAATGAAAGTTGGGTCCATGATTTGGGCTCGTTTTACACAGGAAGGCAATCACGAATCTATTTTGGCTTCCCAACACTTAGCTTCAGCCAGATCGGTAATCGAATTTCACCCCGAAAGCTAACCAAGATTATTTCTGCAGCAGTGTAACCATCCACACCAATGGTGCAAACGACGCAGGAACGACTTTGGCTTGTCTTTACCGCTGTTAAATGCCAGTACTTACCGCCCGCACAACGGCAGCGAATTCTATTTAGAGTTGTCCCCACAATTTCCGCGAACCCGTTGGGAGACCAAAGTGTCCTCAAGGGTACGGGCCCAAAGCAAAACAATGCTGCCCAACTTCTTTGAACCTCACCGTTGCTTTGAACATATATCCGCACATTCGATTCTCTAGAATTTTGTCACGAAGGTTCAGTTTGATGTTTCCCCTTGGTTAAAACTGCTATCGCTTGCTGCCTACGGCTCAAGCACAGAATTTCTCACCCAAATCAGAGTTGCTCGCCAACCCCCTAGACCCCCACAAACTGCTTTGGCTATCGATTGCTTTGGCTATCGATTGCTTGGTGTCACCAAACGAGCGCCTCCTGTTTGGTGCAACAGGGTCTAATTGTGCGACATTTGACAGCTTACAGCGTTCTCCAATCAACGGCATTGCAAGATCGGTTCGGCCCCGCCTTGCCCAGTGCCAATGGTTGAATGCGATTGCATTTTTCGCTGTCAAAACTTGCCACCATCTAGCGACGACTTTGGGAATCCCGTCTACAATAATCCTCAGGCACCCGTACGCTTGGCTTCACCACCGAAACTGGATAGTGAATCTTAAGGTCGTGCCAACAGTTACTGCTTCGACCAAACGCCTGCACGCGTCAAAAGAGTCACACATACCCTTGGGCACCACAAATGGGGCCATTGATTGCGGAACCTTGACGCTGCAGTAAGTTGAATTGTGGTAAAGCGGTAGCAACGCCAGAATTAACCCCAGGAAAAAAAAACTGTGCTGGATCGAGAAAAGAAGAAGAAAGTTGAACAGGAAGTTGCGTTTTTGGTGCGAGTTGTTTTCACCGATGAAATCACCGAACACGACCCTTTAGAAGAATTGCAAGGGCTAACCGAAACCGCAGGCGGATTGGTCGTTGGCGGAATGACCCAGCGTCGCGACAAGCCGGATGCGACCACTTTTCTGGGTTCGGGAAAAGTCGCCGAACTAGCGCAATTGGTCAGCTTCCACGCGGTGGACTTGATCATTTTTGATAACGAACTTTCGGCTGCACAGGTCCGGAACTTGGAAAGTTTGTTGCAGGTCAAAGTTCTGGATCGAACCGAATTAATTTTAGACATCTTCGCCACTCACGCTCAGACGTACGAATCTAGGTTGGCGGTTGAACTGGCTCAACTGGAATACTCGCTACCTCGACTCAAACGCATGTGGACTCACTTGTCGCGGATCAAGATGGGCGTGGGTATGCGTGGCCCGGGCGAAAAGCAATTGGAAGTTGATCGTCGTTTGGTCGAAAAACGCATCTCTGAATTGCGGGCGGAACTGACCGCGATTGAACAACGGCGCGAACGGCAAGTAAATTCCCGAAGCGGCAGAATGAAGGTGTCGTTGGTCGGTTACACCAACGCCGGCAAGAGCACGTTGATGAATACTTTGACCGATGCCAACGTTTTGGCAGAAGACAAATTGTTTGCAACCCTTGACACAAGGACTCGTCGTTGGCAACTTCCCAGTTGGGGGCCCGTGTTGCTTTCGGATACGGTAGGTTTTATTCGCCGCTTGCCTCACCATCTGGTCGCAAGTTTCCGCGCAACGCTTGAAGAAACCCGACAAGCGGATCTGTTACTTCACATTGCCGATGCCAGCAGCCCCGATGTGCTGCGACAAATCGCAGCAGTTTACGAAGTTCTTCAGAATTTGGAGATCGATGAAAAAGACACACTGCTGATTCTAAACAAGATTGACCAGATTGAATCCGACGACGCTTTAGCTGCTTTGCAAAACCGCTATCCGCACGGGATTTGCATCAGTTCCAAAGTGGGCACCGGATTGGAGAATTTCGCTCGCGCGGTCAGTGGTGCCCTCAGTCGATCGTTCCTGAATGTTGAAGTCGAAGGTTCGATCGCCGACGGTAAGTTGATGGCCTTTTTAGAAAAAAATGGCGAAGTCTTGGAACGCCGATACACCGAAGATGGAATTTGGTTCCACGTTCGAATTTCGGCAATGCACGCCGGCCGAATCGCTCAAGACGGGGTTGTGATTCGCGACCACGAATCCGGTCATGTCATCAATTTCCATGCAGCAGATCCCGAATGGGAAAAAATCAAGCGTCGCCGGGAGACCACGGAATCCTAAAAAAGCAACGAATTAAAGACCAACACGTTATATCTAGGCCTCAGGCAAGCGCCACGAAAAACACCACCCCGTGCTTCGTGATGGTGGTGTCAACGTGTGATGGTGGTGTCAACGTGTGATGGTGGTGTCAATGTGTGATGGTGGTGTCAATGTGTGATGTCTTAGGTGCATTTCACGATCGCTCCCCATTTGACCCGTTCTGACTGGAATTGACTTAGTCTTTCAGGCGATCCATAACGGCGTCTGAATCACCATTCCGCACAGATTTCATTTTGTACAGGCACCCCTTGGTACAGGAAAGTGCGCGATTATTCACAACCGTTTCGGGTGAAGGCACCGTTCCCAACGAACAAAGCCGCAACATCAGCCGTCTTGGTTGTGGAAAGCACTGCTGATCTTAGGTACCATAAGGGTTCGGGTTTCACGTTGATGACGCCCAACAATCGCACCCAAGCAATGCCCGGGTTTACCTCTTGCGAACGATTGCCCCTGACCCAATTGCCTTTGACGACTCATTTATGTGGTCGCGCAGCTACGGATACACAAATGAATTCCCACGGTTTAATTCGAACGACTTGCTTTACGGCGTTTCTACTTGTAATGATGCTGAATCTGGAAAATTTACGTGGTGGTTCGTGGATTGACAACGATTCGCCTCACACCGCTTCGGCGGCGACAAATCAATCCACCGCGAACAAACAGCCAAACATTTTGTTCATTTTTTCTGACGATCATGCGCCGCATGCAATCGGAGCTTACGACGGTTGGTTAAAAGGCGTCAATCCAACTCCCAACATTGACGTCTTGGCCAGCCAGGGAATGTTGTTCCGAAATAGTTTTTGCACGAATTCGATTTGTGGACCCAGTCGGGCAGTGATCCTGACTGGAAAACATAGTCACCAAAATGGATTCATGAATAATGGGAATCGATTTGACGGTTCCCAGCAGACATTTCCAAAGCTGCTGCAAAAAACCGGTTATCAAACGGCAATGATCGGCAAATGGCACCTGCAGTCCGATCCGCAAGGCTTTGATTATTGGGATATTCTTTTGGGACAGGGACAGTACTACAACCCGACTCTAAAATCTGCTTCCGGCAAACGAACCATCGACGGCCATTGCACTCAAATCGTTACCGACCTTGCCATCGATTGGTTGAAAAAGGATCGCGACCCAAGCAAGCCTTTTGTCTTAATGTGCCAACACAAAGCACCTCATCGCTGTTGGATGCCGGCACCGCAACACCTGAATCTCTACGATGATATCGATATTCCTGAACCCGACACATTATTCGACAAACTGGACGACAATGCACGAGCGGTTCGAAATCAGGAAATGGAAATCGATCGGCACATGGATATCACTTTCGATTTATTTGCCGATCCGCCAGCAGATTGGCCATACGCCGATGCTCCTCTAACACAGACGCCTCGTGACGCAGGCCCCAATCGACATCGCAATTCTTACGATCGTTCAGGCTATCGCAATCTAGAAACCATGTCTGAAGATCAAAAGAAGACGTGGAATGAAGCATTTGATGACGAAAACAAAGCCTTAACCAAAGCCAATCTTTCTGGTAGGGACTTGGTTCGTTGGAAGTATCAACGATACGCCAAAAATTACTTGCGTTGTGTTCGCGGGGTAGACGATAGTGTTGGCCAATTGATGCAGTACCTAAAAGATAGCGGATTGGAAGAAAACACGATCGTTATTTATTCATCCGACCAAGGCTTTTACATCGGCGACCATGGGTGGTTCGACAAACGCTGGATGTATGAAGAATCACTGAAGATGCCACTGATTGTCAAATGGCCCGGACAAACTAAGCCAGGCAGCGTGAACCAAAACTTGGTGCAAAACCTAGACTATGCTGAGACCTTTTTGGAACTTGCGGGGGCCAAGATTCCAGCCGACATGCAAGGTCGGTCAATGGTCCCACTGCTAAAGGGCCAGGCAGTTGACGATTGGCGAACGTCAATCTACTACCATTTCTATGAATATCCTAGTGTGCACATGTGCCCGAAACATAACGGTGTTCGCAACCAACGATACAAACTGATGCACATTTACGAATTTGACCAGTGGGAGTTTTACGATCTCCAAACCGACCCAGACGAAAAGACCAACCAATACAACAACTTGGAATATAAAGATGAAATCGCTGGAATGAAAGCCGAACTGGAGCGTTTGCGGTTGATGTACGCGGACGATACAGTCACGCCGGCTAAATCGCCGGAATGGCAGGAACAGTATCAGCCATCCCGCTAGGGTAGCGTTTTCACGACTGGGCAAACTTTCTACTACACCCGACAGAAATAAAAAAGGTTAAGCCGATGTAACATTGGCTTAACCTTTTTTTGATTTCAAATTCAGAGCATCGAGCCTAGTCGTTCTTGCCGGTATCCAGCACAGCCATAAATGCCTTTTGCGGAATATCAACACTACCGACGGACTTCATCCGCTTCTTACCTTCTTTTTGCTTGGCCCACAATTTCTTCTTGCGGGAAATGTCGCCGCCATAACACTTGGCCGTCACATTTTTCCGCATGGCCTTTACCGTTTCACGGGCAATGATTTTGGAACCGATTGATGCTTGGACTGCAATCTCAAACATGTGCCGACTGATTTCCTCTTTCAACTTCTTGACCACAACTCGGCTTCTTCGGTCGGCGTCATCACGATTGCAAATGATACTCAAGGCATCAACCTTCACACCGTTAACCATCAAGTCCACTCGGCACAGATTGGCAGGCTCGTAACCGATCAATTCGTAGTCCATCGTCCCGTAACCGCGAGTCGAACTTTTTAGCTTATCATGCAAATCGTAAATCACTTCTGCCAACGGCAAATCGTAAGTGATCAACATGCGTTCGCCCAAGTATTCTTGAGTCACCTGGATCCCGCGACGCTCCTGACACAATTTCATGATCACACCCACATACTCTTCGGGAACCAAGAAGTTGCACCGAACGATGGGTTGACGGAATTCAGCAATATCACCAGGATCCGGCACATCTTGCGGCTTATGGATTGCCAACACTTCGCCGTTTCGCAACAGAACTTCGTAGGTTACGTTGGGAGCCGTTTGGACCAAATCCAAGTTCGATTCCTGTTCCAATCGTTGTTGAATAATTTCCATGTGCAACAGTCCAAGGAAACCACAACGGAACCCGAACCCTAACGCGTCACTGGATTCGGGTTCAAATTCGAAGCTAGGATCATTGATTTGCATCTTGGACAAAGCATCGCGAAGTTCGGAAAACTCTTGACCATCCGAAGGAAACAACCCACAGTAAACCATTCGCATGGGCTTCTTGTACCCTGGCAAAGCCGGCGCACCCTTCTCGCCAGGAATGCTGACCGTGTCACCGGTGTCAACTTCGGTCAATGATTTGATATTGCAAATCAGATAACCCACTTGTCCGGCGCTCAATTTCTCACTCGCCACCCGCTGCGGCTTAAATTGTCCCAATTCCAAAACTTCGTGATTGACGCCCACTCGCAAGAAGCGAATCTTTTGCCCCTTGATGATCTCGCCTTGCACCATTCGCACATACGTAATTATGCCCCGGTAGTCATCGTAGTGCGAATCGAACACCATCGCCTGAGGCGGCACTTGAATAGCTCCGTTGGGAGCCGGCAAACGGGTCACTATGGCATCCATCAATTCAGGAATACCAACGCCCGACTTCGCGCTGACACGAATAATTTCATCGGGGTCAATGCCGAAAACCTGAACAATTTCTTCCGCAACTTCATCGGCGCGATGATGCTGAAGGTCTATCTTATTAATGACCGGAATAATCTTCAAATTTTGTTCCAAAGCCGCGTAAGTATTTGCCATGGTCTGGGCTTCAATTCCTTGAAACGCATCCACCACCAACAACGCACCTTCACAGCAGGCCAGCGCCCGTGACACTTCATAGTGAAAGTCAACATGCCCGGGAGTGTCAATCAAATTCAATTCATATTTTTGATTGTCGGTATGCTTGTACCCCATGCTGACAGCGCGCGCCTTGATCGTAATGCCTCGCTCGCGTTCCAATTCCAGATCGTCCAACATCTGGGCTTTCTTCTCGCGATTGGCCACCGTACCGGTGTATTCCATCAATCGATCGGCAAGCGTGCTCTTGCCGTGATCAATGTGAGCGATAATGCAAAAATTACGAATGTTTTCTTGTGACATATTTCAATTCGGTCAAGTAAAATTCCGCGGCATAAGTTCCGCGTAAGTGTTTCTCTGTTAATCTGACGATTCTAAATTCTACTGCTAGTGATCAGGACGACTTGCCAAGCATTGACGCAAAAGCCAACACGACCGGCATTCTTAAACCCAGTCAACAAGTGCCCAATCAAGCCAATACCCCGTCAGCAAAGTCTGGCAACGGAATCTTCGGTTAGTCCAAAAACCGCCCTGCTGGTTAACCAACCCTGGGCCCAATGTGTTAACAACAACTCCGCGAGTTAGTCAAAACTGGGCCAAAAATATCTGCGGAAAAAACATTGAGTGCATGATTCACCTGTTCGGGCGGTCCCATTGTGCCCAATACGACTTTCCACTTGCGATTGCGGCAGCCCTTTCTACATTGCCAAAGCAGTAACTACTGCTGGCATCCAGCCTGTGTCAATCCAGCCTGTGTCAATCCGGCCTGTGTCAATCCAGCCTGTGTCAATCCAGCCCTTGCCAATCCAGCGGCACCGATGTACCCAGCATCACCACCCAATTCGGCATAGTCAATCATGATCCGCTGAGCCAGAATCGAGAAGGCCTGCTGGTCCACATATTGTC
>Ga0105050_10006773_pt1 | contig 14042 bp, 11 predicted proteins | sample FRY01_FD_78088 | JGI IMG/M metagenome (GOLD analysis project Ga0105050, IMG submission 78088) | Freshwater microbial communities from Lake Fryxell liftoff mats and glacier meltwater in Antarctica - FRY-01 | ecosystem: Environmental > Aquatic > Freshwater > Ice > Glacier meltwater ... | reverse complement strand
GGCGTTCCTTCTTCCACAAACCATGTCATTTGCGTGCTGCGGTCGTTTTGCTGCGACCCGCTGGTCACAAATTCATTGACACCATGTGCAATGCGCATGCGAATTAAATCTGAAGTGCCGGTATTGCTAATACTCGCAGGTTCGTAATAACCAAACTGACCAATTGGGAAAACCTCAGTGCTGCTTCCCACATTGTCTCGGCTTAAAAAACCTGTAGTAGCATTCAGTGGTCCATTCGTAACTACAAAATTGTTTTCGGTATAGCCGTCTATTACACCCGGGTTGCCGCTGCCTACGGTAAAATTGTTGTTGTTTAATATTAAATTACCACTGGCAAAACGCAGTGTATCAAGCACACCAGTTGCATTGCCAAAAAGTTTCACATCTAGCGGATTGGCAATGACTGCGGAAGCCAATTGCACGCCACCGCCATCTAAATATTGGGCAAAGGAGGCCATAGTAGGCAGCAAACGTGGACCCTTGAAAATAAACTTACCTTCACCGGTAATGGTGCTGCCGGGTATTACCTTCATGGTATCTCCAAAAAAGAAAACATTGGCACCAGGTTTAAAAAACACCGAACCACCATCCACGGTAAATTTGCCATAGATAACCACTGTATCTTGGAAAAATCCTACACCTGTTCCTGGAGAAACGTAAACATTATCCTGGGCTTGTAGAGAGTTTATGCTTAGCCCAAGTCCATATAAGAATATTAGAAGGCTTTTTCCGCCTACTCGGTGAAGTATTTTATATGCATTCCTGTTCATATGGTATATTTCATTAGAACGAGCCAATAGATGCTATAATTAACCAATTTGTACCATTGCTTACAAATAAAAATCCTGTGTTCTTCCCAGCTCCACCAGTACCCAATGCATATAAAGTTGCACCAGTTCCAGAAGCAACGCCATCAATTGTGCCACCTAAACTTTTTATAGTTGCACTAGATCCAGAAATATTTTTTACGTAGAACAATTTACCCTTAGAAACACTAGCGGCATTGGGCAAGAAAAAACTTGTGGCTCCTGCTGGTGAATTGATGTACGAAACATCATCATTAATGGATATATTGCCGCTAACACTATAAGTGCTGTCTCTTATTAACGTAGACGAGGAACTTACTGTGGCTGAAATTGTAGAACCCGTCAATGTTAATCCAGTTCCAATTGTAATTTCTTGAACCGGGGTAGTGCTTGCTGAACTTCCAAGTAATTTTTTAGTTGTGCTCACATTTTGCATTTTTGCATAGGTAACAGCATTAGCAGTAATTGTTGTGGCCAGAGAACCCGCAGAAGTTGTAACTTCACCTGTCAAGGCTGGGAATTGCGCAGCCTGCAGTGTCCCTGTTAAAGCGGTTGTAGGGATGGTAGTAGATGCAGTCATTGCGCCGGCTCCGTTGCCAATAATATAGCCTGTAAGTGTCGTAGCGCCAGTTCCACCTGCTGGAACACCCAATGTTCCAAAGATCATGGCAGTTGCGCCACCCCCACCAGATAACAGCGCTTGTCCGCTTGTTCCTGCACTCGTTGGTAGGTTAAAATTGTACGAACCTGCAACAGCTTGAGGTTGAATCGCAATTACACCACTGGTTGTGCCCGCAATTCCATGAGAATTTGTTATTGGGCCGCTTGTGTAACTAGGTGCTGCACTTGCGCTTGTACTGTTGCCTAGAACTGTATAAGCTCCGGCATTTGTTAATGAATAAGTTAAGGCTGGCGTTGAAGCAGAAGTTGCAACACTTGTGGTAAAAAGTGGTGACAAATTTCCAGAACTAAAACTGGTAACAGTGCCTGTGCCGCCTCCGCCTGTAGAAGCAATGGTAATGCTGCCCCCTGCATTGGTTATAGAAATACCAGTTCCTGCAGTTAAGATAGATTTGGTTAAAGTGTTGCCCGTAGAGTTTCCAATTAACAATTGTCCGTCTGTATAAGATGTTTGGCCTGTACCTCCATTGGCTACAAGAAGCGTACCCGTAACGCCTGAGGTTAATGGTAAGCCAGTAGCGCTGGTTAGCACTGCTGTAGATGGGGTGCCTAAATTTGGTGTAACCAAAGTGGGCGAAGTATTCATTACAAATGTAGAACCAGTGCCAGTTTGTGAAGCCACAGAAGTAGCGTTGCCAGAACTGGTAATTGGGCCTGTAAGGTTTGCGCTGGTAGTTGCCGCTGGTAAAGAAAGTGGTAAAGAAAGAGGATTAGGGTTTGTTTGGAAGGGGCAACTGTAAGCTCGTAAGCTTCATTGTTGCTTTGCCGATTCAGATTTATTGCAACCCATTGTAAGAAAAAGGCTTAGGCTAATAGAAAAATATTTTCCACAGCCCTATCCACATATTTCAAAAAAAATACTATCTTTGCAGCCCAATTGACATAATCATGCAATTAACCGCAGAAAGCAAAAAAGAAATCTTTACTAAGTTTGGTGGATCTGACAAGAACACTGGAAGCACTGAAGCACAAGTAGCATTGTTTACCCAGCGTATTAACCACATCAGCGAGCACTTAAAAGGGCAACGCAAAGACAAAAGCGCAGAGTTAAGCCTTATCAAATTGGTAGGCAAACGCCGTGCACTTTTGAATTACCTTACCAAACAAGACGTATTCAAATACCGCGCACTTATCAAGGAATTGGGTCTGAGAAAGTAATTTTTCAGCAACCTGGCCTTGCCAGAATTTATGATAAGAAAAGCCCTGTTCGCTATCCGGCGACACGGGGCTTTTTGTTTTTTTTGAAAAACCGATATGACACAAATATATAAAACAACTTTTGACTCTGGTGATGGTCGCATCATAGAGATTGAAACTGGCAAACTTGCCAGACAAGCACACGGAAGCTGCGTGGTAAAAGTAGGTAAAACCATGCTTTTGGCCACAGTAGTGAGCAGTGTAGATGCCCGTCCGGGTATCGATTTTCTTCCTTTAAGTGTTGATTACCAAGAAAAATTTGCGGCCGTAGGTCGAATTCCTGGTTCTTTTCTGCGCCGCGAGTCTCGCCTTAGCGATTATGAAATTTTAATCAGCCGCGTGGTAGACCGTTGTTTGCGCCCCTTGTTCCCAGAAGATTACCACGCCGAAACGCAGGTAATGATTAGCTTAATCAGCAGCGATGAAAACATTTTGCCAGATTCCTACGTGGGTCTTGCAGCAAGTACCGCTTTAATGCTTACAGACATTCCATTTGCCGGTCCTATTTCTGAAGTACGTGTAGGCCGCATGGATGGCAAGTTTGTATTGAACCCAACCAAAGAAGAGTTGGAAAAATGCGACCTTGAACTCTTGGTTGGTGGAACCGCCCATGATTTAAATATGGTGGAAGGTGAGATGAACGAAGTAAGTGAAGTTGAATTCCTAGAAGCTTTGAAATTTGGCCACGACGCCATTAAACTACAGTGCGCTGAACAGCTTAAATTTATTGAGCAAATGGGTGGTCGCAAGCCAGCCCGTATTTACAACCACGAAGACAAAGATGAAGAATTAAGGGCCAAAGTGATTGCAGATACGTCTGCCGAAATTCGCAAAGTATGCGAAAGCGGCAGCACCAAAGGCGAACGCAGTGTTGCTTTTAAAACCATAATTACTGAATATGTAAAACAATTTGAAGGTGTTGAAGGACAAGATAGACTTACTGCATTGGCCAAGAAGTATTACCACGAAGCGGAGTACAATGAAATGCGTACTATGATTTTGGAAAGTGGGAAACGCCTAGATTCTAGAACAACCACGCAAATTCGCCCTATCGCTTGCGATATCGATTATTTGCCAGCAGCGCATGGTTCTGCCGTTTTTACACGAGGCGAAACACAATCTCTAACTTCCGTAACATTGGGTGGAAAGCGCGACGAGCAATTGTTGGACTCTCCAATGGTTTATGGTTTTAGCCGATTGATGCTGCATTACAATTTTCCTGCATTTTCCGTAGGTGAAGCGCGTCCAAATCGTGCTCCAGGTCGTCGTGAAATTGGGCATGGTAACCTTGCCATGCGCGGTTTGCGTGTTATGTTGCCAAAAGAAGTTCCTTACGTTATTCGTATTGTAAGTGATATTTTAGAATCAAACGGATCTAGCTCTATGGCTACCGTATGCGCAGGCAGCATGGCCTTGATGGACAGCGGTATTCAATTGAAGAAACCTGTAAGTGGCATTGCCATGGGTTTAATTACCGATTCATCTGGCAAATACGCAGTATTAAGCGACATATTGGGTGACGAAGACCATTTGGGTGATATGGATTTTAAAGTAGTAGGAACTGTAGACGGAATTACCGCTTGCCAAATGGACATTAAAATTAATGGACTGAAATGGGAAATGGTAGAATCTGCTTTGAACCAAGCCCGTGAAGGGCGTTTGCACATTTTAGGTGAAATGGCCAAAGCCATTAGCCAACCCGCTACTGAATTGAAACCACATACCCCAAGGGTGGAATTGATTGTTATCGATAAAGAATTTATTGGTGCAGTAATCGGACCAGGAGGAAAAATTATACAAGACATTCAAGCACGCACTGGAACCACCATTAGCATTGAAGAGAAAGATGGCAAAGGCTACGTAGAAATTTTAAGCAAAGATGCTGAAGGCATGGCACAAGCTGTAGGTATTGTGCGCGGCATAGTTCAGGTTCCAGAAGAAGGACAAACCTATTTGGGAACCGTAAAAACCATTATGGATTTTGGCGCATTTGTAGAAATTCAACCTGGAAAAGATGGCTTGTTGCACATTTCTGAAATTTCTTGGGATCGTGTTGCCACCATGGAAAATTCTGGTTTGAAAGAAGGCGATAAAATTGAGGTAAAATTAATAGAAGTAGACAAGAAAACCGGAAAACTCCGTTTAAGCCGCAAGGTAATGTTGCCAAAACCAGAAGGTTTTGTAGAACAACCCCCACGCGAACGCAGAGAAGGTGACCGCGGAGATAGAGGCGATCGCGATCGCAACCGCGGCGGACACGGTGGAGACCGCGGCCCAAAGCGCGATTAATTTTAAATTAGATTCTTTTAAAAAGCCACAGATAAAATCTGTGGCTTTTTTGTTACAATTTGTACCCGCATTTCTTTAAATTTGTACAATGCGATTGTCTCTCTTATTTACTTTCATTGCAGTTTTTGGTATTAAAGCGAAAGCACAAACACCTGTTTATAAAGGAAAAATATTGTTTTTTATCTGTATGCCTTTTTGTAACAAAATCCATACTTAAAAGCAAGCCAACAAAAACGGCCGATGCTAGAATGAGTTTATTTATATTTTTGTTTTTAATATAATTTATTTTTGTTGACTTGCTTTTGATTTGTTGTTTTTATTGTTGATTTTTTTAATTCCTTTTTTGATTTAAAGTAAAGAATTCAACTTGCATTTTGTTTCTAATTTATTATTTTTTTATTTATTTTTTTGGATTGCTTTGTCTGTTTTCGCTTATGGTTACAATCCCTTTTTATGTTTCTTTAAAGGTTCTTATTAAGGCGCTGTAGGTCGCCAAACCAAAGTGGGCTTTTCACTAATTAGTGTTTCGCGGAATGCCAATTTATAGGGTTTTGTTTAAAAATTGATACTTTGATTTATTTTTCTGCCATTCTTGTCTTCTTTTTGCTAAACATTGCTTTTTCTTTCTTTTAATATTAGATCTCCGCGCCCATAGTATACATCACCAGAAGTCTGGTTTTGCAGAGATTCGCAGTAGCGTTCGTTTTTGTAGTTGTAAACAAATTTCTTCCGTGATGCTGCCAATTCCTCTGGTCTGTAATAATTATCAAGTGTTACCACATTTTTCATTGCACGGTGGCAGCGTTCGATTTAGCCTATTTGGTTGGGTGTGGGTGGAACGCCAGCTTCATTTGTTCGCGCTGGCAATTTGGGTTTGCCACTTATGGTTGCCATCATTGGAGGAGAAACACATCGCTTTCGCCCTTTGGTTGACATGTATAGAGAAGCAGGCTTAAAAGCGGGTCATTCGCTATCCAGTTTAAAAGTGGGTCTGCATTCCTTGGGATATGTTGCCAACACCAAAGATGAAGCCGTAGCAGATTACTATCCAAGTTATGCAGAAACCTTCACGCGAATTGGCAAAAAACGCGGCTGGCCTGTAACCAAAGGTCATTTTGATGCACAAACCGGTCCCAGAGGCGCACTGGTTGTAGGTGGACCTGAAGAGGTTGCGGAGAAAATTATTCGCCATAGCGAAGCCTTGGGTGGCATTTCTCGGTTTACTTTTCAAATGGACAATGCAGCTCTACCGCATGAAAAACTTTTACAATCCATTGCTTTGATTGGCAAAAAAGTGGCACCTCTTGTAAACAATGAAATAAGGGATTGATTGTTGCTCATACTATTTTTGCAAATATGAAATACTTAATTGCCCTATTGATGGTGCTTTTTGTCACCAATACTTCAACCGCACAATATTATTCTGAAAAAGAACAAAAAAAGCACATCGAAAAGGTGAAGCGCAGTTTAACCAAAGGCAAAAACATCCGCAGCTTAGATACCCTTTTTGCATCTGGCAAACCATATTGTATAATGAAGGCCACCAAATCTGGCTTTTTGGAACCCATGGCTTTTAGTTTGAGTCCATTAAAAAATTCGGGTCAAGAAGAAATCTTTTTAGAAATGTTTTCAATTGGCACCGGCTCTACCACAGTTTGGTTCTGGGATATGGCTTTTGTGCGACAAGGACAAAAAATACAATTTCAGAATGGCACCATGGACTTAGAAAACACCGTTGTAGATTATAAACTTTTCACAGATAGCAGTTTAAATATCGATGGCATGAAAAAGCTTGTTTTGATGAAAGGCGTGCCTAGAATTGCATTGCCTCCTACCCCATCAAATCCTAACTATTCCAACAATCCCACTTTGGTCAATCGCGATCGGAATGGATTGATTCAAATATTTGGCGAAAAAGTGCAGCAAAGTGGAGTGCAAATCGGAATTGTAGCAGAAACCAGCGTTGCGGTCGGTGGAAAAATTTTAAACCAATATACAATAACCAGCAATGCTGGAGAATTAATAGGCATTGCAAAAAACCATGGTGTGGGAAATAACGAATGGGAGCTCGTTACATCCAAAGACAACAAGGAACATGCCATAAGTAGCAACCTAGGCCAAGGAAAAAACGACGTGGTTAAGTACCTGGTAGAGCATCTCTACTTGTAAAAGCCCAAAGATTTCTAAAAATAAATTTGGTGGCTTAGGATGTCTCATCGTAACTTTGCGATAAGTTATTTATGGGAAACTCCAAATCTGAAGAATTTAGTGTCAAAGACAATTGCATAGCAGATTATGCAAAGGCCCTTGCACATCCAGCCCGTGTGGCTATCATTCATCTGTTACTTAAGAAGCAAAGTTGCGTATGTGGTGATATTGTAGACGAATTGCCTTTATCGCAAAGTACCGTTAGTCAGCATCTCAAAGAATTAAAAAACGCGGGTTTGATTAAGGGTGAAATTGATGGACCCAAAATTTGCTATTGTATCGATGAAAAAAACTGGGAAACCATGAAAAAGAAAATGAATGCATTGTATGATGCATTTAAGGAACCCGATAAGAATTGCTGCTAAACTAAATAAAATACAAATAAAAGAATAACAATTATGGAAACCAACGAACAATTGAAAGAACTTGTAAAACAGAAATACGCGGAAATAGCGTTGCAAGATAAAGAAGACAATGCCGCTAGTTGCTGCGGAGCTGGTGGCTGCTCAACAGAGGTTTACAACATTATGACGGACGACTATTCGTCATTGGCTGGATATAACCCCGATGCTGATTTGGCGTTGGGCTGTGGATTACCCACACAATTTGCAAAAATAAAAAAGGGAGATGTTGTTATAGACTTAGGCAGTGGGGCAGGTAACGATTGTTTTGTGGCGAGACATGAAACTGGAGAAAATGGAAAAGTAATTGGCATAGATTTTACGCCAGCCATGGTAGAAAAAGCCCGTGTTAACGCCGAAAAATTGGGGTTTTTAAATGTAGAATTCAGACAAGGGGACATAGAAAAAATGCCAGTGACAGCTGAAACTGCGGATGTAGTGGTAAGCAATTGTGTATTAAATTTAGTACCGGACAAAGAAAAAGCCATAGCAGAAATATACAGGGTATTAAAACCTGGAGGGCATTTTTCAATATCTGATATAGTGCTTGAAGGAGACTTGCCCAAGGCATTAAAAAACACCGCAGAAATGTATACAGGTTGTGTATCGGGTGCAGTGCAAAAAGACAAATATTTGAACCTTATTTATAAAGCAGGATTTCAAAATCTTTCCATACAAAAAGAAAAACAAATCGTGATACCAAATGACATATTAAGCAACTATTTAACCCCATCAGAAATAGTGGAATATAAAAATAGTGGCAAGGGCATTCAAAGTGTAACCGTTTACGCAGAAAAGCCTGCTGATTGTTGCGCACCAGATTGTGGATGTAAATAGTTAAATAATTATTTCTGAGAAAATGAAAAAAGAAGAGAGAAAAAAACACTGGGAAAACATTTACCAGACAAAAAAATTTAATGAGGTAAGCTGGTTTCAAGCAGTGCCAACGCTGTCGTTGTCGTTTTTAAAAGAATTCAATATAGCATCAGATGATGCTATTGTAGATGTTGGTGGTGGAGATAGTTTTTTGCCAGATTATTTATTAAAATTAGGATACACAGATATTTCGGTAGTTGATATTTCGGAAGCAGCCATTGAACGGGCAAAAACAAGACTGGGAAAAGATGCAAATAAAATCCAATGGATTTTGGAAGATGCTGCCACATTTGAACCCAATAGAATATACGATTTTTGGCACGACCGCGCGGCCTTTCATTTTTTTACGGAAGAAAAAGAAATCTTGCATTATTTGGATACGGTGCAAAAACATCTAACCCAAAAAGGCATTTTTGTTTTGGGAACTTTTTCCGAAAGTGGACCTACAAAGTGCAGCGGTATAGAAATAAAACAATACTCTGAAAATACCATGGCCGAGCAATTGAAAAAATGCTTTGAAAAAATTAAATGCGTTTCAGAAGACCATAAAACCCCATTTGAAACCATTCAAAACTTTGTGTTTTGCAGTTTTAGAAAATTACAATTTCAGAATTAATATGCAGAAAAAAATAATGGTTCTTTGCACAGGAAACTCCTGTCGCAGCCAGATTGCACATGGATATCTTGAAAAATTCGGCGGAGAAAAAGTGGCGGTATACAGCGCAGGTGTAGAAACACATGGAGTAAATCCTAGGGCGGTAAAAATAATGGCCGAAGATGGCATTGACATTTCGCACCATACGTCAAACAATGTACAAGAATATTTTGAGATTGCTTTTGATTGTGTAATTACGGTTTGCGATAATGCCAAGGAAAAATGCCCGTGGTTTCCCTCAAATACTTCTAAAATTCACTACAACTTTTTAGACCCTGCAAAGGCAAATGGCACCGAGGAAGAGATCATGCAGGAATTCAGAAAAGTAAGAGAATCGATTAAGGAATATTGCAAAAATTTTATTTCCGAAATGAAGTGAATATCACGGAGATGCACAGAGACCAGAAAGAGATTCACAGAGAAATAATCTCTCCGTGTGTTTGCTGCAATTGCACAGTGTGGCACTGTGTAAAAAAATAAATAACGCAACTAAAATTCAAATACTAAATATGCCAGCAAACAAACGACTCAGCTTTTTAGACCGCTACCTAACCATTTGGATTTTTTTGGCCATGGGCATAGGAGTATGTCTTGGATATTTTATTCCAGAATCGGGCAATTACATACAATCCTTTAGCAGCGGAACTACGAACATTCCATTGGCAATTGGATTAATTTTAATGATGTACGCACCCTTGGCAAAAGTGCGTTACGAAAAAATACCAGCCCTTTTTAAAAATGCAAAATTATTTACCGCATCCCTATTTATTACCTGGATTGTGGGACCTTTTGTTATGTTTTTATTAAGCATTCTTTTTTTACACAATTACCCAGAATACATGTCGGGTTTAATTCTCATAGGCATAGCTCCCTGCATTGCCATGGTTATTGTGTGGAACGAACTTGCAGGTGGAAACCGCGAATATGTAGCAGCTTTGGTGGGTATTAACACTATAATGCAGGTATTGTTTTTTAGCGTATATGCTTGGTTTTACATGGAAATTATGCCTGGTTTGTTTGGCTACAAAAGCATTGAAATTGATATTTCTATGAGTCAAATTGGCAAAACCGTGGCTATTTATTTGGGAATCCCCTTTCTGGCAGGCATTGTTAGTCAATATTTTCTTATTAAAATAAAAGGTGAAGTTTGGTTCAACACAAAGTTTTTAAAATTTGTATCACCTATCACACTTATCGCTTTGCTAGGCACAATCGTGCTTATGTTTTCACTAAAAGGGCAAATGATTGTTGCTATACCCTTGGATGTTATTCGCGTGGCCATACCACTCAGCATTTATTTCGCAATTATGTTTGTACTCGCCTTTTTTGTTGCCAAAAAATTAGGTGCTAGCTATGCAGACAATGCAGCCATATCTTTTACGGCGGCTGGTAACAATTTTGAACTGGCCATAGCTGTCGCCATAGGAGTTTTTGGCATGAATAGTGGTCAAGCTTTTGCAGGCGTTATTGGACCATTGGTGGAAGTTCCGGCACTGATTTTAATGGTTAAATTGGCATTTTGGTTGCGCAAAAAACACTACAGCAGTTAATGGGTCAATTCTTTTGGTTTGCTGCTTAACAGCAATTCACCCAAGCAAATACACCAAATTAAAATACAGGGAAAAACTTTTAATTGTAATTCCTCCACAATTAAATGGCGCATTTCTTTTGGATAAATATCCGAAGGGCCAAAGCATGTGAATGCAATTACTGGAATTAAAAAACCAATGCGCCACGCTTTTGGCAAATTGCTGTAAAACAACCAAATAAAAACACCAGCAACTGCAATGATAAATGTTGCACTTTCTGCCATATGGTTAAAAACAACAAGCCATATCAACAAAGAGCTTGTATACAATGCTTTGGTTTTGGTTGTAGTTTGATTTCTAAGTAATTTTAAAGGCAGCAATTGCAACAATAAACCAACAACAATTACCACATTTTTGGGAGGAGAAAAATGAAACCAACTATACAGCCAACCCATGACAGAATATTTTACAAAGGAAGCATTATCCCCAGCTAATAAATGCCCATAACTGATATACTGTTGTTTAAAATTTTGAATACCGAGAATTGGCAGGGGCAATAAAAAAAACAGTAAAAATATACCGATAGATGGAACAATATATTTGTACCATTTTGGATAAAATAAAAATAAAATAAAAAACAGAATGCCAAATATTTTAATAAACGCCGTGCATAAAAAGTAAAGTGCCGCTTTTTTGCCATTTCCATTTTCCAGGGCAATCCAGCCCAATATCAACAACCCAGCAATAAGCGCATTGCTTTGGCTATTCATAGTTGTAGTTACCAATTCTTGAAGCACCAACAACCCAAAGGCAATTTTAGCTCGTTTTGTAATCGCGGGCAAATTTCGAATGGCCAAAAACAACACGCCTACATTAAGAATATTCCATATGGAAAGACCAAGCCAAGCGGGCATCCAAGCAACCAGTCCAAAAAATAAGGCAAAAGTGGGCGAATATTTAAAAAGATCGAATTGCTCTGCAGGATAGGATTGATAAAGATCTTGGCCATGAATAAGATGAAAAAATGAATTTTTAAAAATGACAAAATTATTATAATGGGTATAGTTGCTATCAAATGCATCATTGGCCAAAACAAAATTGCGAACTGTAAGCAGCAGCGCGATTGCCACAAACAAAGTGGCAATCCAATTCAAATTGTTAAACCATTTGCCAAATGCCCATTTCATGCAGTAGCAAAATAAATACTTTCAGCGCAAAATTGGGAAATTCATAGGAAAATATATTTATGGATACCTTTCAAAAAATGCGCTTTGCGGTAGATTTGTAATAGACAGAATAAATAAAAACAACAAAGCCGAAGTATAAACTCCGGCCTTGTTGGCTATGAAAACTTAAATCTACCCACATTAATAACGGAGGATTTAAGAAAATGTTGTTTAAACCATAAATTTATTTTTCTTTATTTCTCAACACCTGATTTTCTGTGCCTTAAATAACTTGCTAGGGATAAAAATTTTTTGTGAACACGCCATTCAAAAACACAAAAGTTTTCAGAAATTTGTGGCCTTATTCAAAAAAATGACTCCAAATCGAATCTTCTCTGTTGGCAACGTACATGCGGAAATCTACAAAAAACCTGCTAAACGCTTGGAAGAAAGGAGTTTGACCTTATTGCCGATACCAGCCAAATCAAAACTTAACAATAAATGACCTTGTTTCGCCCTCCAAAAGATTTTACTTTTTTTACCCAACCATTCTGCAAATGAACCCGTCAATACATTTACTAATACCTATTCTATCTAAAACTTTCATGCGTCTTTCTCTTTTTGCATTTTTTTGCATCTTCACTTCCGCAGCGCTTTCGGCGCAGGACTCTTTGTATAGTGTAAGCGGTTACGTTCAAGACAATTTTACAGGTGAGCCCATTTTAGGTGCTAATATCTCTACCTCCAATGGAAAACAGATTGCAACTTCAAACCGTTATGGGTATTACAGTCTTTCTTTAAAATCTGGCATATGGATACTTGAAGTTTCAGCGGAAGGATATCAAAGATATATGGATACAGTGGATCTTAATGTATCGAAGGTGTTAAATCTAAATTTGAAAAAAATTGAAAGCTCCATCAAGGAAATCAATATAACCGCAAAACGTGTAGAAACCGAAGTTAAAAGCACACGTATTTCGGTTATCAATTTAAAACCAGCAAACATTAGAAACATTCCCACCATTGGCGGAGAGCTAGACATATTGAAGGTAGCCCAATTGTTGCCGGGGATACAAAAAGGGGCAGAGGGTCAAACGGGTTTTCAGGTACGAGGGGGCGACCCAGATCAAAATTTATTGATTTTGGATGATGCAACGGTTTACAATGTGAGCCATTTGTTTGGGTTTTTTTCGGTATTTATTCCGGAAGCCATAGAAGACATGGATATATACAAAGGAGGTTTTCCAGCCGAATATGGCGGTAGACTATCCTCGATTTTTGATATCCGCCTGAAAGAAGGCAACAAAAGTAAAGTTTCAGGCAGTGGAGGGGTAGGCATATTGTCCTCTCGGCTAACTTTGGAGATTCCGATAATAAAAAACAAAGCATCGTGGATCATTTCCGGGCGTAGAACTTATATTGATAGAGTTTTAAAACTGGCCAAGTTTAATTTGCCCTATTATTTTTATGATATTAATTCGAAATTTAGCTATTCATTGAGTAAAAACGACAAAATATTTGCCAGTTTCTATTTGGGAAATGATGTTTTAAAGGAAGAGTCTCAACAAAATACGGACAGTGGAAATGTTTTGGCTACGAAATTTGGATTCCAACTGGGTAACATATCTTCAACCCTCAGATGGAATCATGTAGTCAATCCCAAAATATTTTTAAACTCATCCTTAATTTATACCCGATTTAGATATTTTGTAGAAGGCGAATTTGGGGACAATTCTATATTTATTGGATCTCGAATACAGGATATTGGTGCCAAAACAGATTTATCTTGGTATAAAAACAATCAAAATACGTATAGGTTTGGTATAAGTGTTATCAACCACACATTTAAACCCAATGTAATAAGTACCAAAGGTGCTATAAGCCAATTTCTAAAAGATACAGCACCCACCATTATTAATACGCAAGAATTGGGATTGTTTGCGCGAAACGAAAAAACAGTATCGACAAAATTAAAAATAAATTATGGCTTGCGATTGAGTGCCTGCTTAACACAAGGCAAATTGTACGGCGGTATTGAACCCAGAATTGCAGCTGTTTATGAAGTTGGCAAACTGAGCTCGTTGAAGTTTGGCTATGCCCGTATGAAACAATATTTACACTTGGTAAGCAGCAGCAGTGTGAGTTTGCCAACAGATCTTTGGTACCCTGTTACCAAAAATATTAAACCCCAAAAGAGTGATCAAATTACCATTGCATATCAGCATGCATTTCCG
>Ga0105050_10006770_pt1 | contig 14044 bp, 13 predicted proteins | sample FRY01_FD_78088 | JGI IMG/M metagenome (GOLD analysis project Ga0105050, IMG submission 78088) | Freshwater microbial communities from Lake Fryxell liftoff mats and glacier meltwater in Antarctica - FRY-01 | ecosystem: Environmental > Aquatic > Freshwater > Ice > Glacier meltwater ... | reverse complement strand
CTATCGGTGGCCAGGCTGGCTGAGCCGGATCGCCAGCGCGAAGCTGATTCGCTCAATGTCGCGCAAGGGCTGCTCACCGGACAATGCCGCGTGCGAGGGCTTCTTCGGCCGGCTTAAGATCGAGATGTTCTTCGCGCGCGACTGGCTATCCACCACCATCGACGAGTTCATCGCGACCTTGGACGCCTATATCCGCTGGTACAACGAGACGCGTATCAAGATATCGCTCAGCGGCCTCAGCCCCGCAGCACACCGTAGAAGCCTTGGGATTCCTGTTTAACCAGTCCAAGTTTTTGTCCGCACCCCCAGTGGGTCAGTTTTCGGTCGGCGCCAACATTCAAAGACATCGACCGACAAGCAAAAAGCCCACTCATTAATCAGCTGAAATGACCATCTCGCCACCACGAAGCTGCACTAAGAGCTCGCTGGCCTCTTGATCAAAAAGCTTCTCGGAAAGTGGTGTGACCAGGCGGCTCTCCAGCATCTTGGCGATTTGACGCCCTCCCAGAGCGAGTACCTTGGGCGCTAGACATACCTCTTCAATATGCTGCTGGAAATCACTGGAAATCCGAACTGTGGTGCCCGTACTTTTGCGCACTCGCTCCAGAATATTTTCCAGCATGTTCTTGAGGATTTTCTCCCCCACCTCGCGCCTGATGAAGTCGAAGACTATCAGGTTGTCTAGACCGATTCGTCCAAGCAATTCGGGGCGATTGATTCCCGAGGTGAAGTGTTCTTCCACTTCTTTTTTGACGGTGGCTTGGACTTCTGATGAAGACAGCTCAGAGGTTATTTCTCTAGACCCCAGGTTGGAAGTGAATATCACCACCGACTCCCCAAAGTAGGAAGGATTTCCCCGGCCATCTGTGACTCGGCCTTCATCGAGAAGCGCAAGGAACTTGTCGAGAATTCTTGGATGAGCCTTCTCAATCTCGTCAAATAACAGGACGGAAAACGGCCGCGTTCTAATGGCTTCAGTCAGCTCACCACCCTGAGAAAACCCCACGTAACCCGGAGGTGCACCTACCAGCCGAGCGTCCGCATGGGCATCACCAAATTCCCCCATGTCAAACCGTACGAGTGCGCCTTCATCCCCAAACACCAACTCGGCGATCGCCTTTGCCAGCTCGGTCTTTCCAACCCCTGTCGGCCCAGCCAGGAAAAGTACCGCTCTCGGACCTCTGTAGATCTGCTTTTGATGAGCGCCTGACAAGTTCAGAGCGCTTCTCTTCAACACTTGGATTGCTGTCGACAATGCGCTGTTCTGGCCCTTGATCCTTCGCTCGAATCGTTCTGGAGCGCTCTTCAGTGCATCTCGCAACGCACGTCCAGCCCAGGGGGTATCGTTCAGCCCCTCTTTCACTGCTCGTGCCAAATGTTCTAGTTCTGTCGCGCTGGTTGCATCCTTCTGTCGCGCCAAGTCAAGAATCATCTGTAGCGTATTGAGCTGATGGCCTTCAGTCAGTGCTGCGAGATGCTCACCCCGAGAGTGGAGACCCTCCTCACCGCCCTGTGCTGCACCGTATCGAATTGCATAGGCCTTGCGCTCATCTCGGGCCGGCAAACCCAGTCGAATATGTCGAATGCTGTTCGTCTTTAATGCTTCTGGCACGTTCGCGGCGTTGCGAAAACACAGAAGCACCATGGGCTCGTATTGGCCAGAGGCGACACGCTCCCCGTGATCGGCATAGCGGATCAACCTGTGTATCCGCGTCTGAGCTTGAGACTCCGGTTCACCGAACATAAAATCGGCATCGTCCAGCATGACAGCAAAACTTCGCTGATCCCCTTCTGAGGCGATGTTGTCCAAGAGTGCTTCCATTGTGATGTTGTGGGTTCCATCAACTTGGTTCAAGGCTGGCGCGAGTGAATTCAGGGCTGTACACCCATCTGCCGCAAACAAGGTGGTGATGCGTGCATTCAGTGGATCGAAACGCAACAGCGCCGAATAACGCGAGCGCAGCACCGACCACACTGCGCCCGACAGACTCGCCGCACTTAAGGCGCCTTTACCACCTGAGCTCATCATCACGAATCGGTCGCTGACCCGTTCGCCGACCAGTACCGCAACAGGGGACAGGGCGACGCTGAGCTCCAGATTCTCCAGCCAGGCGTGCTTGATCGTGTGCTGACTCATGGTCATGATCTCCATTTAGGTTTGGTCCGGACTCTTATGAGCCTGCTTGAGAATCCTGGTTCGTACCTTGCCTTGATTGACGTGGAGTCCCAGCTCAGCCATTTCAGAAGAACCAAGAACGACCTTGTCGCCAGCGGCTGCGAGCCTTTCGAAAGGCCCAAAGGAGCCACCGGTCTTGGCATTCAGATCTGACACGGCGCTCGTCAGGGCGGCGCAAGCCTTGTTGTCAAACTCAGTGTCCCGCACCTTATCGCTTCGTTCGTTGCGGTCGTTTCCGCGAAACGGGATCCAATGGGTATCGTCACCCTCAAATCTGGCCATCACGCGGTGCTCATCAAAGCCAGGCAACGTGAACACTTCCACGCAATCACCCTGATCCTCAAAATGCAGGTCGTCTCTATCGACTGCAACAAGCCCCGCCTCATGCAGCGCGTTCACAAACGCCAGACGCCTGTAGCGCTGTGCCATCCTTTGCATGGCTACTCGGTGCAACTCCTCATGAGAACGCTCCATGGATGGCACCAGATCGATCAAACCCAGCGCTGCTTGATCCAGCAAAAGTCGTAACGCCGCCCACTTTTCAAGCAGATCGTCGTCCTCGGCAAGCGGCGGCGTGGCGAGAAGGCGAATCGCTGTAGCACGTTGACGCGTCCTGCTCTCAAATGCAAACAGGCGAGCCCAAAAATCGACGCCTGCTGGCCTTTGGTGTCCAAGTCGTATGTCTGCTAGCAGACTGCGTAGACTAATCGGCAAGCCGCTTTCGGCAATACCCAGGTCTGGTAACAATTCGGACAACTGTTGCTCAAACGCATGCTGAGCTATTGACTGGCCATCGGACCGCCACTTGGCCAGCGCTGCCGCGCTGTCAACGATCAAATTTCGCTCCGTGACGCGGTCAATCACCTGCTTCAAGTTCTCGTTCGCTTCAAGGGTGTTGCGGTACCGCGCCACACGCTCTGCGAGCGCATCGACAGCCGCTCGCAAACCCTCGTTCAATCTCTCGATGTCCTCACACTCCATTGCCGGCTCAGGGCTCGAAAAATTGTGATTGAGATATTCGCAGGTTTCCCCTAGAGCACCCGCGAGGTCTCGAAGATCGTTCTCATGTTGGGCCAAACGCTCACTCAGCGTCTGATTGAGCTCCCAGGCCTTTTGCCGGCGCTCACGCCGAACCTGCAAGCGATCAGCCTCAATGATGGCATTCTCGACCGAGACGCTCCAGGCTTCAATCTGGCCTTCAAGTGAGTTCGCGTAGGCCTGCCACACGTCATGGCGATCGGCGGTCGGAAAGGCAGGCAGATCACCGACTACATAGGTCAGATCGGGCAATCTGCGTCGGGCTTTGTCCACGCGCGCCCGCAGTGCCGAGTGGTCCTGGATCAGACCATCCACGCGAGTTCGAGCATGAGACAGTTGCCTCTGCTCGCCCAGACGCTGAGCAATTTCCCGCTGAGAAGCCTCTTCCTGTGCTTTGCGATACTCGTCTAGAGAGACCGTTGAGGGAAAAGACGTTGAGCACTTGGGACCACTCATGACGAAACCCTTCCATCCAGGGGATAGACACCCCGCAAGTCTGCTGTACGCAGGCGCTCCACGAGCTCCGTGGCTTGCGCATCCCCTGCGGTCGCTCGACGCCCAAGTTCGACAAGATTGGATTCAACCTGTTCCTCCCCGAGGGAGATGCCGCGCCAGATTTTTGGGCACTCGGGGTTCAGCCGGTGCGCCAGGCGAAGCAACAGCCAGTCGGCAGATTTCCCCGCGCGTTGATTGATAAGGATATCGGTCACGATCTCCTTCATCACTGGATTCTTGCCCAGCCAGCCGAGAACGTCTTCAAGCCTTTCTGCAGCAGCGTCCAGATTCTCCAGCAGCGGCACGGCCAAGTCGCTTGGCAGGAAAAACCCTCTTCCATGCAGAACGAAAGCGTCTTCCGCGGCCCCAGGATGCAGCCTCGACCAGTCAGGCAGCCCGACCACCTGACCGTTGGACCACTTAACAAGGTTCTCAAGAGTCCAGCGTCGACGGTGATCCGGATACAAGAGTCCAAGCAGAGCTGTGCGAAGCCAGTCATCCTGGACGTGCCTGAGATCCAGATCGCCGCGCTCAATTGCAAAATGCGTTGGCGCGTGACCGGAGGCCAGCTGCATCGCGATGACCCCGGCCGAATACATCGGTGAATTGGGAACCCAGCTCTTGGATTTCAGGATTTCTGCTGCGGCAAACTCGGTGCGCACGGCGGGCAGGCTTGCGAGAAACTCGCCGCTCTTTGCGCCTGCCTTCATCAGTTTTCCAAAGTCAGTCAACAGCAAGGCCCCATTTCGAACCGCAAGACTGCCAGGCTCGATCCACAGCGGAGCAGCGTGGACGGGCGCCAATGCGTTGAGAATCTCAAGGGTCTGGCGCAGAAACCAGGTTGCGGCGGCCTCGGTCGAGTTGCTCTGCATCCACTCAATGAACGACACGGTTTTCTCATCCCAGGCAACAAGTTCGTAGTCGGATCCCGTGAAATGACCGTGGGCAAGGAGTTGAGCAAGCGCACCTGATCCAGATTTGCTGAGGAATGCGTAGTTCTCGCTACTGGTCAGGCTCCCGGCCGTGTAGCGTTTGTACAAGGCCTTGTGGCCCTGACCGTCCACAACGTGTAACGCGCTCCCATCCGCCCACCTGTCTTCACGGAGCGGCCGGGATACTGCCCACCCGGACAGTTCGGGGGGAAGTTCAGGGCCGTCAGAGCGCGCAGTCGAGCCAGCCGCTCTTGCAGTGTCATGACCGAACAGCCCGGACAGACGCGATGCCCAGGAGCGTGCCTCCCCCGATGCTCTGGAGGCTGCTGTCTCGGCCGATCCTGCCATCGCAGGGCCAGCCTGCTCCGGTTGCAAAGGATCAGCGTTCAGCCGTCTGAGCCTGGCACCATCAATCAGGCAGAACTCCTCACCGCTGAACGTTTCACCGCATTCGGGGCATTTCTTCAAGTTGCTCACGTGTCAGCTCCAGGAGGTTGAATCTACAGTGATGCCTCGGCGAGCCAGGGCAGCGGTGAACCGATCGAGATCACCCGCTTTGGGGACCCCCGAGAAAGAGACGCCGTCAGGCCGAATAGAAGCCTCCAGCGGTAAGGCGGTTGCAGTCGCAAAGCCTCCATACCGCTTTTCCGCCTTGGGCGTGATACACCGGATCGACTGATTGCCACTACCAAGAAGAGGGTGCGCGCTGGGGCGGTTCTGCACGAACGGCTCCGGCACGACGGCATCACAAAGTTCAACCAGCTTTGCAAACCGATTTTTCAGTCTTCGCCAGGGCAAGCCGCTGTACATCAGGACATCCCAATCTGGCGCCACTCCGCGAAGAGCCTCTATCAGAGAGCACAACGCCAGTGAAGACTCAGTAGGCTCGCCACCACTGATCGTCAGTCCGTCGATCGGCGTGTGCTTGCTCGCCAGTTTCTCTATGAGTCGAGCAACTTGTGCCACGTCCATCGGTCGGCCCTTCGCCGTCCAGGTATCCTTTGAACAGCACCCCGGGCAGCCGATGGAGCAACCCGCCACCCAAAGGGCGATCCTGCGGCCATACCCCAGATTGGTCACCGGAGCCGTGATCCGCAAGACATTGAGCAAATCGGTAGTCATCGCGTCGGCCCTCCCGAATGGGCGTACTCGCGACCGCTGACCTTTGCCCAGGTCCGTTGCCCCCGATCGTTTGCCGTGCGTGACATGCGACGATCGTCGGCCGCGCGCCTCTCCACAGAACCCACCTCCATCGGGCACACCAGCTTGCAGTACCCAGCGTCGTTTTCTGCGAAGACCAAAAGCTCGCCAGGATAGAGACACATGTCGAGTACCAAGTGCTCAGGCGGAGGCGTGAGAAGAAGGGTTTGCCCCGAGCCGGTGGCATGGAGCAGGATCCGATCCACTGCAGTCCCTTCGATTTCGACGAACACACGTTGCCCAAAAGCAGCCTCGATTCTGTCGACTATTCTCACGATCGGTGCGTCTTCACCCGCCCTCATCACTTCAGCCTGGAAGGCACGCTGCGTCATCGCATCCGCCAGATCGAGCACGTTGATAAGGTAGGGTCGAACAAGTTCGATGGCTGCCAGCACGCCAACGTTTAGGCTGCGGATGTCAGCGCTGGAATCAAGCACTCCTTTGGCCTGCAGCAGGTCCATGTCGGGCCGAACGGATACTTCCAGTCCCGAGCGTGCCCCGAGTGCCGCCAGGGAAGCACGGGAAAGCGCCTTCTGATCGGGCAATGCATTGGCCGGGAACCCGAGGACCCTGTGCCGCTCCACCTGGCGGATAGCAGCTGCGCGAGCCTCGCTCCAGCCCTTCAGTACCTTGTCAAGATTGGTCATGGTCAAACGGCCTCCATCTTCACTGGCTTGAATATCGGCTTTGCCGCCGACGCGGGTACCGAGAGATGTGCGACATGAGAAGAGCGTTCATCTGCCAAGCCAAACCGCAGTGGGGGAAGCTCCTGATTGAGCTTTGCGAGGGTTCGGGCGTGATAGAGCTCAAGTCGGCGAGCGTCGCGCTCTCCCAGGTCAGCCACCGCATCTTGTAGATTCTTGGCTGGTGTGTACCGCGAAAAGATCAGGCACAAGAGCTCCAAGAACATCATCATCGCGGCCGACAGGACGATGGAAAATACCGTCCCAAGGTCGGCGTAACGAACGGCTTTGAACAACGAGCCCATGCCTGGTTTGGTGGTCAGAACACTTTCCTGAATGGCTTCCATGCGACGACCCAGCTCCGTCAGCTCTTGCTGGAGTACCAGGTTGTCATCTTTCAACTCCTCGACCACAGCGATCAAGCGCCGCGCCGCTTCTGCAGTGTCCTTGTGGACTTTGGCTTTGGGGCCACAGCGACCACCTATCGCGAATTTTCCGGTGAGTGCATTCACGCCGCCCCCGTTGGGATCGCATTCAGCTGCTTGCATGAGCTCGGCCTCGATCTGCTTGGCCTTGAGTTCGGGTCCCTGAACTCGGATCCGCTCGGAATTGCTGGCTATCGCCTCGCGCGTGCGAGCCATCTGCCCTTGAATTTCTCTGAACTGCATGCCAGCATGCGACTCAGCGCTCTGGAGCGCCGCCATCTCTCCCTGGCGGAGAGATTTCAGTAGGCTTTCCTGCTGCGAAAGTAGCGAGGCGTAAAGCGAAATGAAGAGTGTGATCAACGCCAACACCACTCGCACCAGGCGAAGCTGGGAATCTCGCTCTTTATGGTAGGCCCTGCCCGTGATCTGCCAGTCGATCAGGAAGACAATCACCGGCATGAATAGCAGGTAGGCAGCATTGCCGAACACCACTCCAGCGTAGGTGTACAACACAATGGCACTGATGGTCGGAGAGATGGCTACAGCCAGCCCACGGCCGAGGACCGAGGCCTTGGAACCCCAGTCCTGCAACTGGTGGAACGCCTCGTGGGGAAAGCAGGCCAAGGCGCAGATGACGCGCACGAACAAGGCCCAGGCCTCGTTGATGTTCGCGTCCGGCTTCTGCGTATTGGTCTGCGGTTGTTGCATGGTGGGGGCTCCTTGGTTTGGTCGTTTCTTGCTTGGCGTGAATTTTCTGGCAGCAGGCCCCCGAAAACGTTTTTGGCAGATCTGCCACTTCGGGCGTCTGTTGGACTGGCGCTAAGCTCCGCTTCGTTGGGAGTTCAGGCCAACCCGCAGGGCGTGCTCCGAAGGCGCCGGCTGGAGACATCTCCTTGCAGGTTCTGCAGGGAGCCAATATGCAGAGGTCCTGTGAAACGGATCCGGTTATCCGTCTTGCATGCAGGCCCTTGCGCTGAATCGCAAAAAGTGCCTCTTCGTTTCCGGGCGACTGCATACCAGTCGTCCGGCTTCTCAGCGCAAGGCGTGCGGAGGAACGCATGCCGGCTAAGGCAGGACTCCAAGTCGCGACCCTCACGCCTTGCCTTGCCCTGCGAAAGAAAAAGCCGCCGACTGTCCCGGCTTCAATCGAAGTCCGGGTCCCAGCTGTCCCGAACGTCCTCAAGCCACTCGCTGAAGCGCGTTGGTTCCTTGTGAAGCAACGCGAATCGCACGCGCGTTACGCTGAACCCGGCCGACTCCAAGGCACGCTGCATCCAGACCGGCTTACTGGCGTTGTGGCTGTGTATCAGCACTGGCACGGAGCGCCGCACACGGCGCTGGATCAGTGGCATCACATCGGAAGTCGATAGGCCGTGGTCGATGTCAGTGATTGGAGAGTCGGACAAATCGTGGTCCAGCAAGATCCCGGCAATCGACTCGGTCGAGCCCTTGGACAAGACACCCAGGGCCTGGCCACCTGACCGGGCAACCATGAGAACAAACTCTGTTCCTTCAAGCCAACGGGTGAAGATGTCGATACGCCCAGGGTCATCCTCAATCAGTAGGATTCGAGGCTTCAGTTGCGGTGATACCAAGCTTTTCTCCAGGCAGTAGGGCAATGTCGGCGATGGCCCGTTTCAGGCACGAAATATCGACAAGATGGCGCGCCCCACTCCTCTGAAGAGCCACCCCAGTAGACCAAATACTCCCCGAAAGACCGCCTTGACGGCATCTGCAGCGAGATGGCCAACCATGCCGTCGGTGGCGCGCTCCCCGATCATGGCCGTCGAGATCCAGCGCAGACAGCTGAAGATGATGGCAAGGGCAAAGAATCCCAACAAGACGGAAAGCAGACCGCCTGGCAGAGACTCAAACAACGGCAGCAAAAGGGCGGGGAGCACCGCCAGGGCGAGGGCGCCCACGATCAGACTGGATCCCGCTTTTCTCGCACCCACGATGATCGCCATACCGCCGGCAACCAGCAGCATAAAGAGAAGCTCCTCGGGAATCATGAGTGCAAGGCCGCGCATGGAGGTTCTCCTTAGTCAGAAACCACGATCCGGATCTTGGCGCCATCTGGCAGGCCACGTGTCTGCGCACTCATGACGCCACCAGCCCCGCGGTTGTCAAATCGATCGATATACCGGACGTTGGCGTTGCGCCCTCCAGCGGAGGTGAACGCGGGCGGGTATTCGTCACGCTCGTAGAGCGGTGCTGGTTTGCGATGCCGACTCACCGAACTGGTCGCAGCTGCTCGGCGCTTTGCCGCGCCCTCTTTCGAAATATAGAGAACGCTCGGCTGCCCCTGGCGCTGGGCGTCATCGATGTGCTTTGCCGCTTGTGGGTGCCGAGAGCGCTGGATCACGACATCGTGCGGCTTGCCATGTACCTTGGCCGGTTGTGATGCCACTCGATTGACCGCGGCAGACTGGGTCGCATTCTTTGCGGCAGCTTTGCGCGCAGTGCTGAACAGGAGCCCTGCCTCGGCTGGCGCGATGGCCATCAGGCTTGCGGACAGCACCGCAATCACGAACGGGGTTAAAGGCTTGCTTTGCATGGTTGTCTCCTCTTGGGTCGGGTTGTGACTAGGGCGTGGTTGGCAGCTTGGGTTGATCAGTTCGACCGGGCCTGCTCCCGCGCCCAGGCAACTGCATCGTCAAGGCGGCGAAACGGACTGCGGCGCTTACCGTTAGACATCTGCACCATGTAGGTTCTCCCGCTCCATTCGTAAATTCGGATGACCTCGTAGGTGGTGTGCTTGCCGTGCACGATGTCCACAATTTCCTTCTTCATGCCTTGTCTCCCTTGTTGAACCTGAGTCACTGTTTCCGTCTTCTTCGACTGAATTTTTGTCCGAAAGCCCCGATCGCCCCTGCTTCGCAGATCTGCGGATGCGTGCGGCAGATCCATCGAGAATCTGGTGAAATCACCCACCACTTCACCGCCTATTCCCATGCTCTGGAAGGCATTTCGGCTCTGGATTGGTGAGAGATGTTGTGAGGCTGAATGGCTGTTGCCGTCATCGCTCGCAAGGATTTTCGCCATGCTCTCGGACCTCACACGAACCGCAGATCTGCGCACGGCTGCTGAACCTGCAGCGCTAGACCCTCGGTATGGGTCACGCAGGTTGCCAACTGGACTGTGCTTAATGAGGTCAGCGCCGTCGCGCTGCCGAACTAGCCTTCGTCGCTTTCTGACTCAGACAATCGCTCCAGAGCCCGAGAGGTTTGATTCCGCCAGAGGTTGATGGCGCGCGGCTATCGGCCTGCCCGATGGGTGGTTGCCCAGCCACTTTGTGAGTCGATAAATGCCAGCTGAGCAGAGAGCGTGGCGATTTCCTGCCAGCGTCGGAGGCAAGCTCGCCTGTATCGGGACTTGTGTGTCGAATGGCGGGCGTGTCAGCAGCCCTTGCGCACCGGGGCAGTCAGCATAAGCATCCGACCTATTTATTAAGGCGTGCCTCGGCGACAGCCGACAGCCTTGCGGCCTCGTCCTCATCGGGCAAGCAGATCAGAAGCTCGATCTGCTGCACCCCATGTCCAGCGATGCGAAAAGCATCGAGCATCGCACCAAAGCCCTCGTCAAGCCCCAGGCGCCAGCCACCTCGCATCACCACACTCGCCACAGACCGACATCCGCGCCTCGCCGCCAACGTAAGGGCCTCGGCACAAGCCGCACGAACTACCGAGGCCTTCTGTTGCTGCGTCAGCACATCGATGTGGTGCAGCGTCGAAGCAATGAGGATGGTGCGCCAGGGACAGTCACCATCCCATTCGACCGCAGTGGTTCTGCCCAGCGGAATGGGATAGGCGATGTCCCGCTGCATGTCCAGCCAGTCGTCGGGGTAGCGCCGTTCAAACTGGCGGGCAATATTGCCTTCCATGCCTCGCTTCAAACCATCGACGGTAAGAATCAGGGCATCGGCAGACGCATCGAGAACATCTGTGCATTCAATCCGTATCGGCATGCTTCGTCCTGCTGTCAAGGCTCCCAGCGTTCGCGCATCAAATTCAACGCTTCTGCTGGCACGTCACGAACATTTTTCCAGTATCTCTGGAGCACCTCTACCCAAAACGGAATCGTCTGGGCGAGCTTCACCGCAAGCTCTTCCACGAACTGGCGATGTTGCTTAACGTTTGCACACGCAATAAACACGTTGGCCACCATCATGCGTCGACCATTGCGAACTCCGATCTCGTCGCCTCAAGGCAGCTGGCATGCGCGACCACCACGCGTTCAGGGCTCCACTCGTACACGCAATCATTGTTGTAATACTAGGTGTCAGACTCAAGGTGTACGTCCATTTCACCGATTGAAACAAGCCGTTGCGCCATGGTGGACTTACCGCTCCTGGGGATCCCGCGCAAGATCAACTGGTATGGCTGAAACTGACTCACACGGTGCTCCACCTAATGCACCCAACGCACTCAATGCACTCAATGCAAAGACATTGCAGATCCGCGTCTGGATAAAGTGTGTGCAATAGAAATTTGATCAACGGATGCTCCATATCAGTTGGCTGGAAATGGTTGCACAAGGAATATGTCGGCAAGAAAAGCTCATGCAGATTTCGAGCTGGACGATCAAACGCCGATGAGTTTTTTCAGCATCTGATCCAAATCCAAAAGATCCTGCCCATCAATCACTTGAATATCGTAGGCCCGAGCCCTTTCGGAAGCAATGCCGTCCAGTTCCTGCGCAGATATCAAAACAGACTTTCCCATCAAGCCCCGCGCATGGGTACCGAGGGCATCGAGCTTGTTGAATATCTCCTGCTTGGCAGACAGCCCCCGCCAATTGATGGTTTTGCACTCGCCGATCAACAATCGGTTGTTGTGCAGCACCACCAAGTCCAGTTCATTTTCTACCACGGCGCCAGTAGCCTTGCTATCCCCGCCCCGATCAGTCGTCCGCAGGACCACATTCGTTTCAACCACCTGTGCACCACACTCGATGGCCAACAACCAAGCCAATTCCTCAATCCATCCACCCGTCAGATACTTACTCGCACCAAGAGAGGCAAATACGAACTGCCCTCCATCATTAGCTCTTAGTAGCCCAGCCTCTACCAAAGGATTCACAAACCAACCAGACTTTAGCCCTCGAATTGGACAATCTGGCAAGACCTTTGCCAACGCGGCGTCGCGCTCTTCCTGAGACAAGCCTTTGGAGGCAGATTTGTTGAGTTTTTCTTGCTCGATCCCGTAAATTGCCCGGTTGAAGGAGCCAAGTAGATAGTGAGTCGAATTTTCGGCAAGAAACTTTGTGACGATGAGCCGCTCTTTCGCCTGCAAGCACCACTCTGGATCTCGACTGCTACACCTGACGACCTCGTACCCTTGGCAATGAAAGTAGTCATCAATGTTATCGATGAGCACACCCATGGGCTCCGGCTCCTGAGGGAAGTCCGCCATGAAGCGAATGCTGTTGGCTCGAGCGGTGTCAGTATAGATAGTCTCGAATCCCTGGAACTCCCTGACAAAACCCGACGAAATTGCCTTGGTGCCACCGGTTGCGTTGAGCGTGATTTTGTGGTCGGGGTACTTCTCCAGCAAATGATTCCTCAACGCGCGAGCCTGTTCACGAGAAGCGTACATTTCACTGCTGCACTCATCCCCCAGTTTGTGAGGCGTGACGGATGCGCCGCCGTAGCCAAATCGCGCGAGCGAATGCGCCAGAGTATCCAGTCCTCGCCCAGGTGCGATCATCTCCGGAGAGCAGACGAGTTCGATCCTGTCTGGCCTGCGCTTTAGGATGGGTAGCAAATTGGCAAATTGCTGGTCGGACACGATGCAGACGTGGATCGAGCCGCCATCCTGTCTGGCGGGTACCGTCCTTAGCGGTTCCTGACCCACGATCACGAACTCCTGCAATCGCGCACCGAACGATCGCATTTGGAGTGGGGTGAGCTCCCTATCCCGCCATTGATCAGGAATTTCCATCGCTAGGTGAAGGTAACGGGCACCCCGCGCGCAGACCTGCGCCGCCAGATGCACCGGAAGCGTACCCATCACGATGTCGCCCTCCCGCACGTCCTGCTTCGGGTCAATCGTCGGAGCCACTTCACACTCTTGCTCCAAGGGCATCAGACCTTCTTGCTGAGCCCACTCAATTGCACCGGGATGCCGGGAGACGAACCAGTACTTCATCAATGAATCTCCCTCGATTGAATTTCTAGACGCTCACCCCACCAGCACTCAACGCCCCCAGCGAGCAACCTATGGCATACCCGCAAAGCAGAATATGGGCAAAACTGCGAAGTCCGCACAGCCTCTACACCAACGGGAATTTGCCAAAGATCATACAAGGCGTCCTGTGCAAAGCGGGCATCCGATTGCGTATTCCGGTGATCGTGACCAGTGATTCCGGCAACGTGACCGCAGATTCCGGTGAACGTGACCGGGCATGGTGCTGCGCGGTTTAAATTGTAGGGGGTGCTGTTTTTTTGGGCAGTTTTCACCGCTCTCCGTGTTCGGTTTTGGTGGTTTTAGTAGTTTTGAATTTGTTCAACCGAGGCCCCTGCCAGGGCCGCCGGCAGGCCCCCCCCGGTTGTGCATGTACCCATGCATTACCCACTGGTGAGTGCCGCTTCCCTATGCGCCCACGGGGTGGCTCGCAGCTGCGCTGGCCTTGGTGGCTGTCTTCTTGCGCATCGATTCACCCGTGAGCGTGAAGCGGTGGTGGTTCTGCATCAGCCGATCCAGCATCGCATCTGCGATCGTCGCGTCGCCTATCCATTCGTGCCAGTGCTCGATCGGTAGCTGGCTGGTGATGATGGTGGCGCGTGTGTTGGCACGGTCATCAATGATCTCCAGCAAATCAGCGCGGGTGGATGCGTCCATGGCCGTCATGCCCCAGTCGTCCAGCAGCAACACATCGGTGTTTTTGAGTGTCTCCAGCCAGCGCGTGAAGGTGCCGTTGGCGTGGCGTATGCGCAGCTCCTCACCCAGGCGCGGCACGCGCTGGTAGTAGGCGCTTTGGCCGCGCCTGCAGGCGTGCTGAGCCAAGGCGCAGGCCAGCCAGGACTTGCCCGCGCCAGTGGCCCCGGTGATCAGCACAGCATGCCCCTGGGTCACCCATTCGCCCAGGGCCAGG
>Ga0105050_10006764_pt1 | contig 14051 bp, 11 predicted proteins | sample FRY01_FD_78088 | JGI IMG/M metagenome (GOLD analysis project Ga0105050, IMG submission 78088) | Freshwater microbial communities from Lake Fryxell liftoff mats and glacier meltwater in Antarctica - FRY-01 | ecosystem: Environmental > Aquatic > Freshwater > Ice > Glacier meltwater ... | reverse complement strand
TGGACGGCCTGCTGATGCGGTTTACCGATCTGGTGCTGGCGCTGCCGCTATTGCCGCTGCTGCTTGTCATGATGCTGCTTTTTCGCGACCAGTTGCGTGCCATGTTTGGCCCCACGACGGGGATTTTCATCCTGATCGTTGTGGCCATCGGGGTGACGTCATGGATGCATACCGCGCGGATCGTGCGGGGCGATATCCTGGCACTCAAAGAGCGCGAGTTCGTGCTTGCCGCCCGCTCCATCGGCACGCCGTCGCACCGGATGATTACCCGGCATCTGCTGCCCAACGTGCTGTCGCCGATCATGGTGTCGGCCACGCTCGGCCTCGCCGGTGCAATCATCACTGAGAGCGCGCTGTCGTTCCTCGGTCTGGGATTTCCATCCGATTTTCCGACCTGGGGCAAGATCCTGTTCGATTCGGTGGACCGGATGGCTTCGTTTCCCGAGCGGGTGATCTGGCCGGGCCTGTGCATTTCGTTGACGGTGCTGTCGGTCAATTACATTGGTGACGGGCTACGCGATGCCCTCGACCCGCGCATTCGCGGGATGTGAGCAATCTAGCCGCTATTCCTTAACGCCCGGTTCTATTCCAGTGCGTGCCGGATCCGCCGCACCATCCACCAGACGCCAAGGATGACCAGCGGCGTGGCAATCGCCGCCTGTGCCACTTTGGACATTCCGGCTGCATCGCCCAACGGCGCCAGCACATAGAGCGCCAGATTGACGGCATAAAAGGTGACCGCCACCACCGAGAGCCCTTCGACCGTGCGTTGCAGCCGCAGTTGCAGGTCAGCGCGACGGTCCATGCTGGCCAGAATCTCTTGATTCTGCGCCGATCTTTCCACATCGACCCGCGTGCGCAGCAGATCGCCCGCCCGCAGCGCCCGGTCTGACATGGCCTGCAATCGTTGCTCTGTCGATTTGACCGTGCGCATCGCTGGGTCGAAACGGCGCATCATGAATTCGGCAAAGGTCTGGCGACCGGCGAAACGTTCCTCGCGCAGCACCTCGATCCGCTGATTGACGATGGTTTCATAGGCACCGGTGGCGCCGAACCGGAACGTGGACTGGGCCACAATATTCTCAAGCTCGGCAGAAATTGCCAGAAGTGTCTTTAACGTCTCAGCCGGTTGGGTCATGGCCCCGGTCATGTCGGCCACCAGATCGGCCAGTTGCCGGTCAATCGCCCCCATGCGCGGCCCCATGTCGCGGGCGCGGGCAAGGCCGAGCATCGACATGGATTTATAGGTCTCGATCTCGCACAGGCGCTGTACCACCCGGCCGACGCGCCGCTCGCTGATATCTGGACGGGCAAAGATCGCGATGCGCATATGACCGGCAGAATCAATACGGAAATCAGTGCCGATCACCAGCTGATCATCAAGCACCCGGCTCAGCGCCAGACTTTCACCGACAAACCAGTCGCGCGCCTTTTCCACGATCCCCTCGTCACCATCGACCTGCTCGATCCTGATCAATGCCGAGGTGATGCGGGTGCCGGGGGCCTTGGCCAGCCAATCCTGAGGAAACACGTCAAAACTGGCCGGATCAAAGGGGCGCTCGGCAACCCCATCGGCAAAGATCGTGTAGGTGACAAACTCGGTATGGCTTTCCCATTTCAGGTTGAATTTGCCCAATTGCCCGAACCAATGCGTGGCCCCCGGTTTGGGATGCTGCGCGCCAAACCGGTCGAGCAGCGCCACCAGATGTGCCCGGTCCGCCTCGCGGTCCCGTGCAGCGGCGTTCTGTGCCGGTTTCAGCGCCAGATAGACCGCACGGCTGGGGGCCTCGACCGTGGGAAACGGCCGGGCGTGCAGCTCGTTGGACAGGGCATAGCGCAGCGGGTGATCTTGGAACGTGGTCATACGGGCAGCCTTGGTGCGGGGCGATTGCACGCAAGTTAAGGCCGTTTTCGGCACTGTAAACAGTAAAAAACCCGCATTCTGAAATGCTTAGCGGCACACGGTTGCATACCGTGTGCCGCTGACTTGCTGGATGAGAAGACGGTGGTCAGATCGCTACGACATCCAGCGGCGGGAAGCCGTTGAAACAGACCGAAGAATAGGTCGAGGTATAGGCGCCGGTATTGCGGATCAGCACGCGGTCGCCGGATTTCAGCGTCAGCGGCAGGTTCATCGGGCGTTTCTCATAGAGCACATCGGCAGAGTCGCAGGACGGGCCGGCCACGATGCAGGGGCCCATGGCATCGCCGTCGCGGGGGGTGACGAACTGATAGCGGATCGCCTCGCCCTCGGTTTCGGCAAGACCGGAAAAGCGGCCGATGGAAAGATAGACCCAACGGTGCATGTCGCGGTCGGATTTGCGGCTGACCAGCATCACCTCGGCCACGATCATCCCGGCTTCGGCGACCAGACCACGGCCCGGTTCCGCCATGACGCGGTCGACATGGCCGAAATGCGCCGTAACAAGCGCCATGACATTCGCGGCATATTCGGTCGGTGCTTCGATAGCCTCACCGTAAAAGGCAGGGAAACCGCCGCCGATGTTCAGCAGGCTCAGGTCATGGCCAGCGGCGCGGGCGGCATGCCAGGTCTGCGCCAGTACGGCCAGCGTCGGGCCCCACATCTCGGCCTTGCGGGTCTGGCTGCCAACGTGGAAGGAAAAGCCGACCGGCGACAGGCCAAGCGCTTTGGCACGGTCGAGCAGGCGCAGCGCCATGTCACGGTCGCAACCAAACTTGCGCGACAGCGGCCAGTCGGCCTGCGACAGTTCCACGATCAAACGGATATAGACCTGCGCGCCGGGGGCATGCTCGGCAATCTTTTCAAGCTCTTCTTCTGCGTCGGCGGAAAACAGGGTGAGGCCGGCCTGATGCGCAAAGGCAATGTCGGTGGCACGCTTTACCGTGTTGCCAAACGAGATCGTCTCAGGATGCGCGCCCAGCGACAGGCACAGTTCGATCTCGCCGCGCGAGGCAGCGTCGAAATGCGAGCCAAGACGGACGAGGCGCGAGATGATGTCGCGATGCGGGTTTGCCTTGACCGCATAATGGATGTCGGCATGGCCCAGACCGGCCTTGAGCGCACCATATTGCGTCTCGACCCGGTCCACGTCGAGCACGAGCGTGGGCTTGTCGAAATCAGCGCTGGCGCAGAAATCTTCGAGACGATTGCGGACAGGAAAAGATTGGGACGCCGCAGCGTCCGCGAAATGTACAGTCATCGGTCATCTCCAAAAGACTCGGCCATATCTATGACCGCTCAGTTCCAAGGGAGACGTTACCGTCGCTACGTAAACACGTGTGCGTTGACTGCTACAGGCCAGAGGCGCGTGCGTTGGCGTCTATGGGGGTGCATTTGGGGCCAATGCAGATTCGTTGCAAGGGGAAATTTTCACAAATCGCACCTGCAGCGGAAATGCTGTCGCAACATCGATGGGCGTGACACAAAAACCACGTTGGACTGCGAGGCCGAATCATTGGTTAAAACCCATGAAAATAACGGGAATCGCGGTACGGTATCTTAACGGTCTCACGTCGGTATTGCCGCGGTGCGAAACTGCCCGAAACCCGCATGAACGCAGCGCACGCGGCGTCAATTCTTTGGCAGGCGGAACCTGACTGGGCTGCTCGCGTTATCGCCGCATAACAGGCGCTGCGCTTCGTGGTCATCCTGACCCCGGACCCACCGCCAGCCAAAGGAGACCGCCATGAAAGGCATTATCGCTTGGGCACTGGGTGTCCCGTTCATCGTCATCATCCTGCTCTACGTTGTCGGGGTATTCTGACGCGCTGACCCTCAGGGTCGCCGGGCAACCGGCTTTTGCCCTCACGCAGACAAAAGGCCCCGCCATCCGGACGGGGCCTTTGCTTTGGATCAGCGTAAGGTGGGTTTCAACCCACCCTGCCTGTCAGACAATCTTGGGCAGCAGTTCGTCCAGCGATTTTTTAGCGTCGCCATAGAACATCCGGGTGTTCTCCTTGAAGAACAGCGGGTTTTCGATCCCCGAATACCCGGTCCCCTGCCCGCGCTTGGACACGAACACCTGTTTCGCCTTCCAGCATTCCAGCACCGGCATCCCGGCGATGGGCGAGTTGGGGTCGTCCTGTGCCGCCGGGTTCACGATGTCGTTGGAGCCGATCACGATGGCCACGTCGGTGGTGGGGAAATCATCGTTGATCTCGTCCATTTCCATCACGATGTCATAGGGCACCTTTGCCTCGGCCAGGAGCACGTTCATATGTCCCGGCAGACGGCCTGCGACCGGGTGGATGGCAAAGCGCACCGTCTTGCCCGCCGCGCGCAGCCGCCGGGTAAGCTCGCTGACCGATTGCTGCGCCTGCGCCACCGCCATGCCGTAACCCGGAATGATGATGATGCTGTCAGCCTCGTTCAGCGCCGCAGCCACACCGTCGCTGTCGATGGCGATCTGTTCGCCCTCGATCGCCATTTGCGCGCCTGAGGGGCCGCCAAAGCCACCAAGGATCACCGAAATGAAGGACCGGTTCATCGCCTTGCACATGATATAGCTCAGGATCGCACCGGAAGAGCCGACCAGCGCGCCCACCACGATCATCAGGTCATTGCCAAGGCTGAAACCGATCGCCGCCGCCGCCCAGCCGGAATAGCTGTTGAGCATCGACACCACCACCGGCATGTCCGCACCGCCGATCCCCATGATCAGGTGATAGCCGATGAACAGCGCTGCCAGTGTCATGATGAACAGCGGAATGAAACCGCCGCTGTTGAAATACCAGATCAGACACAGAACGCTGATCAACGCGGCACTCGCATTGAGCAGATGCCCCCCCGGCAGCTTTTTGGCCACCGAATCCACCCGCCCCGCCAGTTTGCCATAGGCAATAACCGACCCGGTGAAGGTGATCGCGCCGATCAGCACGCCAAGGAACAGTTCGACCCGCAGGATCGCAACCTCGACCCCGTCCTTTTTGGCCAGCAGGCCCGCGAACCCATCGAGCAGCCCGCGTTCGGCCTGTGGCATTGCCAGCACGCGGTTGAGTTCGAAATGTGCGATCAGCCCGACAAAGACTGCCGCCAGACCGACCAGCGAATGCATCGCCGCCACCAGTTCCGGCATCTGCGTCATCTGCACCCGCGTCGCCAGCATATAGCCGATGACACCGCCGCCGGCGATCAGGATGAGCGAGAGCAGCCAGAACCCCGCCCCCGGCCCGATCAGAGAGGCCGCCACCGCAAGCGCCATGCCCGCGATGCCATACCAGACCGCCCGCTTGGCGCTTTCCTGCCCCGAGAGCCCGCCCAGCGACAGGATGAACAGGATCGCCGCGACGACGTAGGCCGCTGTTGTAAAACCGAAATCCATCGTCCTGTCCCCTTACGACTTCTGGAACATGGCGAGCATCCGCCGTGTCACCAGAAAGCCGCCGAAAATATTGATCCCGGTCATGAACACCGCCAGCGCCGCCAGAAACACCACCAGCCACGAGCCGGAGCCGATCTGGGTCAGTGCCCCAAGGATGATGATCGAGGAGATTGCATTGGTCACCGCCATCAGCGGCGTGTGCAGTGAATGCGCCACATTCCAGATCACCTGAAAGCCGATGAAGACCGCCAGAACAAAGACGATGAAATGCTGCATGAAGCTGGCCGGAGCCACCAGCCCGATCCCGAGCAGCAGCGCCGCACCGACCACCAGCAGGGTCACCTGATTGCGGGTTTCGGTCTTGAAGGCCACCACCTCCAGCGCGCGCTTTTCCTCACGGGTGAGTTCCTTGGGCTTGTCTTTCTTGACCGCAGCAATCGCCTGCACCTTGGGCGGCGGCGGCGGGAAGGTGATCGCACCGGCATGGGCCGCTGTGGCGCCCCGGATCACGTCATCTTCCATGTTGTGGTTGATCACCCCGTCCTTGGCCGGGGTCAGGTCGGCGATCATGTGCCGGATGTTGGTGGCGTAAAGCGTGCTGGCCTGCGCCGCCATCCGGCTGGGGAAATCGGTGTAACCGATGATGGTGACGCCATTTTCGGTCACGAATTTCTCGTCCGGCACGGTCAGGTCACAGTTGCCGCCGCGTTCTGCGGCCAGATCGACGATCACCGAACCGGGTTTCATCATCGCGACCATATCCGCTGTCCACAGCTTTGGCGCGGGCCGGCCGGGGATCAGGGCGGTGGTGATGACGATGTCCATCTCTGGCGCAAGCTCGCGGAATTTGGCGAGTTGCTTTTCACGGAACTCCGGGCTGGAGGGCGCGGCATAACCGCCGGTGGCGGCGCCGTCCTGCGTCGCCTCGAACGCGAGAAACACGAATGACGCGCCCATCGATTCGATCTGTTCGGCCACTTCGGGCCGCACGTCAAAGGCATAGACCATGGCCCCAAGGCTGGTCGCGGTGCCGATGGCGGCGAGCCCAGCCACACCGGCGCCAACGATCAGCACCTTGGCGGGCGGCACCTTGCCTGCGGCGGTAATCTGCCCGGTGAAGAAGCGGCCAAAGTTCGACCCCGCCTCGATCACCGACCGGTAGCCAGCGATATTGGCCATCGACGACAGCGCGTCCATCTTTTGCGCGCGGCTGATGCGCGGCACCATGTCCATGGCGATGACGGTCGCACCCTGCGACTTGGCCTGTTCAAGCTGTTCGGTGCTTTGCCCCGGCCAGAAGAACGAAATCAGCGTCTGACCCGCGCGCAGATGCGGCATCTCGGCTTCCGAAGGCTGGCGGACCTTGACCACGATATCGGCGGCGGCCCAGAGATCGGCGGCATTATGCACCACGGTAACCCCGGCGGCGGCATAGCTCGCGTCCGAGAAACCGGCCTGTGCGCCTGCCCCCTGTTCGATCAGGCACTCATGCCCGAGTTTTTTCAGCTCAAGCGCCGAGGCGGGCGTCATTGCCACCCGCGCTTCGCCTGCGAAAGTCTCTTTAGGTGCGCCGATCTTCACAAGCTGTCCCCCTGCTGTATCAGTGGCCGATAAGGCGATCCGTTCCGCATTACCCCGCGACGCAATGTTGCGCAAGGCAGCCCGGCGACGTTACCAGATTGCGTCTAGCTGCCCTTGATCACTTGTGCAATCGATTGCTTTGGGTTTATCGGAAGATCACGCAAACGATTGCGCTTTGATGGCACAGCCGCAACAGCGGCTCAGATCCAGCGTCGCGTGCTTTCGGTATAGCGATAGAAGGCCTGACGGAACTTGCGGCGCAGACGGTCCTCTTCGGGGATGATGAAGCGGCGTTCGATGATCCAGACAAACACCGGCACCAGCGGCAGCGCCAACGGCACATCAAGCCGCAGGATCACCCCGGCGAGGATCAGCGCGTCGCCCAGATAGATCGGGTTGCGCGAGCGTTTGAAGATGCCAGAGGTGACCAGATGCCCGGCCTCACGGTGCGGAATCACCGTCGTGCGCCATTTGCGCATCTCGATAACGGCAAGGATCATCAGCACCAGCCCGCCCCCGATCAGCAGACCGGCGGCAAGGTCGGGCCAGACCGGGCCAAAGGACAGGGTGAAGCGGTCGTTGCTGCCCATGAACCAGACAAGGCCGATGGCAGCGGCGAGCCAGACGGGGGGAATGTCGATCCATTTCATGACCGCAGTTTTGCGCCGTCGCAGCAGTGGAGTCACGCGCAATCATGCAGACGGGACCAACGGTCGCGGGACATGTGCTTTGGCGCGGGCGCTTTGTCTCCGCCGCGCTACGGGCTTGACCGTAGCGGCCTCGCCGGGTCATGTCCGGGGTGGATGAGGAGTGCGCGATGACTGATTTTGCGGCGACCAAGGCGATGTTTCATCTGCCTGACGGGATGATCTATCTGGATGGCAATTCGCTCGGTCCGATGCCGGTCAGCGCACCGGCGCGGATGGCGCAGGTGATGACGGATGAATGGGCCGATATGCTGATTACCGGCTGGAACCGCGGCGGCAGCGATGGTGCGGGCTGGATGGCACAGCCCACGGCGCTGGGTGACCGGGTTGGTCGTCTGATCGGCGCGCAACCGGGCCATGTCGTGCTGGGTGATACGCTGTCGATCAAGGTTTATCAGGCGCTGGCCTCTGCGCTGCAGATGCGCCCCGGCCGCAAGGTGATCCTGTCGGATAGCGGCAATTTTCCGTCCGATCTCTATATGGCTGAAGGGCTGATCGCGTCGCTGCAGCAGGGCCATGAACTGCGGGTGGTGGCGCCTGAGGGCGTGCTGGGCGCGATCAGTGATGAGGTGGCGGTGATCCTGATCACCGAGGTGGATTACCGGACCGGGCGGCGGCATGACATGGCCGCACTGACCGCGCGGGCGCATGCGGTGGGCGCGCTGGCGATCTGGGATCTGGCGCATTCCGCCGGGGCGTTTCCGATCGGGGTGGCGACGGGTGGCGCAGATTTTGCCGTGGGTTGCACTTACAAATATGTCAATGGCGGGCCGGGTGCGCCGGCGTTCATCTATGTGGCACCCCGCCATGCCGATGTCGCCCGCCCTGCACTGTCCGGCTGGTTGGGTCATGCGGCACCCTTTGCCTTTGACCCCGCCTATACCCCCGGTGCCGGGATCGAGCGGATGCGCGTCGGCACGCCGCCGGTGCTGGCCATGGCCGCACTTGAGGCAGCGCTGGACATCTGGGACCGGGTCGATCTGGAGGCATTGCGCGCCGCCTCGCTGGCGCTGACCGACCGGTTCATTGCCGGGGTCGAGGCGTCCTGTCCGATGCTGGACCTCGCGACGCCGCGCGAGCATGAACTGCGCGGATCGCAGGTATCGTTCCGTTTTGCCGATGGCTATGCCGCGATGCAGGCGCTGATTGCGCGCGGGGTGGTAGGTGATTTCCGCGCGCCTGATATCATGCGGTTCGGGTTTACCCCGCTGTTCATCGACGCGGATGACGTGGACCGGGCGGTCGCGATTCTGGCCGAGGTGATGAGTGAGCGGCTGTGGGATCGTCCGGAGTACCGTCAGCGCGGCCGCGTTACATGATTATCCGCCGCTTTGCCCTTGCCGATGCACAGCCCTGCTGGGATGTGTTCTTTGCGGCGGTTCGGGTCGGGGCGGCGGGGCATTATACGCAGGCCGAACTGATCGACTGGGTGGCCGAGGATGTGATGTCAGAGGGTTGGGGCGGCTGGCTTCACCGTCATTTCACCGTGGTGGCCGAGGATGCAACCCGGGTGGTCGGGTTTTTCATGCTGGAGGCGGATGGCTATCTCAACATGGCCTTTGTGCATCCCGACTTTCATCGGCAAGGGGTGGGTCACGCGCTTTATGAGGCCGTGCTTGCCAAGGCGCGGTCGCAGCAGATGCCGGTGCTGACCGTCTGGGCAAGCCGGTTGTTCGCGCCGTTCCTGCGGCGTGCGGGATGGGTCGCCGATGCAGCCCCGCCCCCGCGTGAGCCACATCCGATCATCGGCGACGGGCCGAAACCGATTGAATATGCACTGAAACTGGAGATGTCACATGGCTGAGCATGCGCCCCTGTGCCGCCCTGCAGGCTGGGTCGCGGCATGGCGCCGGATGGCCACGCTTTGTGCGCAGGACGGGTGGCGGGCGTAACCCTCGCCTGCCCCTTGTCCTGAAAACCGGAGCCATAACATGACTACTTACGATCCATCGCGCGAGGGCGCGCAGATGACCTTTGACGGGCGCATGTCCTATACCGATTACCTTGGCCTTGATGCGGTGCTTACCGCACAGCGCCCGCTGTCGGATGCGCATGACGAGATGCTGTTCATCATCCAGCACCAGACATCCGAACTCTGGATGCGGTTGGTGATCCATGAACTGGGCGCCGCGCGCGCGATGCTGCTGGAGGGCCGGATGCGTCCGGCGTTCAAGATGCTGGCGCGGGTGACCCGGATTTTCGAGCAGCTGAACAATGCCTGGGACGTGCTGCGCACGATGACGCCGTCGGATTACACCCGGTTTCGGGCGGCGCTGGCGCAGTCGAGCGGGTTTCAGTCGCAGCAATACCGGATGTGCGAATTCATCCTCGGCAACCGTAATACCGCGATGTTGCAGCCACATGCCCACCGCCCCGATCTGCTGGCGGCGCTGCAGGCGGAACTGACGCAACCTTCGCTTTATGCCGTGGCGCTGCGCCTGTTGTCGCAGGCGGTGCCGCTGCCCGACGCGGTGCTGACCCGCGCACCGGAATTGCCGCATCTGGCAGATGATGCAGTGCGCGCGGCATGGACCAGCGTCTACCGCGATCCGGAGGCGCATTGGGAACTCTATGAACTGGCGGAAAAGCTGGTTGATCTGGAGGATTATTTCCGCCGCTGGCGCTTCAATCATGTGACCACGGTGGAGCGGGTGATCGGGTTCAAGCGCGGGACCGGCGGGACGGGCGGCGTGAGTTATCTTAAACGGATGCTGGAGGTCGAGCTGTTTCCCGAGTTGTGGCATTTGCGGACGGATCTGTGAGGCGCCGCACCATTGGCGCAGCCCGGCACCTTGGCCTGCGGCGCGAGCCGCAGGCAACCGCATTGTGATGGTGGTGAGACGGTGCCAATAGGCGCGCGCCTGACTGGGCAGGCGCGTCCCGATTTGTCTGGTGACAAAACGGGGTAGAGATAATTCAGTTATGCCTTGAGCGCACGGCCAAAAAGCTGTGCCAGCCGGGTCTGGCCCGCGATATAGCAGGCATAGTCCGGGCTGCCGGTTTTGAGCCCGTGCAGCGCCGCGAGGATGGTTTGGGCCAGATCGGCGGGGCTGCCCATATCGGTGAGGGTGATGCGCCCGGTCTTGGCCCCCCGCTCCAGCCAGTCGGCATAGAGCGCGCAAAGCCGCGCCTCGCCTGCCATGGCGATGTCGGCACTGTTATGGGTCTTGGTATCCATGAACTCTGCCCCATGCGGCGAGGTCAGCAGCGCCGCAACGATCTCGCCATTTTGCGCGGCAAAGGCGGCGGCGAGCGTCTCATCCGGCGGCAGGTCTTGCGCCAGCACCTGCGCCACGGCGGCGGCGGCGCTGTCGAAATAATATTGGGCCAGCGAGCGGAAGATATCCTCTTTGTTGCGGTAATGCTGGTAGAGGGCGGCGCGCGACATGTTGGCGGCCTTTGCGATATCCTCCATCGCAGTGCGCCGGTAGCCATAAAGCCGGAACACATCAAACGCCGCCGCAAGGATGGCCTTGTGACGCGGGTCGAGAATGGGCGCGGTGGCAGGTTCGCTTTGCATCGTTCCAATATGACAAAAAATGTGGAAACTGTCAATTGACAGCCTGACATAATTCGGACAAAATGTCAGAAACCATGTGACGGGAGAGAACCGCATGTCCACGACGCTGATGATCAATGGCGCAAGTCATGAGATCGACCTGCCTGATGATGTCCCGCTGCTTTGGGTACTTCGCGATGCGGTGGGCCTGACCGGGACCAAATTCGGCTGCGGCGTGGCCGCTTGCGGCGCCTGCACCGTGCATATCGACGGGGTCGCCACGCGGTCCTGTCAGGTGGCGCTGGCCGATGTCTGGGGCGAGGTGACCACGATCGAAGGGCTGGGCACGCCCGCGGCACTCCATGCGTTGCAGGCGGCATGGGTCACGCATCAGGTGGCGCAATGCGGTTATTGCCAGTCGGGACAGATCATGCAGGCCGCGGATCTGCTGACCAATACGCCTACGCCCACACACACCGATATTGACGCGGCGATGCAGGGCAATCTGTGCCGCTGCGGCACCTATCCACGCATCCGCGCCGCGATCCATGACGCGGCGCGTCAGATGCGGGAGGTATAAGCCCATGTCACGCATTGGAAAAATCGCCCGTCGTACGTTTCTGGTCGGATCGGTCGCGATTGTGGGCGGGGTTGCATTCGGCGTTTACCTTGCGCGCAAACCGCTGGAAAACCCGCTGCGCCCCGCGGCCGGAGAGGCGACGCTCAATCCCTATATCCTGATCAACGCCGACGGTGTCACCATCATCGCACCGCGCGCCGAAATGGGCCAAGGCATCCATTCGACGCTTGCGGCATTGGTGGCGGAAGAACTCGATGTCGATTGGGAGACCGTCACCGTCCTGCACGGTCCGCCGGCGCAGGCCTATTACAACGGCGCGATTGGCGGGGCGGCCCTGCCCTATCCCGATTATGCGCTGAGCAATTTCCAGCATGGCCTCGCCAAGCAGATGGGCGTGATGGGCAAGATATTCTCGTTGCAGATGACCGGGGGATCAACCTCGAGCAAGGATGGCTATGTCAAGATGCGCGCCGCCGGGGCCAGTGCGCGCGAGGCACTAAAACAGGTGGCGGCGGCGCGGCTTGGCCTGCCGGTGGCGGATTTGCGCACCGAGATGGGGCAAGTGGTGGCACCCGATGGCACGGCGATTGGCTATGCTGATCTCGCGGTGGATGCCGCGCTGATTGATCCGCCCGAGGTAGAGTTGCGCGACAAATCGACATGGAAGCTGTTGGGCGACGGTGCGCCGCGCCGCGATATGCTGGCCAAGTCGACGGGGACAGCAGAATTTGGCATTGATGTGCGTCTGCCGGGGATGAAGTTTGCTACGGTGCGGATGAATCCGGCGCGTGCCGGGATGGTGTCGTTCGATCCTGCCGCCGCACTGGCGATGCCGGGGGTAGAGCGGGTGCTTGATCTGGGCGCAGGCTTTGCCGTGGTGGCCAGCAATACCTGGCTCGCGATGCAGGCCGCCGATGCGGTGGCGGTGGAGTGGGAACCTGCGGCCTATCCGCCGACGACGGATGCGATTTTTGAAGTGATTGCCGCCGCTTTCGCGTCCGATCCCAACTCGAGCATGCGCAATGACGGCGATGTTGATGCGGCAATCGACGGCGGCACCGAAGTGGTGGCCGAATACCGCGTGCCGTTCCTTGCGCATTCCACGATGGAGCCGATGAATGCGACAGCGCTTTATACCGGATCGGCGCTGACCGTCTGGGTGGGCAATCAGGCGCCGCTCATGCTGCGCGACAAGGTGGCGGAAGTCGCGGGGTTGGATCCTGCGGCGGTCACGGTGCACATTCCACTGATGGGCGGCGGGTTTGGCCGCCGGACCGAGGTGGATGCTGCCGTTTTCGCCACGCAAGTGGCGCGCCAGATGCAGGATGTGCCGGTGCAGGTCACATGGAGCCGCGAAGAGGACATGCAGCAGGGCTATTTCCGCCCCGGTGCAATGGCCCGTTTCCGTGGTGTGGTCAAGGATGGCGAGGCGCTGAGCCTGTCGGGTCAGATTGCCGCCCCGTCGGTGACGCGCAATGCGCTGGCCCGGATTATGGGGTTTGTGGCGCCGGGACCGGACAAGGGCCATGTCGAGGGTGCGTTTGACCAGCCTTACGGCATTCCGAATTACCGCATCACCGGCCATCTGGCCGATCTGGCGGTGCCGCTGGGGTTCTGGCGGTCGGTCGGATCGTCGATCAACGGCTTCATGATGGAGAGTTTCATCGACGAGTTGGCCCATGCGGCGGGGCGCGATCCGCTGGAATTTCGCCTGCAACTGGCGACCCGCGAACATGCGCCATCTGCCGGCGTGATTGCCGCAGTCGCGGCGATGTCGGAATGGACAGGCCAGACACCGGAAGGGATCGGGCGCGGCGTCGCCTTTACCTATTCATTCGGCACCCCGGTGGCGCAGGTGATCGAGGTGGCGGACAGCCCGGAGGGGATCCAAATCAATCATGTCTGGATTGCCTGCGATGTGGGCACCGCACTGGACCGCCGCAATATCGAGGCGCAGATGACCGGGGCCGCGATTTATGGCCTTTCGGCGGCAGTGATGGGCGAGATCACCTTTGCCGATGGTGCGGTCGAACAGCGCAATTACACCGATTATGACGCGCTGCGGATGCATAATGCGCCGGCCTTCAGCGTGCAAATCCTTGAAACCGCTGCACATATGGGCGGGGTTGGTGAACCGGGCACACCCCCGTCGATGCCGGCACTGGCCAATGCCCTTTTTGACCTCACCGGTCGCCGCGCGACGCGATTGCCGCTGATTCAAGATTTCGACCTGCTCATCTGAGCCGGATTTCATTAAGATTTCGTAACAGCCCAGGTAGGCGTTTTCGATTGAGCGCTTGACGCGGGACTCTTGGCATGAATCAAGCTTCCCATGTCTCCGGCCTCTCAATCCAACTCAGATGACGGTGCATTGACCGCCG
>Ga0105050_10006762_pt1 | contig 14054 bp, 15 predicted proteins | sample FRY01_FD_78088 | JGI IMG/M metagenome (GOLD analysis project Ga0105050, IMG submission 78088) | Freshwater microbial communities from Lake Fryxell liftoff mats and glacier meltwater in Antarctica - FRY-01 | ecosystem: Environmental > Aquatic > Freshwater > Ice > Glacier meltwater ... | reverse complement strand
CCTACCGCCATAGATTCAGACTTTTGCCGCTTTGGGAATCCCCCGTGAGTCAGCCATCGCACTGCTTGGTATAACCCTTCTCAATTATTGTCGACCCCTCTGATAGACCTGTAGAATAACACCAGATAAAAACTGGGTATGCGCAATCTTTTCAAACGTTTTGGTTTTTCCGCGATTGCTCGATCTTTCGATGCAGCCGGTGCTGGCCGTCGCTGGGATCAACCGCGTAGTTTAGATAGCCTGAACACAGCGATCCTTGCGGGGGCTACACCGGCTGCCCGGCGCGCGGGATGGTATGCACGCAATAACCCATGGATTGTGGCCGCGGTTGATAGCTTAGTTGGCAATGTCGTTGGGGCAGGCATCAAGCCTCAATCGACCCATCCAGACCGTGCAGTGCGCGAACAGCTACAAGCGCTCTGGCTGCGCTGGACTGATCATGCTGCGCCAGACGGGTTGGCGGATTTCTACGGGCTGCAGGCCATGGCTGTGCGTGCGATGGTCGAGAGTGGCGAGAGTTTTGCCCGCCTGCGGGTAACCAACGACACTGACAGCTTTCCCCTTCATATCGAACTTCTGGACCGCGAGCAGGTGCCCACAGATCTGCATCGTGATATCGGTGGTGGGACGCGGATTCGCGCTGGCATCGAGTTTGACTCAGCCGGACGCCGTGTTGCCTATCGGGTCCTGTCCGCCCGACCGGGGGACCCCTTGGGATCCCTTCGCATGGATCCCAACCGTGTTCTTGCCGCTGATTGCATTCACCTTTTCAAACCTGTGGCTGCAGGCCAGCTGCGCGGTATCACATGGCTAGCGCCGGTGTTGCTACGCCTGCACGAGTTGGATCAGTTCGAGGACGCCACGCTCGTCAAGGCCAAGGTCGCTGCACTTTTCACAGGGTTTATTACCGATCCAGACGGCACCGTTGGTGGGCTGTCCGGTGACAATCGCTCTGGCGTGCTGACTGTAGGCATGGAGCCTGGCAGCTTGATTCCTCTACCACCTGGCGCAGATATCCGGTTTTCGAACCCAACGGAACATGACGCATATGCACCTTTCGTGAAGAACCACCTGCGCGCTGTCGCCGCCGGGCTCGGCCTGCCCTATGAGTTGGTCTCGGGCGACCTGGAAGGCGTCACCTATTCCTCAATTCGAGCTGGGCTGGTGGAATTTCGCCGCCGGGTTGAACAGCTGCAGCATAACGTGGTCGTGCATCTTTTCTGCCGCCCCATTTGGGAGCGCTTTGTGCGCCTCGCAGTGCTGACCGGCGAACTACCCGCCCGGGATTTTGACGCTGACCCCGCAGCTTACCTAGGCTGCAGCTGGCTGCCACCCAAGTTCGATTACGTCGACCCCATGAAAGACGTCCAGGCAGAGATCCTAGCCATTGGCGCAGGGCTCAAATCCCGCAGCCAAGCAATTTCTGAACGGGGTTATGACGCCGAACAGGTCGACGCCGAGATTGCGGCCGAACAGGACCGTGCCGATGGCATGGGGTTAACCTTTGGACAACCGTCAGCTCCGCAACAAAAGGATACTAGCAATGACTGAGGCTTTGGAATTGCATACACGGCAAGCGAATTTACAGCCTCAGTCGATCAACGTTGCCGAACGAAGCGTTGAGGTCATCTGGTCTACCGGCGCGCCGGTCCGCCGCCGCGACATGGCAGGTCAATACATAGAACGATTGAGCCTGACACCTGAGGCTGTGGATTTGTCACGGCTGCAAGGAGCAAGCGTGCTAGACGCGCACCGCCAGTCAGCCGTACGCGACGTGCTTGGCACTGTGCGCAGCGCTACCGTCGACGGGCAACAGGGCACAGCAGTCCTGAGGTTTTCGGGCCGGCCCGAGGTGGAACCGATCTGGCAAGACGTTATGGCCGGCATTCTTCGCCACGTGTCGGTCGGCTACTCCGTCGAGGATTGGGCCGAGACCACCGAGGGAGGCGCGCGCGTGCTGACCGCTGTGCGCTGGACACCTCACGAGATTTCCCTTGTGCCAACACCCGCCGATCCCGGCGCTCACATTCGAATGGAGAGCAACATGACCGACAAACAGAGCAAGGTTCCAACGGGGAACGATGCTCCAACCCGCAACAGCGCTCTTGCCAGCGACAATACTGCCCAAACCCACACGAACATCGTTGCACCCCATAACGATGTTCAATCCCGCGCCACAAAAAACGCTGAAATCCGCTCCATAGGCCGTATCGCGGGCCTCGACCAAACTTGGATTGATGGTCAGATCGATGGTGGCGCGGATCCAGACATGGCTCGACGTGCCGCGTTCGATGCGCTGGCCAATCGCAGTGCACCTATCATTCGCAGTGAGCAGATGCGCGTGGAAATGGGCAATAGCTATGATGATCCGGCGTTGCGCGCGCGGCAGATGGGTGAGGCACTTTATGCCCGGATCAACCCACGCCATGAGATCAGCGAACCGGCCCGGCGTTATGCATATTCCACACCAGTGGACATGGCAAAGGAATTGCTGACCCTGCGCGGCGAGTCCACCATGGCGCTGTCGCCTGCGAGCCTTGTCACGCGCGCGCTGCATACAACCTCAGACTTCCCAATCATCCTTGGGGATACTGTCGGGCGGGTCTTGCGCGACAGCTATCAGGCAGCCCCCTCCGGGATCCGCCAACTCGGTCGGCAAACCAGTGCGCGGGATTTTCGCTCAGTCAACAAGATCATGCTGGGCGAAGCCCCACTCCTGGAAAAATTGAACGAGCACGGCGAGATCAAAGCCGGAACAATGGCCGAAGCGCGCGAGGCCTATAAGGTCGAGACCTGGGCACGCAAGATCGGTGTAACACGGCAGGTGCTAGTGAATGATGACCTCGGTGCCTTCTCAGACCTTGCTCGCAGGATGGGGCAGGCTGCAGCAGAGACGGAGGCGAGGATACTGGTTGCGCTGCTGGAATCCAACTCCGGCAACGGGCCAAAGCTTTCTAACAACAAGACGCTGTTCCATGCCGATCACGGAAACAAGGCAGGCACTGGTGCAGTGATTTCCGACACGACGTTATCAGCGGCACGGCTGGCGCTGCGCACCCAAAAGGGCATTGAGGACCGCACGATCCGTGTCACACCCAAATACCTGCTGGTGCCACCAGCGCTGGAAACAGACGCCGAGAGGTGGCTAGCCTCAGTCTCACCCGCAAAGGCGGCCGATGTGAACCCCTTCTCGGGCTCTCTCAACCTCATCGTCGAGCCGCGCCTGACGTCCGCTGCGCGGTGGTATATTACCGCAGATCCCGGCGAGATCGACGGCCTTGAATATGCTTACCTGTCCGGCAACGAAGGCCCTCAAGTCGAAAGCAAATCGGGCTGGGATGTTGATGGCGTCGAGATTCGGGTGATCCTGGATTTCGGGGCAGGGTTCATTGACCACCGTGGCTGGTTTGCCAACGCAGGGCCGTAACCATGACGGATATCGCACAACTCACCCAATGGCGGGACGCCCTTCTGGCGGCCCGTTTCAAAGGCGTCCGCACCGTCGAATACGACGGCAAGCGCATCACCTATGCCACCGATGGCGAAATGGCCGCAGCGCTCGGCGACCTCGAACGCCGCATCGCAAGTCTTGGGCCGAAACGAGTCTCAGTGGTTCGCATTCAATCCAGCAAAGGGGTATGACCCATGAAAACCTTTATCCAGAATGGTGATGTGATCACCATCCCCGCACCCATGGCTGGCATCACATCCGGCGACGGCGTGCTGGTGGGCAACCTTTTTGGTGTTGCCGCCAACACCGCAGCAGAAGGCGAGCCCGCCGAAGTGGCCACGACCGGCGTCTTCACCCTGCGCAAAGCCACCAGCGCCGTCCTGGCGTTGGGCGCGCAGGTCGCGTGGGACAACGCAGCCAAGTTGGTTACAACGCCAGGCACAGGGCTTTATGCCATCGGTGTGGCGGTTGATGACGCAGGCAACGGCGCAGCGACCGTTGCTGTACGCCTCGATGGAATTGGAACCGTCGCTTCATGATGGAACGGGATATACAAGCAATCCTAAATAGCCTGACCCTCTTGGTGGACAGCACCAAGGGGGCAGCTCCCCTCGCCCTGCTGCATAGTTATGCGTCGGTGATGGCGCTTTGCGCCGACCAGTGGAAAGAGGCCAACGAATACAACGGCGCCTAGAACATCACCATGGTGATCGGCGAGGTGGAGAACCATATGGCCGCCCTTGCAGGAATCTTCCCGTCTTAGGATTTACCCCTAGATCAGCATCGCGTGGGCGCGCGCGCCGCAATCATGAAGCTGGCCATGCTGACCTGCTTTGGTCCACAATCCGCTGGCGTGGGTGAGTAGCTAAAAAGTAATGTTGGCGGCTGCAACGTTACGGATAGCGGTGGTGTTGGAGGCCAAAACATCACTCATCACACCCTCTTAGCAGGGTGTTTTCGCCTGCAACACCCACCAGACTTCAGTGCCCAAAAGGAAGAACGTAATGAAAACATCAGGCCATTACCATGTTGCATTTGTGTCGCACGAAACCGCCGCAAGCCATTGTCAAAAAACGGTAATCTCAATAGCCTAGCAGCTTCGCCTCAACCTTAGCCATTGCGTTGTGGTGGTCTGGTGAGAGGAACAGGTAGCCGTAGCGCTCCATGGTCTTCTGGATCGAGGAATGGCCCGCGAAGGTCATCACCTCCTTGATCGAGAAGCCCTGCTTGATCCACAGCGACACGGCGAAGTGGCGCAGATCGTGCCAGCGCATTGTCACCTCGACCTTTTCCTGCAGCTTGCGTAACCGGGCCTGCGTCTTGGTGTGCTGCAAGATCCCGCCCTGCGGCGCGGGGAACACCAGCCCCAGTTCGCTTTTCAGGCAGCGCAGTTTCCAGCGGCGCAGGGCGTTCAGCACCATTGGCCCGGCAGGAATGTCGCAGAAACCTGCTCGCGATTTTGGCTCGCTCATCTGGTTATAAGCATCGGCGCGCTGGCGTGTGTGGTGGAAGCTCTTGTCGAAATCCACACCGTCGTGCTGTTGCTGTCGGCCAGATAAGTGTGGTTGGCGACCAGGGAGCGGACCTTCACCAGATAGACATCGGCGTCCTTGCGGCGCGGGAACAGCTTGGACCGGCGCTTGCCCGCCTGGTCGGTGAAATCCACCTGCCAGCGGATAAGGCCCGAGGGCAGCGTGCGTTTGCGGATCGTGGCCATGATTTCCCTCCATGAGCGTAAAAAATAGGAACGGTTGTCAACGCGCGCGAATGGCGTTAAAAACCGCCTGACAGACACTTGCAATGAACCGTTGCGTGTGTAAAGCCCTTGTTCATGAACGGAGCCCTTAACAATGACAGCCAACGAACGGAGCGGTGCGGAAGCCCCCGAAACGTTCCTTTATGGCGACACGGAAGCGGTGGCAGCATCAGGCATGCCCGTGCCGTCCCTGCGTGTCTTGAAGACTGCCGGGGCCATTCAGGCCCAGAAAACACCCAAGGAGCATGGCGGCTTCAAACGCATGTGGCACGAGGAAGATGTGCTGATCGCCTCGATTGGTGCCGCGATGAGCGAACATTTCGCATGGAACATCCGGATCGTGGCAGAGGCGATGGCCAAGACAAGACCGGGTACATGGGCCGCGCTGGTAGCCTCGATTTCCGGGACTATTTCACCCGAAGAGGGCGCGCTGATCCGATCATCGTCAGACGACTGGCATCTCGACCTGATCGACCGAAAGATTCTGTTCCTGCGGGTGCCGCCGCTGTTCGCCACCCTTTTCTTCGATGCACCGCCGCGAGAGACCAATCTGATTCTTGGACGGGCGACATCAAAGGACACATTTCAGATGTTGCCGTGGCTGCTTGGCAGTCCGGAGGGTCGCGCCAAGCTCGCGACCATCACTTCACCGGCGCATATCACGACCGCCGAACGCGCCTACAAGCTGGCCATGGCGACCCATGCCAATGCTCTGAGCACCGCCAGCATCAATATCAGCATGCATGTTCGCGCCACATGGCGACGCCTCCACGGACTTGAGGCCCACTTCATTCAGCAAGTTTTCCAGAGAAAGGACCCCCAATGACCCACCACCCCGGATCCGTTGAGACCATGAAGCAGACCGCGGCCGAAGTAACGCTCTGCGATGACCTGCTTCGCGGGGCTGATCAAATCGCCAAATTCATATTCGGCGACGCCAAGCACCGTCGGAAAGTCTACTACCTGACGGGTGAGGCTGCGAAAGGCCTGCCGCACTTCAAAATAGGCTCTGTCATCTGCGCGCGCAAAAGCACGCTGATGAACTGGATTGCCGCACAGGAGGGACGCAAGTGAACATAGCGCCAGCGGATGCTCTCACCAACCTGCGCCTGGCCCTTTATGATAACGCCTACCACCCCGTCCCGGTACTTGGTCCGCATGTGGCCACGAAGGCTGCAGGGAAACGTCCAGTCATGAAATCCTGGGAGGCCGTCTGCGCGACGGCTGACGAGGCAGAGATCACCCGCTGGACCAATGCCCAACGCAATTGCACAAATACTGGCCTGCTCTGTGGTACGCTCATCGGTGTCGATATCGATTTGCTCGACGCAGACAAAGCCAAACACATTACCGCCCTTGCCTGCAACATGCTGGGGGCCACACCGGCCAAACGGATCGGCCGGGCGCCAAAAATCCTGTTGGCATACCGCACAGACGAGCCCTTCGACAAAATCCAGACGCCAGAATTTCACATGCTCGACGGCAAGGTGGCGCGCGTTGAGGTGCTGGCAACGGGGCAGCAGTTCGTAGGGTTTGGCATCCATCCCGACACAAAGGCACCTTATGATTGGCCGGAAAGCTCTCCTCTGGATGTAGCGTTGTTAGACCTGCCAGCAGTTTCCAAGGATAGCTGCGCTGCGTTCATCGCGGCGGCAGACAGCTATTTGCGCCAGGTAGGAGCTCAGACGAAGGCGGACACCCGTGACGTCGAGAGAGATGGGCGCAAGATTGCAGGCCTGCGGCGTCTTGAGCCACCATCGTTCGAACTGGTCCAGGAGGCGCTGTCCTATATCCCCAATGAGGATCTTTGCTATGATGAATGGATCCGGGTCGGCTTGGCTCTTTTTGCTGCGGTGGGCGGGCAGGGGCGTGTCCTATGGGAGGAATGGTCGGCATTGGCGGCCAAGAATGATGCCGCATTCAGCAGCGACAAGTGGGATAGCTTTTCAGAGGTGCGCAGCATCACCGTGGGCACGCTGTTCTGGCTGGCGCGGTCAAACGGCTGGCGGGTGGAGAAGCCACACCGCCCAAAAGCAACGCCAATGCAGATGGACCCTGACAGCTACGTGCCCGAGGATGATGGCCGCCCCACAATAAAAGTTTTTGCAGGCTTTTTGCACGAAACCATCGATAAGGCTGAGGGCTCGCTGATTCAGGCCAAACTTGGATATTACCAGCGCGGCAGCATGGTGGTGCGCCCCGCGATGGTTCCCGTGAATATCTCTGGCGGAAAAATAATCGATGCTCCGCGATTGGTCGACGTCAAAGCCCACCATATGGCAGAAGCCCTGACCCGAGCGGCGAAGTGGGAGCGCTTCGACAAGCGCGCCGAGGAATGGTTGCGCACCGATTGTCCGCACAAGATCGCGGAGACCTTCCTTGCGCGCGAGGGTCAATGGCGTCTGCCGGTTCTAACAGGCATGATTACCTGTCCCACCCTGCGCGCTGATGGCTCGATCCTCGATCTGCCCGGCTACGACCCCCAAACCGGGCTGCTATTCGACCCACAGGAATGCCGTTTTCCTTCCATTCCCCGTGAACCGGATCGCGACACTGCCCTGCGAGCGCTGGACTTCCTGAACGACCTGATATCGACGTTCCCCTTTGTCAGCGACGCAGATCGTGCTGTAGCACTCTCAGGCATCCTCACCGCACTGGTCCGACGCTCTCTTGCTACAGCACCACTGCACGGGTTCAACGCCCCCACAGCAGGTACAGGCAAATCCATGCTGGTTGATCTCGCCAGCATCATCGCAACTTCGCGCCCCGCGCCAGTGATCGCTCAGGGCAAATCAGAGGAGGAAATGGAGAAGCGGCTAGGTGCCGCACTGATCGCAGGTGATGTGCTGATCGCTATTGACAACTGTGAGGAACCGCTGGGCGGTGAGCTCCTTTGCCAGACCCTGACACAGACGAGCCTGAAGGTCCGTATCCTGGGCAAGTCGCTAAATGCCGAGGTGCCCAGCAACGCGGCCATTTTTGCCACCGGCAACAACCTGACCTTCGAGGGCGACATGACCCGGCGCGCCATCCGCGCGACACTGGACGCCGAGGTTGAGCGGCCAGAGTTGCGGTCCTTCGAGCGCGATCCACTCGTCATGGTCAAAGAGCACCGTGGAGAGTACGTTGCCGCAGGGTTGACCGTGCTCAGGGCGTTTCATATCGCGGGACGGCCAACGCAGCGGACACCACTCGGTTCGTTCGGGGATTGGTCATCATGGGTGCGTGACGCGCTTATCTGGCTCGGCGAGGCTGATCCTTGTGCAACGATGGAGGAGATGCGCGGCGCAGATCCAAAGCTAGAGGCGCTCTCTGCTGTTCTCGAGCACTGGCACGCCGTGATTGGCGAGACGCCGATCAACGTGCGCGAACTGATTAATCGCGCCACGGACCAGCGACCTCAGCTCTATGGGCGCGCCGAGTTCATCCACCCTGAATTGCGTGAAGCCCTGCTGATCGTGGCTGGCGAAGGCGGTGTCATCAACAGCCGTCGCTTGGGCAAGTGGATCGGAGGGCATCAGAACCGGATCGTGGGCGGGCTCAAGATCGTCGCAGCCACAGTCTCGGCAGGGAGCGCGCGCTGGCAACTCCAGGGCTGCGACGCTGGGACGGCTTCGACTTTCAAAGTTTCGGATAATCTTCGGAGCCTTGCAAATGCGTAACAACGATTACCAACTAAACTGGTGTGTTTGGTGTGTTTGGTGGATGTGTTCTGGGCGATATCTTTGTTTGTCGCAGAAACTGTCAGCGACGTGGAGGATCCCAACATCTGACATCCTCCAACTAACATCGCATGTTTTGACAAGTATGGGGATCAGAGGAAAACAAATCCACTACATCCACCAAACCCACCAGACAGCCTGGCAACCGTTCGTAGCTGACAGGACGGATATGAAGATTATCCGAAACTTTGAGAATGGCCGCGCGGCGGTTCCTCCTGGGCACATCTGTATGTGGGGGAGCACAGCGCATAAGCCCGCCAGCGTCTGGAGGCTGAATTGACTAAACTAAACAGTTCAGAACCAAAGTCTGATTTCGCCGCCCGCGTGGTCCTGACCAAAGGGCGCATCTCGCAGCTGATCACGAACGGCCTGCCGGTGCGCACGGACGGGCAAATCGACGTCGCCGAGGGGCTCTCATGGATCGAGGCCAATCTCGACCCTGCACGGCGCAACAAGGGTGGTGCGGGCTCAGTCAATCCCGCGCGGTCGGGAACCACGCTGGCCGATGCCAAGCGGCTCCATGAAATCGTGAAAGTACAGCGAGCCAAGCTTGCTTATGAGAAAGAACAGGGTTTGCTAATAGAAACCGCCGCCGCCACGCGCACTGTGTTCGCGCGCGCCCGTGCTGAACGCGACGCACATATGGCTTGGGTCCAGCGCAGCGCGCCTCTTCTGGCGGCAGAATTGGGTGCTGATCCCCGCGCCACTTTCGCCGCCCTCGACCGGATGATGCGCGAGCACCTCGAGCATCTGGCCGACATGCCCTTGGGGAGTTTTGACGATGGTGCCTGATATTGATCTTGCCTGGCGGCGCGGGATCCGGCCCGAACCGCCCATTCCGGTCTCGGACTGGGCCGACCGCAACCGCATTTTGCCGCCCACCTCGGCCGAACCGGGGCGCTGGCGCACGGACCGCACACCCTATCTTCGTGAAGTTATGGACGCACTCTCGACCGCCAGCCCCTATGAGCGCGTGGTGCTGATGAAAGGCGCGCAGACTGGTGGTTCGGAGGCAGGGCTAAATTGGCTCGGCTACATCATCCAGAACGCACCTGGCATCGTCATGCTGGTCATGCCCTCGCTCGATATGGTGCGGCGCAACACCAGCGTGCGGATTGATCCACTCATCGAGGCGACGCCCGCGCTGCGGGGTCTGGTTTCTGCCCCACGCTCGCGCGATGCAGGCAACAGCCTGTTTCGTAAATCCTTCCCCGGCGGCCAGCTGGTGATGACCGGTGCCAACTCGGCGGTGGGTCTGCGCTCCACACCTGTGCGCTATCTCTTTATGGATGAGGTGGATGGATATCCAGGCGACGCTGATGGTGAAGGCGATCCGGTCGATCTGGCAATCCAGCGCACCGCGACCTTCCGTGGGCGGCGCAAGATATACATGGTCTCGACTCCAACGCTGAAGGGCTATTCCCGCATTGAGACGGCATTTGAGCACAGTGACCAGCGCTATTTCCACGTCCCCTGTCTGCATTGCGGCGACATGGCACCAATCACCTGGGCGCGTATCCGTTGGCCTGAGGGGAAACGAGACGATGCCTATCTTATCTGCGAGGCCTGCGGTGGTGTTCATCACGAACATGAAAAGCCGCGACTTCTCGCGGTCGGTGAATGGCGGGCCACAGCACCTGGAGACGGACGCACGGCCGGCTTCCATTTATCGGCGCTCTATTCTCCATGGGAGACCTGGGCCGAGATTGCGACTGAGCATGGACGCGTGAAAAAAGACCCCCCCCGGCTGCAGGTTTGGGTGAACACCAAGTTGGGCGAATCTTGGGAAGATCAGGCAGGCGACACCGTGCCTGCCGACCCCCTGATGGACCGCCGTGAAAGTTGGGGCGCTGATCTGCCTTCTGGGGTGGCTGTGCTAACTGCCGGCGTCGACATTCAGGGTGACCGAATTGAACTCCAGGTGATCGGCTGGGGCCGTGACGAGGAGGCCTGGGTCATCGACTATCGTGTGATATGGGGTGATCCTGCGGGGCCGCGTGTTTGGGCTGATCTTGATCTGGCCCTGCACGCCACCCACGCCCAAGGCCGTGGCCGTGATCATGTGCCAATCCGTGCTGTTGGCATCGATACCGGCGGTCACCACACCAAGGCCGTCTACGAGTTCTGCCGCACGCGACTGGCGCGTCGTATCTGGGCAATCAAGGGGCGGGGTGGGCCGGGCATCCCCGTATGGCCTCGTCGACCAACCCGCACCAACAAGGGCAAGATCCCGCTCTTCATCGTAGGCGTCGATGGTGTGAAGGACGCGGTCTATGCGCGCCTGAAACTCACTGAACCAGGGCCTGGATTTGTTCATTTCCCACGCAGCCTTGACGCGGACTATTTCCGCCAGCTGACCGCCGAACGCATCGTCACGCGCTTTGAAAAAGGCCGACCTATCCGCTCATGGCAACCAAAGCGCGACGGCGAGCGCAACGAGGCTCTCGACACTTTTGTCTACGCCCAGGCCGCACTGCATGGGCTAATCAGTATGGGTTTAAGGTTGAACGAGAAATGTCACGGCACAATCGCGGGCCCACGCATCAAGGGCAACGCGTCCGATGATCTGCAAAAAGTCATTCCGTCACCGTGGCTTGCCCTTGCCAAGCGGTAAACGCCCTAGCACTAGCTGACCGTAGTCACTCCAAGATCATATGGTCCAGCCGTCCGAATGAAATCGAAATGGCGCGTGCGGACCAAACTTTGCCTTGGTCAGCGACGCCCCGCTGCTAAGGCCGCAGGGCAGCAATGTGTCAGAGCGTCAGGCGACCAGATCATCGATGTCAACTCCGAGCACCTCAGCCAGCGCTTTCACGGTAGAAACACGTGGGTCGATTCTGCCTTTTTCGATGTTGCAAACGGTTGAGGTGCGAATACCTGCCTTAAGCGCCAACGCTCCCTGAGACAGGCCCGCCGCTTTTCGCCATGCCGTAAGCGGATGCATGGAGCCGTTCAAAGATGCAATAAGCAAGTCACTCGACAATGTGGGCGCCGCTGAACTTGCAGCCTTTGCCTGTTCCGCAAGAGCTATGTCGCCAGCATCTTCGATAAGCGCAAGGTATTCGGTTTCTGACAGAACGATCATTTTCTCGCCTTGCATGTTCACAGCTTCATTCATTTTCAGGCCCTTTCCTACTTATAGACCTCACGGCGGTGCGCCACTTGAACCACCAGAATTCCATCTTCGATTTCGAAAACAGCACGCCAATCGCCGTGCCGCATCCGGTGCAACTCACTGCCGACAAGTGGTTTCACGTCCCCTCGGCCCGTTGCTGCGTAGGCGTCCAGCTTCGCCATCAGTGTGTCGCGATCTTTAGCAGGCATCTTTTTAAGACTTTTGCGTGCTACTTTGGTGTAGATTACAAACATTTCAAACCTTGCCTCGCCACAACTTATTTACTTATAAGCGCAAAAAATTTCAAGATTAAATTACGCTATAGCGTAAATTTACTTGTATGCCTGATGTCTCTGCCCGAACACTCTTTTCAACAAGGCCCATGAGCTTGGCGTTGGCTAACGATCTCCAGTCACGATGCTGCCCACCAAATTGGCCGCTTCCACCATACGGCTAGAGGCCAGATGCGCGTAACGCATCGTCGTTCTGGGACTTTGATGTCCAAGCAACCCCTGAACTTCGTAAAGGGAGCGCCCGTGGTTGACCAGAAAACTTGCAAAAGAATGACGCAGATCGTGGATTCGCAGATCAGGCAGGCCTGCTTGCGTCCGCAAATTGACCCACGCCGGATGGAGGTTATTCAGCGGCTGTTTTGATTGCGGATTAAAGAACAGCCATGGCACACCGTCCTCGCGCGGCAGCCGATCCAAGAGGGACAACGCCACATCCGACAAAGCGATATGTCTCGGGCGGCCTGACTTTGAGTTTGGCAGCGTCAGCACCCGAGCCTCTCTATTAATATAGTCCCAGCGCGCATCGAGGATTTCGCGCTTCCGTGCGCCGGTCAACAGAATCAATTTTATCGATAAAGCGACGCGCCAGTTGCGGCTGCTATCGAGAACTCGCAACAGCCTCATTGCTTCTTCCTGAGTTAGAAACCGCTCTCTGCGCGCGATGGTGGGAAACGGGCTTATGCCAGCGCACGGGTTTCTTCCTGCCTCCACAACCTGCCAACGGACAGCGGCGCTATAGACAGATTTGATGGTGATGAGGTATCGATTGACACTCACCGGCTTGAAGCCACTTTTGATCAAGCTCTCCAGTTGTGCTTCCATTTCCGCCCGTGTGATGGTGTCCATCCGGCGTTGGCCAAACTTGGGGATGAAATGATAGTTCAGAGCTGTTTCATCAAGACGCCAACTGCGCTTGCGTACCTTCGCGCTTGGCAAATATTGCTCACAGATAAAATCTTTTAACAAAGGCACATTGTTTCCAAGTGCGCGTTTAATTGTAGGCTCATTTCCATTCAAAAATTCACGCCGAAGAATGTAGGCTTGGCCGCGTGCTTCTGACAAGCTTATATCACGCTCTTTAGCAATTTTGATCATCCGCATTTTTCGATTTCCAATAGGATACCGAAAGTAGAAGCTTAATCCACCTGTTGCTCTCCACTCGAGAATGAAACCTGTTATTTCTTGATTAAAAAATAACGTAAGTTTCTCTGGTGGGTCAGATTTTTTAATCCCATCAAGGAACTGAGTCGTCAGATTCGCTGCTGGCATAAACTATATCCTCTGTTTCCCAACTCATCGACAATAGCTTTATTTTTTCATTATTTTCAACAAGTTGATGCCGGTAATCTTCTGTATTATTTAGTAACCATTCGAAATGAGTGACAGCGTTAAAGCACCCCGAAACATGATGAGTTTGATATTTGTTAGTTAATATAACTCATCCCCAATTTTGACGTGGAGCAAACCTGAAACATTTGGAAAAAAGAGAAACTATTGTAAATAACGTGCAATGTAAATTTTAACCGCAGATGCTGTGAGTTAGATATTTTAACTATTTCTTCAATTTTTGACCTATCGCTTTGATTTATTTGCAAAATAAGGTAACTCCCAAGCACCCCCTCGGTAGAGGGTTATTGTCAGTTTTGGTGTGAGTCGAATTTGCCATTGGGCGCGTGCTTTTTTCGTTCTGGTCTGAATTCCGTGGCGCCGGGTCGAT
>Ga0105050_10006761_pt1 | contig 14054 bp, 8 predicted proteins | sample FRY01_FD_78088 | JGI IMG/M metagenome (GOLD analysis project Ga0105050, IMG submission 78088) | Freshwater microbial communities from Lake Fryxell liftoff mats and glacier meltwater in Antarctica - FRY-01 | ecosystem: Environmental > Aquatic > Freshwater > Ice > Glacier meltwater ... | reverse complement strand
GCAGTCTCGACGAACGTTGCTCCGCCGAGACTGCTTTTTGGACTCCCATTGGACGCAGGAGTAGATGCCTCAAAAAATCCCCCATTCTGGACAGATGCCACTAAAATCCGAGAAGAACCTTTTGGATCGATAGCAATGAAGTCCGCCAGAATCACGGCGAATGGCAAATGCTGCCGCTTACCATGATGCCATTCGTACGATGATGTGCAAATCGGAAGCTTGGATGATTCAATCACGTGTGGCACAAAATGCTCATTTTGGAATAGGCAAATATCTTTAGTTTCGGGATGCATAATTGCCAATTGGATCCAACGATTGCGAACGAGTTGATTGATCGTCGGATTCGCTTGCATGATCGAAAACATGGTCACTTCGGTCGCCTCAATCACCGTCAGAATTCGCATCGGTTCATGAATCTCGACCATTTGTGCTGATAGGCCGGTTCGCAGGTCGCTCGCCGCTCCTTCCATCACCCCAAGCAGTGCCGCGATGTTGTGAGGGAGCTTCGACCCGCAGCCATGGCCGACTGGGTCAACGCATGAGAAGTAATATTCAAGACTAATGCCGGCGCAGACTGGTATAGCCGCGGCAAGGATTCTTGCCAGAATGGAATCGTCGGAGGTGTCGGTTGTGGGATCGTAAGAGACCAGGAATGCGCGACGATCTAAATAGAGGCCTTGCGTGGTTGCTCTGCGTCCGACGAGTAAAGTCGCGCTCGTCGCGTGATTGTATTCTGGCCTCGCTTGCGATAAATCTTCGCTTCTCGTTTCCACGTGCCGAAGCGCGTCATCGTTGGTTCTCACTTGTGCCGCAGATTCGAAACGGCGGCATCGCTCCATCGCATTGCGACCCCTCGCTTCTTCGATCACGGCGCGAGCGTTCTCGAAGTCGATACGATGGGACACCGGCAAATCGTCAAGGTCAAAGTAAGACACATCATCATCACATGTGTTGTGGATCGCACCAACAAAAACCGATTCCGTGGAAATGACAACGCCAAGTTGCGTTAGTTGTTGACGCACTCGAGGATCATTCGCCATTTGAGCGAAACTACGGGCATTGGGGCCTCCGCGAGCACCGCTGCAAGCGCCGCAGTTGTATGCCGATTCATGGGGGTTATTGAGACTCGATGAACCGTGTCCAATGAAAATAACAAGACGTGAAAGCCTTCCGACGACCCCCATGTCTTCGAGAATTCTTTTCACAATCGCCACCATCTCAGCGACGGTAAATCCGACATGGCCAAACTCGGCGCCTGGCTCTGCTTCGATCCGTTCAAGGATCAGGCGAGTGCTTGCTGGCGGTTGCATGAAGCTGGCGGCAATTTTCTTTAACTGCGCAGTAAAGCGAGGGAATAGGATTCGTCCTACCATAGGCGCGGCAGCGAGCGAGCCGATCAGTGAAGTGACCACACCACCAAAGATCGACCGTGTTCCCAGGTGCCAGCGGTGGGATACTTCGCCGAGCCGTTGCCGGTTTTTCGCCCGCGTTTTGTGGCTACTTTCGAACGAGTAGCTGACTTCTTCCATGACATAATGTTTTGGCTTGATTACTGCGGGGCAAAGCGGTCGATAGTGCGCTTCGGCGACACCGCGGTAGTACATTGCAATTGCGAAAAATCCTGCGACACCGAACGTCTCGCAAGCTGGCGAAACCTCTTCCAGGTGCCGGCGAAACGACTCCTCGCGATCATCGATGCAACAAACAACTTGGAAATTTGTGTCAGCTTTTTTAAATTGCGCAGAAGCCACGAGACGATCGTTTGCCTTGGCGTGAATTGCAAGCGCGTCCAACGCCTGATTTCGATAGTGACGTTCGTAGGCGAGGTGATAAACACGCCGCCGACTTAAAGACGAAAAGTTATCTAACTCATTGAGTAATATCGTCCAGTCGGATCGTGACATTCCACCCAGGTTTTCAGGCAACCAACCCCGAACTTGTGCGAGCTGAAAAACCAAAAAGACATGCTGACGCGCGGTCATCGTAGGCGCGTCATCGTGAAACCGGCGAAGTGTTGTAATTAGATCTTTGAGTTTGAGGTTTTCGTGGGATTGAAGACGACTTCGCAATGATTCGTTAACGACGCTTGTCAATGCGACCCGCTCCAGCAGCAATCTGACGGCAAGGAAGTCGATCAGCGTTCCAGCCGGAGCAGGTCGTACGGTCCACTCGGCGCTGGTTTCAAGTTGCCAAATCATTCCGGCCCAACCGCGAAGCGGTCGGAACGTTTGGGAGATGAATGCTTCTTGCTCTTTCGGACAGACGCCTAACACTTGGAGTGATTCTTGAATCGACTCCAATGACGTCATCCGGTCGCGAAAGAGTCGCTTGCATTCCGCTCGAAGCCCTCGTCGCCACAATTCCGTGGGTGTCGCTGAATCACTGTAAAGTTCAATAAAAGCTTGGAAATAGCCATCGTCTCGATTGGGTAAAGCCCAAGTTGCCAAGCCCTGGTCGATAAAGGCTCCCGTGAACGAAATCAAGAGTGGATTTATCAGGGCGTCAATGTCGTGTCCCGTTGCCCCTAACAGGTAATCTCGATGTCGCAATGATTTTTCTACGTCTGGTTTTTGCTTTCCTGCCGTGAGGTTGCTGCTAACACCGCATTCAATGACATGCCACAAAAGATGTAACGTCACGGCTTCCCATGTCGCTTCGTCCCAAGAACTCCAGTGGCCATGCCGATACTTATCGGCGATTTGAACGAATGCCTCAGCGATCATTCCAGGTGGCCCTGGAGTCGACCGTTGATCGGCGAGGTCTTGCGAGAGCTTTTTGATGCTCTGAATCATACGACTGCGTGTACGCGGATCGCATTCGCCGCGAAATCGTTGCAGGGCTTCAGTTTCGGCGATAAACCATTCCAGTTCGGAATCGGTACCCAGGTGCATGGGGTGCTCAAGCATGGCCATGCGCAAGTGAAACCGAGTGCCGAAGAAACTTAATAACTCGTCTCCGCTGTCACCTAAATCCTCAATCAACACCTTCGTCAGGTCCAATGAGTGGATACGGCCGTTGGCAAGTTCGGAGCGAAACTTATCTTCACTGAGGTAAGGCTGGCCACCGAAAGCATGAAGGCCCTCGATTACGGCCTTATCAAAAGGAAGGTCCTCAAACGCGTGGAGGGTATTGTGGTGAACAAAGACACTGATGGGGCCTTGGCTGGGTAGAAGGTGAGCGGCATGTTCGATCGTAGAGCGCAGCGACGTGAGAGAATCCATCTTTTCCGTGCTGCCTTCGCCGCCGGCGAGTTGATGATCGGTTGCCGAGGATGCCAAATGTTGGTTGGTGGTGATCATTCCGCGGGATGCTTTGCAATTTAAATCACGTGGCCGATGCAACTTCTTTAGTGAGGTTAGGTCGAGTATCGGCTGATTGATAGAGCATCGATTCGTTACAAATCCGTAAGGTTCCCTTCATCAAGGAGCTGCCGGACGAAGATTACACTAAAGTGCTTTAGTGACTGGTTGCGACGATTATTGGCTAACCGGAAAGATGCCTTGATGGATGTTTTGCTAATCGAAGACGACCGTATTCTTGGTAAAATGATCTGTCTCGGGTTGGAGGAGTCCGGGCACCAGTGCAAATGGCTGGTCGAGGGATCCACGGTGCTGTCGACACTTAATCAAGGGCACTACGACGTTGTGGTGTTGGACAGGATGTTGCCGGACCTTTCCGGGATGGAAATTCTTGAGCATTTGAAACAGGCGAGCAGTCCTCCACCGGTGTTGATGTTGACAGCACTCGGTTCGGTTGAAAACCGGATCGAAGGCCTGGCAGCCGGTGCCGATGATTATCTCGTCAAGCCGTTCGACTTTGCGGAGCTTGTCGCGAGGTTGCTTGCGATCACGCGAAGGTCTCGGCGGAGCTCGCCCGCAGTTTTGGAGGTCGGGCCTTTGATAATGGATTTGACTAGACGCGTCGTGACTCGTGCTGGAAAGGAGATCGAACTCACCCCAACGGAGTTTGAGATGCTGGAATTATTGATGCGTCAATCCGGCGAGGTCGTCACCAGGAAGATGATCTGCCAGCACCTTTGGGACGCATACTGGGAAGGCGTCACCAATGTCGTTGAAGTCCACGTCACGCGGCTTCGTGGTAAGATCGATCGGGACTTCGAGTTCCCTCTTCTGCACACCGTTCGTGGTCGAGGATACGTGATTCAACTCAATCGAGATACGAGTGGCTAAGTGTTCCCGCTTAAAGTTCCAAAAACGCTCCGGTTCCGTCTCGCCATGTGGAATGCCGGCGCCGTTGCAGTTACGGCCGCGTTGTCAATCGTCGCCGTCCATCAGGCAACCCGGTGGGCAATGACTCATAGCCTTGATGACCTTTTGACGGAAGACGTCGAGGAGATTCGCCTTGCGCTTATAGACCTTGATTTCGATAATAATTTATTGCGCGATGAGCTGAATCGAAAAGCGATCGGTCATCGCAGGCATGAATGGTTTGTGAAGCTACTCTCTGAAGATAGAACGCAGGTTTGGGGTAGTGTGAACGCGCCCGCAGGTCTGTTGCCCGAGTCGAATGAGCCGGGCGATCTGTTCGCGACCAGCGGCGAGTATCGGCACTTCACCAAACCTATCCAGGACGATAGCCCCATTCGCTGGATTCAAGTGGGGGCATCGATGGGACCATTGTCGCAAGAGCTAGGTAAAATCGATCAAATCGCAATGTTCACTTGGTTGCTCTCACTTGGCATTGCACCGCTATTGGGATGGTTGTTATCCGGCAGAGCGTTGAGGCCTCTGCGGCAAATGGTGAATACCGCTTCCACGCTGAGACCGAATCGTCTTTCCGACCGTCTGCCGATTCGTGATGCCGATGATGAGCTTGATCAGCTTGCGATTACCATCAACTTATTGCTTGATCGAATTGCAACCGATGTCGGTGAAAAGCATGATTTTCTTGCCAACGCGGCGCACGAACTTCGTACTCCCTTGGCCGCGATCCATGCGACCGCTGAAGTTGCGTTGGTCACGCCACGCAGTGGTGAGGTGTACCGCGATTTGGTCGCTCAAATCATCGAGCAGACCGATGCATTGAGCGGCATTGTCAATCAGCTTCTGCTGTTGTCAGAATCTAGTTTGCCACCTCGTTACGATAACCGAAAATGCATCGCGCTTCATGAGCTGGTTTTGAAGTCGGTAGACATCTTTCGCGCCGTAGCCGAGTCAAACGATGTGTCATTGAGGATCGACCGGAACGAAAAGACTCGAATATATGGAAATCGTGATCAATGGATTCAAGTTCTTAACAACTTGATCGATAACGCCATTAAGTACACGCCCCGTGGTGGCCGAGTTGCGATTGACCTGCGGCGAATTGAAAATGAAATCGAACCGCCATTCATTCAGTTAACTGTCAGCGATACCGGAATCGGGATTCAGTCGGACGCGGTGCATGGGGTTTTCGATCGTTTCTACCGAGCCGATCGGTCTCGCACCAGACTGAGTGAAGTATCCGGTACTGGCCTTGGACTAAGCATTTGCAAAGCCGTGGTCGAAAGTCATTTGGGTACGATTTTTTGTAAGAGCCAACTTGGTCTAGGGACCGTGCTTACGATTCGCTTGCCAATCGAAATTCAATTACAGGAAACAAACGAAACGTTATCGGTTTGAACACCATTTAGCGTTCGTACACATCCGTGTAATACATCCCTGCAGGGTTGATGCCTCGCGTCCGCAGCGGTTCAATCCAGGCCTTCACTGAATCGATTTCCCCCATAATCGGGAGCAGCGTAGTCCAGATTAACGAGATAACGAGGATGCAAATAAATAACTGTATAAGTCCACGATAGCCGGTGCGATCGGTATTCTGTTTTGTCACGTGGGAAGCCACTGCACGATGGTGTCTCTGAACAGCCATCCAAACACAACCCAGGCCATGGCACCAGTAAGAAGGAGGTTTAGGCTTTGTCCCACGAGATAGAGAATCATCGGCTTGCCTCCGCGCATCGCTGGCCACAATGTCTCCATTCGCATCTCCAGTCCAATGCAAACGAAGGCGAGACAGAACAGCCAATTGCGAATTTCTTTGGTCACGGAATCAATCGACTGTTTTACCAAATTGGAACCGGTGGCTCCCGTGGCATCGATGAGGCTCGCTATGATGGAGACCATCAAGAACCCAAGAACAAACTTTGGAAATCTCGCCCAGACTTCCTTGAAAAAACTTTGCTTCGATTCCGCGGTTTCATCGCCGTACGTTGCCGCCCAGTAAACAGACACGGAAAACGCAATGACACCGATCAAAACGTTCTGAATCATCTTTACGGTGCTTGCAATCTTCAGCGCACGTTCACCTAACGCTGCACCTGCGGCAGCCACGGCGCCGGTCGAGTCGATGGTTCCGCCCAACCAAGCTCCGCCAACAATATCGTCCATTCCGATGATGCGAATACCGATGGGCATTACAACCATCATGATGGCAGTGAATGCAAGCGAAAGGCTGATTGCTAGTGAAAGTTCCTCTTTCTTTGCCTTGCATGCTGCTGCCGTGGCGATTGCTGCGGAGACTCCGCATACGGACATGTCGGCCGCAATAGTCATCGTTAACGAAGGGGACTCAATTCTTAGGATTTTGTTTCCAAACCAGAAGGTGGTGATGAGAACGATGGGTGTCACTACCCAAGAAACTAATATCCCTGGCAGTCCCAAGATAATTAATTTTCCCATCAAGACTTCCATGCCGAGCAAGACTAACCCCAGCTTGATAAACAGTTCGCCGCGTACCGAAGGCCTTAGCCAAGGTGGGATTCCCACTGTGTTTCCAATCACCCAACCCAGCAGCAGCGCCCACAGAACATACTCAAGGTTGTAGTATTTCAATACCTCTTGACCCGACATCACCATCGCAAGAGCCGCGAGGGATGCAATGCCAAGATAAGCAATGATGCCACGAATTAGCTCACGACGAGATGCAAAGACAGCCGTCATTAAGATTCCAATCACACCAAGTCCAACGGTCGTGCCAAGCCATACCGGTACGTTCGCCTTCGCACCAGCAATCGATGCAAGTGGATTGTCCTTCCATTCACCGGGCTTGTTGATCCAGCCCACAGTTGATCCACCAAACAGCCACGTGAGAAACATTGCCAATGAGACGATGATGACCCCAAAAGTGATGGCCCAGAAATCTTCGCTCCGTCCTCGGTTCGCGTGACCAGAATTGCGAACATTTTCGTCGCGGATGTTTTCGCGGGATGATAAATCATCGTTTGTCATGAGAGGCCGAGATTTTTTGATCGATGGTGGGAACGTGAGATGCGACTAGAGGCTTGGTCGGATCCAAAGTTTAACGGGAAGCATCGCTCTTTGCTCGTCGCTCACTCATCGAACAGCGTCATCTGCTTCGCAGTCGCCGGGGGAAGCGGTAGCGGTGACGCATCTGGCCGAAATTGATCTCGATAAAAATCCGCCATGCGACGCGCGAACGCTGGTGCAAATGCATCATCGGGTGCGTGAGTGAAAACATACGGCCTGCATCCATCGCGAACCCATTGATCGACCACGGGGAGCCATTCTTTAACATATTGATCGGCGAGTTCAACGCGATTGCGTCCCACGATTCGGATCACGGGTCGGTTTCCGGTGCGAACAAAACGGACTGGTGAATTAGGCTTTCTCTTTTGCGACTCGGCCTCTATCTCGTCATCGGGCGGCGACTGAAACAACGCGCGGCTGTCAAAGATGACTCGATCCATCTTCAGGGAAACGAGCGTTTCGTTAAGGTGTGCTTCGACGGAATCGTTCTGAAACCAAGACGGATGACGAACCTCGACGGACCACGGCAGGTGACTGGGAAGAAGCTGTACGAATTTTTCGAGTTCATTCAGTCGCGACGAATCAAACCAGGGAGGCAGTTGCAGGAATGATGGACCGGCATGGTGCCCATCATCCAGAATGGTGACGATCTCAACGAACTTTTCAAGTAATGAAGACGCGCGAAGGTTGCCCTCATGCGAGATGTCGCGGGGGAATTTCAGCGCAAACTCAAATCCCTCTGCGGCTTCGTTCGCCCATCGCTTTGCAATATCAAGCGAGGGCAGGGCGTAGAAGGTACTGTTGCCTTCCACTGTGTTGAACATTCGCGTGTACCACGACAACCATTCGCGTCGCGGAGTTCGCTTGGGATACACAATGTCTCCCCACATGTCCGATGACCAAACCGGACAACCGATGGCGAAGGGAAACGCAGGAGTTTGGTGAATGATCGACATCAGACGTCCACGATTCTTACCAGTTCGATCGCCGCATGAGCTTCTTCGCTGAAGACATGGTCGGCCCCCGCTTTCTTGATCAGCGGTGCATTACGAGCGTATCGGCAGCGAACCACAATTTGCACGTTGGTGTTGGCTTTGCGGATCGCTGCGGTTGCGCGAATGGCGACCTCATCAACGGGGACACAAACGATGGCGATTTCGGCGCGTTGAGCCCCTGCGGCACGCAACACTTCAGGGGACTCCGCGTTGCCGGCGACCGTCGCGACGCCAAATTGTGCAAAGGCTTGAAGGTTGAGCGGATTCAAATCGATGGCACAGATCTCATGGCCAAGCGTTTCAAGTCGTGATGCAACGGCTCGTCCCACGGGACCCATTCCAACGATGATCGCCAGTCTCCGTTCAGGTTGCTTTCGTTGCAAATGATTGGTTTGAATCGCAGTCGCCGTGTCATCAGCCAGCAAATTTTTGCGGAAGCCGTATCGAATCAATACCGGTGATAGCAACAGCGTTCCGCCAGCGATCGCGAGCACTTGTTGTCGTTGGTCGGAGGCGATGACGCCGGAAGTTGCTGCAAGCAAAATGAGAACGAAAGCGAACTCGCCGACATGAGCCAATCCAAGTGCCGGGCCAAACGAGCGTTTCCACGACAAACCGGTTAGGCGGAACGCAACGGTTGCAGCCAACGTTTTGATCGTTACCAAAAAAAGAATGCCGCCGACCGAAAAGACAGGATTTTGCAGAATGGCGACAAGGTTGATTAGTAAACCAAGACTGACAAAGAAAATGGCTGAAAACGCTTCCCGGAACGGAAGGATCAACGAATCGATCTGCTCCGACCATCGATTGCCGCCGAACACGAGCCCCGCGGCGAGTGCACCAATCGCGGGAGGCAGTCCGATTCTCTGAGCCGCAAGTGAGACACCACCGAGAATGACCAAAGTGAGCAGGACCACTAAATCAGGACTGCGATGCTTCGTGATCCGGGGAATGATGTGGTCAGCAAGGATGACGCGGAGACCAACCGTCGCCGCAATGAACGTGATAGAAGCGAGGCCAAGCCGGATCCACTCAAACGGTCCGTTCACTTCACCTCTGCCGCTGAGCAAAGGCACGCACAGGAGAAGCGGCACGAGGGCTGCGTCCTGAAACAAAAGCACCGCGATCGCTCGCCGACCGGTATCGGTGTTCGTTTGGCCAAGCTCGTTCAATGCTTTGAAAACCAGAACCGTGGAGCTGAATGCGAGCGACGATCCAATCAAAATCGCAGCCGGCCAGCTCCAGCCAAGCCAAACCAAAATTGCGGCCGTCGGCAGGCTGGTTGCCACCATTTGCACCGGACCTCCCGTGATGAGGAAGCGTCCCATCCGTTGCAACTCCTCCATCGATAATTCCAGACCGATGGAAAACAGCAAGAAGAAAACGCCAAGTTCGGCAAGGTGTTCGATCTCCTTGTCTTCGTTTCCAACCCAGCCAAGCATGGTGGGGCCAATGAGCACCCCTACGGCGAGATAGCCCATCAATGGCGTCAAAGACCACTTTCGGCAGGCAATACCGGCCATGAGGCCTGTCGTAAGGATGATGAGAAGCTCGTCAATAAATCCCATGTTTGCCTATCAATGCCTGCTTATACGAATCACGCCACAAAAGCTCGCAGTTGGTCGTTACTAGATTCATCGTTCCCATTGATACGTGCTGCGATCAAAAACGCATACCCCGCGTTATGTTTCGGGTCGCAATTCTTACATTTGCCCTGGACAGAATCCTTCCTTCGGTTAGCCTTCAGCCCAGACACCTTTAACTTCGAGCGATGGATCCAGCGGGACCACTGCCGGGTCCCAGCGGTATTCCTCAGTGGAATTGATGAGCGACACCCATGTTGATACATGGGACGCCTAACCGATTGGTCCTGGAGCCGACGCTCCTTTCCTAGAGACCAACGATGTTATTCACTGAACTCGGCTTGCCCGAAGAGATCTCGCGCGCCGCTGCTGAAGCCGGCTACACCGAAGCCACCTCCATTCAAGCGGAAGCCATTCCTGTTCTATTGAGCGGTCGCGATCTTGTCGCCTGTTCGCAAACCGGAACCGGCAAAACAGCTGCCTTCGCGATGCCGCTGCTTGCGAAAATCGACCTTGATAAAAAAACACCGCAGCTTGTGGTGCTCGCTCCCACTCGTGAACTTGCTATTCAAGTCGCTGAAGCGTTTGAGCAGTACGGTTCACAGCTGAAGAAGCTGCGAGTGCTTTCCGTCTTTGGTGGAGCTGCTTACCAGCCACAATTGTCGGCTCTTCACCGTGGTGTTCACGTTGTTGTCGGTACGCCTGGCCGATTGATCGACCATGTTAAAAGCGGTGCTCTGGACCTCAGTTCAATCAGCTCACTGGTGCTCGATGAAGCGGACGAGATGCTGCGAATGGGCTTCATTGATGATGTGAAGTACATCCTTTCGCAGATTCCTGACGAACGACAAATCGCCTTGTTCTCCGCGACGATGCCAGGCCCGATTCGTGACATTGCGGACAAGCACCTAAATGATCCGCATTCGATCACGGTCGAGCGATCACAAAAAGTGGCTAATACGATCCGCCAACAACACGTGGTCGTTGCGCCGAAGCATAAAGTTGAAATTCTGACGCGGATTCTCGAACTGGAAGAAACCGATGGCGTCATTGTCTTCGTGAAGACAAAGATCGGCACGGTTGAGCTTTCCGAAAGGCTTGCTGCTCGCGGCCTCAACGTTGCTCCGTTGAACGGCGACATTCCTCAGGCCCAGCGAACACGCACGGTTGAGAAGCTAAAGTCCGGCGAAATCAATGTACTTGTGGCAACCGATGTGGCTGCCCGTGGTCTGGACGTCGATCGCATCAGTCATGTTTTCAATTACGACATGCCGCACGACGAAGAAGCCTACGTTCACCGCATCGGTCGAACCGGCCGCGCAGGTCGAGAAGGCGTCGCCATTCTGCTTGTCACGCCTGCTCAGCGACACATCGTTCGCTCGCTACAAAAAGCGACCGGACAAACGATCACGCAGGTTGATGGCCCATCGATTGAAGCGATCAACGAGAAGCGAACGGCGGAGTTCAAGCAACGAATCACGCTTGCACTTGAAAGTCGCCAATTGCCAATGTTTCAATCGATGCTTCAGCAGTTGTGTGACGAAACCGGCAAGCCCGCGATCGAAGTTGCCGCTGCGGTGGCTGCGATGCACATCGGCAAACGTTCTTTCTTTGCTAAGCCATTCGAGGACGACTTCTCCGATTCGCGACGTGACTCCTTTGAATCACGCGGTCGTGGAGATCGTCCTTCGCGTGACCGCGACTTCGCTCCTCGCGAAAACCGACGGGATGACCGATCCAGCGATTCACGGTCCAGTGAAGGCCGAGGCTTCGATCGTCAGCCTTCTCGCGGAGGTAGCGGTGGACGAGACAGTGTGCCGATGCAGCGTTATCGCGTTGAAGTGGGGCGCGAACATGGCGTCCAACCAGGCAACCTTGTCGGCGCGATCGCCAACGAATCTGGCCTCAGCGGTTCCGAAATCGGACGGATCGATATCTACGATCAGTACTCAATCGTCGGCCTTCCTGAAGGCATGCCGCCATCGGTATTTGATTCGCTGAATAATGCTTGGGTTTCCGGGCGCCAACTTCGTCTTTCGCTCGCCGAAGGTGGCAGTTCACGACCGGTTCGTACCGGCAAACCATTCGATCGAAAGGCGGCCGTACGCGCTCCCGGCGCACACCGCGCGACGGCGATCAAAGCGCCTTTCAAGAAAGCCAAGAAGAAAGCGACCTCTTAAGCCGCTCGCCACTTCATTGCAAAACAACGTCACGCCAAACTTCACTCCCGAGGTTTGGCGTTTCTCTTTCCGGTGATGGTTTCTGAATACGCCATCTTCCCGGTGCGGCCTTCAAAGTATTGCAAAATCACCTGCGGATCAGGAAACGCAACCAACCGAGTGCCGCCAAGTTTTTGGGGCATGTTGAATGCGTTGTTGATTTGAACGACGCAGTAATACGGATAACATCGATCGAGTCTCTCAAGATCCGGCAGGATGTAACTGCTCCAGCGGATGTCGACCATTCGGGGGCCCGATTGGAACTTGCCCGTCACGGGGCGATCGGCCTCGTCCAGCTTCGGAACGTGGTTGACCGAGTTGTGCGGCCCACAGCAAAACTCCCATACTCGGTCGGTGATTTGAATCGCGAAGCTGTTGTGCAGGTCGCCGGTCATCACCATTACTGGCTTGCCGAGTTCGTCCCAAAAGTCGATCAACGTTTCTCGCTCGTCCAAGAACGCCACCCAAGCTTCTTCTTTGTTCGCGGCATCAAATTCGAACCCGCCGGCACCGCTGTGGGGAATCATCATCGGTACACTGGAAACGACAAAGAAGAAATCCGCATCCGACGACTTCATGCTCTCCATCAACCATTCCCGCTGCGTGTCGCCCAGCATCGTTAACCCTTTTTTCGCTGGGTCGCGGGTGTCGTGCATCTGTCGGTGACTGCGTGTATCGAGCAAGTAATACTCGCAGTTGGAAACGCGAAACTTTCCATAGCTTCTTCTGCCGATGGAGTACGACGAACGCTTGGTCGCGGATGCCGGCATGTGCAATCGAAGCGTCGTCGGGCTCACGACCGCGACAATGTCATAAACGCAAGCGTTGGGATCACCCGCTTGCGTATCGAGTAACATCTCATTAACGCCTGCGGTCGCAGTTCCCCAGTGAATGTGCAGATTCGACATTTCCTTGAGCGGTAACTTCGTGAAGTCTGCCTCGTCATCAACCAGCAAGTCGCTGCCCGCGCGAAGCATCGCCTTGCCAAAGTGAATCGGGTGATCCACATCCACGGGATTCGCCCATCCGAGATAGTCATACCAGGCCTCCGTCGCAATATCGCGGAAAACGGCGCGACGGTCTCGACGGCCTGGTGAACCAGCACCCCAGATATCGTTGATCAGTTCGTGATCATCGAACGTGAAATAGCTCGGAACATGCCGATGCCACTGCATCAGCGGGACGCCGCGTGACATGTACAACTTATAATTCTCCCAAACACCAACGATCGTGGGCATGTCCCGCACTTGCTTAGGTGCCGACGCGGGTGTCAGACGGTATTGAGCGAGCCATGTTTCCGGCGGCGTTGCCCGCGCTTCTTCATACAACCAATCGCCATTCATGATCGCGAAGTCGATGTCACCCACCAATTCTCGGTTCATCGTTTGGTAGAGAGGCAACGAGTGGCCGATACCATGCTCCGGATTCTGGTTTGCGCAAGACCCAAACTCGAACCGGATGTTAAATAGGCCTTTGGGGTTGTACTCCGGGTGCCGACTTTCTTCGGTGCTCGGCAATGTGCGAAAAGTTCCCACATGACCTTGGGGAAAACCAGCGATGTAAACCTCGTACCAATAGTTCATCGATGGTTTGAGATCAGGAAGCGTCACAAATCCGGAATTGTCATCGGCCAGTTTCGTCTCATTCGCTTCAGTCGCTTGGTCAAGTTTCGAAGGGTCGGTTCCGAAACGAACCGTAAAGGGACTCGGTTTTGAAGTCCTTGCCCAGACAGTCATCGACGTTGCCGTCGGTCGGCCTAGCATCGGCCCATGGGTCATCATCGGCAAGTCGTCTGCAAGACAGCAAGCATGCGGTCCGATCAGCGTCATGGCCGCGGTTGCCGTCAGAAACAAAACGGAGGCAAGTCGAGAGTGCATGATAAGTTAGGTTTTTCTCGGATTTTAGTGGCATCTGTCCAGAATGGGGGATTTTTTGAGGCATCTACTCCTGCGTCCAATGGGAGTCCAGTGGGAGTCCAAAAAGCAGTCTCGG
>Ga0105050_10006760_pt1 | contig 14054 bp, 6 predicted proteins | sample FRY01_FD_78088 | JGI IMG/M metagenome (GOLD analysis project Ga0105050, IMG submission 78088) | Freshwater microbial communities from Lake Fryxell liftoff mats and glacier meltwater in Antarctica - FRY-01 | ecosystem: Environmental > Aquatic > Freshwater > Ice > Glacier meltwater ... | reverse complement strand
GCGATGACCGGTACCAGTTTGCTGACTACATTTGCCGCCATGCCGATCCACGCCCGCCATCCGGTAATCCTCGTGCGTTCGTTATAGTCATCCGACATCTCAGCAGCCCATGCGTAATACGGGATGAACAACATCGTCCAACCCGTCCACAGGACAACCAGCCAGGTGAGCAGGTAAGCTTCATCGACCGGTCGCTCTGGCATGAAAAGCTTGTAAATCGAGGTCATGAGCAGCGGCACGGCGGCCACCATCCAGATGCGACGGCGTCCCCAGGGTGTCTTTGTGCGATCACTGGCCCAGCCCATCAGCGGGTCGGTGACGGCGTCAAACAATCTTGCGATCAGCCAGATGGTGCCTACCGCTGCCAGGCTGAGACCAAGGTCCTGCCCATAATAATTGGGCAGCAGCGCAGCAACCGGAATCGCCGCCATCTGGATCGGCATATCCGACAGGCTGTAGAAGAACAAGGTGCTGCGTGACAACGGTGGCTTGTCAGCTGGTTCACGGACACTGTTTGCAGACACCTGTGGGTCCTTCACCGCAACGTTGACCCTGCCTGCCTGCTGGGTGCATTCAGTGCATGAACACCCGGGGCGTGAAATGTCCGTGGAATTGATGTGGGATGTGGTGCTTCAAGTGCAATGTCGAGACCTGTGCCATGTCGTTGGCCCGATAGATCTGCAACTGGCTGCGATGCGTGAATCCGTTATAGACCACTTCCAGCACATACCCATCGTCTTCCTGTTTGGCGTTGCTGGATTGCGCATACAGCGGCTCCGAGCCGTAGAGCCCCTTTGGCAATTCGAGCAGGGTCGCGTCGCCTTCATGCGTGATGCGTTGAATTGCGTTGAAAAAACTGTTGGCGCCATTGGGTACGGAGCACGCGGTCCAGGTCACATCATTTCGTCTACCGGTCCAGGTGGTGTTGAAGGTTGGAAATTCCGACTCCGTCTGGCAGACCTGCTCACGTGTCAGCCCGCCCGTCTCCACGTTCAGGCGATAGCGCATGTAGGTACCCCCACCGAACCGGCCATTTGGATTGAAGACATCGTTCAGTGTCTTGTTGGCCTCGAAGTTGTCGGTGAACATGCCATCGACGATGATTTCATTGCCGTTTTCCCAGGCATTGCCAAAGTGGATCATCGCGCCTGCATCGGTCTCGAAACGGCGCACTTCCTTCAGCGAATGCAGATCCACGACGATCACCTGCATCGGAATCGAAGGATCAAACGTGACCTGGTCTGAAATGGTTCGTGTGCCGAGGATCACCGGCAGCATGTTGCCAAAGACGATGCTGCCGATGAAAAACACCGCGTACCGTTCGCTGAGGGCAAAGTCATGACAGAACGGGAACGTGGACAGGGGCACCTGCTCTCGATTGACCAGCTTTCCGTCGGCTCGAATCCGGTACATGGTCAGACAGGGTTTGGGGCCTTTGAGCCCGAACCCTGAAATGCCTGCGCCATAGTTGATGTATTCGCCGGTCGTGCCATGAACCTTGCCATGGGCGCTGAAAACATCGGCTGCCTTGAGGCCACCATCGTAGGTGAACTCACCTGTCGTCGAGAGATCGGCAGGTTCCAGTTTCCACGGCTTGCCACCTTCATTTAGCGCCAGCAGATGCCCGCCATGGAAAATGGTGTTGGTGTTGGCGGGATTCGCGGGCATGCGCAATACATTCTTCGAGAACCCGCCTGGCACCTGCGTCCCAAAACCCCGAAACAGAACGGCCTGGGCTGCGGTTTCTTCCAGATACTTGGGCGTCCGGACGTATCGATTGCGAAAATGCACACGACCGTCGGCAAACGTGAAGGCGCAGAGCATGCCGTCGCCATCGAACCAGTGACCATATTTACTGGTCCCGATCCGTTGCCGGCCAGGCCCGTTACGAAAGAACGTACCGGTCAGGTCGCGGGGTACTTCACCTTCGATTTCCTCTATCCAGTACGCATATTCCTCATCGAGATTCGCAAGTCCGCCATGGCAGCTGGGAATTTCGTTGATGCCTTTGATGGCCTGGGTAACGGCTGCGCACATGGGTGATCTCCGGGAATCGATTCAGGTAACAGGTCGGGCCAGCTTCTCAAGCTGTCGCAGCCGCTTGAACGACGTGGCAACAGCCTGGGTGCCGATCAACGGTACCAGCCGCTCTGCATCCAGATCAACAAACGTCCGCACGTTTTTTCATGATCTGCTGCCGGTAGCACAAGGGATTCGCGATTCGAGCGGCGGGAGCGGTTGTGTGGGCGGTGGTGGGAGCGGTCTCCGACCGCGAAGGGGTTCGCGATATGGAGATCGCTCCTACGGGCTGCCTCCAAAGTTTGGTACCAGTTCGCACCGACACCAGCATCGAAACCGCGTTCGTCAAGGCATTGCTTGGTCATTTCAATAACGCGGCCAGAGCAGAGGATTGAGCGGGCCGGCCGCTGGTTCGCCTGGTGGTATCCCGGCCAGCCAGTATTTGTGATCATGGAGGCGAGCTCCGCCAATATCTGCATCGACCCGCGTCCCATCGGCAAACCAGATCACGGTCATCACTGAACGCAGCAGCGCGGTCGGATTGGCGGGTGCACGATGCAACATCCAGCCACGGTGGAAGGTAGCGTCGCCGGCACGCATGGCACCATGGGTGGTCGTGGGCAGACCGAGTTGCGTGACCACCTCGCCGAACTTCACTTCGGATTCATCACCGATGAAAAAACGCCCGAGATCGCCACGTTGGTGACTGCCACTGGCAAACGTCATCGTACCCACTTCGGCCGGTACATCGACCAGCGGCATCCACATCGTAATGGTGTCGTTGGTGTCGAGCGGCCAGTACCCCTGATCCTGGTGCCATGGTGTATGTCCGCCACCGGGTTCCTTGACCAACGCCTGGTCGTGATACAGCCGTACGCCTGAACACCCCAGCAGCTGCGCCGCAACCGCGGAAAATCGCGCGGAAAACACAAACCTCTTGATGAGTTCGTTACGTGTCCAGAGGTTGTGCGCCTGCAGGAAAGCCTTGCCGTAGGTGTCGCGCTCGGTAATGGGTGGTGTTCGTGCCGCCAGCCTGCCAACCGCAGCCTCGATTGGTGGCCTGTAGACTTCAATCTCTTCAGCACTGGCCAGGCCACAAATGATAGCGTGGCCATCGTGTTGAAAACTCGCAACAGTCGCCGCGTCGAGAGGAAAGGGATCATCAATCGCGCTGTGCGCCGGCAAGGACGGATCGGGCGGCATAGTCATTGCACGATCGGAATAGCGCCTGACACTGGCCGCGCGACACCTTGAGCTTCGGGCAGGCGCATCGCCAGGCTACCGGTTGAACCCTGTACTCGAGACACCGCGTCAGCAATGTCGAAGAAAGCACCAGCGTCAAAGAGTTTTGGCCGATCAGGTTGATAAAGCCTTGAATCAAGCGCAGCCAGGGTATCGCGCCAACCTTCACGGCCATAGGACGGCCACAGCACACCCTCCTGCATGAAGGCGATATCAATAAAATAACGCTTTCGATTCCCGCCACCGGGTTGTGCGCGACGTGCATGCACCAGCGCGGAGTGGGCAAAGACCACGGTGCCGGGGGGAATGTCGTTGACGACAACCATCCCCGGAATCTCCTGCTCACGCAGAAACGCCAGCGCATCCCGCCGCATCACGGAGCGATGACTCTTCGGCAACAACAGAAGATCTCCAACAGTGCCATTCAACCCGTCGAGATAGTGCAGGACGTGCAGTTGCACATGGCTGCGATTGGTCTGCGGAATCTGTTCATAGTCGTGATGCCACGACACACCGGCGAGACCAGGGTCGTGGCGAGCCGCATGGCAATGATGGAAAGTGAAAGCCGAACCACCCATGATGTCGTCGGTGATGGACAGGGTTTCGCGGTCGAGAATCAGGCTGCAGAGCTGCACATAGCGCCAGACATTTCGGCCATCGAAGCGGGGTTCGACTTCGACAAAACGATCGATTTCAGCGGCGACTGCCGCCACTCGTGTTGCATCCAGCAAGCCCGGCTTGATGAGGTAGCCCAGCTTACGGAATCGTTCCTTCTCTTCGTCAGTCAGTGACATGGATTTTTACGTGGCTGCAGCAAATTGCTTACCTTCTGTTGCGATCCGCGTTCCAGGAGTGGTCTGCGACCGCACGTGTTTGCGATCTGCAGATGTCTTCTGCAACCCGTCACTCGACCCTAACCATTTTGGAGAGGTTTCGCAAATCACGTGTTTGATGACAAGTCACCCCACACCCTCCGCATCATCCACCGCCGCCAGGGTGTTGTGCATCAGCATGGCGACGGTCATGGGCCCTACTCCACCAGGAACCGGCGTGATCCACGCGGCACGCTGACTGGCGGCTTCAAAGCCGATATCACCGATGAGCTTGCCGTTGGGCTGTCGGTTGATGCCCACATCGATGACGATGGCACCGGGTTTCACCCACTCCCCTGGAATGATGCCGGGCTTGCCGATGGCGACCACCAGAATCTCTGCACGCCGGACTTCAGTTTCCACATCGACCGTGAATCGGTGACAGATCGTCACGGTGGAACCCGCCAGCAGGAACTCCAGTGCCAGCGGACGACCGACATGATTCGAGGCACCAACCACGACGGCCACCTTGCCCTTGGGATCGACACCAATCCGCTCGACCAGGGTGAGAATGCCGAAGGGCGTACACGGCCGCAGCAGCGGAATCCGCTGCGCAAGTCTGCCGACGGTGTAGGGGTGAAAGCCGTCCACATCCTTGCCTGGGTGAATACGTTCGATCACCAGTCGGCTGTCGATGTGTGCCGGCAACGGCAGTTGCACCAGAATGCCGTGCACCGTGGGGTCAGCGTTCAATTCATCAACCAGCGTCAACAGCGCAGCCTCGGTAGTGCTGCTGGGCAGGTCATGGGCTACGGAGAGGATGCCGGTCTCGGCACACGCCTTGCGCTTGTTGCGCACGTAGATGCGCGAGGCTTCGTCCTGTCCAACCAGTACCACCGCAAGCCCCGGTCTGGGCAAGCCGGCAGCCACCCGTTTTTCAACCCGGGCTTTCACTTCATCGCGAATATCCTGGGCGATCGCCTTGCCGTCGATCAGGCGGGCGGTAGAGGAAGACATCGGGAGAGGCGCTCCAGAGGGAATTTTGGATAGGCTATAGTGTCGCCGTCGCCGGCCAAATCAAGCAAAAATCCACATGCAACTGACCAGACACCCGCGCAGTACCCAATTTGAATGGCAGCAGTCGGTCAGTACGGGATACAGGCTCATCGCCGAGGAGCAGGCCAGAGCCTATGAGGAGCAGGGTTACTTTCTGCTGGAAGACGCGTTTACGCCAGAGGAAATGAATGCGGTAGTGGACGCCATCGCGCCATTGGAAGAGGCTACCGAGGAATTCCTCAAGTCGCGGAAAAACGGTACTCACGCCATTGCGCGGTCAGGAGAAATCACCTTTTCACCGCATCTCGTCACACGATCAAAGGTGCTCAAGGATTTTTCACTCCACCCGGTATTTTGCGCACTCACCCACGATCTGATCGGCCCGGCGGTGCGTCTGTACTGGGATCAAGCCGTGTACAAAAAGCCCGGCACCGCGGATGAATTTCCCTGGCACCAGGACAACGGCTATACCTTTGTCGAACCCCAGCAGTACCTGACCTGCTGGGTTGCGCTCACGGATGCCACCGAGGAAAACGGCTGCCCATGGGTCATTCCCGGCATTCATCGACAGGGCACCCTTGAACACGAATGGACCCCACTGGGGTTCCGATGTTTCAACAACGCAGAAGGCGCAATTGCGGTGCCCGCACGAGCCGGGTCGATTGTCGTGTTTTCAAGTCTGACGCCACATCGCACGGGACCCAACCAGACCGGCACAATTCGCAAATCCTACATCCTGCAGTACGCACCGGATGGTGCTGTCATGTGGCGAAGTGACACAGAGTCGTTGGTTTGCGACGCACCTGATCGACAGTATCGGGTGCCGGCGGTCTGACTCGGTTCATAAGTTGGGTTTCGCGGTCACAGACCCTCCCACATAATCGCGTCCTCAGATCTTGCCCACCACGTTGATGTACCAGCCCTTCTGGTCGTAATCGAGTATGCGCAGGTCGTCGCTGAAATCGGCGAAGTTGTAGCCCACACCAAATTGCAGGTGATCGCCAATCTGCCGATCCACGCCGATCAGATAACCATCCCTAACACTGCTGTCTTCGTCGACTTCAAGCCGCCGATATTCGGCCAGGGCGTCCCACTTGCGCATGATGTTGTAACGCACGCGAACTGCAGCGAAGTTCACGGTTGATTCAAACCAGTCACCCTGTGCACGTTCAGCGCGCAGTTCACTCTTGCGAACACCATACTTGGCACCAACACCCCAGCGTTGGGTCAGCCGATACAGACCTTCACCCGTGATGATGTGTGAACGCTGGTCAAATCCTGCATCAAACTGGCCGAAACTCTGCAGATCATAGAGATACACATACTTGGCCAGCAGGTTGAGCCGATCGTCAGCAACCGGTCGATACGCTAGTCCGGCGCCTGCCTCGGTGAATTTTCCACCCGTCACAAGGCCGAGCAGATCGTCGTCCGTCTTCGAATGGTTGAACTTGCCGAGCACCCGGAAGCTGTCATTGATCCGGAAATCCGCGACGTTGGTCGTGAGAATCTGGTCGCGCTGTTCTGCACCCTTGTCCTTGCGCAGTTCCAGGACGCTGCGCCAGTTGAAACGGTCACTTCGATAACCGCCCGACAAGGTTGCGGCGCGCCGGTCGACAAGCCCGCTCACGGCATCCAGTTCACCTTTCTGCAGACTCATGCCGAGGCTCCAGCCCGGACGTGGTGAATAATCGATGCCATAGGCATGAGTGAATCCACTGCCCTGGTCTTCGGCCACAAACTGGTTCTCCGAAAACAGTGTCGACTGATTGCTGACCCGGAAGCGGTTACCAAACGTCACCTGCTCGCCGCCACCGGGCAACAGGGTGGTATCGGTTGAGTGGGTGTACGAACCATACAGGGTGTGTCGTTCATTGCGTGCGTAGTCGAGACCCACCGTGCCGCCTTCACCACGATGACCATAGGTGACTTCCGTCTCCAGCCGCAGTTTGTCCGTCAATCGATTTCGCGTGCCTGCAAACACCAGGTCGTTGTTGTCCGCTGCGGAACCGGAATCCTGCAGGGTCGATTGACCACCGCCAAACACTTCGAAGGCTTCCGTGAACGCGTGTGCCAGTTCGACTGCAGCCACCGTTTCATCGCGATTGCTGCCGGTAAAGGAGTCAGTGCTTTCCAGTTGCTGCACTTCAACGCGCAACCGATTGGCATCCGTGAGTTGCCAGTCAAACAGCGCACTGCGGATATCGTCTTCCACCAGATCCCGTTCTACCGTTGATGACCTCAGCACAAAACCCATCGACTCGTTGAACCGACCCGCCGCTTCAAGCCCGTACTCGGCAAGATCAAAGCCGACATCGCGTCGGGCCACCGAGAAGTCATCGTCCGAGTCTCGCCACCACGTGCCCAGGGTCAGGTCCATACGCGTCCAACCCAGTTCACGCAGGTTGGCTCTGCCTTCCACACTCATCGCCGAGCCATCCCGGCCGCGGGCATCGGTATTGCTGCGCTGCGCAAAACTCAAGCCGCCGTTGTCGGAAAAGAACGAGTTCGCCTGGGTGGCCGTGCTGCCCGCATATTCCAGCTTCAGGTAGGTGCCACGACCCTGTTGCAGCGTCACATCAAACCCGTGCATGTCATAGTCTTCGGCACCGCGGCCCTCCATGACATACGTACCACCAACGGCGATGTGCTCACCGAACCAGTGTTTGCCACGTCCACCCAGCGTGATGTGGTCGGCGCTGAAATCATCGGGAAGATATTCGTAGTCAACCAGCACCAGCGGTACATCCCCGTCCAGCGGATTGTTACGAACGATGGAAGTCTCGCGGCTGCGGATCTGCATCAGCGGGCGGGACAGGATGATGCGACCCTGGATTTCGTCGATTTCGTAGTCCTGGCCACGCACCATGAGCGTCGTTTCAACCACGCGGTTGCTGTCGCGATCACGCAGTTCAAGGGTGATCTTCTCGGAACCAGGGAGGATGTCCGTGTGCGGCAGGTAATAGAGACTGCCACCAGTCCCTGCAAACTCGGCGTGACCGAATGCCGACTGTGTTTCGGACAGGAACGCCTTGGCGTGTGTTTTTGCTTCACCCAGTTCGGTCGTCCGCGGACTGTTGTATTCACCGCGCGCGCCATACAGGCTGCGGTTATATTGGGCAAACTCCGTGCCGGTCACACCGGTGTCATAGTTGCCCCACAGCACCTGTGACCTGTCCCAGTCGACGCGCACATACATGCGCCCCATCGTATTGACGTCAGCGACCGTCGTCGAATCATCACCATAAACCGGATAATAACGATCCGGGTCCAGCCTGCGGAACAGCGCGTCTGGATCCTTGCGATGGATGTCGGAGAAAATGTCACCGATCTCGTCTTCCCGGGTATCCATCTGACCTGTGACAAGATAACGGCCCCTGATCTTGCCCTTGAGATAAAACGCCAGCCGACCATCCACCATGAAGTCGCCATCGTAACGATCATCACCTGACAATGGTTCGACGCTGCCCGAAATCCTGTTATCGGAAAGCGTGACATCAGCGAGTCCGGCCAGGAACATGTAGCGACCGGTCACTTCCGCTTCAATCGTCTGCATCTGCCCGGCTTCGCCCTGGCGCTGGATATTCACGACAAAATCGTGTTTGCCTACCGGCATGAGGTATTCCACCGCAAAGCGGTTGGTTTCATCCAGTGGCAGATGCGCGCCATTGATCCTGATTTCCGGCGCCTCACCACGCACGTCACCATGCAACCGGATGCGGGAGGCATTCAGGGGAATGTTCTGCATCGTCAGGTCATTGCGACCATAAACGGCACGCCAGCGATCCACACCCTGTGGCATCAAGCGCTCACGTTCCGCAGGCTCGAATTCATCCAGGTTGGCCAGGACAAAATTCTGCAAACGGGTTTCGTCGAAGTTGCCTTTGGTGTCATAAGCCCGAACGACGGCGATGAACTCCTGATCAATCTGCACCGATGCACCAGCCCAGAGGAATTCGCCCAGTTGCCGGGGCATTGCCTCAAGCACCGCTATCGGTGCAACCCTGTCGCTGTCTGTGGAACGATAGATCGACAGTTCGAGACGTGTCATGAAATCGGCATAGTTTGTATAGAACGGAATGCTGAGGGCGCCGGTGATGCCGGTTGCCAGCTTTGCGATTCCCGCGGGTGGCGCAAACGCCAGCATCGGTGTTCCGCCGAGCGGATCTTCGGTTACCCACAGTGAGGAGCCATCAGCCATCTCTTTGCGGAAGCGTCCCCGAATGGAAGCGCGATCCCGGTCACCCGCATCGGCCGCACTGACGGGCATCTTCACGTCACCGCTGATCGAAACCGCGCGATTGTCCTGCAGCCCTGTTTCGGTAGCCGCGGGATCGCGAGGATTGACTTCGCCATGATTGAGAATGCGTACTGCAACTCCTTCATCACTGGCACAGTAGTTCAGCCCGCACGGATCCACCTGGCCCACCGACTCTTCAACGTGGGCAACTTCTTCTGCATGGGCGCTGGGCACGATCACGGTCAACACAGTTGCCAGGGCTCTCTGCAGCACACTCTCCAGAAAACCCTCCAGCACACTCTCCAGCACACCGTTCATCTCCACTCCAGACGATCCTTGTCCCTGAACAGCGCCCAGCGGGGCGCCTGACGGCTTCACCTCAAGGGATCTTCCCTGAGACCCGGCGGGACACTTCGGCATGGGTGGCTGGAATGCGCCAGCGGCTTCCAGCGCCTTGCGGACCGCTTCCGTACGACGAATTGAGAGTCCCTTGTTATAGACGCCTCGACCACGCCGATCAGCATGACCTTCAACGATGATCTCGCCACTGCACCCTTCGCGAATCTGTCGCGCGAGGGAATCGATAAGCGGCTGGTACTCTGTACCGATCGTCGCCTGGTCCGTATCGAAGAACATCTCGGTGTTTATCGCGGTACGGCCAACGTTGAGCCTTGCAACTTCGTCGCCTTCGATCTCGGTCTGCACGATGATAGCGTAGTCCGGCGCTGAATCACTGAGTCTTTCGACCAGCAGAGCCTGCAGCGCCTGGGCTCGTGACAATGCCAACGATTCCTCTCCGGCGCGGGCCAGGATGACGATTTCTCCACCATCATGATCCTTCAGTCGAGCGGCCATATCATCGAGCAGGCGAAGGTATCGTGATTTCACCTGGGCAGTGCCAGTGTCGAAGAACACATCACCCACCTCGATGGCTTCAATCGCCATCGGCGCCTGCAATTTTACGGCGAAGTTGATCTGCGACATCAGTCCCTGGGTGATCCGCACCACACGCGGGTTTTCGCTCACCAGTTCACTGCCTTCCGGCAAGGTGGTGGTATCGAGCTTCAGATAGAAGTTGCGACCCCGATCGAACCGCTCGACGTCAACCGCCGCCAGGTGATATCGACCATGGGCATCGGTTTCGATCAGCAATCCGGTGACGGTCGCCAGTCGAACACCCGGCACGCCCGGCTCGCCTGGATCCTGCCAGCCGTTGGCATTACGGTCGTCGAAGATCTTGCCGATGATCGTCGTCTGCTCAAAGTCAGGGTCCGACACGATCTGCACGGTAGCCGTGGCAACATTGCCGATGGGCGCCGTGCCAAGGGTCGCATTGACCTGGTTTTCATAGTCCCCCTGGCCGACACCGGCACCCACACGCAGGAGATAGCTGACACGGACGATTTGCCCTCGTGCCACACGCAGGCCGCCGATCAGTACCGGACGATCACCGGTCACGGTAAGTCCGGGGGTCTCGGGCTGTGTTCGTACCGAGCCTTCAACAAAGCGGAAGCCAGGTGGAATCAGATCGGTCAGTGACAAGCCGGTCAACAACCGCGCACCGACGTTGCGAACTTCGACAGTGTAGGCAACCAGATCGCCGACACTCGCGGTCCGCTTGGCAGCACGCTTGATCAGCCGAACATCGAAATTACCCATCGGGTCCATCGCGACATGGTTATGGATCACGTCCGGGTCACCGCTCTGCAGGATGAACTGCACAAAGTATCGGGTGTCTTCGGCGCCACTGGGTGGAGCCGCCTGTTCCTGGACGCGCAACGGATTCGGCTGTCCGGTCGGGTCGAGCGCGCCGGGCTGCGGCGGAATCGTTGCCGACGGACCATCCACGTAGTCCGCAGGCGCCGTGAACTGCAATCCAAACGTCCCGCCACCTGGACAAGCGGGTGCGGCATCAAGCACCACATCCACCTTGTAGCCACCATCTACGGCCGTGAGTTGATTCTGCTGACCGGGCAGAACGCAGACATCAGGCAACGCGCTTCCAGAACCATCCACGACCATGATTTGCACACCGGCCAGTTCCGTCCGCGAATCGGTGTCATACATCAGGCCAGATGGATCAACCGGCAGATTGCGGTCCAGGATATTGTCGCCTGACGCGAGCGTAATGCCTTCGAGCACCAGATAGGTCACGTTGGTATCCGGATGACGCAACCGGAGCTGATAACCTGCACCAGGGCGCAGATCGGGGAATGAGTAAGTGCCATCGGACGCCACGACCTGGGTCGCCAGCAACGTCCCGTTCTGCAGCAACTCTACCCGCCAGCTGGCCAGTCGGGGGTCGGTGGCATCAAGGATGTCATCGGAGTCGAGATCGCGGAACACCGTGCCGCCCAGCGTCGCAATATCGAGCACCGGATCGAGGTAATCCGGAATGCCATCACGATCACGGTCGTCATCAGAACGATCGCCGTTGCCATTGGCATCCTCATTGAGGGTAGGGATACCATCATTGTCATCATCCGCATCCCGGAAATCCGGCGTATCAGCATTGTCCGTGTTGTTCGGAATCGCGTTGGAACCGGTGGAGTTGCCTGCCGCAGGCCGAACCACGGTGTCAAACGCATCATCAAGACCATCCCCGTCAGTATCGGCGCCCGCCGGATTCCGATCCGGTCGACCATCTGCGTTGGCATCGTGTGCCTCTGTCAGGTCCGGCACACCATCGTTGTCGCTATCGTTGTCGAGGTAGTCAGGCAGATCCGCGCCATCGCTGTTGGCGAGCGTAATCGGTGTCCCGCCATTGTCGGGATCATAAGTGTTGTCGAGGCCATCATCGTCGGTATCGGTGCCCGATGGTGCACGGTAGTTGTCTGATGGCTGGGCTTCGATGTTGTCGGGTACCCCATCACCGTCGGAGTCGATGTCCAGGTGATTCGGCACACCATCCCGATCGGCGTCGACGACATCGTTGACACCATCGGCATTGCCATCGACAAATCCGGGTGACTGGGCATCACGGAAGTTCGGTATCCCGTCATTGTCATGATCGAGCGAAGGATCGGTGACTCCGCCGCCTTCAACCAGATCGGTTATGCCATCGTTATCGGCATCCGGGTCGACGTTGTCCGGCAGTCCGTCACCGTCCGAGTCGATGTCCAGATCGCGGTCAAGGTAATTCGGTGTTCCGTCACGATCAGCGTCATCATCGGCAAAGTTGAGATTGTTGTTGGTGTCTTCGGTGCTGGTGAGCTGACCGTCGTTTTCATCGTCGGTATCACGGAAGTCACGGCTGTCCTCTGCATCCGTGTTCTGCAGCGGCGCATTGGAACCCAGTGCATTGCCAGTCGCCGGTCGAACCACCGTATCGTAGGCGTTGTCCAGACCATCGGCGTCTGCATCCGCAGCTGCCGGAACCACATCGGCAATACCGTTGGCGTCGAGGTCGTGCCCTTCAATGGCATCGGTTACCCCGTCGTTGTCACTATCCAGATCACGGAAGTCCGGTTGGTCTGCCCCATCGGTGTTGGCAACAGCAATGGGAGTGCCACCGTTATCCGGGTCGTACGCGTCATCCAGACCATCGGTGTCCGTATCGGTACCAACCGGTGCGCGGTAGCTGCCTTCAACCTGCGCCTCGACGTTGTCGACAATACCATCACCGTCAGCATCAATGTCCCGACTGTCAGGCCGCCCGTCACCATCGGTATCCACCAGGGCATTGCCCTCGGTCACGTCTGGAATGCCATCACCATCATCGTCGGTGTCCACAGAATCAGGACGCAAATCGCCATCCAGGTCATCCGCGTCCAGATAGTCCGGCCTCGCATCACCGTCATCATTGTTACCGACACCCCCTTCGACACTCGTCAGCACGGTATCGTTGTCGTCATCGGTATCGCGCCAGTCGCGATTGTCCAGCGCATCCGTGTTCTGCAGCGGTGCATTGCTGCCCACGGCGTTTCCAGGTGCCGGTGCGGCCACCGTATCGTAGACATCATCGAGCCCGTCACCATCCGTGTCCGTATTGCCGGGTAGCCGGTCCGCAACACCGTCCGCGTTTGCATCGTGACCTTCAATGGAATCAGGGATACCGTCGTTGTCGGAATCGGCGTCCAGATAGTCAGGCAGGTCTGCGCCATCGGTATTGGCGATTGTGATGACGGCGCCGCCGTTATCGGGATCGTAGGTGTCATCGAGTCCGTCGTTGTCGGTATCGACATTGGCAGGCGCCCGGTACAGTCCTTCGGCCTGGGCTTCGACGTTGTCGGTTATGCCGTCGTTGTCGCTGTCGATATCACGGCTGTCGGCAAGACCATCCCCATCACTGTCCAGCGCGCCGTTACCTTCGATCAGATCGGCTATGCCATCCGCGTCGTCGTCCAGATCGGACGTGTCAGGCACACCATCGCCGTCGAGATCGTCGGCGTCGAGATAATCCGGCCGAAGGTCACCATCACCATTGTTGCCAACACCACCTTCAGTGAGCGTCGGTACGCCGTCGTTGTCATCATCGGCATCACGCCAATCACGATTGTCAGCGCCGTCGCTGTTCTGCAGTGGCGCATTGCTGCCAGTAGCATTGCCGGCAGCCGGACGGACGATGATGTCAAAGGCATCATCGAGGCCATCATTATCGGTATCCGCATTGGCAGGTAACACATCCGCCACACCATCGGCGTTGGCGTCGTGCCCTTCAATCAAATCAGGGACGCCGTCGTTGTCGG
>Ga0105050_10006759_pt1 | contig 14058 bp, 10 predicted proteins | sample FRY01_FD_78088 | JGI IMG/M metagenome (GOLD analysis project Ga0105050, IMG submission 78088) | Freshwater microbial communities from Lake Fryxell liftoff mats and glacier meltwater in Antarctica - FRY-01 | ecosystem: Environmental > Aquatic > Freshwater > Ice > Glacier meltwater ... | reverse complement strand
GTTGGGATTAGTTCTGCTTTGCCTGATTGGATCTTTACCTCGCCATCAGCCGAGATATTAACGTTAGTACATTTTGATATTGGTCGAGATCGCGAGAAGATTCAGGGTCTACTCGACAACAGGTTCACATTTGAAATTAAAGGAAGTCCCCAGTCGATAGTCCCCCTTCCTGAATTTAGCCGAGACGAAATCCTTAGGCCTGAGAGAGACTGGAGGTCGGTACGAGGGGCCATTTCGGTTGACTCCCTTGGAAGTCAAGACCTATTGCCGGCCCGGGCGTTTGCTGTTGCTGGCGGCAACTTCATCTTGCTAGCCTGCGAGGGGGACGAAACATGTCGAATAGTCAGGACCAATGGTGATAGAGCGATACTTAAGCGTGTTCTAGTTAGGGATGTGACGGATGGAGACTATCTCGTTATTCGTACAGACGGCGGGAGATCCGATGTTATTGCCGAGATTGCAGATGAGATTCTAGGTAGCCGAGCCGAGTTATTGCGTCAACTCCAGCTTTCATGGACCTCGCGATTACGCGATTACATTCAGGCCAATGGAAGGGGTCAAACTCAACTAGATCTAAAAAAATATGGATGCAAAGCACAAAATGTCGACCAATGGGCGCGCGGAGTGGCCATTCGTCCACAATCAGACGGAGATTTCAGTGCTGTACTTCACATCTGCGGCATGAAAGAAGCTGAGATGGATCACTATTTTGAAGGCATGCTGGCGATAAGAAGCGCTCACATTAAGGCAGGACACCTAGTCGCGAAAGAGCTGGAGGGTAGCATCGAGGAATTAGACACAAGGGCGTTATCCGCGTCTGGATTCATTGAACTTCGATTAGAAGAAAGTGACGTCAGACCAATGGGGCTTTTTAGAGTCGAGGAAGCGGAAACCACAACGGCTATGTCTCGCATCAACACCATTGGAGTTCTCACTTTGCTTGGAGTGAAGTAATGGCCCACATGTATCCGCCAATGCTTATTCCCGGACAAGACGGAGAAATTCCCAGAGGTGAACGAATACTATTTGAACGCCTTAAGGACGCTCCGGGAACAGATGATTGGCGCGTGCTCCACAGCTATTACTTCTCTGAGCATGTTAGGCAACGAAGTGGGGAAGCAGACTTTGTCGTTATTATCCCCGGAAAAGGCGTAGTTGTTGTTGAGGTGAAATCGCATGGCCCATTAGCCCGCATTTATCGTGAGCAAAATGGTGTCTGGCACCTAGGAAATACAGTCTCCGCCAAGGGCCCTTTCAGGCAAGCCAGCGATAATGCCGAAACGCTCCGCCGAGACATATCCGTTGACCCGCGTTTCAATGGCATTGTCGTCACGAGTGCGGTGTGGTTCACTCACCGCGACACTCTTGGAATCACAGGAAACGGTGAATGGCATGCATGGCAGGAATTGGATCGTAGTCACTACACAAGGCGTCCTGCAGCGACAACATTGCTTAATGTTATTGACGCTGCAAGAAATCACTTGACCAAAAAGAATTTGGCAAGAATCGGGACTACAACTGAACCTTCCCAGTCCAAAGCCAAGGCACTTGCCGAATACCTACGACCATCATTCGAAATGACAGTGAATAGGGGTGTGCAAAAAAAGGCTGTGGAAGCTGAACTCCTCCGCTTCACCACCGAGCAATTTACTGCGCTTGACATGTTAGCGAGTCAGCCTAGAGCGGAGATTGTTGGTGCCGCAGGTACTGGCAAGACTTTCCTCGCGCTCGAGATGGCTAGAAGAAGAGCCGCCGCTGGTGATCGAGTCCTCCTATGTTGCTTCAATCGTGGACTTGGTGAGCTACTCGAAGCGTCTACCAATGATGAAGTTTTAATTCAGTCCGGAACTTTACACAAAGAGTTACTGCAAGTAGCTCGAATCTCATGGCAAGACGACCCAGACTTCGCGAGTAAAAAACTTCCAGCTATTGCTCTTGACCAGCTACTTGAGTCAGGTTTATCTGAATTCGACACCATAATTATTGATGAGGCTCAAGACCTTTTAACTGATGAATATCTTGATTGTTTGGACCTCATGCTGAAGGGAGGACTGGCAGCGGGCAAATTAATGCTCTTCGGCGACTACCAGCGTCAAACCATTTACGGCCGACCAATGGGCACTTCACTACGTTCCCGAGTGCCAGACATGCCCCCTCCTTTTCATTTGACTGTAAATTGCCGAAATACGCCTGAGCTGGAAGCACCCCTTTACACATGGAGTGACCTTGCGAACGGGGCATACACAGACTTTCGCCGGCCGCAAGGGCAACAGGAGCCACCACGACAATTCTTTGTCGAGCCCAAAAATCAAGGCTCAAAATTGGCAGAGATTTTCAGGGAACTTCGCAGTTTAAAGAATAACTACAAGCCAGAGGATGTCGTTATTCTCAGCCCAGTGCGCAATCCCCTAGCAATCAATGACTTACCTGTCGGAGATCCATGGCTTAAGAATTTGTCACCCCGTCGACAGCCAGGGAAGAGTTGGTACACGACGATCCATGGCTTCAAAGGATTGGAAAGTCCTGTGGTCATTTTGATTGAAATCGAAGACATCATTAGTGAGGCAGGAAAATCACTCTTATACATAGGAATGACACGTGCAACAGAGCGACTCTTCATTCTTGCTTCACCACAAGCAAAAGAAGAAATCGTCCGGAGGATATAACCAATGACATATGAAATGGAACTTCAACGTGGTTTGTCCGGTCGGGCACATCTCCTAGAAAGACTGCACGCAGAGTTGATAGGACCAGACCCTTGTGGTGAAACCGTAAGCGGTATTTCTAGCGGCACCATCTTTGCTTCACTTGAAGAATACCGCAAACCACAGCAAGTTCGAGTATCTGATTTCGAATGTGAAGAGACTCTTCGACTGGACCCACCAACTCGAAGATACGGAGTATCGGTCTTGTTTCCCGCGCGTCAACTACTTGATGACGCTGATTTGAGTCAAATCGAGGACGCCAACAATACCGATAATGAGGAACTTGAGGCAATCGAACAGCAAACGACGAAGTTTGACTTGGAAACTGTGGTAGCAGAGGCTGACGATGCGGATTTTGATCTCTCCCGAGCAAACGAGTTCCAACCGAGTGTGCTGGGGTTGAGTTTCCTGTGCCGAGTCCCACTGGGGTCTAGGTTGCAAATCAAAATGTCAGGTGGAACTTATCGGCAGGCGCGAGTAATCGTCAGAGGAAAGGACACTGACGAGGGAATGGAAAAGACTATTTGGATTCGCAGTGGAAACTCAATCGTTGATACCGTCGGTGCTAACGAACTAACTGGTGGTTTGATCGTTCGGAATACCCCTAGGTGGCACGACCACCAATCCATCGAAAATGGGCATCATCCTTCAATCGAAGTGGGTCTTGAAGTCTTCGATCGGCAGCAACTGGATCTGGGTGAGGATATACATCTACTTTCTGTGGCTTTTCTAAATCGCACACCCACACAGTCAACACAAACCGATAGGGAGCGGGCTTGTTTGTTTCAAGCCGAACTTGAGGTAACCGCGACTAACGGCGCTGAAATTCTCCCATATCCAGAGGGTCGTAGCGACGTCCAAGCGGCCGATCCAGAGATTCGGTCATTTGATTTGCTCTACCGCATGGAACGGACCTACGGTGTTGGACATGGCTGTGCTGCAGGTTGGCACGGCACCGGTAGTTCGATTTACTCGGTATTTTCGGAGTCACTACCAACTCACGAAACACCCAGCATTACTCCAAACGTGACTCGTCGAGATGGATCACAACTACAGGTGCCGATGGCCCCGCTTGCCGGTCTTATTCCGGGGGACGACGGGCTAATGCTCCTATCAGAGGTTATCAATGAATACTCGACTTGGATTCAAGATCGAAAAGTTGAAGGAGGCTTTCTCAGTATTCAGGAACAAAAGGTTGCCCAATCGCATTTGGAGAAATGCGAGGAAGCCAAGAGAAGGATGCAGGCTGGACTTGATCTGCTGCACCGCGATCCAATGGTGCTTCGCGCCTTCACACTCATGAATGAGGCAATGCTGGAGCAACAAGTCCGAAGTAAACGGAATTTGCGAACAATCACCATGGACAAGAGAACAAAACGTCTTTTAATTAGCGGTACAGCTGAAATTGACTCTGAGGAGCCAGCCCCTGCTTGGCGCGCATTTCAGATCGGCTTTATTCTGGCAGGACTGGCGAGCACCGCCAGTTCAAATGATTTGGATCGCGAATCGGTTGAATTAATCTTTTTTCCAACCGGGGGTGGGAAAACTGAAGCGTACTTTGCTCTGTCTTCCATCTCTATGCTGTTGAGAAGAATGCGCAACCCCGATGACTCTGGTGTGGATGTGATCATGCGGTACACTCTCAGACTTCTCACGACCCAACAGTTCCTTAGAGCCGCGGCGCTCATGTGTGCTATGACTCTCATTGCTAGACGCGAAAGAGATCTAGGAGGACCGTTCGTCATCGGTATTTGGCTTGGGTCTTCCACCACTCCAAACAGGAATGCTGATGCTAAAAGAAGTCTTAAGGAACTAACTAAGGACTCAAATAAGGACAATCCTTTTTTGCTTCTCCGTTGCCCTCACTGTGCCACCCAAATAGGCCCATATAAATCAGCCGGTAAAGGAACTGATGCCGGTTTGGCAGGTTACGTGGAACACGGCACTACCGTTCTTTTCATTTGTCCGCAAAGTGGATGTCCATTTTCAAAAATTTCAAATCCAATACCAGTTTCCGTCATTGATGAAGAACTATATAAAAATCCACCCTCCCTGTTGCTTGGAACCGTCGACAAGTTCGCACGCCTCACTTGGATGAGTGCGCCGCGGAGCCTTTTTGGCTTAAGTGAAACTGGAATACGGATAGCTGCGCCACCAAATCTGATAATTCAGGATGAGTTACACCTCATCAGCGGCCCCCTTGGTTCTATGGTTGGACTCTATGAATCAGTTATTGAAGAACTTTGTACAGACCGACGAGAATTACTTTCGCCAAAACGACCGAAAATCATTACTTCGACGGCCACGATTCGAAGATTTGAAGATCAAGTTCGTTCTCTGTACGGGCGCGAAAAGGTTCTCCTATTCCCACCAAGTGGTATTTCTGCTGGAGACTCATTCTTCGCCAAATATGCCTGTAGTGAAGATGGTGAATTGGAACCTGGTCGAATGTACGTTGGGGTATTTGCTCCGGCCCTTGGCTCAGGGCAAACGACTTTGACGCGTGTCCTCGCGTCGCTGAGCCAAGCAGCAAAGGAACTTCCGGAGGAATCGCGTGATCCATGGTGGACTTCCTTATGTTTTTTCAACAGCATGCGCGAGCTTGGAGCGGGAGTTTCACTGAGTCAGACTGACATTCCTGACTATCTGAACTCCATCGCCATTCGCAACGGTGCGGTCAAGAGCGAGCGGAGGTACCTCAATAACATTCAAGAACTTACAAGCAGACTCAGAAGCGATGCTGTCCCGCGTGCAATTGAAAAACTCGAACGGAAATATGGTGAGCGAGAAGTTGTGGATTTGTGCCTTGCTTCAAGCATAATTGAAGTGGGTGTTGACATCGATCGGCTATCACTACTCACTATCGTTGGACAGCCAAAGTCGACTTCGCAATACATACAAGTTTCAGGTCGTGTTGGCCGACGTCCTCGTGAGCGTCCGGGTCTCGTGGTCACGGTCTATTCAGCCAGCAAGCCCCGAGATCGGAGCCACTTCGAAAGATTCCGCTCGTACCATCAACGGTTGTATGCTCAAGTAGAGCCAACTAGCGCGACGCCGTTCGCTCCACCAGTTTTGGATCGCGCATTGCACGCTGCGATTATTTCCGGGGTCAGGCAAACAATCAAGTCCACAAGCAACCCTTACCCAAGGCCGGTAATCGACTTCGACGGATTCACGGAAATTCTTCGCAGAAGATTGGAAATTGTTGATGAGTCCGAAAAAGAATATTTCAACGAAGTGGTCGATAGGCGTGCCCTCGAGTGGGATCGATGGACTCCCTCCGTCTGGAACACCTACGGCACCTACGAGGACGTTCCTTTGCTCCATCCCAGTGGTCAATTCCTGCCACTAGATGCAAGGGGACTGACTTGGGAGACGCCAACTTCCATGCGAGACGTAGACGCCGAGTGCAGAGTGGAAATTACTTCAATTTATTCACGAGAGAATGAGTAACGGTATGGCTATAGAATTGATGCGACGAGCTCAGCTTATTACCCCTTTTGGTGTTGGTGCTGCACATGTGCTTTCAAATGGAACTGGAATTGTGGTGGCCGGTCTAGATCATTGGTTCGAGCGAGATAGTAGTGATGCACTGAAGGATGTTGATCAGTCTGAATTCGAACTTCATGAGTGGCGACTTGAGAGAGAATTGAAGGTTTCAGGATTCCGTCTTCCCCCAGATAGTAGAAGCACTGCTAGAAGCGGCGGAGAAAAACTGAACGTTGGTCTTACAATTCCCGTGTTGCGTTTTCCAACATGGCATGTATGTGGCAAATGTCGTCGACTTGAAGAGGAACCACTCTCGCGCACCCAAGCTTCACACTGCGATCTATGTGGAGCCGAAAGAGGTAATAGAGGCCCCGAGCGTTTCCAAGTTAGATTCATAGCTGTATGTGAAAGCGGACACCTCATGGATTTTCCTTTCAAAGAATGGGTGCATCGTGAGAAGGATCCAAAATGTACTGGCGATCTACGACTGTCCGGATCTGGAGGCGCAGGTCTAGCGGATCAACGCGTCGGGTGCACTTGCGGGGCTCGAAGGACATTGAAAGGAATTACATCCGAATACTCGAGCAGCGAAGGTGACACGACGACTTACCTGACTCGTTTCTTAACAGCTCCTGCGGGGGTGGCTCGACGTGACGATAGTGACGATTACCTCTGCCCAGGCATCTCCGTGTGGCATGGTTCTAAGGATGCTAAGAAGTGCGACCGGCCATTGAGAGCGACACTTCGAGGTGCAAGCAATGCCTACTTCGCGATAATAAAAAATTCCATTTTTCTGCCGCAAGCCGATGCAATCGACGGCGCTCTACTGCGCATACTCAGCGAAGGTTACGTATCTAGTCTAATTACCATTATGGGTGATCTTGGAGTCGATGTGAGCGCAGAGAAATTACTTAAAAATAAGAACGCAGCCATTCGCCTCTCCGGGTACCAAGAGTCACTCATAGATAAAGCTCTGGCATTGCTTTTAGAATCCAAAGTTGGATTGGACGAATCCGCAGATGGAGATTGGGACGAGAAAGTATTCCGCACCCCTGAGTACAACGCATTGAAAAGAACTCAATCCTCAGAGGACTTGCGTGTTAAGGATCCAGTCGGCACTTATAAAGGAGTCGTAGCCAGCCATCTCGAGCCTGTTAAACTGATTGAACGCTTGCGAGAGACGCGAGTTCTAGTTGGTTTTACAAGACTCAATCCGGACAGTGGGCTTCGCGTTACTGAAACGAAAAAAATGCTTCGATCCGAAAAAAACCTTGAAGATTGGTTACCCGGTTATGTAGTGCATGGTGAAGGTCTACTGATATCGCTTGACCCAGAACGGCTGAATCGTTGGGAGTCAGGAAAAGAAGTGCAGAGACGTACGCAGCTCCTGAGCGACCACTACAGAGAAGCTCAAGCGCACCGCCCCCTTCCAGATCGAGAGTTATCTCCACGCTTCGTGCTTCTGCACACATTTTCCCATCTGTTGATGAACAGACTTACTTTTGAATGTGGCTACAGCAGTGCCAGCCTGCGAGAGAGACTCTACTGTGATGATGACATGGCTAGCGTTCTCATTTATACAGCTGCGGGTGACTCCGAGGGGACAATGGGTGGCCTTGTTCGCATGGGTAAACCCGGTCGCCTAGAACCGATAGTTGAGTCTGCTATAGACGAGGCACGATGGTGCTCTTCGGACCCGATTTGCATGGAGTGCGGGGAGGTTGGTGGTCAAGGACCAGACTCGAGCAATCTCGCCGCTTGTCATTCTTGCTGCCTTGTCCCTGAAACTGCCTGTGAGGAATTCAATAGATTTCTTGATCGAGCGATGCTGATTGGATCCCTCAAAACCCCATCAATCGGATATTTTGAATGAACGCGTCTGCTTTAAATTTGAGACTGTATCAAGTGCTGTGTGAGGTCAATTCGGTCATCAAATTTGTTATGCCTACTACACAATTTGTCATATGCAACCGCTTGATTGCATCAGTCCTCTGAAAGTTGATCGAAAGCAGTCGTATAAGCACGGCATCAGTGAAGTGCACGATAACTTGGTACTCATCATGCTTCTCAATAGGCTTTAATGTCTTAGCGCACTGCAACAGGGGGAAACATGGGACACACTTCGTTAGAGTCAAATTTTCGATCAGTAGCAGGGTTGGCTCAGGCGTTTCAGGACGCAGGGTGCGAAAAAGTTTTGGTGAAAGTTCTTGCAAGAAATCAAGATAACGAGAAGAATCAAGTTTACCTAGGTATGGACGACATGCTTCTTTCAGTTTTTCCGGGAAAAATTTTGTATTCAGCAAAATCTGAAAGCACTAAGAAGCGCAACTCTCATCCAGGAGTTGGCAAAGTTACGCTAAGTCTCACCTTTTCGTGGCTCTGGGCCGATGGTTCTGAAAGTTCAGCGCCACATGCAAAAATCATTTACTACTTCCAGTATCCTGAAATTCGGCTCAGTGGTTTTCTTCGGGGTTGCGCTCGCAGCCCACGCGCGATGAGACGAGAAGAACAGGATGAGTTTGGGAGACGTGTCCTTCTTCTGGGCATCCGAGATGACGAGGTACTTGGTGTTTTAGCCACGGATCAAGACGGCCTTCGACTGATTGATGAGTTGGAGGGGTTGCCTGTTTTACCGGGGCAGCAAACCATGCGAATTTTCCCGATTCCAAAGTCGGTCAAGAGTACAAACCTTCCCAAGTTACTCATGGAACTTCGAGAGTTGGCAGGCGTCTGGCAACCTGCTCAAAAATTTGGGAAAAATGACCTGACTCCTGTCCCTCGTAAAAGCCAACAAGGCAGCGGATGGACACTCGAGGCACTGCTCGGCATTAAAATGAACTCGATCGCAGGTCCCGATAAATATGGCTATGAGATCAAAGTTTTGCCCCCGAAAAGCGCCCTCTCAGTAATCACCAGCGAACCGGATTTTGGGTACAGAAAAGAACATCCACTCATAGATTTTCTTTGGAATTATGGATGGCCGGGAACAAAAGGCGATGGGAGTTACCGCTTCAACGGGGAACACAACACGGTGAGACCATACTCCCGTAGCAAGGCAATCATTGTGCTTGATCACTGGGACATGGAAAATAATGCTCCGGATGGCAGTGGGACACCTGCGGTTCGACTTGTATACCAACCATCTGGACAAGTGCTTGCTGGTTGGAGCTACGACAAACTCGCGGAGAAGTGGAGCCACAAGCATGACGGCTGTGTCTATGTTGAATATCACCGACGGCCATTGAATGGCGGCTTTGCGACTGACTACATGTACGGCTCCCGGGTCTATTGCGGATTAGGAACTTCCATCAACCATTTGTTCCGTGCGCTTCGCGATGGCATAGTTTACCTAGACCCCGGGGATCGAGTGCTAGAAAATGGAGACACAAAAAACCGTATGCAGTGGAGAGTCAAAAACACTAAGGCTTTGCCTTTGGTCGACCGGCTCCCTCAACTCTATGTTGACTGGCAGGAATATCAAATCAGCTAAGAGGGCGTTAGTTCAAATTTAGTCGGGCTTTACGCTTTTTAAGAACCTTCAGGACTTCCTTGCCCAATGCCTCGACAACCATGGGACTTACCGAATTACCAAATTGTTTATAGGCTTGCATGTCACTCACAACCTGCGGGAATTCGTTGCCGTGCCCCATCATGCTGGCATAACGCTCATTAAAGCCCATTAGGCGTGCAGCTTCTCCGGGCGTTAGGCGGCGCGGGTTTCTCCATCCGGGCTGTTTAATCAAAATTTCACTACCATCTTTGTAATATCGAGCCGACATGGTTCGCGAAATGTCTTCTGGTCCGACTAGACCAAAACCGAAACCGTTACCAGCTGCACGATGTTTCTTGGCATATTCTTGAAGATAACGCCATAACCCATCAGTGAGCATGTACTTTTTATCTGGGGGGTTCACGTCCAGTATGGAATTCAGACGCGGACCGACAGCAGGAGCAATAGGAAATTTGAAGGAGTCGATCTCTGATTCACTAAATGCGTCTTTATCAAAACAAACCAAAAAAATTCTCTCCCTGTGCTGAGGGATCCATCCCTGAGCGTCAATGACACGAAGAACCATTTCGTACCCAAGGTTATCGATAGCTTCTGCGATTACCTTGAAGGTATTTCCTTTGTCATGGGATTTCAGATTCTTAACATTTTCAAGAATTAGGACTGGGGGACGTTTAGCTTTCACAATGCCGCAAATAGCGAAGAAGAGGTTGCCTTGTTTCTCGTCGTCAAACCCATGAGCACGCCCCAGAGAGTTCTTCTTCGAAACGCCTGCGATGCTAAATGGCTGACAAGGAAAGCCTCCGCAAAGAACATCATGGTCTGGGATTTCTTTAACATAATTCACTGTCCTAATATCTTCGGTGCTGATGTGCGTTGAACCAGTCCAAGCCATGTAAGTATTGGCGGCCCACTTGTCCCACTCGTTAGTGAAGACACACTCTCCACCATTTGCGGTCATCCCGGCATAAAAGCCGCCAATACCAGCAAAGATGTCGATGAATGTGAATTGAGTTTTTCGCCGACGCATCGATTTGGGTTTTAATGGATGCACGGCGCCAGTGTATCTATTCATTCTGACAGTGAATGAATGACGCTCCCACGTTGAGATTTATTCCAAGTTATGAAACATGGTATGTTCAAGTGGATCAGACTTGGGCATCCCGTAACGGATTTCTACAATCCGCCCGATGTCAAAGCTAAAGACGATACCAAAGAGGCTATGTCTTGAAGTACCGGAAGCGCTGTACGCCGAGTCAGTAAAGAACAGGTCCTGAGAATTGGGGATTGGCCATGGCAGATTTCCGGTGGAGCACGGGCAGTGAAGACATGCTGCCTTTGCCGAAGGAAGTAGTTATTGAATACGACGATGAGCGCCAAGCGTTGGCTTGCAAAACATGGGGTGATCTTAAGAAACTGGATTCTGCGCGGTACGTAGATCACCTCTAATAGTCCGGCGCGATGAAAGAAGGTGACGAAGCCCTCGATCAACTACATCGTGCAGTAGAAGTTAGAAATCTGATAATGGATGAACTCCGAGTTCTCATCGCTGCAGTCCATCACCAATTGCCGCAGGACAGTGATTACTTTGACAAGCAATGCACAGGAGCCTACGAAGACGGGAACTGGCCATTATCCGCCGCACAATTAACGGACACGCATGTTCCAACGGAAATAGCAGCCGAGTTTGGTGACTCGACAACTTCGGTTTTCCTCGGCGGCTTCCTTTACATTCCCGCTGACAAGTAAGAAGAAGTCGTAGCCGCCATGGCGAAATTGGGACACACGTGCACGGAGGATCACACCATTTGGTCGTTGACAGAAACATTTTGACCCAATCAATCTTCATCGATAGCGAATAGGGGGAGTTGACCGTGTTTGAGAAGTGGCGCAACCTGCGGGCAACAGGTCGATTGGATGGTAATCAACGGGTTCAGGAACTTGTAGGTAACGAGACTCGAGTGCTCTTTCTCCCTGGGGACCATTTCACCGGGGTTTATCGTGACTGGTGTCAAACTGGGTTGAAGTCCACGAGGATTACCAGCCGATCTTGCAAAGCCAAGAAGGGAGTGAAGAATCTGTTGTAGAGCTGGGCCCTGATATTTGGCGGTGGGCGATCGAGGTTGTTAATGAATGGGTGGCGACTGGGGTGGAACAGGACCTGCCAGTTGAATCCGAGTTCATTGATGCTGCAGACGAATGGTTCGTGAAACAGGTAAACTTGGTTGAAGAGGGCGGCCGCGGAATCATCACGGTTAATGGTGTTGTCGTGTTCACACCCGTTGTCAGTGGTCATTGATACCTTAAGAATTATGACTGATGAAATTGATCCCTCAGCGCGGTGGACGTTGAGGGATTTGCCGATCTCCTCCGTGGCTTGGGAGGGGAAACTCCCACCCGAAGATGCTCCTCCATGGGTTTGCCTGTCAGAACCGGGTACACCCGTGGTCCTGAGGCGCTATTCAGGCTCAAATCGCACGTGTGACGTAATTTCACGCAATGGGCGCTGGTTACTGGAATCTTGTCTGGTTTCACGCAACGACAAAAACCTGTCTTATGACTTTCACCTGGGCGGTGAGTTCGCCATGGGTGAGGTACAGCCGGGTTGGTGCATTGTCTACGCCGGTCACGATTTGTGGTTTCCTCAGCGCGTGCTTCGCGTGGATGTAATCTCAGACGACTTGCAACGTGTCTGGACTTTGGGTGATGCGAGCACGCGTAATGTCTGGGAGTCTTAAGAGAAGCGTGGGCGTTGGGATAACGGGATTGACAGTGACTGGGCCTATGACGAGATTTCCTGGCCGCACTGGGAAGACGGCCCGTGGTGGCCACTCCAGTCAGAACCACTGAGTGAGAACGTTCGCAGATTCGTCCTCGACAAATTTGACCTTGCCGTGGAGTGCCCCGACTGTGGGAAATTCGGTCGACCCATTATCTACGGCATGGTGCTTGATCCACCATCTTATGCAGCAATGGGTGGTTGCGGAATCACATTTGACGACCCGGACTACGTCTGCAAATGCGGATGCAGGTGGTCGGTCACTGATCAAGGACGGATACACAAAGCCGGTGAGATTGATTTCGATTTTGAACTTACGCTCCCGGGAAGTGGCGATATTGGCAGGGTCAGTTCGGACACAGAGTCAGAATTAGACGAACTCAACTACGACTTGGATGATCCTGAGCCTTTTGGTGAATCAGCTCGTGAGACTTTGGATTCATACAGTCATGACCTGCTCGCAGGAGCTGGACTTAGTGATTGGGGTGCCGAGTGGACCGAACGTGACACGGATTTGAGTATTCGGTATTTAGGGCGTGAAAAGTACGCACTGGAGCAAGACCTAGCAGACGAGTCCACAAATACTGAGCAATGGCTGGAGCCCGACGAGTAGCGCTAGATCCCTTCGATGATGGTAATCATAAAGTACACGGTTGTCAGCTTGGTTTTACTTCGCGTGTTCAATGTCCATTGGCGTTTGATACGCGATTGACCTAACTCCCAAATTTTGAATCGTGCTTTTACCTTGACTGGATTGCCCAAGTTTCAAAAGATTTATTGACAGTGTCCAAGTTTCAGATTGAAAGACCTTGAAAAACAAAACATTGCTCTTGGATGCCTCACAGCATGGTTGGCCGCCGTCAATCCAGCGTGAAAGGTTAGGCAAGGATCGTCTGGTTCATGTATCGAAACGACACGAAATGTAGGAACTTCAAGATCGGCGATGTGACACCCTTAGCTGGCGCGTCAGCGTTAAACCAAGTTGCGGTGCAGGCAGGATAAACCTGTGCCTGCGGAACGAGGCAACTTCACTCATGACGAATGCGTCATACATTTGGATCAAATAATGTCTGCGTCAGAGCACCAAGTGAGATACTCGTGTTCAAGAAAACTAGCGAATCAATTCAGGGGAATCATTATGAGAGAAGTGGCTGTCACTAGGAAGAACTTCGGTGCTTGGGTTATTAAATGCAACCCCCAAGTATGGGATTTTCAAAAAATGGTGATTGAACAGGGTGATCCCGAAATTACAGGGTGGACACTAGGTGACTCTTACCGCCTTGACTTAATGCGCCCGGGGCAACCCGTGGTCTTTTGGCTTTCAGGATCAAAAAACGGTGAGGTTGTATTTCGGGGTGTTTGGGGTATTGGAAAAATTACCAGTGGAATCACGGAAACACGGGGTTTCACGTCCGACAAAGACGCCAAAGCCAACGGTTGGATTGATGTAGTTCATGCTTCCAAACTTAAATTTTTTGTCGAAACTGACATTCCACTATTGGAAAATCCAATCCGAGCAGAAGAATACAAATCTGATCCCATCTTGGCGAAGAGCGAACCTATTAGAGTCCCGCAAT
>Ga0105050_10006757_pt1 | contig 14061 bp, 14 predicted proteins | sample FRY01_FD_78088 | JGI IMG/M metagenome (GOLD analysis project Ga0105050, IMG submission 78088) | Freshwater microbial communities from Lake Fryxell liftoff mats and glacier meltwater in Antarctica - FRY-01 | ecosystem: Environmental > Aquatic > Freshwater > Ice > Glacier meltwater ... | reverse complement strand
CCCGGCAGGCCAGCCATAAGGTGCAGCCGGCGGGCGATCAGCTCGGCGGCGATCTCATGCGGGTCGGCCTTGGCGACGGCGGCGAGTGTCATCGGGCCGATCGCGCCGTCCGCGCGCGCCTTGACCGCGGTTTGCAGCCAACGCGCTGCTGTGCCCGTCCCGCTGTTCACGCCAGCGTCGAACACCGACAGGGCGATGGCCCAGGGCATTTCGTCGCAGCGCAGCGGCGCCCAGTAGTCGCGGCGATAGATTTCCTGCGCGCCGGCCAGCGTCAACGCGGCAATGTCGGTTGCCGGATAGCTGCGTTTCGTGATGCCGTATTTCGTCTCGCCGCCGGGGTCCGCCGGGTGGTTCACATAGCCCCCCTCATGCCCGACAACGATCGCGACGGCACGCGGGAAATTGCTCACGCGCCAGGCCCGATCTTGATGCTGGGATCGGCCGCGAGCAGCTTGCCAAGCTCGCCGCGCACCATGCCGTCCAGCCGGTCGGACGTGATGCCCAACTTCCCGAGGTAGTCCGGCACACGAGCTTCGACGTAGCTGGCGCCCTGGGCGATCGCCTGGGGAAGCCCGCCGGTGCCGCGGCGCTCTTCCAGCAGCGCGAGGTACGCGACGCCGGCACCACGCGCCACGGCGCGCAGCACGGTGCTGTTGATGTGCCACTTTGCCGCGATCGACCCGAGCCAGGCCAGCAGCGGGACGAGCAGAGGGACGGCGAGATCGGCGATGAGCCGGGCGGTCGCTTCGACGGTCAGCATGGGGTGCTCCAGGGGTCAGAGGGGATCGGCAACAGTCCAGTCGGCCTCAATCGTGGCCTCCTGGCCGGCGACGCTGGTGGCGGCGACGATGATGCGATGCGTGCCCGCGGTTGCAGGCCCAAGCCGCACGGTGACGGTCTGCCCGGCGGAACTGCCCGCGCTGGCCGTAACCGCCGCGGGCGCCGTGATAACGAAGGTGCCGACATCGTCGCCGGTGCCGAAGCCGTCAAAGCCGAAACCGTAGTCCAGCATGTCGGCAACGTGGGCGGAGGGAATCTGCAGGACGCTGATGGGCATGTCACTGCCTCCATGTGATGATACGGTCGGTGACAGGCCACTCGACGGCGCGGGCCTGATACGGCCAAATGATCGTGCGCTCGGGTGGGGCGACGGCGGCGACGGCGGGCGGGCCTGTGTTAGCCGCTTGCCCCTGCCACACCAGCGCCGCGGGGCCGGGGGAGGCGACAACCCCGGCCGAAACTGCGGCAGCTTGCCCCTGCCATGCCAACGCCGCCGCGCCCGGCGCGGCTGTAACGCTGCCGCTGATCGCGACGCTGGCCTGTTGCCCTGCCCAGGCCAGCGCAGCCGGGCCGGGCGATGCGACAACTCCTGCCGTAATTGCCGCCTGATGGCCGGCCCATGTGATAGCTGCTGCGCCCGGCGTGACAACCACACCGGCGGCGATCGCGGCGGCCTGGCCTGCCCACACCAGCGCCGCCGGGCCGGGGGAGGCGGACACTGCCGCCGCGACGCTCGCTGCCTGACCGCTCCAGGCGAGAGACCCAGCACCGGGCGACGCCACGACGCCGGCAGAGACCGACGCCTGCTGCCCTGCCCAGACCAGCGCCGCCGGGCCGGGCTCGGCGGTGAACGGGACTGCGCCACCCGCCCCCCGCATCGCGTGGAACAGCCGCGCCGCCGGGTCGATCGTGCCGGCCCATGGGTCGCTGTAGAGGCGTGCAACCGTGTTTGGTCGCAGCACGGCAGGCCAGTAGCTCGCCGCGAGCATGTGTCCGGTAAAGCCGCGACCAATGTTGAACGGCGAACCGGGCCGAACCCCTGGGGTTCCGCCACCGCTCGTCGTCATCGGCTTGCCGTCCCAGTAAAACTGGGCACCGCCCGGCCAAATAGATAACGTCAGCATGTGCCATTCGTTCGCACCCCACGACACGTAAGAGGCGCCGGTTTGAACCAGAAAGAAGCTTGAGCCGCTTCCTATGTCGTCGTAATACCAGCCGAGGCTTGGCCCCTCCCAACGTAAAAACGAACGATCTCCAATCGTCGCTTCAAGAAATCGCCCCATAACCCCACTAGGGGACATTGCCCCAGGCGCCGACGGCAGCCGCAGCCATATCGAATACGTGAAGTGAGTGGAGCCACGATAGGTGTTGGGCGCCGAAAGTGTGTTTGTGCCCGTCATCGCCAACGAAAAAGCCGGCCCCATCGTAGTAGAGGCGATGGTTGGGCTTGTGCCTGTTGGTGTCGCGTTGATCCGTCGTGGGCTGATCTCTTGCGCCACACCCGGATTGCCGCCGTTCATCGGCCAGAAAACACGCCCCTGATTGATCGGGTCGAGCCCGTCCAACTCCCGCCGCGCCGCAGCCGTGGTCCGCAGGCTCGGCAGGAGCAATCCGTCGAACACGGCGCGGGCCTACTGGATTTGCGCGTAGACGGGGGTGATGCGCGCGAAAGTCAGGTCGTCCGTGTTGACGAACGACACGCCGGCCTGATTGATGACCATGATCGAAATGTGGCGCCGCAGGATCGTCACCCGAACCGAGCTTGAAAACGGCCCCGCAGCCGCTGTCTCGGCAAACACCGGGCCGAGGGCCAATCCGTTGTCGGCCTTGGCGAGCCCTGCCGAGGCTGCCGCGTAAGCCGTGTCGACCGAGGGCACCTGACCGTCCGGGTTCGCGGGGCCAGTTTCGTTGTGCCACTCAAAAAGGAACCAATCAGACACGGCCTTCGACGCAGGCGCCGACGCCCATTGGCACTGGCGGAAGATGTCGTACACGCTTGGCCGCGGCTCGGCACCGAGGTCGATGACCGGCGAAAGCCTGCCCGCCAAGGTCAGGGTGTTTTTCACGGCCCATTGCGCGGCGCCGCCTGCGGTATCGCGCAGGATGAGCGCCGTTCCGAGCCGGATGAGTTGGTCGCCGACGGCCATTAGATTATCTCCGCACGGATGTTCTTCACGTCTGTTTCGTCAAGCAAGCGGCCGAACAATTCGGAGCCGGTCACCTCAACGTCCGACATCGCCAGAGTGTCGATCCGGTCCTGTTCCGTCATCGCTCCGGCCGAGATCAGGGCGCGGAACTGGGCGTCCATCTTGGCATCGTCAGGTTCAAAGTCTTCGAGCGTGCCCAAAGTCATCGCGTCGTATGTGGACTTGCAGAGCAGCCGCGCCGCAAACGGCGCCGCCGGGTCGCTCGCGATCACCCAGCAATGCGCGAGGATCATGCGCTGCATCCACAGTTTTGTGACTGCCAGCGCGCGCACCGGCCGCCGCGCGATGAACTTCATGCGGTTGATCTCGACCGCTGCGGCTTCGGGCTTGAGCAACGCCCTGGCCGCCACAGCTTCCTTCAGCGCAGCCGAGGTAACGAGGGGCATGGCGCGCTCCTACGAAGCGTTGCCGGTGATGGTCATGATCCCGGCGGCGTTAAAGTTCACAGCAAACGTCGCGGCCGTGCTGCTGACCGTGCCTCCGGCGGTGTCGAGGTCGAGATACGCGATCAACAGATCACCATTGACCAGCGAGCCGCCCGCCCGGCGCACGAGCGCCACGTACTTCGCGGTGATCGTCGCCGTGGTCCACGACACGTCATCCGCGTCCCATTTGCCGGTGCCGGCGCTGTGCGTGACCGCGCTGTTGGCGAGCGCCACGCCGCCGGCAGTGTAGCCGGAGCCGGTCACCTCCTGCGCGGACACGTCCGACCATAGGCTGTGAGTGGTCCGGCCCGGCGTGTAGCCGGCGCCTAGTAGCACTGCGACGATCGTGTCGGTGTCCAGGTCAATCCCGCCGGAAACCACAGGATCGGTCATGTTGATAGTGAAGGGAATGACGTTGCCGAATGGCATTGCAGAAGTCCTTTATTTGAGGTGAAGGCCCGGCGCGATTACGGCCGCGAAGGTTGGCGGTCGATGTAGTTATGGATGCGGGTAAGCGTGTCGCGCTGGGCATCTATCTTCTCTCCCAGCTTTCCAAGTGCGGAGGCGAGCAGCCCCATGGTAGCGAGGTCAGCAGCCCGGCCCTGCCGGAGTTCCTGAATGTCGCTGGTCTGGCGCGCGTTCTCCGCCTCCAAGAGACCCTGCTTGCGGTCGATCCCCATCACGGTTGTGAAAAGCCAAATGACCGTCGCCATTGCCACCGGCATTGCGACGCGGTTGAGCGCCAGCAGCCATTCGGAATGCACAACTCGTTTTATTGCCGCAACCACCGCCGTTAGCCCTTGATCTGGTCGGCGGCGATGAAGGCATCGTCGATGTCATCCTCGCTCAGTCGCATCTCGGCAGCGATCGCGATCATGAGATGGGAGTCGCGGCTCAACGTATCGGCAAACCGCCAGGCGTTGCGCGAGACGACGTCGCTGGCGGTTGCTACCGCGTCGGCGCCGGCGAGCTGGCTTTGCAGCTCCATCCAGGCCTTGAATTTCCAGGCGGAGATTGTCGGCGGCACCGGGGGCAGGGGTGTCACCGGCGGCGCGATGCCGAAGCTGCGGCTGGCCTGGGCCGGGGCGACCTGGCTGGCGGCAAAGGCCGCGTCCATGTTCTGCGCGTGCCATGCGAGGTTGACGTGATAGCGCGGGTCGATGACATCAGCCGCGATCGGGTTGCCGCCCTCGCCCACGCTGGGAGGGCCGAACAGCGGGCCGATCATGTCCATGGCGACGCCGCGGGGCAAGGCCAAGTCGCCTTGTTCCATCGGCCAGCCGGCGGCCTTGGTCGCGGCCAAAAACCCCGCTTTGTTGGTGAAGCGGTGATAGGTCGTGATCCACATGGCGCGGCTCCTACGGGGCGGTGAGCTGTTGCAGCAGGGCGTCGGAAGCCGTCACCGGGGCGTAGACGAAGGCGCGGTGGACCATGTTGCTGCCGCCGGTGTTCGAAATACTCCATGGCGAGTTGCCCACACAGATGCGCGCGACGGAGATCAGGGGCACTATGTTGACGGTGGTCGATGTGATGGTGCCGCCATCAATGCAGATCGCGAGTCGCCCGGATTGCCAGGTCACCCCGAAGCGATACGTGACTCCAGGCGTGTACAGGCATGGGCGCGATACTGAGTTTCCGCCGACGCTGTTGGAGATGTAAGTGACGCCCAAGGCGGTAGAGCCGTGTCGGCTAATATAGATCGTATTCGCGAACGTGTTGGCAATCCCACCAAACACCAAAGAAGCGCCGCCCGTCACCGCCGGGACAGACCTTTGCGTCCACTCGAAAACCATCGTTCCCCGGTCAAGCGGCACCTGCGCCGCAGTCACGGGCAGCACCAGGTTATCGGCGTTGCGCGTGACGGTGGCGCTGGTGGTCGGGATGAAGCTGGTGGCGTTGGTGAGCGTCGCCTCGGCCTCCAACTGCGCGCCCCAGGCGAAGATGCTGTCCGCGTTGGCCGGGGCGGTGCTGTTGGCCGCCGCCGGCCCCGCGCTCCCGGTCACGGTCGTGACGGTGGTTGACGTGACTTCCAGCGAGCACCGCCAAAACCCGTTGGGGTCGGCAACAATCGTCTTCTGCGAGAACAGCAGCGTGCCCGCGCCGGCGGTATTGGCGCCGACTGTGCCGGCAGCGAGATTGAACCAGCACTCGACCGTATTCGTGCCGTCGTTGAGCCGCAGCCGCAGGAAGCTGCTGGCGTTTGCCTTGGCGTACACCGACACGGCAACGCCGCGGCCTGCGACGATCGTCACCGCCTGCGCCACATCGCCGTCGGCGCCGGTAGCCGCAAGGGTGTCTGCCGTGGTCGTGCCGTCCGGGGCGGCGGTGCTGTTGGCCGTAACGGTGAGGTTCGTTTTGGTCCAAGCCACGTTGTCGAAATCGGCAGCCCACAGCCAGAGGTTTGTGCGCTGCGCCTCGACCAGCAAGCCCTCGCTGACGCCGGTGATGGGGTTGAAATGGAACCGCGCCGCGTTCGCAGGCTTGGCCGCCAGCAGCCCGATACGGTTCGTCGCGCGGCCGACCGTGGCGCGCGTGAAGCTGGCGCGCGGGTCGATCAGGCCGGGCGTTTTGTGGAACTGCCAGTTGATCCAGGGCTCGATCGACATTTCAGGCCACCTCGAAAGCTGTGTCGCTGGTGCAAGCCACAGTCAGGATTGCCGAGCCCGTCGCGATGGTGATGCCGCTGCCAGCCCCGTTGATTGTGTCGGCGCCGGTGGGGTTCAGCGTCAGATTGTTGCCGCTGCGGTTGCGAAGCCGACAGTTCCAGCCCACCCAAACATCCGAAGCCGCCGGCAGCGTCCAGGTGCGCGTGCCGGTGGTCACCAACAGCAGCTTGCCGCCGTCGTGCTCGGTGATTTGGTAGGTCGCATTTTGCACGTTGACGATCAGCGACGCCGCCATGTCCCAGGCCCGAAACGCCTCGCCGTTGAACATCGACATCCGGGGCAGGTCCATCGGCTCGTTGCCGACGCCATTGGCGGCCAAGCCGAGGGCGAGTTGCGTGGTGAGGCTGCCCGCCGCCGCTGTTGCTGCTGCCTGCGCCGCCGTGGCCAGAGCGGACACGTCGTAGGCGGTGATAGCGACTGCCGAAAGCGACGGAATGAAGAACGTCCGGTGGCCGTCATTCGCAAACTCGGCTGGCGTGCGCGCCGCGAGATAGGCCCAATCCGCAACGCTCATAGGATTTCCTCCAGTTCCATTGCATTCTCGAACAGGTTGGCGAAGGATTGCGTGATCGGGCTGACCTCGCGAAACCGGGCCATAAAGCTGCGCCGGTGCCGGCGCGCGAGATCGTTCGGAGCGGGCAGAACCCACAACTGCCCCGCCGTGCCCAGCCGGCGCTGCGCGTCGAGCACGGTGCCGTATGCCTCGGATGCGGTGAGGCCCTTGAAGGTCAGGCGCAGCACCCGCGCGGGATCCCGCCGCTCGCTGAACATCACGCCGCCGAGGCTGCGGTCGTTCACGTCGCGCGCCTCCCAGCCGAACTGCGCGCCGAATGAATAGTTGCGCTGGGGAGACCAGAAGAGCCCCATCCACAGCCGCGACAGTTCTACGTAGTTGGATGGATTGGCGGTGTCGGTAAAGTAAATTGTCCAGTAGCGGGCGGAAATATTGCTGCCGCAGTCGTGGATAAGGCTGATCGGGTAGGCTGCCGCGTCGGCTTCGCTGATCTGCCCATACCAGAAATTTGGGGCTTCCCAGGGCAGTTCCAGCGATGAGAACACCGCCGGCCAAGCCTCGTCGGTGCCGCTATCGTAAACGTCGCTCCCGCCCGCCGTGGTGCCGGCCGTCACCCGGTAGGTTGCCGCGGTCGAGAGATTGTGCCGGGCGAATGCCACCAGGCGCGCGGGAGCGGAGACCGCGCCGAGGTCGACCCGCAGTTGCGTGCTCGCCGCGTCATCGTTGGTGCTGCGCGCGCGCAGCGACAGGAATTGCTGTTGGAGGTTGGCCAGCGGCGCCGCGGCCAGCCACGAACCGGCGGAGAGCGTTGCGGCGTCGGCGACGTTGGCGAAGGAAAATCGTGCGTTCATGCGCGGATCATCCCCACAGGTCCAGCGTCATCCGGCGCCGGCGGCCGTCCGTCTCGATCCCGACGACGATGAAATCGCGCCCGGCGCCGTAGCCGAGCCGAGGCGTCGTCAGCCGCGCCACCTGCCCGAGATCGATTGCGGCGTTGGCCTGGGTGAGCGCCACGCGGGCTTGCACGAAATCGCGGCTGACCTTGTGCAGCGCCAGCAACCGGGCGGCTTCCGTGGCCATGCTGGCGACGGGTTCGATAGCCGTTTCGACCACGATCTCCGGCGCCAGCAGGTGCTTGGTCTGCACCGCCGCGTCCGTTGACACGCTCTCCCGCCACTCCTGCATAAAATTGGCCTTGACCGCTTCGAGCAGGCCCGCGGCGAGGTCGGCGGCCCCGGCTGGCGCATACCGCGCCCCGCGCAGCTTGACCCGCCACACCGGCACCCCTGCGCCCGCGTCGCGTGTGGCGCGGCTGTCGAGGGCAAGAATGTCGGTATCGGAGAAGAAGAACGCCGGCGTTCCCGATGGCGCGACCAGCCGGCCGACCTGCCAAAGCCCGGTGCGGGTCGGCACGATCCACCCCCCGACGCTCGCGAGAATGGCGTCAATCGCCGCCAGCCGCGTCGTGTCGCCCGCGAAATGCTCGCCGCACACGTAGGCTGCGGCGCTGGCCAGAGCCGTGAAACTGGCCGCATCGAGGTCGCCCGCCACGAAGCCACAGCGGCCGACAAGGATGCGCTCAACGATCCGCGCCGCGGTGTTGACATAGCTGCCGGTGGCATCGCCGTACACGTCGGCCGTCACCCGCCCGGCCGGAATCGAAGACAGCCGGAACAGCCCCAGGGCGTTGCAGGTGTCCCACTGACCGGCCGGGATCACCGACGCCTCCAGCGCCGCAAGGTTGGCGTGATTGACCCCGGTGCCGGCCAGCTCCGCGCCGCGGTCAAACACGGTCTCGATGAGGTCCACAAGCCCGTCGTGGACCTGATAGATGCGCTTGGCGGTGTTGACGAGAACGGGTTCGATCTGCCGACGGAGCCCGAACACCAGCGGTTTGCGCTGGCCTTTGATGTCCGTGGCGACGCCCTCGGCGCCCGCGGGGAGGGCGTTGTTGCCGGCGTAGAGCGTGGCCTGTAGCGGCTGCTTGAGAAGTTCCATCCGATCCCGCAGGCGGATCGTGGCCTTGCTGGCGCCGACCTCCACCTGCTCGGCCGTGCCGGTCAATATCGTGGTGAAGCCGCCCGGATAGGCGCCACCCTGGGGGCCGACGCGCACCACCACATCCCGCCCGTCGATGCCCAGGTTGCGCAGGCTGGCGAGGCCCTGGTCCGTGTTGTTCAGGACGATCTCCCCGGCCCCGACCGTGGCGCCGCCGGTAACCCTGGCCGTGCTGAACATCGTCCGCGTGAACGCGATAGGCTGGAGCAGGCGCGGTGCGTACCAGGCATTCCCCGGCGTTTCGCTGGGGCGCGTCATCATGCCCAGCCCGGAGGCATAGCGCAGCACGCGGGTGCCGGGGATGGCGTCGTCATAGGCCGTGATCTCGACCAAATAGATGAGGTCCGGGTCGCTCATGCGGCCATCTTCCGCACCTGGTCGGTCGTCTCATCCACGCCCGCGCGCACCAGCGAGGCGCCTTTGGCTGTTTCGGTCGCGGTGAGTATCGCGGCTTGTTGCACAGCCTGGGTGAGCGCCGTTACTTGCGCGCGAAGCTGCTGCATTTCGACAAGCATCTGCTGCCGCTGGGTCATGGACTGCGCGTAATAGGTGGCGTTGATCGTGTTGCCGGCGTTGTTCGAGGCCACGCTGGCCTGATAGCCGCCGGCCGCGATGGTGTTGCTGGCGTTCGCGGTGGCGACCTGTGCGACGCTGGCGGCAGCAGCGATCGTGTTGCCTGCGTTCTGCGCTGCGACCTGTGCGGCGCTGATGGCAACCGCGAGCGTATTACCGGCGTTCTGTGCGGCAACCTGCGCAGCACTTGCGGCAACCGCCAGAGTATTCCCCGCGTTCTGGGATGCCACCTGCGCGGCGCTGGCGCTGACTGCGATGGTATTGCCAGCGTTCTGTGCGGCGATTTGCGCAGCACTGACGGCAGCCGCCAGAGTGTTTCCGGCATTCTGCGCGGCAACCTGTGCAGCACTTGCGGCGACCGCCAGAGTATTGCCGGCGTTCTGTGCGGCGACCGTGGCGATGAAACCGGCGTTGTCGTTGGCGGCAAGGGTGGCGATGTTCGTGGCGACCACGCCGAGCCCTGCGACGATGGAGGTGTTCAGCGCGTGCTGCCCGGCAACCGTCGAAGCGTTCAGCGCCTGCAACTGCCCGTGAGTGACCCCGGCAATCGTGTAGAGCGATGCGTGCACCGCGGCGAGGACGGTCACAACCGCCGCCAGCCCCGCCTCCACCGCGCCGAACGAAATCCCGCCCGCGATCTGCACGATATTCCCGGCCGGCAGGATCGTGGTCGCGGTGTTCAGCGTGCCGTTTACGATTGCGGTCTGGATCGCAGAAAGCGACGCAGCCTGCATGGCATCGTAGGACTGCACCACCGGCAGCGCAGTGAGGCCGGCCTTGACCGATGCCACGAGCGACTGGAAGCCGGGGCCGGAGGCGAACATATCCCGCCCGGCGGAAAGCAGGGCGTCCGCGCTGCCCGTGACGCGCCCCAGGGCATCGCGGTCGCCGCCCATGCTCAGCGTGCGGTCGGTGTTGAACGCCGTCTGCGCGGCGGCGAGGCGGTCGGTGGGGGATGCACCGGCGGCGGTGCCGGTGGCGAGGCTGTCGAGGTAGGCGCGGATGTTGCCGCCGGCCTGGCGCAACGCCTGCGCGGACTGTTCGCCGAATCGCGCGATGATGCCCAGCCGCTCGGCAGCCTGCGTCCGCTCCAGGTCGAGGATTCGGTTGGCCTTGTCCTCGGCAGTGATCGCCAGCGCGTCCAGCGCCCGGCCGAAGCTGACGATCTCCGCCGCTGCCGCCTCGGTCTGGCGTGCGAGGTCCGCTTGCGCGGTATCGCCGCCGGCGACCATACGCCTGATCGCCAGAGACACGCCGGACTGGCGCAGCGTTTCCGTGCGCGCGGCTTCAAGCTCTGCGATTGCCTTGGCGCGCGTTCCGGCCAGTTCGCTTTCCGCGTAGCCGTATTTGAGCGCCTGCGCGGTGGCAGCGTCGAAATTGTCGTTGACGGCCTTCAGGGCAAGCGTGAACTGCGGCACCGCCTCGGCGTTGAGGCTTTTGATGGCCGCTTCGATCTCGAAAAAACCGTCGACGTATTGCGCCAACGCAGCCGGATCAGCGAATGTTCTTCCTGCCAGGGTGCGGTTGAGGTCGGGCTGGTCGCCGGCTGCGAACGACAACCCACCGAAGGCCGCGCCGAGGTTGCCGGCTTGGTTCTTGTTGCCCTCGACAATCGAGACACCGCGCACCTGGAGACCGCGTTGGGCCATGTAGGTATTAAGCCCGGCAACGAGCTGGTCGGCCGCATCAAACACCGCCCTGCCGGACTCGTTGTAGAAGTCGCGGGAAATCGGGAGAAGGCTGCCCGCGAAGTCGTTGCTGGCCGGCCCACTGGGTCCAGCGCCTGCCCCGAAAAACCCCCCGCCGCCGCTTGAGCCCCCTTCGGCGAAACCTGCCGATTGCAGCCGCAGGCCGTAGCCGCGCACGGACTCGCCGGGGCCGATCAGGCCGCCGAGGCCGCCGCCGGCGGTGCCACCGATCAGGCCGCCGATCAACGTTCCTATTCCCGGGACAATCGACCCGATCAACGCGCCGGCTAGCGCACCGCCGCCTGATCCAATCATGCCGCTTGTTTGGTTGCCGCCCAGAAGGCTGTTGAGCAGCATGCCCGCGCCGAAGCCAGCGCCGGCGCCGCCGAGCAGTTGCCCGAATGTCGCCCCCGCGCCGCCCATCAGGCCGCCACCGCCTGCCGCCGCCACGGCCCCCGGCGTCGCTGGGCCGTAGACGCCGCCCATGGCTGCCAGCGCGGCGTTGGTGGATGTGCTCCATCCGGCGATTGCAGTGCTGCCCAGCAGCCCGCCGGCGCCGGTCAAGCCGAGCATCGAACCGATGCTCTCGCCGCCCAACAGGTTGCCAAGGCCGAGCATGTCACCCAACCCGGCACCACCCAGGCTGGTGGTGCCGCCACCGAACGCCCCGGCCAGTGTCGGCCGCGCGCCGGCGGAGCTGGTGAACAGGCCGTTGAGAATCGGGTTGACGACGGCGAGCTTGGCGATATCCGCCATCACCGACGCCATGATGCCGCGCGCGACGTTGCCGAAATTGACAGCCGCGCCCTGGCCGCTCACGAAGGCATCGACGAGAGAGTCGCCGAGTCGGTCAAAGGCGCGCTCGCCGATACCTGCCAGTTCGTTCCAGGATTTTTCCTGAAACGCCTTGGTCTTCGCGGCTTCGGCGTCGGCTTTCTTGTGCGCTGCTTGAAGCTTATCCAGCGCAGCGACACTAATGCCAATCTGTTCGGCGGCTTGCTTTTCAAGCTCCGTGCGTTTTTCGATAACCGGAATGCCGGCTTCGCGGATTTTCGCTTCGGTTTCCAGCGCGATGGCGGATTCGCGGGTCGCAGTCGTGCCTTCAGTGACCGCCGCAATCGCGGCTTTCTCTGCCGCGATCTGCAATTCGAGCTTGTCAATTACGCGCTGGCGTTTCTCGGCAACCTTTTCGGCTTTGTCGCCCGCCTTGGTTTCTGCGGCAGATAGCGTTTCTACCGCCACCAGGCCTTGTTTCGTGCGGGCGAGCAGGTCGGCGAAGATCGCAGCGTCGCGCTGGCGGCGCACAATGCCGCGCGAATCCTCCGCTTCCTCTGGCGTGCGGACACCTTCGCGCACGCTGTTGTCGATCGTTTGCACTGCGGCCGCGTACGCCTGCTCCGCGCGCAGCCGTCCGCTCAATGACAGTTCCAGCGCGACCTGCGCGGCAGTGGCTTTTTCAAGCGCCGTCTTGCTGCGCGCTGCCTCCGCCTGCGCTGTGATCTCCGCCTGCGCCTGATCGGCCGCGGTGATGATCGTTGTACGCGCCGCGAGTGCATCCCGAAACACCGCGTTAGCTGCATCCAGCGCGGGTTGGTTAATCTGGCCGTAGGAGTCCGGGGTCTCGGCAGCGCGCACCTGGCTCTGTGCTCGCGCAATGGCCGTATTCGACGCCTGTACGGCAGTGCCGCCGGTGAAAAGCTTGCTTCCCGCGTCGAATGCGATATTCAGCCCGTCCACCGCCGCGGCGAGCGAGCGGATTGCCGCCGTCGCCACCTGGAGCGGCCCGGCATTGCCGATGCGCTCCAGGAACTTTTCGACGTTATCGCCGAGATCATCGTAGGCGCCAGACAGGCCGCCGCCCTCGGCAGCCCCGGCGCCGCCTACTTGGCGCGCAACGGCTTCCAGAATAACGCCCTGCGCTGCGGCTGTTTGGCCGGTATCGTCCAGTTGCTTGATGACGGCTTTTTGAGCGGCCGAGAATGTGATGCCGATGCGGGTCAATCCCGCCAGCCCCTCGACCGGGTTTTCCAACGCCTTGCCGAGCTGCGTTGCCGCGCTGCTGATATCGCCGAAACCAACGGCGGCGAGATCCTGCGCCAGGCGCATGGTTTTTTCGAACACGTCCCCAGCGACCGAGCGGAACGTGAGCAGCTTTTGCGCCGCCGCCTCGACCTGTGTCGTGGAGGCCAAGGTCACGTCGCCGATGTTGACCGCCAGGGCGCGAATCTGTGCCGCCGACAGCCCGGCCGCGCCCTCCGTGGCCTTGATGACCGCTGCCGTCCGCAGGCCCAGCCGCTCATATTCCTCGGCGACGCGAATGCCAGCCGTGAGCCCTGCCACCACCGCCACGCCGAACGCCGCGGCGCCCGCCGCAGCTAGAGCGAACCCGCCGCCGGCACCGGCCAGCCCGGCAGTGAGGCCCTGGATAGATCGAGCACCATCGCCCATCAAACCCGGCATCGCGGAGAACGATCGTGCCAGCCCGTCAGATGCGCCGGCAAGCCGTTGCATTGCCGGCGTAGTCGAACCCGCCGCCGCCGCAACCCGGCGCATTGCCGCCTCGCCGGTTGCACCAACCTGTTCGAGCTTGGCGCGAGTGCTGTCGGCCCCCTCGGCGCTGATCCTGATTGCCACAGTGGGCTTGCTGCCGCTCATGTGTTCGCCCTCCGGTAGCAATGTGGTTGCGATTCAGGTACCGTCGCCGCCGTAAACAGGAGGATGCGATGCGGTTAGTCGTTCTGGCGTGCTTGGCGGTAACGGGATGCGGGTTTTCTGCCGAACAATTGGCCGAACAAAAAACGCACAGGGAGTTTTACGCGCGGCTCAATGCTGTCTATGACCGAACCGAAGAAGGACAAGCCAACGCGAATTGCCGCACTAAGGTGCAATTTTCGTTGGCTTCTTTACCAAGGACCAGCTTTCTGGACTTGGAGCGCGACGCTCGCGCCAACCAGCTTCACACTGAATGCCTGCTTTTCTGGCGCCGCACCGGCAGGATGCCTTAGCGCCCCGCCGACAATTCGCGCACCGCGTTGCGGGCGTACATCGCAGCAGCGCGTCCGCGCACGGCGGCCACGTCCAGGCGCTTGCGCAGCGACACGCGCCGCATCAGCAGGAACATCGGCACGAAGCCCTTTGCCAGCGTCGCCT